>Ga0272446_1004625_pt1 | contig 16078 bp, 15 predicted proteins | sample YNPCB0061_FD_194587 | JGI IMG/M metagenome (GOLD analysis project Ga0272446, IMG submission 194587) | Hot spring microbial mat communities from Yellowstone National Park, WY, United States - YNP-CB-006-1 | ecosystem: Environmental > Aquatic > Thermal springs > Hot (42-90C) > Sediment | place... | reverse complement strand
GGTCGAAGGGGTCGCGGATCAGCCCGCCGGAGGGCGAGGCGCGCTTGATCTCGGCGATCAGGCCCGTGCGGCCTTCCCCGATGCGGGCGCAGAGCGCGCCGACGAAGTCCCTGACGGGCGGCGCATGTGCCGCGGCGCGCTCGATCTCGGCCTGCGGGGTGGCCGCGATGCGTTCGGCGACCTCCCTCTGCTTGTCGGCGATGATGCGGACCAGCACGTCCGGGACCTCGGCGGCGGCCGCAGGGGTGGCGATGAGGGGCGTGTTCATCCGGCGGCGTCCTTGGGCGGGCAGGCGGCGCGCAGGCGCTTGAGCACGCCAAGCGCCGCCCCCTCGTCGATTGCGCGGGCAGCCATGGCCGCGCCTTCGCGCAGGTCGTGCGCGCGGCCGGCGACGATCAGCGCCGCGGCCGCGTTCAGCAGCACCACGTCACGATAGGGGCCGGGCGCGCCATTCAGCAGGGCTTCCAGCGCCGCGGCGTTCTCCGCCGGGTCGCCGCCCTTCAGCGCCGAGGCCGGCGCGCGCGGCAGGCCGGCATCCTCGGGGGCGACGGTGAACTCGCGCAAGGTGCCATCCGCCTCGAGCGAGACGACCTGGCTCTCGCCGGCGAGCGTCAGCTCATCGAGGCCCTGGCCATGCACGAGCCAGGCGCGCTCGCTGCCCAGGCGGGCCAGCGCCTCGGCCATCGGGCGCAGCCATTGGGGGGCGAAGGCCCCGGTCATCTGCCGCTTGACCCGCGCGGGATTGGCCAGCGGCCCGAGCAGGTTGAAGATCGTGCGCGTGCCGAGCTCGACCCGCGGCCCGGCGGCATGGCGCATCGAGGCGTGGTGGCGCGGCGCCATCAGGAACACCATCCCCGCCTCGGCCAGCACGGCGGAGAGCCGCTCGATCGGCACCTCGAGCGAGATGCCGAGGGCCGCGATCGCATCCGCCGCGCCGGAGCGCGAGGAGAGGGCGCGGTTGCCGTGCTTGGCCACCGGCACGCCGCAGCCCGCGACCACCATCGCCGCGGCGGTCGAGATGTTGAGCGTCCCGGCCGCATCGCCGCCGGTGCCGACGATGTCCATCGCCCCGTCCGGCGCCGCCACCGCCACCATGCGCGCGCGCATCGCGCGCACGGCGCCTGTCATCTCGGCCACCGTCTCCCCGCGCACGCGCATCGCCATCAGCAGGCCCGCGATCTGCGCCGGCGTCGCCTCGCCGCTCATGATGATGCCGAAGGCCTCCTCGGCCTCGGCTTCCGAGAGGCGCTCGCCGGCCGCGAGGCGCGCGAGGATCGGCTTCAGGGACATCGACTCAGGCCGGGACGGGGGCGGCCAGGCGCGCGCCGGCCAGCATCAGGAAGTTGCGCAGCAGGTCGTGGCCATGGGCGGAGGCGATGCTCTCGGGGTGGAACTGCACCCCCGAGATGGGCAGGTCCCGGTGCCTCAGCCCCATGATGAGCCCGTCCTCGGTCCAGGCCGTGACCTCGAGGCAGTCGGGCAGGCTCGCCCGCTCGACGACCAGGGAATGGTAGCGCGTGGCCGCGAAGGGGGAGGGGATGCCGGCGAAGACGTCGCGGCCGTCGTGGTGCACCGGCCAGACCTTGCCGTGCACCGGTTCCGGCGCGCGCACCACCCGCCCGCCGAAGGCCTGCCCGATCGCCTGATGGCCGAGGCAGACGCCGAGCACCGGCAGCCGCGCCTCGGCCGCGAGCGCGATCAGCGGCAGGCAGATGCCCGCCTCGTTCGGCGTGCAGGGGCCGGGGGAGAGCACCACGGCCTCCGGCCTCATGGCGAGCACGCCCTGCGGATCGATGGCGTCGTTCCGCCTCACCTCCACCTTCGCCCCGAGGTCGCCCAGGAAGTGGAAGAGGTTGAAGGTGAAACTGTCGTAGTTGTCGATCAGCAGGATCATGGCGCCCGATCCTTGGACCCGCCGGAGAAGGGAATCAAGGCCTGCCGCGCCGCCGCCCGGGCAGGCTCCGGCCCCGGCGCCGATGCCGCGACCGCGCGGGCGTGCTCAGGGAACCGCACCGCGTGATGGACGCGCTCGCCGAGCTATCCTGGGGCATGGCCGCCCTGATCGCGGCGCTGGCGGTCGCCGGCCTCGCGCTGGTCAAGGCCCTCCGCCTCGCCAGCCGGGGCTGAGGCCCGCCTCAGCGCCGGCCGGAGGCGAAGCGGACCGCCTCCTCCGCCGCGCGGAACAGGGCGCGCGCCTTCTGCCGCGTCTCCTCGTATTCCGCCTTGGGGTCGGAGTCCGCCACCACGCCCGCCCCGGCCTGGACGTACATGGTGCCGTCCTTCACCAGCGCGGTGCGCAGCGCGATGCAGGTGTCCATGCCGCCATCGGCCCCGAAATAGCCGATGCCCCCCGCATAGAGGCCGCGGCGCGAGGGCTCGAGCTCCTCGATGATCTCCATGGCGCGGATCTTGGGCGCGCCGGTCAGCGTGCCGGCCGGGAAGCCCGCGCAGAAGGCGTCGAGCGCATCAAGCCCGGCGCGCAGCCGCCCCTGCACCTCGGAGCCGATATGCATCACCTGCGAATAGCGCTCGATCTGGAACTGCGCCGTCACCTTCACCGAGCCAACCTCGGCCACGCGGCCGACATCGTTGCGGCCGAGGTCGAGCAGCATCAGATGCTCGGCCCGCTCCTTGGGGTCGGCCAGCAGCTCGGCCTCGAGCGCGCGGTCCTCCTCGGGCGTCGCGCCGCGCCGGCGCGTGCCGGCGAGCGGGCGGACAGTGACGGTGTTGTCGCGGCAGCGCACCAGGATCTCGGGGCTGGCGGCGACCACCGAGAAGCCGCCGAAATCCCCGAACACCAGGAAGGGCGCGGGGTTGATCCGCCTGAGCGCGCGATAGAGCGCAAAGGGCGGCAGCGCGAAGGGCGCCGAGAAGCGCTGCGAGGGCACGATCTGGAAGGCGTCGCCCGCGCGGATGTAGTCCTTCGCGCGCTCGACGGCCGCGATGTAGCCCGCCTCGGTGAAGTTGCTCTCGGGCTCGGCCAGGCGCGGCAGGTTGGCCGGCGGTGCGGCGCGCGGCACCGGGCGGTCGAGCGCCGCCTCCGCCTCATCGAGCCTGGCCTCGGCCGCCTCGATCAGCGCATCCGGATCGCCGCCCGGCCAGACCGGGGCGCAGAGCGTCAGCGTGTCGCGCACATGGTCGAACACCGCCATCAGCGTCGGCCGCGTCATCACCGCCTCGGGGATGCCGAGGACATCCGGCTTCGTCGCCGGCAGGCGCTCGATCAGCCGCACCATGTCGTAGCCGAGATAGCCGAACAGCCCCGCGGCCATCGGCGGCAGGCCGGGCGGGAGTGGCATCCGCACCTCGGCGATCATGCGCCTGAGGCTGGCGAGCGCGTCGCCCTCCTCCGCCACGAAGCCGTGCGGCGCGGCGAGCGCGTGGCGATTCACCTCCGCCCGTCCGCCGCGGCAGCGCCAGACCAGGTCGGGGGCGAGGCCGATCGCGGAATAGCGGCCGCGCGCCGCGCCCCCTTCGATCGATTCCAGCAGGAAGGCGTGCGGCTGCGCGCCGCCCGTGAGCTTGAGGAAGGCGCCGACCGGCGTGTCGAGGTCGGCCACGCGCTCGCGGACCAGGATCCCGCCGCGTCCGGCGGCGAGCGCGGCGCGGAGATCGGCGAAAGAGGTCCCGCTCATCGGCCCGTCACCTGTTGCAGCAGGCTATTGTTGATCCGCACATTGGCCCGTGCGCGCAGGGCGAGCGCGTATTGTTCCTCGAGCTCATCCTGCATGGACTGCTCGACCTCCCCGCGCAGCCGGCCGAGGCCGAGCGGATCGCTGGCGGGGTCGAAGCGCACCACCTCCACCACCCGCGCGACCGCGAAGCCGTCCCGCGTCTCGGCCATCGTCGCCTCGCCGGCCTTGGCCTCGAAGAGCGGCGCGAGGAGTTCGGGCGGCATCGCGCCCGCCGTCGCGGGGGTGCGCCCGACCGGCCCCAGCCGCTGCGCCATGAGCCCGGCCGCCTCGGCCGCCTCCGCCGCCGGCCGGCCCTCGCGCAGCGCGGCGAGCAGGGCGGCCGCGCGCTCCTCGGCCGCGCGGCGCCGCGCCTCGGCGAGGTAGGCTTCGCGCAGCGGCCCCTCCACCGTCTCGAAGGGCTTGAGCGTGGGCGGGATGACCCGGCGCAGCTCGACCGCCACGAAGGCGTCGCCCATCTCCGTCATGCGGGGCGCATCGCCCTCCCGCGCGGCGAAGATCGCGCGCAGCAGCTCCTCGCGCAGCGCCTCGGGCACCGGCAGCGCCGCCGTCGTCCCGGCCGGGTCGCGCCCGCCCTGGTCCAGCGTCACGGTGGCGAGGTCGAGGCCGAAGCGCTGCGCCACCTCGGCGAGGCTCGCCCCGCCCGCCAGCGCGTCCTCGACCCGGTTCGCCCGCTCATAGGCGAGGCCGAGGGCGCGGTCGCGAGCCACCTCCCGCCGCAGCTCCTCGCGCACCTCCGCGAAGGTGCGGGTGGCGGCGGGCTCGACGCGTTCCACCTGCAGCACATGCCAGCCGAAGGGGCTCCGCACCGGGTCGGTCACCGCGCCCGGCGCGGCCGCGAAGGCCGCCGCGGCCACCGGCTCGAGCGGCAGGCTCGCGCGGTCGAGCAGGCCGAGATCCGCCGCCGCCCCGCCCGCCGCCGTCGCCGCCGCCTCGATGGCCGCGAAATCCGCCCCGCCGCGCCAGGTCTCGGCGATGGCGCGGGCGGCCTCCTCCTCCGGCACCACCACCTGGCGGAGCGCGCGCCGCTCGGGCGTCTCGTACTGGCCCCGCCGCTGCTCGAAGGCCTGGGCCAGATCCTCGTCCGGGACGGCGATCTCCGCCGCCACGGATTCGGCCGAGAGCACGGCCACCGCCGCCTCCCGGTATTCGGGGGAGGAGAAGCGCTGCGGGTTGTTCTCCTGGAAGCGGCGCAGCTGCGCCTCGGTCGGCGGCTCGGGGTCGGGCATCGCGGCGCGCGGGACCAGGATGAGATCGGCGACGCGCCGTTCCATGATCCAGGCGAGGAGTGGCGCCGTCATCGCATCGGGCCCGGCCGCGCCGGCCCGCACCGCGCCGGCGAGCTGCTGGCGCAGCAGGTCCCCGGCGACGAGGTTCAAGAACTGCGCCTCGTTCATCTCGTTCTGGCGCAGCAGGCTGTCGAACACGGCGCGGGAGAAGGCGCCATCCGGCCCGCGCAGGCCGGGAATGGCGAAGACGGCCTCCCGCACCGCCGCGGCCGGCGCGACGATACCCATGCGCGCCGCCTCCTGCCGCACCGCGCGGTCGGAGATGAGCTGTTCGAGCGCCGCGGCGGCGACGGCGCGGCGGATGTTCTCGTCCAGCTCGAAGCGGGGGCCCATCTGGCGCATGATGCGCGCCATCTCCCGCCGCGCGGCGGCCTGCGCCTCGGCCAGTTCGATGGCGCTGTCGCCCACGCGCGCGACGGCGGTGTCCCGGCCGATGTTCCGCACCACGTCCCCGATCCCCCACACGGCGAAGGAGAGCACGAGCAGGGCGAAGAGGATCTTGGCGACCCAGGTGCCGGCGAGGCGGCGCAGAGCGGTGAGCATGGCCGCGTGATTACCCGCCCCATCCCGGCGGCGAAAGGGGCGCGCGCCGGCCGCGGGTTGGAGCCGGGGCGCATTTCCGTTACCTCGCCCCCCGCACGCTTCGAGGAGAGGCCCCATGACGCCCGGAGTCCGCCCCCTGATCGCCGGCAACTGGAAGATGCACGGCCTTGCCGCCGAGGGGCTGGCGCTCGCCCGCGCGGTCGCCGCGGGGGCGGCGGGGCTCGGCGCCGAACTCCTGGTCTGTCCCCCGGCGACACTGATCGCCGCCGTGGCCGCGGCGCTGCGGGGCGGCCCGGTCGCGGTTGGCGGGCAGGACTGCCATGCCGCCCCCAAGGGCCCCCATACCGGCGACATCGCCGCCCCGATGCTGGCCGATGCCGGGGCGCGCTACGTCATCCTCGGCCATTCCGAGCGCCGCGCCGCCTACCGGGAGACCGACCCGACCGTGCGCGCCAAGGCCGCGGCCGCCATCGCCGCCGGCCTCACCCCCATCGTCTGCGTCGGCGAACCCGAGGACGACCGCCTGCTCGGCCGCGCCGAGGAGGTGGTGGCCGAGCAGCTTGCCGGTTCCCTGCCCGACGACTTCGGCGCGGCGGGCGGCGTCGTGGCCTATGAGCCGGTCTGGGCCATCGGCACCGGCCGCACGCCAAGCGAGGCCGAGATCGCCGCCATGCACGCCATGATCCGCGCCCGCCTCCTCGCGGCCTTCCCGGGGCAGGGGGCCGCCCTGCGCATCCTCTATGGCGGCTCGGTCAAGCCCGCCAATGCCGCCGCCATCCTGGCCCTGCCGCATGTGGATGGAGCGCTGGTGGGGGGGGCGAGCCTGGTCGCGGAGGATTTCCTCGCCATCGCCCGCGCGGCGGGGTAGCCCCCGTGCCCGGTCTTCTGTAGAAGCGCCGCCGTCATGACCACTGTCCTGCTCGTCGTCCACCTCTTCGTCACCTTGGCGCTGATCGGCCTCGTCCTGCTGCAGCGCAGCGAGGGCGGCGGCCTCGGCATCGGCTCCTCCGGCGGCCTGGGCTCCTTCATGAGCGGGCGCGGCACCGCGAACCTGCTGACGCGCGGCACCGCCATCCTGGGCACGGTCTTCTTCGTCATCGCCCTCACCCTCGCCATCCTCAACCGCGGGGCGGGGCAGCAGACCCGCTCGATCCTCGATTCGCCGCCCCCGGCAAGCGCGCCCGCCGCGCCCGCGCTGCCCGCGGTGCCGACCAACTAGCGCAGTCTTCGCAACCACTTCCGGGCGCGCGCCCGCCCTGCGCTCGGCGCGGGTGGCGGGCGGCGGCGCGCCGGGCTATGGAGGGCGCCCATGGCGCGGTTCGTCTTCATCACCGGCGGCGTGGTCTCCTCCCTCGGCAAGGGCATCGCCTCCGCCTCCCTCGGGGCGCTCCTGCAGGCGCGCGGCTACAAGGTCCGTCTGCGCAAGCTCGACCCCTACCTCAACGTCGATCCGGGCACGATGTCGCCCTATCAGCACGGCGAGGTCTATGTCACCGACGACGGGGCCGAGACCGACCTCGACCTCGGCCATTATGAACGCTTCACCGGGGTTGCCGCGCGCAAGGCGGACAACTGGACCACGGGGCGGCTCTATCTCGACGTCATCGCGGCCGAGCGCCGGGGCGACTATCTCGGCGGCACGGTCCAGGTCATTCCGCACATCACCGACAAGATCAAGGAAGTCATCCAGGCCGAGACCGACGGCTACGACTTCGTGCTGGTCGAGATCGGCGGCACGGTGGGCGACATCGAATCGCTGCCCTTCCTGGAAGCGATCCGCCAGCTCGCCAACGAGCTCGGACCCCAGCGCAGCCTCTTCATGCATCTCACGCTCGTCCCCTTCATCCCGAGCGCGGGCGAGCTCAAGACCAAGCCCACCCAGCACAGCGTGAAGGAGCTGCTCGGCCTCGGCATCCAGCCGCAGATCCTGCTCTGCCGCTGCGACCGGCCGATCCCGGAGAATGAGCGGCGCAAGATCGCCCTCTTCTGCAACGTTCGCCCCGAGAGCGTGATCCCGGCCCTCGATGCCAGCACGATTTACGAGGTGCCGCTCGCCTACCATCGCGAGGGGCTCGACCAGGAGGTGCTGCGCCATTTCGGCCTCTCGGCCTATGGCGAGCCGGACATGAAGCGCTGGGAGCGCATCGTCCAGGCCGTCAAGCACCCCGAGGGGGAGGTGACGGTCGCCGTCGTCGGCAAGTACACGAACCTGCTCGACGCCTACAAATCGCTCAACGAGGCGCTGACCCACGGCGGCATCGCGCACAATGTGCGCGTCAATCTCGACTGGGTGGACAGCCAGATCTTCGAGAACGACGCCGCGGCCCTGGCGCGGCTCGAGAAGGTCAACGGCATCCTTGTCCCCGGCGGCTTCGGCGAGCGCGGCAGCGAAGGCAAGATCGAGGCGGTCCGCTTCGCGCGCGAACGCCGCGTCCCCTTCTTCGGCATCTGCTTCGGGATGCAGATGGCGGTGATCGAGGCGGCGCGGAACCTGCTCGGCATCCAGGGCGCCTCCTCGACCGAGTTCGGCCCCTGCGCCGAACCGGTGGTCGGGCTGCTCACCGAATGGCAGCGCGGCAACGCGGTCGAACGGCGCGACGCGAACGGCGACCTCGGCGGCACCATGCGCCTTGGCGCCTATCCGGCGATGCTCGCCGAAGGCTCGCTGGTGCGGGAGGTCTATGGCGGCGCCGCCCGCATCGAGGAACGCCACCGCCACCGCTACGAGGTCAACATCGCCTATCGCGAGCGGCTGGAGGCGGCGGGGCTGCGCTTCTCCGGCCTCTCGCCCGACGGCGTGCTGCCCGAGATCGTGGAATATCCTGACCACCCCTGGTTCATCGGCGTGCAGTACCACCCGGAACTGAAATCGAAGCCCTTCGACCCGCACCCGCTCTTCGCGGGCTTCATCGGCGCGGCGGTGAAGCAGGCCCGGCTGGTCTGACGCGGCGCAAGGGGCGCCGCCCCGCCGCCGTCTTCCTGGAGGTCCCATGCGCCACGTCACCGTCGGCCCCGTCACCATCGGCAACGACCTGCCGCTGGTCTTCCTCTGCGGCCCCTGCCAGATCGAAAGCCGCGCCCATGCCTTGGAAACCGCTGCCGCCCTGCGGGAGATGGCCGCCGCCGCCGGCGTGCCGCTGATCTACAAATCCTCCTTCGACAAGGCGAACCGCACCAGCGTGAACGCAGCGCGCGGCATCGGCATGGAGGACGGCCTCGCCATCCTCGCCGAGGTGCGCGAGGCGACGGGCCTGCCCGTGCTGACCGACGTCCACGCCCCCGACCAATGCGCGCGCGCGGCCGAGGCGGTGGACGTGCTGCAGATCCCGGCCTTCCTCTGCCGCCAGACCGACCTCCTGATCGCGGCCGGGCGCACGGGCCGGGCCATCAACGTCAAGAAGGGCCAGTTCCTCGCGCCCTGGGACATGACGCATGTCGCGGCGAAGATCGCCTCCACGGGCAACGAGAACATCCTGCTCTGCGAGCGCGGCGTCTCCTTCGGCTACAACGCGCTGGTGGCCGACATGCGCTCGCTCCCGATCATGGCCGCGACCGGCTATCCGGTGGTGATGGACGCGACGCACGCCGTGCAGCAGCCGGGGGGGCTGGGCGCCGCCTCGGGCGGGCAGCGCGAATTCGCCCCGGTGCTGGCGCGCGCCGCCGTCGCGGTGGGGGTGGCGGCGGTCTTCATCGAAACCCATCCCGACCCCGACCGCGCGCCCTCGGACGGGCCGAACATGATCCCCTTGCGCGAGATGCCGGCGCTGATCGCGCGGCTCAAGGCCTTTGACGCGCTCGCCAAGGCGGGCGGCTGAAGGGGGCGTTCCGGCATGGCGGAGGCCGCGCCTTGCTTGCCGCCGGCCCCGGCCGGCTGCGTCTGAGGGGCCGTCGGTGCCGCGCCCGCCCGGCCTGCCGCCCGTCCCGCGCCGGCCGCTCATGGCCGCGCTGCTGGCCGCCGCCCTTGCCGCGGCGCTCGCGGTCTCCATCCCGGCGGCGGCCGAGCTGCTCAGCCTCTCCGGCTGGCACTGGGAGACGGTCCTCGCGGTGGTCGGCGCGCATCTGCTGGTGGTCGTCCCGATCGGCTGGATCGCCTGGCTGTTCTGGGCCGGTCGCCGCCCCGGCGATGGCGGCTGAGGCCCGGCCGGCCGGCTGAAACCGGGGCTGGGCCCCGCGCCCGCGCGGGCCCCAGACCCGCGCCCCTCAGGTGCCGAGTTCGAACCCGCCCCGCGCCACGGCCCGCTCGAGGTCGGCCACGGCCTCGCGGAAGTGCTCCCGCCGCGCGATGTTGGTCGCCGCGAGGGTCCTGACCTGCTCCGCCGGGGCCGCCGCCGCCGGCGGCGCGAGGGTGCGCGTCTGTCCGGCCGGGATGGCGAAGACCGCGGCCGGCGCGTAGCCGAGCCGCTCGCCCGCCGGCGTCTCCACCGCCACGAAGCCGGGCGTGCGCGCCGCACGCACCTGCACCGGCTGCTGCGCCGGCACCTCCGCCGCCGGCGCCGCCGCGGCGACCGGCGCCGTCTGCAGCCGGACCGGGCGCACCGGCCGGGCCGTGACCGCGGCCGGGCGAGCGGGCGCGGCGGCCGCGGCCGCACCGGGGGCGACGGCCTCGACGGCGGGTTCGATCTCCGCCGCGCGGGCCTCGATCCGCCGCTCGATGGCGCGGGCGCGCTCGACGTCGCGCTCCGCCTGGGCGCGCAGGGCGGCGAGCCGCGCCTCGGCCTGCTGGCGTTCGATCTCGCCGGCGCGCTGGCGTTCCTGCACCAGCCGCGCCTGCTGCAGGCGGCATTCCAGGACGCGGTCCATCGCCTGCTGCGCCTCGCCGATGGCGGCGTTCTCCCGATCGATGTCGGTGCCCACCGCCCGCGCCAGGGCCTCGGCGTCGCCCGCCGCCTCCCGCCGGCGCTGCTCGAGATAGGTCGTGGCCACGGCGGCGGCGGCGGCGGAACTCGCGGCCCAGACCAGGGCGCCGATGACCCCCGGCCGCGTCGCCAGGACGCCCCCCGTGCCGATCACCACCGCGCCGGCGACCAGGGGCGCGGCGAAATAGGCCCCGCTCTGATCGAGCGCCGCGACCTGCGGCTGGCAGGGGTCGGACGGATCCGCGGGCGCCGCCCCGCCGGTCGCCGTTCCGCCCTGCGTGGCGGCGCAGGAGGTCAGCAGCAGCGCCGTCGCCACCAGGGCCGCGGAGACCCGCAGCGGGCGGCGCAGGGCGGGAGGATGGCGCGCAGGGGTCGTCGGCACGGCCCGTCCCTTCGAAGGTGGAACGGAACCATACACCCCGGACCGCCGGGCCGCGCAACCCCGCGGCTCGCCCGCCTCATTCAGATCATCTGCCCGCGCAGGAAGCCGAGCGCGGGCAGCGGCCGCCATTTCCGCGGCAGGTCGGAGCGGCGGATGGGCGCGACGGAATAGTGGGGCACCGGCTGCTTCGCCCGCACCAGCCAGTCGGCATAGGCGCGGACCTGCTGGTCCCGCCAGGCGCGGTCGTTCAGCGCCTGGGCGCGGGAGCGGAACACCTCGGCGACACGGCTACGGCGCCCGACCGTCGCCACGACGGCCCAGAGCGTGTCGTCATCCCCGCCACGGACACTGACCAGGGTCCCCACGGCGGGAACGGTCGCAAATCCCCCCCTGCCGGGTCAAGCACCCCCCCTCCGCATCCGCCGCCGCGCGCGCCGGAGGGGGCCATCGCCCTTTCCATCCCGGCGCTAGCGCGCCGGGCGCACGCCCATGGCGATGGTGCGCTCGTCCATGCGCGGCTCGTGCGTCAGGCCCCGGCGGACCGCCCAGTTGTTCACGTACTGGATCAGCTGGATATAGGGCTCCTCCTCGGCGTAGCGGGCGACCGCCTCGTGCCAGATCGCCTCGCGCCGCTCGTCGTCGAGGGTTGCCGAACCGCGCGCGAGGATCTCGTCGAACCAGGCCGAGGAGAAGCGGGCATTGTTGTTGGCTCCGGTCAGGCGGGCGCGGTCGCGCGTGGCCACCACATTGGCGAGGAAGTTGGAGGCCTCCCCCGTGCTCGACCCCCAGGCGGCGAGCTGGATGGGGAACTCGAAGCGCATGCGCCGCGGCACGAAGCCGGTCCAGGGGAAGGCCTGGACCTGGGTGCGCACGCCGATGCGCGTCCACATCTGCGCCACCGCCTGGGTGATGCGCGCATCATTCGGCCAGCGGTCGTTCGGGCCTGTCAGCGTCACGCGGAAGCCGTCCGGGTAGCCGGCCTCGGCGAGCAGCCGCTTCGCGCCCTCGGGATCGTAGGCGCGCGGACGGATGCCGGGGTGGTAGCCGAAGGCGCCTTCCGGCAGCCATTGCGCGGTGGGTGTCGCCGCGCCCTCCATCACCTGATCGGCGAGGGCCTGGCGGTTGATGGCCATGGACAGCGCGCGGCGGACGCGCGCATCGCGGAAGGGATTGACCGGCAGGGGCGTGCCGGCATGGTCCGTCACCTGCGGATCGTTCCCCTCCCGCCCGTAATCGGGCACGAGATAGACGGTGCGCAGGCTCGGGATGGAGGTGACGCTGACGCGCGGATCGCGCCTCAGCCGCGCGAGGTCCGAGGTCGGCACCTGCTCGATCAGGTCGACATCGCCGGCGAGAAGGGCCGCGGTGCGCGCGCCGTCATTGGTGATGATGCGGTAGTTGACCCGCGCCCAGGGCTCGGCGCCCCCGAACCAGGCGGGGTTGCGCTCGATTTCCGTGCGGTCGCCGAGGCGGTAGGAGAGCAGGCGATAGGGGCCGGTGCCGATCGCCGCGCGGCCGGGATTGAAGTCCTCGGTGCTCGCGCCCTCCGCCGCGTGGCGGGCGATGATGGAGACCGAGGCGAGGTCGAGCGGCATCAGCGGGTGCGGCGCCTTGGTGTGCAGGCGGATGGTGCGCGGATCGACCACTTCCACGCGTTCGATCGCGCGCAGGAAGCCCTGGAAGCCGCCCGGGCTGTTCGGCACGTTCGGCACCCGGGCGAAGGAGAACACCACGTCATCCGCCGTGAAGGGCCGACCATCGTGCCAGGTCACGCCCTCGCGCAGCCTGAACTCCCACACCAGTTCCGAGACGGCGCGCCAGGAGACGGCGAGCGAGGGATGCGGGCGGGCCCGCCCGTCGCGTTCCACCAGCCGGTCGAACACATGCATCATCATCGCATTGTTCGGGCCGAGATTGTGGTAGTGCGGGTCGATCGAGGTGACCGGCGCGGCGGAAGCGAGCCTCAGCGTCTGCGCCTGGACCGCCGGCGCGGCGATGAGGGCGGCGCCGGCGAGAAGGGCGTGCAGTGTCCTCGTCATGGTGCGCTCCCGGGTTGCCGTGCCGGGAGAGGCTAGCCCCCTGCGGGGCGCGAGCGCCACCATTGCGGAATGAAAAACGCCGCGGCCCGGCGGGACCGCGGCGCGGCCGATGCGAAGGGGGGCGTTCAGCCCTGCCGCTCGACCATCAGTTTCTTGATCTCGCCGATCGCCTGGGCGGGGTTGAGCCCCTTCGGGCAGGTCCGGGTGCAGTTCATGATGGTGTGGCAGCGGTAGAGCTTGAACGGATCCTCGAGCGCGTCGAGCCGTTCGCCGGTCGCTTCGTCGCGGCTGTCGGCGATCCAGCGATAGGCCTGCAGCAGCACCGCCGGGCCGAGGTAGCGATCCCCGTTCCACCAGTAGGAGGGGCAGGCGGTCGAGCAGCAGAAGCAGAGGATGCACTCCCAGAGCCCGTCGAGCCTGGCGCGCTCCTCCTTCGACTGCAGGCGCTCCCGGTCGGGCGGCGGCGGGGTGTCGGCCTTGAGCCAGGGCTCGATGGAGCGGAGCTGGGCGTAGATCTGGGACAGGTCCGGCACCAGGTCCTTCACCACCGGCATGTGCGGCAGCGGGTTGATGCGGACATCGCCCTTCACCTCCCCGATTGGCTTGAGGCAGGCGAGCGTGTTCAGCCCGTCGATGTTCATCGCGCAGGAGCCGCAGATCCCCTCGCGGCAGGAGCGCCGGAAGGTCAGCGTGGAATCCACCTCGTTCTTGATCTTGATCAGCGCGTCGAGGACCATCGGCCCGCACTGGTCGAGGTCGATCTCGTAGGTGTCGGTGCGCGGGTTGGCGCCCGCGTCCGGGTCCCAGCGGTAGATGCGGAAGGTCTTGACGTTCTTCGCCCCCGCCGGCGCAGGGTAGTGCTTGCCCTCGCCGACCGTGGAGTTCTTCGGAAGCGTGAAGGTGGCCATCGGTCGCGGTCCTCAGTAGACGCGGGGCTTGGGCGGGAAGACCTGCACCTCGTTGGTCAGGGTGCGCATCTTCACGTCGCGGTAGTCGAGGCTGATGCGGTAGTTCTCGTCCATCCGCGCCAGCGTGTGCTTCAGCCAGTTCTGGTCGTCGCGTTCGGGGTAGTCCTCGTGCGCATGCGCGCCGCGGCTCTCATGGCGCGCCTCCGCCCCGTAGATGGTGGTGAGCGCATTGCCGATGAGGTTGTCGAGCTCGAGCGCCTCGACGAGGTCGCTGTTCCAGATCAGCGAGCGGTCGGCGATGCGGATGTCGCTGTAGCCGGCGGCGACCCTGTCCATCTTCTCGCAGCCTTCCTTGAGCAGTTCGGAGGTGCGGAACACGGCGGCGTGGGCCTGCATGGTGCGCTGCATGGCAAGGCGCAGCTCGGCCACCGGTGTGGCGCCCTTGGCGTGGCGGACGCGGTCGAAGCGGTCGAGCGCCTTCTCCCCCGCCCTGGGCGGCAGCGGCGGCTGGGCGGCGCCGGGCTTCAGCGTCTCGGCGCAGCGATGCGCCGCGGCGCGGCCGAACACCACGAGGTCGAGCAGCGAGTTGGTGCCGAGCCGGTTCGCGCCATGGACCGAGACGCAGGCCGCCTCGCCCACCGCCATCAGCCCGGGCACGATGCGGTCCTGGTCCTTGGCCGTGGCGTTGAGCACCTCGCAATGGATGTTCGTCGGGATGCCGCCCATGTTGTAGTGCACGGTCGGCAGGATCGGGATCGGCTCCTTCGTCACGTCCACGCCGGCGAAGATCTTGGCGGTCTCGCTGATGCCGGGCAGGCGCTCCTGCAGCAGGTCCGCGCCAAGATGCTCGAGATGCAGGTGAATGTGGTCCTTGAGAGGGCCCACGCCGCGCCCCTCGCGGATCTCGATCGCCATGGCGCGCGAGACGACGTCGCGCGAGGCGAGGTCCTTGGCGGTCGGCGCGTAGCGCTCCATGAAGCGCTCGCCCTCGGAGTTCGTGAGGTAGCCGCCCTCGCCGCGCGCGCCTTCGGTGATCAGGCAGCCCGCGCCGTAGATCCCCGTGGGGTGGAACTGCACGAACTCCTGGTCCTGGAGGGGCAGGCCGGCGCGCAGCACCATCCCCCCGCCATCGCCCGTGCAGGTATGGGCCGAGGTGCAGGAGAAGTAGGCCCGCCCGTAGCCGCCGGTGGCGAGCACCGTGGTCTGGGCGCGGAAGCGGTGGATCGAGCCGTCCTCCAGGCACCAGGCGACGACGCCGCGGCAGGCGCCCTCATCGTCCATGATGAGGTCGAGCGCGAAATACTCCACGAAGAACTCGCAGCCATGCTTGAGGCTCTGCTGGTAGAGCGTGTGCAGAATGGCGTGGCCGGTGCGGTCGGCGGCGGCGCAGGCGCGCAGCGCCGGCTCCTTGCCGAAGTGCTTCATGTGGCCGCCGAAGGGGCGCTGGTAGATCCGGCCGTCCTCGGTGCGGGAGAAGGGCACGCCATAGTGCTCGAGCTCGATCACCGCCGGGATCGCCTCGCGGCACATGTACTCGATGGCGTCCTGGTCGCCGAGCCAGTCCGACCCCTTGACGGTGTCGTACATGTGCCAGCGCCAGTCATCCTCGCCCATGTTGCCGAGCGCCGCGCCGATTCCACCCTGGGCGGCGACGGTGTGGCTGCGCGTCGGGAAGACCTTGGTGATGCAGGCGGTCTTGAGGCCGGCCGCGCCCATGCCGAAGGTCGCCCGCAGTCCCGCGCCGCCGGCGCCGACCACCACCACGTCGTAGGTGTGGTCGACGATGCGGTAGGCGCCCGTCGAAGGCTTGCTGATCGCGTTCATCGCTTCCGTCTCGTCCGTTCCGCGCGGCGGGGAATGCGCCCTCCGGCCCGCGTCAACTCCACAACACCCCTCTAGACCTAGGCGGCCCCGGCCGCCCCGCCAGGGGCGTCAGACCGCGATCCGCAGCACGGCGAGCGTGGCCGTGAGCCAGAGCAGGACGCAGACGCCCTTCATCACCAGCAGGCCGCCCAGGCGGGCGGCTTCGCCGCGCACGTAGTCCTCGATCACCACCTGCAGCCCGGAAGCGGTGTGATGGAAGGCGGCGGCGAGGAAGGCGAGCAGCAGCACCGCGTTGAACGGACGGGCGATCCAGGCCGTCGCCTCCTGCCAGGTGCTGCCCGGCATCGCCGCCAGCGAGAAGACGAGCCAGATCGTCAGCGGCAGCAGCGCGATCGAGGTGACGCGCTGCATCCACCAATGGTGCGTGCCGCCCCGGGCGGCGCCCAGGCCGCGGACGCGGCCAAGCGGGGTGCGGAGGGTGCGAAGCGTCGGCGCGGCCATCGGCGTCAGATCCAGGCGATGAGCATGATGAGCCAGGTCAGCGC
>Ga0272446_1004624_pt1 | contig 16078 bp, 13 predicted proteins | sample YNPCB0061_FD_194587 | JGI IMG/M metagenome (GOLD analysis project Ga0272446, IMG submission 194587) | Hot spring microbial mat communities from Yellowstone National Park, WY, United States - YNP-CB-006-1 | ecosystem: Environmental > Aquatic > Thermal springs > Hot (42-90C) > Sediment | place... | reverse complement strand
CCGGTTTGCGCCCTACTTGGGCGGCGTAGACCGTAAATCAGAGGACTATTACCGGAAGCTTGCCCAAAACCTGAAACGGACGCTGGTGTTTAATAATGGATTGTCGCTGCTCGGCTTGCTGCGATCGTGCCTAGACTACGCGCTTAATGACACTACTAAAATCGGCGGTGTGTTTGAAACCTTAAAGACTCAGTTGCGGTTCCAAGGCGGGCGCAACATTCTAGAAACCGTCACCCGCATTAATGACTTTAGGAACACCTACATCGCCCACCAGGAACAAGAGTTGACCGATAAAAACCTAGCCGAGCAAGAACTCAAAATCTGGATCGAGGCACTGCATAGGATTGGAAAGACAGAGCCAGTTAACTAGGTAAACAAACCGCCCCTCCCTAGAATCCTGACTAGATCAGATAAACTAGGAAAGGTCTAATTGTCTGCAAAATTTTACCAACCTATGGAATTTGAGCTGCACGCACCTTTTCGCCCCACCGGTGATCAGCCCAAGGCGATCGCCCAGCTAGTCCAATACCTCCAGGCTGGTCACCGCCACCAGACCCTCCTGGGAGCCACAGGCACAGGTAAAACCTTTACGATCGCCTCCGTCATTGCCCAAGTCCAAAAACCCACCCTAGTCCTCGCCCACAACAAAACCCTGGCAGCCCAACTGTGTAATGAGCTACGGGAGTTCTTTCCCCGCAACGCCGTCGAATACTTCATCAGTTACTACGACTACTACCAACCAGAGGCTTATATCCCAGTTACCGACACCTACATTGAAAAAACCGCCTCCATCAACGATGAAATTGATATGCTGCGCCACTCGGCCACGCGATCGCTATTCGAGCGCCAAGACGTAATTGTCGTCGCCTCCATCAGTTGCATCTATGGTCTAGGCACCCCAGCCGAATACCTAAAAGCCGCCATTCCCATTCGCCTCGGCAGTGAGATCAATCAACAGCAACTCCTCCGAGACCTAGTCGATATCCAATACCAACGCAACGACATCGAAATCGGCCGGGGTAAATTCCGAGTCCGGGGCGATGTTTTAGAAATCGGCCCCGCCTACGAAGATCGAATCATCCGCATCGAATTATTTGGCGATGAAATTGATGCAATCCGCTACATTGACCCAATTACCGGGGAGATTTTGCAGACCCTAGAATATGTCAACATCTACCCAGCCCGCCACTTCGTCACCCCAGAGGAGGAATTGGAGAGAGCCTGCCTAGCGATCCGCCAGGAGCTAGAGGTACAGCTAGAAAATTTAGAAAAGAATGGTAGACTCCTAGAAGCCCAGCGGTTAGAGCAGAGAACCAGATATGACCTAGAAATGCTCCAAGAAGTCGGCTACTGCAATGGCGTGGAAAATTACTCCCGCCACCTGACCGGCCGGCTGGCTGGTTCCCCCCCCGAATGCCTAATAGACTACTTTCCAGCGGATTGGCTGCTGGTAGTTGATGAATCCCACGTGACAGTGCCCCAAATTCGCGGCATGTACAACGGCGACCAGGCCCGCAAAAAGGTTTTGATTGACCACGGCTTTCGCCTGCCCAGTGCTGCCGATAATCGCCCCCTCAAGGCCGATGAGTTTTGGCAGAAGGTCAATCAGTGCATCTTTGTTTCCGCTACCCCCGGAGACTGGGAGTTGGAAGTCTCGGAACAGCGAGTAGTGCAGCAGGTAATCCGGCCGACGGGGGTGGTGGATCCAGAGATTTTTGTGCGTCCCACCAATGGTCAAATCGATGACCTCTACGGGGAAATTCAGGAGCGGGTTTCTCGCCAAGAGCGGGTTTTAGTTACGACTTTAACAAAGCGGATGGCGGAGGATTTGACGGAATATCTCCAGGACCGGGCGGTGAAGGTGCGCTACCTACATTCGGAAATTCAGTCGATCGCCCGAATTGAGATTATCCAGGCCCTGCGTCAAGGGGAATTTGATGTCTTGATCGGGGTGAACTTACTGCGTGAAGGGCTGGATTTGCCAGAGGTTTCCCTAGTGGCGATTCTGGATGCAGATAAGGAGGGATTCCTGCGGGCGGAGCGATCGCTCATTCAAACCATCGGCCGGGCTGCTCGCCATGTGCGTGGTCAAGCGATCCTCTACGCCGATAACCTCACCGATAGCATGGCCAGGGCGATCGCTGAAACCGACCGCCGTCGCCAGATTCAACTTGCCTACAACCAAACCCACGGCATTACTCCCCAGCCAGTCAAGAAAAAACCCGTTAATTCCATTTTGGATTTCCTAGAGGTGTCGCGCCGCCTCAATGCCCAACAACTCAGCACAATCACCGAAAACCTCAACGAAATTCCCCTAGATAACATTCCAGAGTTGGTGCGTCAGCTAGAAACACAGATGCAGGAAGCCGCCAAGCAATTGGAATTTGAACAGGCCGCCCACCTCAGGGATAAAATTAAACTCCTGCGCGATCGGCTCCTGGGGCACTAATTGTTACAGAAGTCGAATGAATTTCGGCACCCAGTTGCTAATCAAAAGCCAGACCCCGCTGAGACTTGTGTAGGTGGTTACTCCCCGTCCTAAAGAACGAGGATGCCCAGACCAAGATAGCAAGCGCAGCCTGCCCGAATCGCGGTAATCCCCACTAAATCCTACGATAATTGTCAGTATTCCAGGGATTCTAGAGGTGAATATGGGGACGATCGCTCTATTTGCCATACCCACACTCCTGAGCGCCTTTTTGCTGTTTTGGTTGCAGTTGCTGGTCGGGAAATTAGTCTTGCCACTCCTAGGCGGTGTCCCGATGGTCTGGAATACCTGCTTAGTTTTTTTTCAACTGGTTCTACTACTTAGTTATGGCTACACCTACGCCCTCACCAAATATCTATCCCCCCGCTGGCAGGTAGTCTTGCATCTAGGACTTCTAACTGTCCCCCTGGGATTTTTGCCGATCGCTCTCCCCCCCGCCCCCGGACCCACCGGTCAACCAATCCTGTGGCTTTTAGGATTATTGCTGGGGCTGTCTGGGGCAGCGGCCTCCGCCACGGCCACCACTGCCCCGCTGCTACAACGCTGGTTCAGTTACCTAGGGCGGGACCCTTATTTTCTCTACGTTGCCAGCAATGTGGGTAGTCTGGCCGGATTACTCAGTTATCCAGTGCTGCTGGAGCCAAACCTGCCGCTAAACCTGCAAGGGCAAGTTTGGCAGTGGCTCTACTGGGCGTGGCTAGCGGCCATTGCCCTATGCGGCTACCTGGTGTGGGGCAGTAAACCAGAGGCCGGGATTTCGACTGCGATCGCCACTGATCGTCGACAACGGTTACGCTGGCTTGGGCTGGCTTTTCTCCCCAGTAGCCTCCTAGTCGGGGTGACCACCTACATCAGCACAGATCTGGCGGCGGTGCCTCTACTGTGGGTTTTGCCCCTGGCAATTTATTTGGCTACCTATATTGCCGCTTTTAGCGATCGCCCAATTTTCCGTTTCCCCTTGGTAATTGCCCCGGCCCTAATTGCAGGGTTGGTGATTGTGGCCCTGCTGGGGATACTCCGGCCAGTGGTAACCATGGTCAGTCTGCACCTGCTGGGTTTGGGTACAATTTCTTACCTGTGCCACCGGGAACTGGCTCAACAAAAACCTCCGGCAGCCGGGCTGACTGAATTTTATTGGTGGTTATCACTGGGCGGAGCCCTGGGAGGAGTCTGGCAAGCTTTGCTGGCTCCCCTGCTATTTAGCCAAGTCCAAGAGTATCCCCTGATGTTGGCTCTGGCATGGCTAATTTTGCCAGCCCTGCGGGATCAAGTCATTCCCAGTTGGCGATCGAGCGTACCAATTAGCCTGGGTTTGCTCCTAGCAACGGGGGCATTTGGCTGGAATCCCCGGTTGGGGGGATGGGGTGGCATTGCCCTGGCAGTGGTGGTTTTAGTGGGTTTAGGCTATGGCTTTGCCCTGAGCCGGGTGCGGCTGAGTGTAGGTTTAATTTTAATTTTTTTGATCGGCCAATTTAACTTCAGCCCAGGGCGGGTTATCACGATCGCCAGGAGTTTTTTTGGAGTGCATCGGGTGGTTAGTCAAGGGCCACACTTGGCATTACTCCATGGCACAACAATCCACGGCCGCCAGGGCCCTGACCGCGAACCGCTGACCTACTTCCATCGCACTGGGCCGATTGGGCAATTGTTTCAACTGCTACCCAAGCCGCGGCGAGTTGCGGTCCTGGGTCTGGGCATTGGCACCCTGGCGGCCTACGCACAACCGGGGCAGGTCTGGGATTTTTATGAGATTGACCCAGAGGTGGAACGTTTAGCCCGGCAATACTTTAGCTTTTTAGCCGATAGCCCCGCCCAAAATCAAGTCATCCTTGGGGATGGCCGCCTCGGCCTGTCTAAAGCAGTCGATCGCTACTACGACCTGTTGATTATGGATGCCTTTAGCTCTGATGCCATACCCAGTCATCTTCTGACCCTGGAGGCTATGCAGACCTACCAGCGCAAGTTGACCGCCAATGGAGCGATCATCGTGAATATTTCTAATCGGTTTGTGGATATGGAGCCAGTATTAGCTGCCGCCGCTAGCCGTCTGGGCCTGAGGGCCTATGCCCAAATGGAAACTATTGATCGCCGCACAGCCCCCAGGGGCAAAAGTTCCTCCCATTGGGTAGTCATGACCAACCAAGTAATTGCCGACCAACGGTGGCGACAACTGCCCGGGGGCGATCGCCTCTGGACTGATGATTTTTCCAATTTGTGGCGGGTTTTGCGGTGGGGCGGCTTTGGGGATTAATGATAATTGGGTAGAACACTTGGGATAGAATACTGTACAAATTTAGATGGTTGGCAGTATGGAAATTTTCAATCTCTCGCATCCCGATTACCTCTGGCTAGCCCAACAGGTACAAGACCCTAGGGTAATCGACCAGATCACCACGGCTTTTAACAATTTTGTCCAGTCTGGTCAGGCAGCCGCCATGATCATTGGGATGATTGTCGGCTATATGATTCGGGTGTTTACCGGCAGCTAGGGTAAATAATACACACAACTGCCAATGACATCAGCAGAACAACCCCAGACTTGGAGTCAGCGTTTTGAATCGGCCCTGCATCCGGCGATCGCTCGATTTAATGCCAGCATTGACTTTGACATTGAATTAATCGAGTACGATTTGACTGGCTCGATCGCCCACGCCCAGATGCTCGGCCACACTGGAGTAATTACCCCGGAGGAGGCTGGGCAAATTTGCCGGGGCCTGGAGCAAATTCGCCAAGATTTCCGTGCTGGTAAATTTCAACCCAGCCCCGATGACGAAGATGTCCACTTTGCCGTGGAACGCCGCCTCACGGAGCTAATCGGGGCGGCGGGCCAAAAACTGCACACGGCTCGATCGCGCAACGACCAGGTGGGCACAGATACGAGGCTGTACCTAAAAGATCAAATTCAGCAAATTCGCCAGCAGTTGCGCCAGTGGCAAAGCACCCTCCTGAGCTTGGCCGAAGAGCATGTTGAGACCCTCATCCCCGGTTACACTCACCTACAACGGGCCCAACCCCTCAGCCTTGCCCACCATCTGCTTGCCTACTGGGAAATGGCCCAACGTGATTGGGAACGCCTAGGGGATGTTTATAAACGGGTGGATATTTCACCCCTGGGCTGCGGGGCCTTGGCGGGGACAACCTTCCCCATTGACCGCCATTACAGCGCCCAGTTGCTGGGGTTTGGGCGAGTTTATGGCAATAGTCTAGACGGGGTTAGCGATCGCGACTTTGCTGTTGAGTTTTTGGCCGCCGTTAGCTTGATCATGGTGCACCTGAGCCGAATTTCCGAAGAGGTGATCCTGTGGTCTTCCCAGGAATTTAATTTTGTCTTGCTCAAAGATAGCTGTGCCACTGGTTCGAGCATCATGCCCCAAAAGAAAAACCCCGATGTGCCAGAGCTAGTCAGGGGTAAGACTGGGCGGGTGTTTGGGCACTTGCAGGGGCTGCTGGTTTTGCTGAAGGGGCTGCCCCTGGCCTACAATAAAGACCTACAAGAAGACAAAGAAGCCCTGTTTGATGCGGTTAGAACTACCAAAGCCTGTCTAGAGGCGATGACGATCCTCCTGGGTGAGGGGCTGGAATTTTGTAGCGATCGCCTAACCGCAGCCGTGGCTGAAGATTTTGCCAATGCCACGGATGTAGCCGACTACCTAGCCGCCAAGGGGGTACCGTTCCGGGAGGCCTACAACTTGGTGGGCCGGGTTGTTAAAACCTGTATTGCAGCCGGTAAATTGCTTAAGGATTTGTCCCTAGAGGAATGGCAAGCCCTCCATCCAGCTTTTCAGGATGATATTTACCAGGCGATCGCCCCCCAACAGGTGGTAGCAGCCCGCAACAGCTTTGGGGGTACAGGGTTCGAGCAGGTGCGCCGAGCGATCGCCGCCGCCAAAGCAGAATTAGCCCAATAACTCCCACCAATGCTATAGAAGTTGAAGATGTAGTTGGGACATAACATAGAAGCATCTCCACTCACTCATGCCATCCCTATTTTGAGAACCTGTGGGATGCGGTCGATAATACCTTCAGATAACCGTCCTAATCTTTCCTTCGATATTACCCCCAGGAGAGGATGGACGTTGATAAACTAGATGCAAGCATTTCATGACGGCGACTAATAGGCATGGCTATTTCAAAATCTGCATCTCCAGCCCTAGAGGAGTTTCTGAAGTTACCAGAAACAAAGCCTGCTAGTGAGTATATTGATGGTGAAATCATCCAAAAGCCAACGCCAAAAACCCGCCATTCAAGACTTCAGGGTAAGTTGATTGATGCGATCAATGAAGTCACAGAAGTAGGGCGAATTGCCTATGCTTTTCCAGAGTTACTTTGCACCTTTGGCGATCGCTCAATTATTCCAGACATAGCGGTGTTTCGTTGGCAGAATATTGAAATTGACGAAAATGAAGAACCTTTAGATAACGTTTTTATTGCTCCTGACTGGACGATTGAAATTCTTTCTTCCGGTCAAAGTTCAAATCGAATCACAGGTAATATTTTGCACTGTCTAAACCATAATTGTCAGCTTGGTTGGTTAGTTGACCCCGACGATCGCTCAATTATTGTCTTTCAACCGCAGCAGCAGCCAAAGCTATTTCGTCAAGAAGATAATTTGGTTGTTCTAGAGGGAGTTGAGCTATGTCTGACAGCAGATCAAGTATTTAGTTGGTTAAAAATGAGGGCAGATTGAGCAGGGAGCCGCAGCTTGATTACCAAGCCAGTACCACTTAGATACTTGGATATACTTAGACAAACTTAAATGTAGCAGCCAGTTGGCAGACTTTTGTGTAGTTACCGAGGACATCTGCTAGTTGAGAAAGTTAAAGTTGTCTAGATTACAGCCCAGTTAAGTCAAGATTTACGCATTCATAGGGTGCGTAGTTATCTGTGGTCTTGATTTGAGATAATCTGCATTTAGAGTCTCTGCGTAAATCCAATACAGCAGCAGCCTCCACAATCAAACCTGTTAAACCAAAGCATCGCATGAGCATAAGAACTAACCACAGCTAGACAAGCCAGCATCACCATGGGGAATTTCCAGAAATGGTTCAAACCTAGGGGCGGGTTAGCTATTACTGAGGCGGCAATCATCGGCTTAGTTTCTGGGTTATCAGCGGTATTACTGCGGGCTGGAATTGGCTGGCTTGGCTCGTGGCGTTTGTATCTGGCTAGCCTAGCTCCCCTGTGGCTGGTTTTACCCTTGATTGGGCTGGGCTTTGGCTACTTGAGTGGCTGGGGTATTGAGAAGTTTTCCCTTGAATCCACTGGCACTGGCATTCCCCAGGTCAAGGCCACTCTGGCTCGCTTTCCGATCGCACTTAACTTCCGAGTAGCGGCGGTGAAGCTGTGTACCACCATCTTGGCCTTGGGGGGCGGCTTAACCATGGGGCGACAGGGGCCGACAGTCCACATCGGGGCAGCGGTGGCAGCCCACCTCAGTAACTGGCTGCCAGCTACCCCAGACCAGCGTCGGCAAATCATTGCCGCAGGAGCGGGGGCGGGTTTGGCTGCGGGTTTCAATGCCCCCTTGGCGGGCACTTTGTTTGTGATTGAGGAACTGTTGCGTGATATTTCTAGCCTGACTTTGGGGACAGCAATTTTAGCTTGCTTTATTGGGGCAGTGGTGGCGAGGGTTTTGGGGGGCGGCTCCCTTACAGCCCAGATCTCTGAGGTGGTGATTATTTTCACGGCTCCAGAAATTCCGTTTTACCTGCTGTTGGGGGCGATCGCCGGGGTTTTTGGGGGATACTTTAACCGGGGAATTTTGGCTAGCTTGAGTATTTACCAACGCTTGGGCTGGGGTTTTCCGGTGCGGGTGGCGATCGCTGGTCTGTTGTGTGGTCTGGTGGTGGCCTTTTTGCCCGATAGCTTCCGCAACAACGCAGCCTTGAGGGAGTTTTTTATCAGTGAACCAGTGGGGATTCCCTTTGCGGTATTAACTTTTTTGACCTACTTTGGATTGACCCTAGTTTCCTACGGCTCTGGTGCGCCTGGGGGGCTGTTTCAACCTTCCCTAGTCCTAGGGTCGTCCCTGGGTTATGTGATCGGTAGTTGGGCTGATGGCTTATTGAATCTGGGCTTTACCCATGGCTATGTGTTGGCGGGAATGGGGGCATTTTTTAGCGCGGTTTCCAAGGTACCAGTTACGGCGATCGTCATTGTTTTTGAAATCACCTCCGACTTTAATTTGGTACTGCCCCTGATGATTAGTTGTGTCAGTGCTTACTTAATCTCGGAGCGGTTTTTTCCAGGCTCCCTTTATCAACGCCTACTCCAGTGGTATGGCTACCAGCAGCCCCAGGCTGATTTTTTTGAAGATTCCCTGAGTAACCTGACCGCCGCTCAGGTCATGCAAACCCGCGTAGAAACCCTCGACAGCCAAATGAGCTTGACGGAAGTAATTCAAACTTTGGGGCGATCGCACCACCGGGGCTTCCCGGTTTTGACCGGAGGAAAACTAGTGGGCATCATTACCCAATCTGACCTAGACCACCAGACTAATCTGCCCTTAGATACACCCCTCAGCCAGATCATGACCAGGCAACCGATCACGGTCTCTCCCCAGGCACCCCTGTCAGAGGTGTTGTATCTCCTCAATCGCTACCAGCTATCCCGATTGCCAGTGGTAGTCGGGGAAAGACTTGTGGGGATTATTACCCGCAGCGACATTATTCGGGCTGAGGCTGACAAATTAAATGAATCACGCCAGCCTAGTTTGGAGATGGCTTCCTATTTGGTTTATCAGACCTGTGGTCCAAGCACGGGCCAGGGGCAAGTTCTCGTTTGGTTAAGTCAACCAACTGCGGTAGCGATCGCCCTGCCCTTTGCGATCACCCTGGCAAAAGCTTGGCAGCGGCAGGTCACTTGCCTAGCACTAATAGCCGTTCCCCATAGCCAAAATCCCCGACAGGCCCTAGTTGATACCATCCCAGCCCGTCGCCTGCTCCAGCGGGCTGAACGCTTGGCCCGTAAGCTTAATCAGCCAATTCATACCCAGGCTTGGTTGACCCACGAGCCAACCGGAGTAATTGCCACTCTGGAGCGATCGCAACCCGTGGACCTGCTGATCGGGCCACTCAGTCTCCTAATGCCGACTAATAGTCCCCAAATGAGCATTATTCCGGGGGAGCGATCACCTTTAGCCCGGTGGCTAGTCGCCCTAGAAGAGGATCACCAGACAATTGTGAAAGCCCTCTGCCTTCTGGCCAACTCCAGCCAAGCCAGAGAAATCTGCCTAGGCCCTCCCAATCAGACAAAAGCCCTACAGGCCGATTTGCAAAAAAATACCCGGGCCCGCATCTATGCCAGCTCTGCCCAAGCAGACATCATCCAAATGGCCAACAGCTACGATCTCCTGTTCTGGGCCGGTGAACCCAAGCAACAAAATTTCGCTGGGCTGGCCTGTACCGTGGTTGTCTGGCAGCCGGGTCTAGTAGACTAGCCGACTGGTTTCCATCTGGGTAAGCATTAGCTCCACGGTGGTGCCTTCCCCTTTGCCCCGGCTGGAGAGGGCGATTTTCCCCCCCATCATCTCCATGAGGTTACGGGCGATCGCCAGACCCAAGCCTGTCCCCCCAAAGGAACGGGTGCTGCTGCCATCAACCATCACAAAGGGATGAAAAATCTTGTTTTGGTCGTGGGGAGAAATACCGATGCCAGTGTCTTGAATAGTAATTACAACATTATTCTCGCTGTTCAGCTTACTCAGATGCAGTGAAATGGTAATACTGCCCTTATCGGTAAACTTCACTGCATTGTCTAAAATATTGGCAAATACTTGCTGGAGTTTGTGGCGATCGCTACGTACAATCACTGGCTCCCAGGATAAGGGTACAATCAACCGTAAACCCTTCTGGTCAATGGCAGAACGATATTGACTAATAACTTCCTCTAAAACCAGCCCCACATCCACAGGGGCAATCTCCACATCTAATTTACCCGACTCAATCTTGGCAAAATCGAGCAGATCATTAATCAGCGACAATAAATTCAAAGCCGCCTGATCAGCTTTTGCCAGTAGCTCCTGCTTCTCCTCCTCATCGTCACACAGGCCATCCTGAATAATCCGTAAACAACCAATAATTTGATTGAGGGGAGTACGCAGCTCATGGGAAGTGGTGGCTAGAAATTCGGATTTTAGCTGGTTGGCCGTCGTCGCCTCATGCCAAGCAGACTCCAACTCCGCTCCCCAGGTAGTCAAGCGATTAACCATACCCGCAAGGACTTGGGCCAATTGGTTGTATTCCTGGATATGAAAATTATCCTCCAGTTTTAAGTCATCCTTTTGATGGTGGTGGAGGGCATAGTCGCGAATTTTTTCGAGCGGCTGGGCCAGTTCCCTAGCAATGTATATGGCTGCCACGATAATTGCACTCAGCAAAGCCAAGGTAAATCCCAGCAAAATTTGTTGAATTTCCACTAAGCCAGCCAAAGCTCGATCCATGGGCAAAAGGGCTAGAATCACCCACTGCTGATTAGGGCTGACTGGGCTGGGCATGGCTGAATAGCCGGCCAGGAGTTCTCGCCCCGGCTCCTGGAATGCAAATAGATGAGCGAACTTATTCTCGCCAGTCAGGGCATTGCGTACAACAATTTTTAGGCGATCGCGGTCAGCCTGCTGCTGGATGTTAGCCCCGACTAAACCCGGCAGGGGATGGGCCAGGATATTGCCCTCTTGGTCAATGACAGCGGTTCCAATATCCTTTTTGATTTCTTGATCCGCTTCTGTAACCAGATCAACCTGGGCGCTAAGATAGTAGGCTTGCCGGCCATCAGTGTCATTCACCGGAGCTGTAATCACTAAGCTTAATCCCGGGGAGTCAGCCAGCTCCAAAATCTGGGTATGGGTCGGCGTAGAAAAGGGCTTAGGAACACTCAAGAATCTGGAATTACAGGTGCTAGCTAATCTTTGCTGGCTACTGATACTACTTAGCTGTAAACACTGGATATTTTTAGGTAACTTGTCCTGTAGTTGCATGAGGAGGGCTTGATATTTGCCCGGCTCCTGCAAAACGGTGCTGCTGCTGGCCATAACTAAATTGGCCTGGAAAGAACTAAGTTTATCGTGGAGGCGATCGCTCTGGCGCTGGGCAGTTTCTTGGACATTCTGTCTAGCCATTTCCAGAAAGCTAGACCTCGCCTTGCGGTAGGTAACATAAACTCCCAAAAGTAAAACCGGTACAGACAGCAGCAAAAAACGCGATAGTAAAATCCGACGGAAGGAAATTGGACGTGAACTAAACATACAATCTCTTGCCCTACCAAACTAAAGCCCTGTCATCATCCATGGAACACTACTCACATAAGACTAATTTACTTGTTTTTCGAGGAGCTTTACCATATCCCTAGTTTGAACCAACAAACAAAATTTAGCCAGAAAAAAAACTGGCCCCCTAGACCAGTTTCTGAAACCTATAAAAATTAATTTTTCGATATCAATCAGGTTAACCAGTGACTACTACTTCACCGACCATGCCAGCGCCGCGGTGGGGTTGGCAATAGTAGGAGTATTTACCGGCTGGTGCATCGGCGGGGATTGTGACCTCGTAGGCTTCACCAGCGCTAAACAGGAGCTTGGATCGGGAAAGTCCACTGGCTAGCTTAGCATTGGCTCCAGGAACACCAGATGCATCAAAAACAGCATTGTGGGGGCCGACCTTATTCATCTCCCAGCGGACGGTGTCGCCGGGTTTAACAGTGATGCTCTTGGGCTCAAAAACAAGCATACCGTTATCACTGCCCATCTTGACGGTAAGGGTTGCCGCAGCGGCTGGGGTAGCTGTGAAGATAAAGCTGGTGACTACCAGAAACACAGTAGCCACTAGCACAGCCAGAGATTGTGGCAATTTAGCTGAAAATTTCATCCGAGCCTCTTTCAAAAAAACTTTAACTTACTCAACATAATCGTAGCATCAAAATCGACTTGATACTACAGGCTGTCGAATTTGTCTGTGCCCCAGCCAGGGGCTTTTTGGGCAGCTCTAAGGACAAAGGCAGCCAGCTTTTCAATTTCAGCTTGGGGCATCCAGGTGGGGGGAACTTGGCGGCACCAGTAGCTGACTTCTTCGCCTGTGTAATCCATGGGTTCGCGCAAGAAAGCGACGATCGCTTCAATGTTGTCTCTGGGGGGGTTGGCTCCGCGGAGGTCCTGCAGAGATAGGGAATGGATTGGATTTGGCACTGTAGCACCACCTACGTGGCAATTGAGGCAATGTTGCTCAAAGAGCAGCTTGCCCGCTGATAAATCTGTGGCTGTGAATTCCTTAGTAGCTCCTTGGTCATTGAGGGTGAGGGCGACTGGTTCTTGGGCTTGTAGGAACCTAGCTACGTACTTGTCGACGGCGGCTAGGGCTGGCTGGGTGTGGAAACTCACGGTGAGGTGCAGGGCTAGCACAAGACTGGCAAGGTATTGCATGGGCTTATGAATAAGGAAACAGGAGCGATCGCTCCTGCTTTGTAAATAAATTTTTGGATAAATTTGTCTGTCCTCAGTAACTGGCTTGGGCTTAGTTATAAACCTTACCACCGCCCCACATTTTGCCTAGAATTTTTGGCTGGAGTAGGATGTGCCCGGCAATGTCCTCAAGATCCTGGTCTGTGAGGTTACGCATCCGGGGGAAGATGTCAGCGCTTTCGAGGCTAGGGTGGACTTCAGAAATATCTGTGGAGCCGTCGTAGGTAGTGGGTCGCTTCATGTAGTCTACCAAACCAACGACCGTATCCCGACGGGGGGTAGCTCCGGCCAGGCTGTCGAGGGCTAGGTTAATGTTGGGATCAGTTTTAGTCTTTCCCCCCAAGTGGCACTGAGCACAGGCAAAGTTAAATAGTTTTTTTCCTCTAGCAACTTGCTCTAGGCTCAGAACTAGGGTTTCCCCCTGTTCATTGAGGGTAACAGTGCGTATTTCTTCACTTAATTCGATCGCTTCGGCCCTGCCCACCGCAACTTGGCAAGCAAACCATAGGGTAGCCACAGCGAGTATTATTAACCGCTTTAACATAGGTCTCCCGTTCTAATCTTGTTAAACTTTCTCCTAGTTTCAACCAAATGATGACTGTAAACTAAGAAAAATTCTAAGGCATTTTGACCATCTACCCTTGACTAGTGGGGGGAGTTTCTAAATTAGCTAAAATTTCCATAATCACGGCTTTGGCATCCTCCAGGGGGAGGAGGGTATCCACGGAACTGTAAGGGATACCTAGGCGGTCACAAATTTGACAAACCAGTGCACTGCTGACTTGGTAGTCAGCAGCAATTGTCGCGATCGACAAAGCTGCAAATGCCATCCTCTAGTACTCCGAGATTAGAATATCTTCTCCTTGATCCTCTCCAGTACTGGCTACTGCTTGGGTAATGTATGGAAGCCCAGCCCCGTCTAGACCCTTTCTGATCCGGGGCGGGGTAGCAGGGAAGATGATAAATAGGGGATAGACCCGCTTACTCATTTCACTGTAAATGTGCTGGTGGTCTAGGGGCATAATCCATTCGTATTCCTGCTCTAACCATACCTGGGACTGCCGCCACCGATTGAGTAGGTCAGAAAAATCCTCCTCCGGGCGATGGATAAAAATCAGGATATCCCCATCTAATTTAATTTGCCATTCCGGGTCGCACATCAAAATGGCAATATCGCAGGGCAGGATTACAGGCATGGTTTCACAGTTATGGCGGCCATTGACTGGACGATGGATGCGGACGACTGGCAGGGGAATCGTCAGAATGCTAGCCTGGGGACGGCGCATACTAGGAAGCATCTCTAGGTAAGGGCGATATTGCTTGAGGAGTTCGATGACCCCGCTGCGATCGCTACACTCCGCCAATAGCTGCTCGTAATCAGATTTTTGTAAGCGCATAGCCTTAACCCAATTTGTCAAACATGGCAAACAGGGGCAAATACATAGACAAAAGAATTACCCCGACCATTCCGGCTAGGCCGACCATCATCAAAGGCTCTAGCATACTGGTTAAAGCTTTAACCGCCTGCTCCACCTCTTCTTCGTAGAAGTCGGCTACTTTCATCATCATGGCGTCCAACTGCCCAGTTTCTTCGCCAATGGCCATCATCTGGATCGCCATTAGCGGGAAGACATTAGCCCTTTGAATAGCTAGGCTCATTACCCCCCCCTGTTCAATTTCAGCCATACAGCCTGCGATCGCATTACAAATCACCTGATTACCCGCCGTATCCTTGACGATTTCCAGGGAATTGAGGATTGGCACCCCCGACCGAGTCAAAGTACCAAAAGTACGGGTAAATCTAGCCACCGCTGATTTTTGGTTAAGGTCACCAATGATGGGAGCCTTGAGTAACAACCCATCAATCTGTAGGCGACCAATGGGAGTTTTGTAGTAAGTTTTGACAGCGAATACCGTCGCTGCAATTACAGCTACCACCACCACAATCCAATAGTTAGGAGGATTTAAGAACGGTCCGCGCAATACGGCACTGACCCCCATCATAAACTGGGTCAAAGCTGGTAGCTCCCCACCGATACTGGCAAATACCCCTGCAAAAATCGGCAGCAAAAAGACTGTCATCCCAATAAAGACAATAAAAGCAATGAAGCCAACGGTGACCGGGTAAGCCATGGCTGATTTGATCTGCCCCTGGAGACGGGCCATATCTTCTAAGACCTTGGCTAGGCGGTTTAACACTTCATCAAGCACACCACCCACTTCCCCCGCTTGCACCATGCTGATGTAGAGTTTATCAAAGCAATCCGGGTGCTTGCCCATGGCCACCGACAGGTCAGTCCCCTGTTGAACTTCAGCACTAATAGCTTGCAGGGCTTTTTTGAGCTTGGGATTATTACACTGTTCTGATAGTACTCCTAGGCAACGTACCATGGCGACCCCAGCATTGACCATGGCAGCAAACTGCCGTGAAAACAGTGCCTTGTCCTTAACTCCGACCGTAGAAAGGTCGAAAGAGAAGCTAAAACCAGTTTTTTCTTTAACACCTTTGACGCTATAGCCTTTATTGCGAAGCATAGCGCTAGCTTCGACTAGGCTTTGGGCGTTGACGGTTTCTTTTTTATCTCTGCCCTGTTGGTCTCTAACTTCAGCAATGTAGGTAGGCATGATCTTTGAATTTAGCTAGATCGGGGGTAATTTCCCCCCTAATTGGTGATTTTTTACTGCGCAAGATTGGACTAATGGGCTGCGGCCTTGGTTCCAGAACTAGCCGAAGCTCCTCCGAGCAAGCGCTGGAGTTCATCTGGCTTAGAAACTTTACCCATACCTGCTTCATAGCTGACCAGGCCACTTTTGATCAGTCCAGCCATTGCCTGCTCCATAGTCTGCATCCCTAATTTGGCACCAGTTTGAATGGCTGAGTAGATCATGCTGGTTTTACCTTCCCGAATTAGGTTGGCGATCGCTGGGGTAATGACCATGATTTCCTGGCACATGCAGCGGCCATACTCACCGGGTTTAGGGTTTTTCTTGGGCACCAAGCACTGGCTAAACACCGCCAAAAGCGACTGGGACAATTGGGCCCGAATCTGGGGTTGTTGAATTGGGGGGAACACATCTAAAAGTCGGTCGATCGTAGAGGCAGCCGAGTTAGTGTGCAGAGTACCAAACACCAAGTGACC
>Ga0272446_1004623_pt1 | contig 16082 bp, 15 predicted proteins | sample YNPCB0061_FD_194587 | JGI IMG/M metagenome (GOLD analysis project Ga0272446, IMG submission 194587) | Hot spring microbial mat communities from Yellowstone National Park, WY, United States - YNP-CB-006-1 | ecosystem: Environmental > Aquatic > Thermal springs > Hot (42-90C) > Sediment | place... | reverse complement strand
GCAACATAATTTGCCTGTCCGGGATTGCCAATCAAAGCGACCACTGAGGATATGTTTACAATTCTTCCGGATCTTTGTGAAATTAAATTTTTAAGAACTGCTTTTGTACAATTGAAAACACTTTTAAGATTTGCATTGATCACATCATCAAAGTCTTTCTCAGACATTCTTAACAACAAAGTATCTCTGGTTATTCCGGCATTGTTTATCAGAAAATCAATCCCACCAAGTTTTTCAATTGCTTCACTTATAGCTTTTTGTGTTTCGTCATATGAAGAAACATCTGCTTTAATAGCATAAATTTTTGTTTTTGAATTTTCTAGTTCATTCACAAGTTCCTGAGCTGCTTCATCGGACTTATTATAAATAAAGGCAACATCCGACAAAACATTTTTATATGATGTGTTGGTAGCAAGCTCTTTTACTATAGCTCTTCCTATTCCTCTTGTACCACCGGTTACAATTGCTTTCTTATTTTTTATTTCCATTAACAATAACTCCGTTTTGAACTTGTGATAAAACTTCTTCTTTATATTTCAATAATTCTTCAAATCCTTCTTTACCAAAGAAAAATTCCAATTCTTCTTTGCAGGCATCAAAGATTGTAGAATCGGAAATCGGGAATTTGTTACAATAACTCAATCTGTCAATATGCTCATCATCTATTGTTAAAGTGTTCTGATAAATTGTAAGTGGAAATAGGACACAGTAAATTGGTTTGTACTTCCACTTGTGTTCACCTTCTTCAAGAGCAAGTCTTTGTAAAACACACAAACCATTTTTATCCAGAAATGCACATTTCTCGTTAACAATTTCAGTTCCAACAGCTACTCCGGATTCAAAATCATCATCTTCCTCAGCAGGTTCAAACCAATCAGAAATATTTGTTGATTGAGTTTCATCCATTAAAGGAATAATCTTGTCTTTAATGGCAAGTATGTTTTCATGCTCTTTCAAATCAGTGTAAACACCATAATGACAACATTCGCCATTGCACCGGCATCCAAACTTAAAAGTAAAAATGTTCGGATCGATTTTTATTCCCTTAATATATAACTCTTTAATATTCATATAAATTAAATGTATTGATAAACGTCCTCATATTTATCAATACCAAAAACTTTTACATTTGGATTAATTCTTTTTACCAAGCCCTGCAAAACTTTACCAGGACCGATCTCATAAAATTCTTCAATACCATCGCTAATCATATTTTGAATAGTTTCTTCCCATCTTACCGGTGAAGTAAGTTGATCAAAGAGAAGTTTCTTAATTTCATTTTTATCAGTAACAGGTTTAGCAGTAACATTTGTGTAAACTGGAAATCTTGCATCATAAAAATGAGTATCATTCAGAGCATTCTGTAATTTTTCTTTAGCCGGTTCCATTAAAGGAGAATGGAAAGCTCCACTTACTACTAATTCTTTTACAAGCTTTGCACCTTTGGCTTTGCATAATTCCATTGCTTTTTTAACTCCTTCAACAGACCCAGAGATAACAATTTGTCCTGGTGAATTGAAATTAGCACATTGAACAATCCCTGCAGAAGAAGCTTCGGCACATAATTGTTCAACATCCTTTGGCTGAAGCCCGACGATTGCAGCCATTGTTCCCTGCATTACAGTTCCAGCATATTGCATTGCAAGTCCGCGCTGCCTTACAAGCTTCATTGCTTCATAAAATTGAATTGCTCCAGCAGCTACAAGAGCAGAATATTCGCCGAGAGAATGACCGGCAGCTGCATCAGGTCTTAAAGTACGAATCAAACTTGCAAGAACTACTGAGTGAAGAAAAATAGCTGGCTGAGTAAATTCAGTTTGTTTTAATTGATCTTCAGGTCCGTTGAACATAATATATGATAGATTTGCACCAACAGCTTCATCTGCAGTGCGAATCATTTCTTTTGCTTCAACAGAATTGTCGAACAGGTCTTTAGCCATTCCTACATATTGCGAACCTTGTCCGGGAAATAAAAATGCTTTTTTTGCCATAAGTCAGAATTCTTTTTTAATCAATTGCCCACACTAAATGAGAAGCTCCCCAAGTATAGCCAGCACCAAATGCAGCTAATATAAGGTTATCGCCTTTTTTTAATTTTCCAGCACGATAATATTCTGTTAAACAAGATGGAATTGTAGCTGCGGTTGTATTTCCATATCTATCAATGTTCATCATAACTTTGTCTTTACTTATTCCCATTCTTTCAGCAGTTGCGTCAATTATTCTTAAATTTGCCTGATGTGGAACGAGATATGCAACATCTTCGGACTTTAATCCTGATATTTCCATAACTTCAGCAGAAACATCCGCCATTCCTTTAACAGCAACTTTAAATACAGCTTTTCCATCCTGATAGATGTAATGCCATTTCTTGTCAACTGTTTCATGCGAAGCAGGATTCAAACTTCCACCGCCAAGCATATACAATGCATCTTTTCCTGAACCATCAATTCTCAGTATGGACTTCTGTAAACCTAAACTTAAATCTTCTGTAGGTTCTAATAGAACTGCTGAGCCAGCATCTCCGAATAATATACAGGTATTTCGGTCTGTGTAATCAGTAATCGCACTCATTTTATCAGCACCGATTACAAGAACCTTTTTATATCTACCGCTTTCAATTAGTGAAGCGCCTGTTTGTAAAGCAAATAAAAATCCCGAGCAAGCCGCTGAAAGATCAAAACCCCAGGCATTTGGAATTCCAAGTTTATGTTGAACCAATGTTGCAGTTGCCGGGAAAAACATATCCGGAGTAACTGTTGCAACAATTATTACTTCAATTTCGCTTGGGTTAACATTATGTTTTTCGAAAAGATCTTTTGCAGCCATTGCAGCTAAATCGCTGGTAGCACCTTTTTCTAAAATTCTTCTTTCCCGAATTCCTGTTCTGGTTCTGATCCATTCATCGTTAGTATCAACGATTTTTTCAAAATATTTATTATCAAGAACTTTATCCGGTACATACATTCCAACACCGGTGATGATTGCATTAAATTTTCTTGTATTATTCATTCAGTATCCGATTTTTTATTAGAATATTCTTGTATTGATTTTTCAATTTTCTCAACCAAATGTCTTTCGTACATAAGCTTAGCTTTGAGCACCATATTAGTAATTGCTTTTGGTGTGCTTGAACCATGACCAATTATTGAAATTCCATTTACACCAAGCAACGGAACACCGCCGTGTTCCTGATAATCAAGACTCTTGAGTGCCTTTTTTAATGTACTCTTAACTAAAACTATTTTCAAAGCATCTATAATATTTTTCTTTGCAGTTTGTTCAAGCAAATGCTTAAGTAACTTTGGTACGGCTTCACCAAATTTTAATATAATGTTCCCGACAAAACCATCACAAACAACTACATCAACTTTGCCGGTTAATATATCTCTTCCTTCAACATTTCCGATAAAATTAAGTCTGGACTTTTTAAGAAGGTTGTAAGCTTCATTAGCTACTTCGTTACCTTTTCCTTCTTCTTCACCCATACTCAAAACTCCAACGGTTGGATTTGCAACACCGCCCATTTCTTTTGCATAAATGCTGCCCATTATTGCATATTCAACCAGATGAAATGGTTTGGCATCTTTACCAGCGCCTACATCATATAAATAACAAGTTCCATGAATATTCGGAACTTCAGCACCAATTGTTGGTCTTCCTACACCAGGAATTCTTCCAATAATAAGTGTAGATGCAGACATCATTGCACCGGTGTTACCAGCACTTACAAAAGCATCAGCTTTTTTTTCTTTTACTAACTTAGCTCCAACAACAATTGATGAGTCAGGTTTTGCTTTAATTGCATTAGTTGGAGATTCACCCATTTCAATAACCTGTTCAGCATTGATTATAAAATTTTCATCAAACGACAGGTTATTTTTTTTCAAAACAGAAATTATCTCAGTCTTTTTACCGACCAGATAAAGCTCAAAATCTGAATTTAAATTTAATGCCTCAACTGCGCCAACAACTGCATTCTGAGGGGCAAAATCGCCCCCCATAGCATCAACAACAATTCTACATTTTGATTGTTCTGTGGAGTTATCCGGCATAGTTAATTATCAGTTTTTAGCTTTTTGGAACGAAGACTGATCGTTCGCTATAGTAACCACAGGATGGACAAGCCCGATGAGCTAATTTCATTTCGCCGCAATTTGAGCATTTGCTCAATGTTGGCAATGAAGCTTTGTAGTGAGTTCTTCTTTTGTCTCTTCGGCTCTTCGACATTTTGCGTTTCGGATTTGGCATATCAGCTTTTCCTTTATAATTAATTGATATTAAAATTTCTTAGTAAATAATTTTTCCCATCTCGGATCAATTTCTTCTTTGGGACAAGAACATTGTTCATAGTTCAGATCTGCTCCACACCTCGGGCACAAACCTTTACAATCCTCTTTGCATAACTTTTTCATTGGTATTGCAAGAATTGCGAATTCTCTTACATCATTATCAAAATCTAATTTATCAGTATCTCTGCTAATGTATGTAATGTGAATATCATCTGTATCTTCCGGCTCTTCATTCATAAGGTAAATCATTTCATAATTACTCTGAATCATTCTTTCAAACTTAGCTGTACATCTGTCGCACTCAAATGAAGCTTTAATTTCAGAACTAACATAAGTTATTATTTGATCATGAAGTTTATTTAATCGAATATTTGTTTTGACTTTACCAAAATATGGTTCACCAAGTTCGATATCTTCAATCTTTTCTTCAAAATCAAAAACATGTTCTCCTATGCTTAGATTTGAAATTTTTACTTTCATTGCAAAATCGCTTAAAAATTGGCTTCAAATATATTATTAGTGGTTCTGATAATCAAACATATCAATGTGATTAAATCTTTGCTACAAAATTATTTAGCTCATCAAAAAAAAAGACCATTTATCAAAAAATTGTAGAAATCTGATATCTAATGACTATTTTTGGAAAAACTTTTAAGGGCTTCTGGTAAATTTATGCTTGAAGTTAAAAATCTTGTTAAAACTTACGGCAATATTACTGCTGTTGATAATCTTACCTTTACTGTTAAACCTGGTAAAATCTTCGGAATGCTTGGACCAAATGGTGCAGGTAAAACAACTACAATCCGAACAATTCTTAATATTATTAAACCAAATTCCGGTGAAGTTCTTTTAAATCAAAGACCTGTTACAAAAGATCTTTTCAATTCAATTGGTTACTTACCTGAGGAACGCGGACTTTATAAAAAAAGTAAAGTGAATGATGTTATTACTTATTTAGCTAATCTTAAAGGAATGCACGGGCATACTATAAAATCAGAATTGGACAAATGGCTGAAGAAATTGGAAATTCCACAATATAAGGAACGAAGGATTGAAGAGTTATCGAAAGGAAATCAGCAGAAAATTCAGTTTATCAGTGCAGTAATTCATAATCCATTACTTTTAATTCTTGATGAACCTTTCTCTGGTTTTGATCCAATCAATCAGCAGCTAATTAAAGATGTGATACTCGATTTACTTGATAATGGAAAGATAATAATTCTTTCTACTCATCAGATGGATACAGCAGAAAAACTTTGCTCTGAAATTTTATTAATCAATGAAGGCAAAGAAGTCCTGAGCGGTGACCTTTCTGAAATAAAGAAAAAATTCGGTGGAAATCATGTAAAATTTGGTTATGAAGGCGATATAAGATTCTTAAATGAAATGGATGAAGTAATTAGTTTTGATATTTACAGCAATACAGCAGAAGTTCACCTTAAAGATGAGGTGAAACCAGAATTATTTTTGAAAAAGATAATTGAGAAAGTCACGATTAAACATTTCTCAGTTATCGAACCAACATTAAATAAAATCTTTATTGATTCAATTAAAAATCCAAAAGTATAGTTATGAAAAAAGCTTTTACAGTTGCCAAGTGGGAATTTTTCGAAAAGATAAAATCCAAAGCATTCATAATTTCTCTTTTTCTAACTCCGGCAATCATAATTATATTTTCGGTACTTCCTACGCTTCTCGCAACCAAAGAAAGTGATTCAACAAAAGCAGTTGGCATTCTTGATTTCACTCAGAAATATTTTTTCGATTACAAAAATGAAATTGAACAATATAAAATTGATGGTAATATTCCGGCTTATGCAATTCTAAATAATTATAAAGAAGATTTATCACCGGATTCACTGATAAAGCAAGCTGATCAGATGGTAATTGAAAACAGAATTGATGGTTATATCTTAATCAGAAAGGATGCTAAGGATTCTATCAAAGTAGAATATCGTTCTAAAAGTATCGGAAATTTTCAGGATGTTGCAAGATTTGAAGAAGCTTTTAACAATCTTCGGATAAAGAGAAAACTAATTGAAGAAAATGCAAATCCGGCTTTAGTAGAATTTATAAAAAACAAGGTTAATGTTAATCAGATAAAAATTGAAAAGCCCGGAGAAGAAGGTAAAGGCGGCTTTGAATCAGTTTTCTTCTCTTCAATTATTTTTATTCTTTTATTGATGATGATGATTATTTATTCAGGTCAGATGCTGGTTAGAAGTATGCTTGAGGAGAAATCAAATCGTTTGATTGAAATACTTATTTCAAGTTGTACACCTAAAGATTTGTTGTTTGGTAAAGTGTTTGGTTTAAGTGCGCTTGGTTTAACACAAATTATAGTTTGGTTAATTATAGGAATATCACTTATCGGTGCAACACTTATTCCGATGAATGCATTTGAAAACATCCATTTAATTTTTGTTTATTTTATACTCGGATTTGTCTTTTACACAACATTATTTGTTGGTGTAGGTTCAATCGTGTCAACAGAACAGGAAGCTCAACAGATTACAAGTTATCTTAGTTTGTTACTTGTTCTTCCAACTGTGTTTATTATTTCCGCTTTACAAAATCCTGAAAGCACAATAATAAAAGTTCTTTCTTACATTCCTTTCACTCTTCCTTCTGTTATGATTCTTCGGGTAAATGTATCTCCAATACCTTTGTGGGAAATTGCCGCAACATTTCTCATTATGATTTTATCAATCATTATTGTTGTTAATGTTTCAGCAAAAATTTTCAGATTCGGAATTTTATATTATGGTAAAATGCCAACTTTAAATGAGCTTAAAAGCTGGCTTAAAGAATAAACTAATCTATTATCTTTACTAAAGTTTGAATGTAATTGAGCATTTTAATAATTTGAAACAGCTAATTTTCCAACATAAGTAAATTAAAAATGCTCATAATATTTTCTGCATTTGCTGCAATCATTCCAATGACTATTTACTTATTATTAATCTGGCGATTTGATAAGTATGACCGCGAACCATTCGGATTGGTTCTGGCTAATTATCTTTGGGGAGCTATTGGAGCCATATTTCTTGCTCTTATCGGAAGCTTTATTCTGACTTTTATCTTTTCCCTGTTCATAAAAGACGAGCATAGTTTGGGATTATTTGGAGCGATTGCTGTTGCACCTTTTGTTGAAGAAATAACGAAAGGATTATTTCTTTTAATTACCGTTAGCAGCAGAAAGTTTGATAATATAACGGATGGAATTGTTTATGGAGGTGCGATAGGACTTGGCTTCGGGATGACGGAAAATTTTCTTTACTTTGTGAGCAATGCAGATAATCTTGCAAGCTGGATTACAATTATTGTTATCAGAACTTTGTTCTCAGCTGTTATGCATTGTGTTTCAACTGCTACACTTGGAGCTTTTCTCGGTTACTCTAAATTTATGAGCAGAGGTAAACGAATGTTTTATGCTTTCATCGGATTATGCTTTGCAATGTTGATTCACGCTGCATGGAATTCGTCAGTTAGTTTTCAATCCACTGCTTCGTTAGGATTTCTTTTCTTATTTATAACCATTATAATTTTCATCACTGTTTTTACTATTTCAATTGCTCGGGAAAGAAGAATTATTTTCAATGAACTTTCTGAAGAAGTTTCCAACGGGCTTATTCCTTCTTCTCATCTGAATATTTTAAGTTCATCATTAAGAGAAAAGACTGGTTGGATTTCTGAAAATATCAGAAAAGATTATATTAAATCTGCAACTACATTAGCATTCAGAAAATTACAGGCAAGAAATTCGAACGGTGCAAGTAAAATTTATTATGAAAATGATATAGATAATTATAGAAAATTTATTTCATTTTTATTAAGCGGAAGTAAAGTTTAATATGGCAGAGAATTTAATCTCAATCGTGATTCTTTCTGATAGAATTATCTTTAATGAGAACAAGCTAAAAGTGTTTGAAAATTTTTCTGTTGATGATACAAAGTTATTATTCGGAACATTGCTCTTTAATCTGCTGGAGAATTTTAGCACAATCGATCATTCTTATGAATTGTCGACTTATCTTGATGAGGAAGATAAAAACTATTTATCAGCCGAAGCAGAGAAATTTCATTTTAATACTCATAAAATTTATTACTACCAGAATAATCTTAATGCATCTTTCCTTTTTGATAAAATTAAAAACCACAAACACACAATTATTCTGTTTGCAGATATAATGGGCATCTCAAATTCTTCAATAAAGGAAATTTTGAATCTGCTAAACTCAGATGAGAACATTATTGTAATTGGTATTTCAAAGGAATCATCGCTTTGCTTTATCGGTTTCAATCATCAGACGGAAAATCTTCAGAATGCAATACAAAACTCTGGCAGAGATTATTCTAAGTTTTTATCAATGTTAAAAACCGAAGAACATTTTATTCATACACTTAATGGTTTTATAAGAGTTTATGATATTTCGTCTTTCAGAGAATTATACACTAATCTCTCTCAGAAAAAAAGTATTGAATATTGCTCTCAGGAAATGCACGAAAAATTCACTCATCTTTTTGTTGAATATAAGGATTTACTTCAATGAGCAAAATCGGAATCTTTGGCGGCACTTTCGATCCTATTCATCACGGACATTTAATAACAGCTCAATCAGTCAGAGAAATCAGAAATCTTGATAAAATTATTTTTATTCCTACTTACATTTCACCACATAAAACAAATGTTAAAACTTCTTCACCGGACGACAGACTGAATATGATAAAAATTTCTATCGAAGGAGTTGACTTCTTTGAAGTTTCGGATTATGAAATTAAAAAACACGATGTGTCTTACACAGTTGACACTTTGCGTGAATTCAAAAAGCATTATGATGATATCGAATTGATAATCGGTTATGACAATATTTTTAAGTTTTATACATGGAAAGAACCTGATGAAATTATGAAACTTGCAAAAGTAATTGTGTTGAAAAGAAAATCTTCTCAACCGGTCGAATTTATTGATAAGTATGTTGAGCAGGCAACATTTGTTCAAACAAGGGGAATTGAAATAAGTGCTACGGATATTCGCCATCGTGTTCATCAAGGTTTGCCAATTCATTATCTTGTACCTAAGGAAGTTGAAAAATATATTCTTGAACATAAACTATACACGGAGGAAATTTGAAAATTCTTGTAACCGGCGGTGCCGGATTTATTGCTTCACACATAACAGATGCTTTGGTTAATGAAGGTCATCAGGTAGTTGTGCTTGATGATTTATCATCAGGGTTTGAAAAGAACATCAATCCGAAGGCAAAATTTGTAAAAGGAAATATCTGTGATAAAGAGTTAGTTGAAAAATTATTCAGTGAAGAGAAATTCGATTTAGTTAATCATCACGCTGCTCAGATGGATGTAAGAAGATCTGTTAAAGATCCTGCATTTGATGCAAACACTAATATTATCGGTACGATAAATCTTTTACAGAATGCTGTAAAATATAAAGTGAAGAAATTTATGTTTGCTTCAACTGGTGGTGCAGTTTATGGTGAACAGGTTTACTTCCCTGCCGATGAAAATCATCCTACTCAGCCAAGATCACCATACGGAATTTCAAAACTTGCAGTGGAAAAATATCTTTACTTTTACAATGCTGAATACGGATTGAATTATACAATACTTCGTTATGCAAACATTTATGGACCCAGACAAAATCCTTTTGGTGAAGCCGGAGTAGTTGCAATTTTTTCAACAAAACTTTTAAAGGGTGAGCAGCCAGTTATCAATGGCAGCGGCGAGCAAACTCGTGATTATGTTTTCGTTGGCGATGTAGTTAAAGCTAATCTCTTAACTCTTAATGATACTGCGAATGATATTTATAATGTTGGAACTGGTATTGAAACAAATGTTAATCAGTTATTCCATAAACTGAATTCAATAATCAAAGCGAACAAAGAAGAAAAACACGGACCAGCAGCGCCGGGTGAGCAAATGAGAAGTGTAATAACTTCAGAAAAACTTTTTAAGAAATTTGGCTGGAAACCTTCAACCAATCTGGATGAAGGACTAAAACTTACAATTGATTTTTTCAGAAATAACTTGCCTTAAGATGATTGATAAATCGTTAATAGAAAAATTATTAAACGGCGATAGACGCTCTGTTGCAAGAGCAATTTCTTTTATCGAATCAGATAACAATTTAACATCTGAATATTTAAAGGAATTGTACAGCAAAGTTGGTAACGCTTACCGGATTGGTATCACCGGTCCTCCGGGTGCAGGTAAAAGTACAATCACAAATCAACTTACAAAACTTTACAGAAAGCAAAATAAAAAAGTTGGAATAATAGCTATTGACCCTACTTCTCCATTTACCGGTGGAGCATTACTTGGAGACCGCGTTCGAATGAGTGATGTTGGAATGGATGCAGGAGTTTTTATCAGAAGTATGGCAACACGCGGAAGTCTTGGTGGACTTTCTAAAAAAGCAATTGATGCTGCTGATATACTTGATGCTGCCGGATTTGATATCATCATTCTTGAAACAGTTGGCGTTGGACAATCTGAGCTTGATATTGCACAAGCTGCTGATACTACTCTTGTTGTGCTCGTTCCGGAAAGTGGAGATTCGGTTCAGGCAATGAAAGCCGGATTGATGGAAATAGCAGACTTGTTCGTTTTGAATAAATGCGATCGGCCAGGCTCGCAGCAAGCTTATACTGCACTTCAAACAATTCTTATGATTAAAGAACACGATGAAAATTCCTGGCTTCCAAAAATTATAAAAGCTGTCGCATCAGAGAATAAAGGGATTAAAGAGATTGCCGAAGAAATTGAGAATCACAAATCTTTTTTGATAGATAAAAATCTTTTTCAGGTTAAAAGACAAAATCAAGCTAAACTTAGAATAAAAGAAATTGTTGAAAATAAACTGAGAGAAAAACTCTGGAGTGAAGACAGAGAAAATTTATTAAATTCGTCTCTGAAAAAAGTTGTATTAGGTAATTCATCTCCTTACCATATTGCTGAAGAGATTTTAGATCAGTTTGTTAATGCTAATTAATTTTACTTGAATTTTAATTTTTCTCACTCAGACCAAATTAAGTGTGAGAAGAAAATTCATCCTGTTGATGTAGAACTATAAGTGAGGTTTTAATTAGGATAATTTGTCACCCTGAGCCCGTCGAAGGGTGACTAAAGTTTTAATTTAATCTCGCTGTCACATTGCGATAAACTCAATGTGATAGATTAGGATTTATTTCAAAGAGATTTGAAAGGAATTACATTATGGCAAAACCATTCTTACTTGAATTAACAGAGAATCAAATAATGATTCGCGATACAATCAGAGAATTTGCTGAAAAGAATATTCGTCCGGTGATAATGGAATACGATGAGTCGCAAAAATTCCCAATGGAGATAATGCAAAGGCTTGGTGAACTTGGGTTTATGGGAATTCTGGTTCCGGAAGAATTTGGTGGGGCAGGTCTTGGTTATATTGAGTATGCACTAATAATTGAAGAGCTTGCTAAAGTTGATCCTTCTGTTGCATTATCTGTTGCGGCACATAACGGACTATGTACAAATCACATCAATCTATTTGGAAACGAACATCAAAAGAAAAAATATTTACCGGATCTTGCAAGCGGAAGAAAAATTGGCGCTTGGGGATTGACTGAAGCTGTTTCCGGTAGTGATGCTGCAGGATTAAAAAGTTATGCAGTTAAAGATGGTGATTTCTGGATACTGAATGGCAGTAAACAATTTACAACTCACGGTACAGTTGGTGAGACTTATGTTGTTATGGCAATAACTAACAAAGAAGCAGGCAAGAAAGGAATATCAGCTTTCATCCTTGAAAAAGGATTTGAAGGTTTGATTATCGGAAAGAAAGAAAATAAACTTGGAATGCGTGCAAGCGATACAACTCAACTTGCTTTTGAAAATTGTAAAGTGCCGAAAGAAAATTTACTCGGACAAGAAGGAATGGGATTTATCAATTCAATGCAGGTTCTTGAAGGCGGAAGAATCTCGATTGCCGCATTAAGTATCGGACTTGCACAAGGTTGTCTTGATGCTTGCTTAAAATATACAAATGAACGAAAACAATTTGGAAAATTTTTATCAGAGTTTCAGGCAACGCAATTTAAACTTGCTGAGATGCATACAAATATCGAAGCAGCAAGAATGTTAACTTATCGTGCTGCGTGGATGAAGGATAATGGAATTCCGAATACGAAAGAAGCTGCTGAAGCAAAACTTTTTGCAAGTGAAATTGCGGAGAGAGCAGCAAGTGAAGCTGTCCAGATATTCGGAGGTTATGGATATATAAAAGAATATCCCGTTGAAAAATTTTATCGTGATGTAAAACTACTCACTATTGGAGAAGGTACATCAGAAATTCAGAGAATAGTAATTGCAAAAGATTTGTTAAAGGAGTAATTCTCTGTGTAGCTCTGTGATTTCTCTGTGTAACTCTGTGTAAGAAAAATAATTTCACAGAGAACCACTGAGAATACAAAGAGAACCTCAGAGATTCTAAATAAAAATTTTATCAAATTATGAAAAAAATCGGAAAAGAAATAAAAGAATCTGAAGCTTCATTGAAGCGTGAAGATTATCAGAAAGAGCTTCTTCGTAAAGTTGAAGCAATAAAAGAAAAAGTTAAAGATGGCGGCGGAAAAGCTGCAATCGAAAAACACAAAGCTAAAGGTAAATTAACTGCCCGAGAAAGAATTGCGAAGCTCGTTGATAATCCAAAAGATTTCTTTGAACTAAGTACCTTAGCCGCTTATGGAATGTATGAAGAATACGGCGGCGCACCTTCATCCGGAACTATATATGGAATTGGAAAAATTCATAACAGACTTTGTGTTATTGTAGCGAACGATGCAACTGTAAAAGCCGGTGCGTGGTTTCCAATAACAGCAAAGAAAAATCTACGCGCACAGGAAATTGCAATGGAAAATCGTCTTCCAATAATTTATCTTGTTGATAGTGCGGGTGTTTTCCTTCCACTGCAAGATGAAATCTTTCCTGACAAAGAACACTTCGGAAGAATCTTTCGCAACAATGCTAAAATGTCATCAATGGGAATTCCACAAATTGCAGCAATAATGGGACCTTGTGTTGCCGGCGGAGCTTATCTACCAATAATGTCTGATGAAGCTCTCATTGTTGAAGGCGAAGGTTCAGTTTTTCTTGCCGGGGCTCATCTCGTTAAAGCTGCAATTGGAGAAGTAATAGATAATGAATCACTCGGCGGTGCAAGAGTGCAATCAAACATTTCAGGCGTTACAGATTACATAATGAAAAATGATGACGAATGTATTGCTCAAATCAGAAATCTTGTTTCGAAATTTGGTGAATATCCAAAAGCAGGTTTCAATCGAATTGAAGCTAAGCCGCCAAAGTTTGAACCAAAAGAAATTTATTCATTGCTTCCTGAAGATACAATCAAACCTTACGATATGTATGAAATCATCGCCCGCATAGTCGATAACTCAGAGATTGATGAATACAAAGCTGGTTATGGAAAAACAATAATTACAGCTTATGCAAGAATTGATGGCTGGGCTGTTGGAATTGTCGCAAATCAAAGAAGTGTTGTTAAAACAGAACTTGGTGAAATGCAGATTGGCGGAGTTATTTATTCAGACTCTTCTGATAAAGCAACAAGATTTATTATGAATTGTAATCAGAAAAAAATTCCTTTGTTATTTCTACAGGATGTTACCGGATTTATGGTTGGAAGTAAAGCCGAACACGGTGGAATTATTAAAGATGGTGCAAAGATGGTAAATGCAGTTGCAAATTCAGTCGTGCCAAAAATTACAATCATAGTTGGAAACAGCTTTGGTGCCGGCAATTATGCAATGTGCGGTAAAGCCTATGATCCTAGATTTATTTTTGCTTATCCAAATGCAAAAATTTCTGTAATGGGTGGAAATCAGGCAAGCAGTGTTTTGCTTGACATCAAATTAAAGCAAGAAGAAAAGAGCGGACATAAATTCAGTGAAGAAGAAAAGAAAAAACTTCTGAATGATATTCTAAAATCTTACGATGAAAAAAGTAATCCTGTTTATGCTTCAGCAAGATTATGGATTGATGAAATAATTGATCCTGCAAAAACCCGTGAATGGATTTCGCTTTGCATAGAAGCAGCCAATCACAATCCGGAAATACCAAAGTTCAACCCTGGAGTTATACAGACTTAAATGAGATTATTCAGCATTCTCATAATATTGATAATTAGTCAAAACATTTTAAGTCAACAAAGTAATCTTTCCCGCGCAGTTAATTCAATAACCGAGTACATTGCATCCAATCATTTTTTAGAAATCAGAAAAATTAATGGAGATTTAGCTTCAGTTGATTCGATATATCTGAAAGCTTTAGAAATTAATAATAAAGACTATAGTGAAACTCTGTTATCTTTAATGTTTGCAACTGTACCTTATCGTGAAGTTCCAATTAAACTGCCGCTGTTCAATGTTATCGTAAACTATCCGTTAATATCTGCTGACGAAGATATTTTCAATAAGAAAAATGAAAATCTACCTCGATATTTTTTTATAGATACACCTGAAAATGATTATGGCGACCTTGATAAACTTGCACATTTTTTTGGAAGTGCTTTCCTTTCATACGAATCAAAAATCTTTGATTTAGGTGAGCTAATTGGTTATTTTGTGGAAGCTTTTGAAGAAAGTTTTAAAGTACAGAGCAATATTGATTACAGAGATATCGATGTTAATTATTACGGAAGACTTTTCGGCAAACTGCTTAAAAAAGACAAGACAATTTTACCATCACAAATTTTATTATTTCGGTCACTAAATTTTTTTAGATTTGTATTATGAAACCTGTACTAATCATTGATGATGAAAAAGAAATTTGCGACAGCATAAGCATGATTCTTGAATACGAAGGTTATGCTGTTGACTCAACAACAAGTGCAATTGAAGGATTAAAAAAATTTAACGAGCAGGATTTTTCTGCTGTTCTGTTAGATATTCAAATGCCTGAAATGAATGGCTTTGAAGTTCTGAAAAAAATTAAAGAGGCAAAACCTTCAACTTCAGTTATAATTATTTCTGCTCACGGCAGCGTTGAAAATGCGATTAAAGCAACACGACTTGGTGCATTTGATTTTCTCGAAAAACCAATTGACCGTGATAAACTTTTGATCAGCGTGCGAAATGCTACTGAGCAAGCAACACTAAAAGAAGAGAATGAAGAGATAAAGAAAACTTTTGTTGGAGAAGGTGAAATTCTTGGCAGGAGTAAAGCCATACAAAAAATTCTTGAGCTCATTGACAAAGTGGCACCTCTTGAAACCAGAGTTTTAATTACCGGTGAAAATGGAACAGGGAAAGAATTAGTCGCAAGAGCAATTCACAAAAGAAGTGAAAGAAAAGATAAACCATTTATTGAGGTAAACTGTGCAGCCATTCCGAATGAACTCATTGAATCAGAATTATTTGGTCACGAAAAAGGTTCATTCACCGGAGCTGTTTCGCAGAGAATCGGAAAGTTCGAGCTTGCAAATAAAGGAATAATTTTTCTTGATGAAATTGGTGATATGAGTTTGCAGGCACAGGCAAAAGTTCTAAGAGCAATTGAAGAAGGAAGAATTGAAAGAGTCGGCGGTGGGAAAAAAATTGATGTTGATGTAAGGATTATAGCTGCAACAAATAAAAATCTTCTCGAAGAAATTCACAAAGGAAATTTCCGAGAAGACTTATATCATAGATTGAATGTCATTCCGATTCACGTTCCACCTTTAAGAGAAAGGATTGAAGATATTCCGATTTTAGTGGAGCACTTTTGTAAAGAAAT
>Ga0272446_1004622_pt1 | contig 16084 bp, 16 predicted proteins | sample YNPCB0061_FD_194587 | JGI IMG/M metagenome (GOLD analysis project Ga0272446, IMG submission 194587) | Hot spring microbial mat communities from Yellowstone National Park, WY, United States - YNP-CB-006-1 | ecosystem: Environmental > Aquatic > Thermal springs > Hot (42-90C) > Sediment | place... | reverse complement strand
ATGCCCGGTGGGAACATCCTCGCTCTGGCCACATCCGACCGGGTAATCCCGGGCTCAGACCCCGAGGCTCCGCCCCGGCACATGATTGGCGACGTACTCGTCCTGATGGACCGGAACTTTCAGGTGCTGTGGGTATGGGACTCGTTTCAGAAGCTGGATGTGAACCGCAGGGCGACTTTAGGGGAAACTTACCAGCCCGCTCCGGGCTCCACTGATCCGCCCGCAGAGGACTGGACTCACGGCAACGCCGTCGAGTATCTCCCGGACGGGAATCTGCTCTATTCGGCGCGCGCCCAGGACTGGCTTTTCAAGATCGACTTTCGGGACGGCGCGGGCACCGGCGACATCATCTGGCGTCTGGGCAAGGACGGCGACTTCACCCTGGATTCCGCCGATGCCTACCCCTGGTTTTCACACCAGCACGATCCCCACTTCGATGGAACCAGGCTGTGGGTCTTCGATAATGGCAACACCCGGTACGAAGCCAACGGCGAAACCGGAGACAGCCGCGGGCAAGTCTACGTGCTCGACGAACAAAACAAGACCGCCCGCCTGGAACTGAACGCGGATCTCGGGTGCTACTCGGCGGCGTTAGGCAGCGCCGAGCGGCTCAGCAACGGCGACTACCATTTCACCTGCGGCATCCTCCTGGATGGCTCTTACGTTTACAGCCAGTCGCTGGAGGTCTCTCCGGACAGCCCGGCCGGCACGCTGCGCTACGGTTACCAGGTGGATTCGCCGGTCTACCGCAGCTTCCGGATGCACGACCTGTACCGGCCCGGCCAGTAGCGGGCCGCTGCTAGGGCAGCTCTTTGACGCGAATATTGCGGAACTCGACGCGGGTATCGTGGCCGAGGAATCCAATGTGTCCGGAGGTGCGCGCCAGGCCCGGGTGCTTTTTCAGAATCTCGGGGTCTTTCACCGAATCGAGATCGGCGTCGACAATCACGGCGCCGTTCAGTTTCACCGTGATGCGCCGTCCGCGGGCCGTAATCTCCTCCCGGTTCCACTGCCCCACCGGCTTCAGGTGTCCCTGTTTTGCCGGGATCACATCGTAGATTGAGCCGGTATACTGAGCGGGCCGCAGCTTGCCTTTGTACTCCGGCCCGTCGTCGTCCAGAATCTGGATCTCCATTCCCTGGTACGCCGCGTCGCCTTCTAAAGGAGCGCGGATCCCCACGCCGTTGTTGCCATTAGGCGTGAGCTTAAACTCGAACCGGAAGATGAAATTGGCGTACTCTTTTTCGGTAAAAAGGTTGCCGCCGCCGTTGGCGGGCGCCACCAAAACGCCGTTCTCGACGACGTAGCCGGGGCCCTTGCCGTGCATCAGCTTCCAGCCGGAGAGGTCCTTGCCGTTGAACAAGGTGACAAAACCCTGTTCCCCGGCCGGCGCCGCGCACAGCGCAGCGGCGCAAGCGAGCATGTTCAGAATGATTCGCGACATCAGTGGAGAGTGTACCACTCAGAGGCCCAGGCGCTGTTCCAGCACCGGGTCGGCGTCGCGGTTGGCAAGCTGCTGGAACCACTCGTCGCCGGCGGCAAGGGCGGCTCTCGGGACCAGGCCGATCAATTCGCCGGGGCCCAGTTCGACGCCGAGCCGGGCGGCTTCGGCGCGCACCGCCTCGAAAACCCTCTGCGGCGGGGTCTGTTCGAAGTCGGTGAGATTCATCGAAACCTGGGCCACACCGCGGGAAGGCAGATACAGTCCAATGGCTTTCACGCAGGGCAAACCGCCGGAGGAAGCGCGCACGGCGCGGGCGATCCGCCGGGCGATGGCGGCGTCGGCGGTGCGCAGGATGAGGTTATAAGCGACCAGGAACTTGCGCGCTCCCACCACTGTTGCACCGGCGGTGGGATGCAGCTCCGGACCGCCAATATCCGGCCACCGGTCGGGGTTCGTGCGCACCTCCCGGCGGAGACCTTCGAATTGCCCGCGGCGGATGACTTCCAGGCGGGCCCGCTCGGGCCGGCGCGCGGCGGCCTCGTAAAGATAGACCGGCACGCCCAGCCGTTCCCAGATTTCCCGTCCCACGGACTCGGCCAGGGCAACGCAATCGGCCAGCGAGGCGTCCCGGATGGGAACGAAAGGAACCACGTCGGCGCTGCCGATGCGGGGGTGCACGCCGCGGTGGCGATTCAGGTCGATGCGTTCAACGGCCCGCTCGACCGCGCGCACTGCCGCTTGCCCGACAGCGGCGGGCGGCCCCGCGAAAGTAATCACCGAACGGTTGTGATCCGGGTCGGCGTGCCGGTCCAGCACCATCACCCCGCCGGCGGAGGCAATGGCGGCGGTAATCGCATCCACGGTGGCAAGGTCGCGTCCCTCGGAGAAGTTCGGAACGCACTCGACCAGCGGCGCGGTCATGCCGGGGCCCTGCCTCCGCGATAGAGGACCACGCCCCGCTTGATGGTCATGGACACGCTGTTCGCGCCCAGGTAATAAGGAATCTCGCGGTAGTCCGAGGCGTTGCAAATCAGCAGGTCGGCCTGTTTGCCGGGCTCGAGAGAGCCAACCCGATTCGCCATCCGCAGGGCGTGGGCGCCGTTAATGGTGGCGGCGGCAATCGCTTCGGCGGGAGTCATCCGCAGCCGGGAACAGGCCAGGGCCACCACGGTCTGCATGCTATAGACGGGGCAGTGGCCGGGGTGAAACCCGCTGGCCAGAGCGATGGCCGCGCCTTGCTCGATCAAGGCCCGCGCGGGCGCGTAACGGCTTGCCGCCGTGCAGAAACTTTGTGCGGGCAGCAGGGTTGCAACCGTCGACGACCGCGCGAGCACGCCGAGATCGTCTCCGGAGGCTTCGTCCGGATGGTCGGCCGAGACCGCCTGGTACTCGACGGCCAGCCGGATGGCAGTGGAAAAGCCGGCCGGCCCGAGGTGCGCCTTGAGCAACAGGCCGGCTTGCCGCGCCGCCTCGTAGTAGCGGCGCACATCCTCCGGGGCCAGCACGCCACAGCAGTCCACGTCGGCAAAACGCGCCAGCTTCAGGCGGCGCACCTTGGGCAGGAAAAGGCTGCACGTGGAATTCAGGTAAGCCCGGCAGTCGCCGCCGAACTCGGAGGGAATCATCCGGCCGGCCAGAAGGCTGGGCGCCACATCCAGCGGTTTGCCATCCGCCGCCGCGACGACACGCAGGTACTTGAGTTCGGAAGCCTCGTCCGGGCCCCAGCCGGACTTGCATTCCACCGTCGTGGTGCCGTGGCGGGCGAGCTTGCCGAAGAAATCCCCAACCTGCAACCCCAGGCGGCGGGGAGCCAGAGCCCGAATCGCGTGCCGGGTGGAGTGCAGACCCGATCCGGCATCGCCCGCGGCCGCGCCCGGCGACGCCCCGATCTGCTCTTCATATTCCTCCAGCCATGGAAGGCTGAACGGCAGGTGCATATGACTGTCCACAAAGCCGGGCATGACTACCCGTCCATCGGCGTCGATCTCCTCGGCGTGCCGGGCGGCCGAAAGGTTCTCGATGCGGCGGCTGGGGCCGATATCCAGGATCGCGCCGTCGCGGATCAGCAGGGCGCCGTCGCGTATGATTCCCAAGTCCCGAAGGGCGGCTCCGCGCCGGGGGCCGGCGGGTCCGTGCAGGGTCAGCAACTGCCGGACGCCGCGAACTAATATTAATTGAGACATTGGGCGGACTGCGGCTGGAGTGCTCGGTGCATGTAGCCCATTGTAGTGGGTTATGCGGCCGTTAAAGACGCTGGAGCGGGTGATTTCGAAGGCCGGGCTGGGTTCCCGCAACGACGCGCGCGCTTGGATCGGCGCCGGGCGGGTCCGCGTGAACGGAAAGGTAGTGCGCGATCCGGATCGCTGGATCGATTTTGCCCGCGATCAGGTCACCTTCGACGGCAAGCCGGTGCGCTCCGGCAGAAAGACTTACATTCTGCTGTACAAGCCTGCCGGTTATGTGACGACGTACAAAGATCCGCAAGGACGGCCCACGGTCTACGATTTGATCGCGGACTTGAAGACCTGGGTTGTGCCGGTGGGCAGGCTGGATTTGGACACCAGCGGCCTGCTGATCATGACCAACGACACACAGGCCGCCGAACGGCTGACGAATCCGGATTACAAGGTGCCGAAAACCTACCTGGTGAAGGCCTCCACTTTGCTCAGCGACGAGCAGATCGCCCGCCTGCGCAACGGGGTGGAACTCAAGGACGGACCCACCCGCCCGGCCCTGGTGACGCGGGTGCGCGATTCGGCCAGGTACTCGTTTCTGGAGATCACCCTTACGGAAGGCCGTAACCGCCAGGTTCGCCGTATGCTCGAGAGTGTCGGTAGCAAAGTGCTGAAACTGGTGCGCACGGCCATCGGCCCCATTCGCATTGGGACGCTGAAAATCGGCACGTACCGGGCGCTGACCCGCGGGGAACTGGATGCCCTGCTCGGGGACCGCCATTAGGAGTTCACGGCCCGTAAGTATTATTCTGGACTGTCAGACGCCATGTTTGAGCAATTCAAGGCCCGGGCCGAGGCGGTGAGCGCGGAAGTTCACCGGTTTGCCAGCAAGACGGAGACCATCGCGTTCCTCGAGCAATTTCTCCGGAGCGAAGGGATTGGCGGCGCCTCCCCCGAGCGCGCGGTTTGGGCCGACCGCGCCTTCCTCGACGAAGAGACCCGAAGGCGGCTCTGCGAGCGGCTGCCCGGTCTCAGCTTCCGGGTCACCCGCGAATCGGCCGCGGAGGCCAGAATCGGGATCAGCCGGATGGACTGGGCTGTGGCCGAGACCGGGACGCTGCTGGTGGACGCCACGGCCATCGAAGACCGGCTGGTTTCATCGCTGCCCCTGATCCACATTGCCCTGGTGGCGACTGGCCGGATCCTGCCCGATATGGCCTCCGCTCTGGGAAAGTTCGATCCCGCGCGGAGCCGTTATCTTTCGGCAATCACGGGACCCAGCCGGACCGCCGACATCGAGAGAGTGCTCACCATCGGCGTGCACGGCCCGAAGCGGCTGATCGTCGTCTTTGTGGACGGAGGAGAGGAACCATGAGAGCGGAATTCAAGCAGTCCATCGAGAGCGCTCTGGAGAACGCAACCCTCACGGGGGCTCTGGGAAAATTCTCGGAGACCTACCGGATCAGCCGGGCCAAAGCCTATGAAGGCATCGATTTTGAAGCTCTCCGCACGCAGATCGCGGAACGCAAGTCGTACGCCGCGTCGCAACTGGAGGCGCTGGCCGGGCAGTTCGCGCGGAACGCGGAGGCGCACGGGGCGAAGGTTTTCCGGACTTCGGATCCCCGGCAGGTGAAGGAGTACATCCTCAAAGTCGCGCGCGAGCAGGGCGCCACGTCGGTGGTCAAATCGAAGTCGATGGCGTCGGAGGAGATCCACCTCAACGCGTTCCTTCAGGAGCACGGGCTGGAGGTTCGCGAGACCGACCTGGGAGAGTGGATCATCCAACTGGCCGGCCAGCGGCCGTCCCACATGGTTTTGCCGGCCATCCACATGACGAAGGAAGAGGTGGCCGAGCTGTTCAGCAAAGAGGTGAACGAGCGGCTGAGTTCGGACATTCCGCGGCTGGTGGGCGTGGCGCGCCGGGAACTCCGCCCGAAGTTCCTCCACGCCGGCATTGGGATTACCGGCGCCAACATTGCGGTGGCGGAGACGGGCAGCCTGGTGCTGTTCACCAACGAGGGCAACGCCCGGCTGGTCACCAGCCTTCCGAAGACGCACATCGCCATCGTCGGAATCGAGAAGCTGGTGGCGCGGTTCGAGGACATCCTGCCCATCATGACGGCGCTGCCCAGAAGCGCCACGGCGCAGTTGCTGACCAGCTATGTCTCGATCATCACCGGTCCGGCGCCCAACACCGACGGCACGATGAAGGACCTGCACATCATCCTGATGGACAACCGGCGCACGGAGATGGCCAGGGATCCGCAGTTCAGCCAGGCCTTGCAGTGCATCCGCTGCGCCTCGTGCCTGAACGTCTGCCCGGTCTTCCGGCTGGTAGGCGGGCACGTGTTCGGCAAAGTCTACACGGGCGGCATCGGCACTATTCTCACGGCCTGGTTCGATGCTCTCCAGCAGAGTGAAGATATCCAGGGCCTGTGCATTCAGTGCGGCAACTGCAAGGAACTCTGCCCGGCCAAAATCGATATCCCGGGGCTGATACTGGAGCTGCGCCGGCGCCTGGCGGTGGAGCAGGGACAGCCCCTGGTGCAGAAGGCCATCTTCTCAGTGGTGAACAATCGCCGGCTCTTCCATGCCATGCTGCGGGCGGCGTCGCTCGGCCAGAAACCCGTGGCCAGCGACGGCTTCATCCGCCACCTTCCGTTCTTCCTGTCGAGCTTCACCAAAGACCGCAGTCTCCCGGCGATTGCCGAGACGCCCTTCCGGGACCGGTTCAGGAAAATCCCGCAACCGAAATGCAAGGAGAAGGCCGGGTTCTACGCCGGTTGCCTGATCGACTTCGCCTACCCGGAGATGGGCGAGGCTGTGATCAGGATTCTGAATCAGGCGGGCGTCGAGGTGGTCTTCCCGGATGAGCAAACCTGTTGCGGCGCTCCGGCGCGCTACAGCGGGGCCTACGAAGTCGCCGCGCAGAATGCCGTGGACAACATCCGGGCTTTCGCCGGGCAGGACATTCGCTACATCGTCACGGCGTGCCCCACCTGCACTGTGGCGCTCAAGCACGAATTCATCCGCACCTTCGAGAGTCTGGGCCGCGGCGAGTGGCTGCCGCAGGCGCAGGAGCTCTCCGCCAAAGCGATGGACTTCTCCACGCTGGTCAAGCAGCTCGCCGGCGAAGGCCGCCTGTCGTTTCAGAAGCTGCCCGAGCACCTGCCCCTGGTCACCTACCACGACTCGTGCCACCTGAAGCGGACTCTGAATGTCCATCAGGAGCCGAGGGAACTCCTCCGCTCAGCGGGCCGCGACATAGTGGAAATGTTCGAGGCGGATGTGTGCTGCGGCATGGGCGGTTCGTACTCGTTGAAACTGCCCCGGATCTCGGCGTCGATCCTCAGGCGCAAGCTGGCGAACATCGAGGCCACGGGCGCCGCCGAGGTGGCGGCGGATTGCCCCGGCTGCGTTATGCAAATCCGGGGCGGCTGCGACAAGAAGGGCCTCAACGTCAAGGTCCGGCACACGGCCGAACTTCTGGCCGAGCGGCTCGCCTAGCGCCGGCGGCCGGCGGCAATCTCCGGGTTATACTGGTGGGGTAGAGGGTTCGTATGAAGAAATACGGAAAGTTTGCCGTCCTGATTGTGCTCATCCTGGGCACGTTGATCTGGCTGGCGGCGGGTGGTATGGGCGAATCGAAGGCCTACTACAAGACCATCACAGAGCTGGGACAGATGGGGGACAGGGCCTATGACACGCGGCTGCGGGTTGCCGGCGATATCGAGGGCGGCTCGATCCAGCGCAAGGGTAAGGACGTTGAATTCACGCTGGTGCAGGAAAACCGCAAGCTCCGGGTCGCCTACCACGGCAACGACCCGCTGCCCGACACTTTCCGTGACGGCGCGCAGGCCATGGCCGATGGAAAAATGGGACGCGATGGCGTCTTCCACGCCCACAAGATTCAGGCCAAGTGCGCTTCCAAGTACGAAATGAAGCCGGGACAGAAAGCCGGCGGCACGTCGAGAGCGGGCTTGTAACGACAAAGGGCAGTCTATGGAAAACCTGGGATACCTGGCGGTACTGCTGGCTTTTTGCCTGTCGGTTTACGCGATCGCGGCATCGGTGGCGGGACGGCTGAAGGGGAAGCCTTTCCTGGTCGTCAGCGCTGAGCGCGCGGTCTACGCGATCTTCTTTCTGGTCACGCTGGCATCCGGCATTCTGGTGTGGGCGCTGATGACCGGCGATTTCCGGTTCGCTTACGTGGCCGGGCACTCGAACCGCGCGATGCCGGCTTTGTACAAGTTCGCCGCCTGGTGGGGCGGGCAGGAAGGCTCGCTGTTGTTCTGGAGCTGGCTGCTGGCCGGCTACGCCGCCGTCGTGGTGTTCACCAACCGGCGCAAGCACCGCACCATCATGCCGTATGTCACGGCCATTTTGATGGGCGTCCAGGCGTTCTTCCTGCTGTTGAACGCTTTTGTGGTCAGCCCCTTCCGGATGCTGGCGATGGACGGGGTGGTCACCGCTCTGCCCGACGGCAACGGCTTGAATCCCCAGTTGCAGTACTTTGCCATGGCCATTCACCCGCCCATGCTGTATCTGGGCTACGTGGGATTCGCCGTGCCGTTTGCTTTCGCCATGGCGTCTCTGCTCACGCGCCTGCCGGGCGATGCCTGGATTCACACTACGCGGCGCTGGACGCTGGTGACCTGGCTGTTCCAGAGTTGCGGCATCCTGCTGGGCGCAAAATGGGCCTACCATGCCCTGGGCTGGGGTGGCTACTGGGCGTGGGACCCGGTCGAAAACGCTTCCTTGCTGCCGTGGCTGACCGCCAGCGCCTTCCTGCACTCGGTGATGATGCAGGAAAAGAAGGGCATGATGAAGGTGTGGAACATGGTGCTGGTAGCCTCCACGTTCTTCCTGTGCATTCTGGGAACCTTCATCACGCGTTCGGGCATTATCAGCTCCGTGCACGCCTTCGCGCAGTCCTCCATCGGCCGCTACTTCGTCTCTTTCCTGGCGATCGGCATTGCCGCGACGGTGTATCTGATCCTGGACCGGCTGGACTACCTGAAGAGCGAGTCCCAACTCGAGAGCGTGGTATCGCGCGAGTCAAGCTTCCTGTTCAACAACCTGATCCTGGTGGCAAGCTGCTTCGCCGTGCTCTGGGGCACCATGTTTCCGGTCATTTCGGAGTCGTTCATGGGTGAGCGGATCGCGCTCGATCCGGCGTGGTTCAACCGGCTCATGATCCCAATCGGGCTCTTTTTGCTGTTTCTGACCGGCGTGGGACCGCTGTTCGCCTGGCGGCGCACGTCGCTGGAGAGTCTGCGGCGGAATTTCCAATGGCCCGGCCTGGCGGCTGTCGTGCTCGTGGCGGCCCTGATTGCGGCCGGGGTGAGGAACTTCTATGCGCTCATCTCCTTCGGCTTCTGCCTGTTTGTGGCCCTGACCATCCTCATCGAGTTTTACAAAGGCTCGCGCGCCATTGCGGCCAAGAACGAGATGAACCTGTTGCGCGCCGCCTTCGAGCTGACGCACCGCAACACGCGGCGCTACGGGGGCTACCTGGTGCACATGGGCATTGTCCTGATGTTCGTGGGATTCACCGGAGCGGCCTTCAACCAGAGCGTGACGGCGGAAGTGAACACCGGCGACGCGGTGCGCCTGGGCAGCTACAGCCTGAAGATCGCGAACATGACCGAAGGCGACACCGAGAACTACACCTGGAACCGCGCCCTGGTCGAGGTCTCGAAGAACGGCGAACGCCTGGGCGTTCTCGAGCCGGAGCGGCGTTTCTACAAGGCCAGCCGCCAGGGGCTGGGGCACATCGGGCTCCGGCCGCGCTTGAACGAAGACCTGTACGTCAACTACGTGGTGGACGATGGCAAGGCGGTGCTCCAGGCTTATGTCTTCCCGCTGGTGAGCTGGATCTGGATCGGGTCGCTGGTGCTGGTTTTCGGCACCCTGGTGGCTCTGGCGCCCAGCAAGGTGAAGCGGCAGTATGCCCGCACCGAAGTGGTGGGCGTGACGAGGAAGTATGCGCCGGTTGAGAAGTAGCGTGCTCGTGCTGGCGCTGGCGGGCCTGGCGCTGGCTCAGGACGCCGCCAAGCGGCAAAGCGTGGACGTATTGCGAGTGGGCCACCGGCTGGCGTGCCTTTGCGGCTGTTCCGATACCTTCGCCACCTGTTCGATGCTGGAGTGCAGTTTCTGCAAGCCGCAGAAGGCCCGCATCGCCAGAATGCAGCAGGCCGGCATGTCCGACCCGCAGATCATCGCCGCTTTTGTGAAGGAGTTCGGGCCGCAGATCTATCGCGACGAACCCAATGCGCTCGGTTGGATCGTGCCGTACGCGGCTCTGTTGCCGGGACTGGCGCTGGTGTTGTGGTTCGTGAGGCGGTATTATAAGCCGCGTCCGGCGGTGGCGGGCGTTCCCGAACGTTCCCCTTACGACGAGCAAATCGAGAAAGAACTGGCGAACCTGGATTAGATGGCGATCATTCTTGCTTCCCTGCTGACCATCGGGGTGGTAGTGTACATTCTCGCGGTTCGGGCTAAAGACCTGCCCCCGCCCGTACCCGTTTCACCCTTCCAACACCTGGATGAACGGAAGGCCTCGATCTACGAAAACCTCCGCGATCTTCAATTTGAATACCGTCTGGGCAAACTCTCCGACGAAGATTACCAGGCGACGAAGAAGGACCTGCAACGGGAACTGGCCGGCGTGATGGCGGAGATCGACCGCGTCAAGGCCGGCCTGGAAAGCACGGCGGTCGCCGCTCAGCCGGCCCTGGCGGCCGCTCCGGCCGAAGCCAGGAGGCACGTCTGCCCGCATTGCAAAGCTTCGTTCGCGCAGCCGTTGAAGTTCTGCGGCGAGTGCGGCAAGCCGATGGCGGAGGCTCAGGCATGAAGCGGCTGGGCTTGCTCGCCTGCTTCGCGGCCTGCGCCTTCGGCGCTATCGACGGCACGGTGATGAACCGGACCACCGGCAAGCCCCAGGGCGGCGCCACTGTCACGCTCTACAGACTGGGGCAGCAGCTTGGGATGGAGTCGATTGAAAGCGTCAAATCGGACGCGGCGGGCAAGTTCCGCATCGCCCAGGACGTGGAAGGCCCCCGCCTGATCCAGACCGCGTTCGATGGCGTCACCTACAGTCACATGCTCTCTGCCGGCGCCCCAACCAGCGGAATCACACTGGAGGTGTTCAACGCATCCTCGAAGCCGGACCTGGCAAGACTCGTTTCCCACTTTCTGATCTTTCAGCCGGCGGGCGACGAGATGACGGTCACCGAAGGGTTCATCTTTCAAAATGACGGCAACGTCAGTTATCACGATCCCGCCGGGGGCACACTGAAGTTTGTCCTCCCCGCCGCGGCTCAAGGCAAGGTGAAGGTGCAGGCCACCGCGCCGCAAGGCATGCCGGTCGAGCGGGCCGCGGAGAAGACCGCCAGGCCGGGCGTCTATAAAGTCGATTTCCCCATCAAACCCGGCGAGACCCGCTTCGAGTTGAATTACACCGTGCCGTACGCGGCTCCGGCGACCTTCGAAGGCAAGGTGTTGTACCCGGGAGCCTCCACCAGCCTGGTTGCGCCGCAAGGCATCGAAATCAAGGGCGACGGTCTGACCCTGCGCGGCCGGGAGCCGCGCTCGCAGGCCAGTGTCTACGAGGTGAAGGCCGCCGGCTTCACGGTCCAGGTCTCGGGCACGCTGAGTCCCGCCGAGAGCGGCGATTCGGGCGGCGAACCCGCCATTGCCGAGGTGCTGCCGCGCCTGCATCAGAACCTGAGCTGGCTGCTGGTCCTTGCTTTCGCCATTCTGGCCCTCGGTTTCGTTCTGCTTTATCGCGCGCGGCCGGCCGAGGCCGCATCCCCGTTGAATCCCGGACCCAGGAAGGGCGCTCATGAACGCCGTCGCCGTTGAGGGCGTCTGGAAGTACTACGGCGATTTTCCGGCGCTGCGCGGCATCAACCTCGAGGTGGCGCCCGGGGCCTGCCTGGCTTTATTGGGGCGCAACGGCGCGGGCAAGACCACGCTGCTGCGGATCATAGCCGGGTTCTCCCGCCCGGGGCGCGGTTCGGTGCGCATCGAGGGCGTGGACGCTCGCGAGGCGGCGACGCGTTCCCGCATCGGAGTGCTGGGCCACGGCATTTCGCTCTATGACGAGCTGTCCGCTCTTGAGAACCTGGCTCTTTTCGGCCGCCTCTACAATCTGCCGGACCCGAAGAAAGCCGCTCTCGAGTGGCTGGAGCGCACCGGCCTGGAACGGGTCAGAAACGGGCTGGTGCGGGAGTTTTCGCGAGGCATGCGCCAGCGCCTGGCCGTGGCGCGGGCGTTTCTCCACAACCCGCCGGTGTTGCTGCTGGATGAGCCCTTCACGGCGCTCGATGACCGGGCCATCGCCGTGCTGCAAACCCTGCTCCGGGAAGCGCTCCAGCGCGGCAGCACAATTCTCATGTCCACCCACCAGCTCCGCGAAGCCCTGGAACTGGCCACTCACGTCGCCCTGCTCAGTCGCGGCCGCCTGGCCCATCACGGCGAGCGCACCCCCGAGATGCTGGCCGACCCCGGCTGGCTCTACACCCACTACGGAGAGGCATGACCGGCTTTCTGCGGCAGACGCTGGTGATCGCCCACAAAGACTTGCGGGCCGAACTGCGCACCAAGGAGGCCATCAATGCCTCGTTCTCCTTTGCCCTGGTGATTCTGCTGCTGTTCAGCTTCGCCTTTGACCCCTCCGCCGAGGAGTTGCGGCTGATCTCCGGCGGCCTGCTGTGGATTGTGTTTGCCTTTGCGGGCGCCTTGATTCTGAACCGCAGTTTCGCGCGCGAGCTGCCCAACGACTGCCTGGACGCTCTGGTCGGCTCGCCGGTCTCTCGCGCCGCGCTGCTGCTGGGCAAGTCGCTGGCGAACTTTGCGCTGCTGATGGCGGTGGAGTTCGTCTGTTTCCCCGTTTTCGGCATCTTCTACAACGTTCGCTGGACCACCCAATTCTGGCCGCTGATGCTGGTCCTGGCGCTTGGCACCTGGGGGCTGACCATCGTGGGAACCATGTTCAGCGCGCTGACGGTGAATATCCGGCTGCGGGAAGTCATGCTGCCGCTGCTGGTTTATCCGCTGATGATTCCGGGCCTGATGGCGGCGATGCAGTTGTCGTCTCACCTGATCGCCGGCAACCCGCTGGCGGGAGACATCCTGGTGTGGCTGCGCCTGCTGGTCGCCTTTGACGTCATCTTCACGGCGCTGGCGCTGGCGCTGATCGAAACCGTACTGGTCGGCTGACCTACTCGCCCTCGCGCCGCCGCCGCGCCCAGCCTTCCTTGTTCACCTGGCGCGCGCGTCCCAGCCCCAACGCGTCCGGCGGCACCGGATCGGTGATCACGGATCCGGCCGCAGTATAGGCGCCGGCCCCGATTTCCAGGGGCGCCACGAGGGTAGAATTGCTGCCTACAAACGCCCCGTCGCCAATGACGGTGGGATGTTTTTTCCGGCCGTCGTAATTGCAGGTGATGGTCCCGGCTCCGATGTTGACCGATTCACCGATGATGGCGTCGCCGAGATAGGCCAGGTGTAAAGCCTTGGCCCCGGCTCCGAGCCGGGTCTTCTTCAACTCGACGAAATTGCCGACCTGCGCGCCGGCTGCGACGTCGTTGTCCAGCCGTAAACGGGCAAAGGGTCCGATGCGGGCCCCAGCGGCCACACGGGAGGTTCCGATAATGGTATACGGACCGACCTCGACGCCGTCGCCCAACTGTGAGTCCGTAACGATGGCGCCGGCTCCGATGCGGCAGTCCTCTCCGATGACAGTCTCGCCCAGGATCTGGGCGAAGGGCTCGACAACCGTGTCGGTTCCGATCCGTACCTGCGCGTCAATCGTCACCGTCTCGGGCTTCTCGATGGTGACTCCTTCGAGCATCAGCCGCCGCGCCGTCCGCTCGCGGACCAGGCGGTCCACGGCGGCCAGCTCGACCCGGTTGTTGATGCCCAGCACCTCGGCCGGGTCCGGGATCTCCATTGGGCGCACCGAATAGCCGTGCCGGTGGAAAATCCCGACGATATCGGTGAGGTAGTATTCGTGCGCCGGGTTGTCAGGCGTGATCTCGCCGATGTGTTTCCAGAGCAGATCGGGGCGGAAACAGTAGATACCGGAATTGATCTCCCGGATGGCGAGCTGCTCCGGCGCCGCGGCTTTCTGCTCCACGATGGCGGCGACGTTGCCGTGCGCATCGCGGACCACGCGGCCGTAGCCGGTGGGGTCTTCCAGCGCGGTGGTGATGACGGTTGCGGCGGCTCCGGAAGCGGTCTGGGTATCGATCAGGCGCCGCAAGGTGGCCGCGGAGATCAACGGGCAATCGCCATAAAGCACCACCAGCGGCCCGCCCAGGTGCGCCAGCGCCTCGCGGCCCACCTGGAGCGCATGACCGGTGCCCCTCTGCTCGGCTTGTTCGATGAATCCGATGCCGAAGGGTTCCAGCGAGCGCCGCACCTCGGCTGCCTGGTGTCCGATGACGGCGAAGACGCGGTCCCGAGTGGTCAGATTCAGAACGGTGGTGACGACATGCTCGACCAGCGTCCGCCCGCCGGCGCGGTGTAATACCTTAGCCTTTCGGGACTTCATGCGCGTGCCCAGCCCGGCGGCCAGGATCACGACAACAGGTGCTTCAGCCATATGGACCAGCGTATCTCAACGCGGGGAGCAGATAGCGGGGACCCGGCCGGCGACGGCGACTCCGCAGGACTCGTCAGCCGCCGGAGACTTCCGGGGAGATCCTCGCAATCTCGCTGCGCACGGCGCCCGCGGCCGCTGCCAGATTGCAGAGCTTGGCGAAGGCGGTCTGGCGCGGCAGACCGGCCAGCTCGCCATCCGGTCCCAGCGCCAGCCGGTCTTCGGGAACATAGCGCAGCAGGAGCCGGATACGGGCGGCAATTTCTTCGGGGGTTTCGACGTACCGGTTGCGGGTCTCGACCACCCCGGCGAGCAGGCGCTGTTCCGGGCTGTGTTCGAGCCACAGGCCGGCCTCGGCCATTTCCCGGTCTGCGAATTCCAGACCCAGTTCATCGACCTCGATATCCAGAATCGCCGGGAACAGGCGGCGGTAACCTCGCCGCACGCCAGAACCGGCGCCAGCGCCGCTGAAACCGATGAGCAGAGACAGCCCGGCGCGCACGCTGTGCACAGTGGCGTTGATCACCTTGACTAAGTCCGGGAGGGGCGCGGGACTCGAGGCGAGCCCGGGCTCGTCCACCTGCACCCGGCGGCACCCTACTTCGGCCAGCCGGAGCAACTCCTGGCGGACCAGCAGGGAAAAGTGCTCCGCCACCACCAGCGGCGCGCGATAGCGGCCCCCGGGGGAGACCTGCCCGGCGAGTGTGAGCGGGCCCGGCAGAACCACCCCTACATCCGGGCCCGCAATGGAGCTCAGATACAGGAACTCCTCGACGACGCCGAGCCCGGCAGGCGCCGTGATGTCGGAAATGATCCGGTAACGCGGCTGGCGCCCGTCTTGCGGGCCCAGCCGCCGGGACGGCTCGACCGGCTCCAACCCCCTCAGGCGCGCGAAGATGCTCTGGGTTCCCTCCAGCCGGCCGAGCCCGCCGTCGGTGATCAGGTCGATTCCGGCCCGTTTCTGGTCCTCGACAGCCACCGTGACGGCGTCGCGCCACAACTCTTCAAGGTCTTCGGAGCCATAAACGCCCTGGGCGACGGCATCCCGCGCCTGGCAATACCATCCCGGACGTGCATAGCCGCCAAACAGCGTGGTGGGCAGAATCGGAGTGTTCATGGAATGAAAGTACAAGACTACCCGAGAGCGAAGCAGAAAGGGAATAGCCGGTTACCGGTCAGGCTCGAGAATACCTCCCCAGATAACCTGGTACGCTTCGAGATCTCCATCCAGGTTCCGCCCGGCCCGCACAAAGACGCGGCAGTTGGTCTTCAGAACCGAAACGTCTACCGCGGCTCCACTCTCCAGGTAGCGTGTATCCGGGCGGAGGATGATCTGCTTGTCGCCATCCAGGCGGGTCCGCAGCACCAGCATTTCGCCGCTTACCCGGCGCACCACGCCGGAGAAGGTGAGATCGCCTCTCGGAATGATGCTTTCCGTGGGGCTGACATAGGGCTTCGAGCGCCTTGGCGGGGGAACCAGCCGCGAGGGGGTGTTCGGATCGGAGATGTGCACGATCCGGGCATAGCGGATTTCCGGGCTGGCGCCGATATCGGAAAGCACTTCGATGCGGTCGCCTTTGCGGACGGCGGCGATTGAGACCCGGTGGCGGTCGCGTTCCACGTAGGTACGTTGATCGAAGCTGAAACGATAGATGCGGCGGTCGGAGCCCTGAATGCCGATTTCGCCCGACGAACCGGATTGGCTGATCGCGACCACGCTGCCTTCGACGACTCCCAGGGGAGCCGCATCCTGCGCCAGCAGACCGGCGCTAAACAGCAGACCGCACCACAGCCGCATGCCGTGCCTCTCGCGCTTCCAAGATAGCATTTCGCGGACTGCAAAGGCAGGGCGGATGT
>Ga0272446_1004621_pt1 | contig 16087 bp, 11 predicted proteins | sample YNPCB0061_FD_194587 | JGI IMG/M metagenome (GOLD analysis project Ga0272446, IMG submission 194587) | Hot spring microbial mat communities from Yellowstone National Park, WY, United States - YNP-CB-006-1 | ecosystem: Environmental > Aquatic > Thermal springs > Hot (42-90C) > Sediment | place... | reverse complement strand
GGCCGCGATAGGTCCGGGAGGGCGTGGCTTCCGGCGGCAGCGGGCCGCCGAGCCACCCTTCCAGCTCGGCGGTGGGCTGCTCGATGAGCGACGGCAGGATGTGCTGCTCCCAGTTCGCCACCGTGCCCAACTCGCCGGTGGTGCCGACCGTCGCCAGCAGGTGGCGGTAGACCTCGCCGAGAGCCTCGACGATCTGCCGCCGAGCGGGGAGGAGCTCCTCGCGCGCGCGCCGGGACCGCGCCGAAGGGTCAGGCTCCGCCCGCACCGCGGCGGCGAGAGCGTTGTACGCGCCCCAGGCGCACCGCAAGCGGGCGGTGGCGCGCATGTAGCGGAACGACGCCAGCCAGTAGGCGAAGCGGTCGCGCGCGCCCTGTCCCCGGACCTGCGGCGCCAGCCGCTCCATCTGCGTGACGTAAGCGTACTCCGGCGCAACCTGCTCCCACGGCCGGCCGTCCGGTCGGAGCCCGCCCGGTCCATCCACCCAGTCAGTGGGCCGAGGCAGTTGTCCGTCCAGGCGACCGAAGATGGCCGCGGCCGCCGGTCCAGCCTCCGGCCCGAACTGGGCGATCGCCCAGTCGCGCCAGAACCCCTCGGAGGGCGCGTCGCGCGGAGTGGGCGGGAGGTCCGCCGTGTAGCGACCCCAGGCTCCTCCCCCGCAGTTGACCCGACGGACCACTCCCGGGCCCTCGACAACGATGGCCGCGATGGCGGGCAACTCGATCCGGTAGCCGAAACCGATCTGCAGGACGCCGTTCCTGACCACCACGTCGTCGCACGTGAAGTCCAGAGCGCGGTTCTTGCCGACACGGGCGAAGATGTCGAGTGCGTCCACCACCGTGCGGCCCTGAACGCGCACGTCGAACACGCGCTTGTTCGGCGCATCGTAGTGGACCTCGCAGAACTTCAGCGTGACCCGGTAGCGCCCGTTCGGTACGCGAAACCGGTAGCCGTTCACCGCGTAGCGCACATCCTGGTAGATCGGGTCCTCGTCGGTTCCCTCGATCGGCGCGTCGTACTTCGCGACCTGTCCACCCTCCGGTCCTTCCGCCGGCGCCGCGGAGGCGATGTCGCGCTGGTCCCACGCGGCGGCGGCGAGCGCCGCGACGTTGGGGCCGAGCGGCCGGGTGCGCCAGTGGATGCCCAGCAGCCCCGTGCAGCCGTAGGCGCGCGCATCGAAGGCGTCGCGGCGCATCCTGCCGGCCCAGAGCTGGGGCGAGGTCAGGGCCGGGTCGTCCTCCAGCCACGGTATCGCCCACTTTTCCCGCCCCCGGATCTTTGCGAACCCGGGCTCCACGGGCGCCATGCCGACCTGCTGGTTGATGCAGCTCATGGCCCAATCGCGCGGGAGGTCGCGGTCGAACAGCGCGCGGTCCCACGGAGGCCCGAGCACCCATCCGCAGGTCGCCAGCCCGAACGGCCGGCCCTCGGCGTCCAGCGCCTCCTGCGCGATCCGGAGATCGCGGAGGACGGCCCGGGCGCTGGCCTCGTCGGCGCCGCTCCAGGTCCATCCCTCGTTCGTCCAGAACCAGTAGGTGTCGAGCGGGTGGGTCTGGGCGATGCGCCGGAAGATGCCCCGGTACAGCTCGCGCAGCGTGTCGTCGGAGGCGGGGTCCTTCCCTGCGGCACGCAAGCGCTGCTGGACCAGGGCTGGGACGGTGAGCGGTACCTCCGTGCCGACGCAGGCGCGCACGCCCAGGCGGTGGCCGAACGTGAAGGCGTCGCGCAGCAGGGCGCCGGTCCGCCGGAAGAGCTCGTTGGACTGCTCCGGCGTGGCGGGCTTGGGGCAGAGATCGCGCATCACCTCGCCCCCGAAGTCGTCCCTGTCGAAGAGGTCCGCCGCGCCGTTCACGAACAGACTGGTCCGCTTGGCGCCGTACCCCCAGTCGCCGCGCAGCGTGTTCTGGTAGCTGGTCGGGTACGCGAACCGCACGGCGCCCTCCGGACCGATGTCCTCCGGCACGCCGATCCAGACGGTGGGCTCCGCGATGGGCTCGGGGTACGTGTGCAGGCCGAGGAAGTTCATCCCGAGCTTCGGAAGCTGGGCCAGGACGGCGCGGTACTCGTCGACGCCCCACCAGTCCGGCCCCTCGTGGAAGTCGTGGAACGGCTGGATGCCGCGCGTTCCGAAGAGCGGCGATCGGCGCTCGTTCAGCACGGGGAGCGCGAGCGGGATGCGGCCGTCGGGCACCACATCGCCGTGCAGGTAGAAGCGCACTCCCAACCGCTCGGCGAACCGGTACGCGCCGTAGAGCGCGCCGGCCTCGTCACCGCCGGCGATGATCACCGCACGCCGGCGCGGGCCAACCTTGAGCGTGCGGAGAAGGTACTGCTCCGGCTTCAGCGACGCGGAGGAGCCGCGCACGGAGGCCGGCAGGAGGCGCGCACCGCGCGTCGCGATCACCACCAAGTCACCGGAGGCGGGCAGCGCGTCCGCGCGTGCGATGCGCGCCAGGGCGCCAGTACGCAGATAGAGGTAGCGCCGGACCTCCCGCGCCGCCAGCGCGACGCGCGGACCCGCGTTCCTTGGCGCAACGACGGTTACGGCCTGCGGAACGGCGCATGCCGGCGCAGGCGCCAGAGCGAGGACGGCGGTCAGTTCGACCGCGATGCAGGCGGCCGCTCGCCGCAACGCGAGACTCCCCTTCGGTGTCATGCCGATCATGCGATCTCCTCGACGAGTACCGGGCGGCGCTCGGCGCGTGAGCGGTCCGCCGCGAGATAGGCGCGCGTCGTGCGCAAGTTGTCGCGGCCGCCGGAGATGTGCTCGCGACCCTCGGTGATGGCGTTCATCAGGTCGCCCATCACGCCGATGTAGCTGTCCACGGGAACCCGGCTCGGGACCTCCCAGCGATGCCACACGCCCTCCGCGAGCGTCGCATAGCCGACCCGATCGAACGCGGCGCCCTCGACAACGCCCTCCGAACCGTAGACGCGGAAGCGCCACCCGCCTTCGGGCGCCTGGCACACCTGGTTGTTGATCACCGTCGCCTGCAGACCGCCCTCGAACTCGACGGTCAGCGTGCAGAACATGTCGCAGCGGAAGTTCTGACCTGGCATGCGCGCCCCGCCATAGGTGACACGGACCGGCTCGCGCCCGGTCCAGAAGCGCAGGTAATCGAAGTGGTGGGCTCCCCACTCCACGGTCATGAAGTCGTCGAGCGTCGCGTTCCAGCGGCGCTGGGGCAGCTTGTGATAGTAGAGGTGGTCCTGGTTCCCGTGCATCTCGGACACGATGGCGAACGGCTCGCCGATGGGGCGGCGGTCGAGGAGCAGTTTGGTCGCCCGAACAGAGGCGAGCCAGCGGTAGTGCGAGTTCACACCGAAGCGGACGCCAGCCTTCTCCGCCGCCTCCACCATCGCGACGCCCTCGGCATAGCTCCGCGTCAGCGGCTTCTGGACGAGCAGATGCTTTCCGGCCTGCGCTGTGTCGCGCACGATCTCCAGCCGCCCGAACGCGGGCACGCTCACGTCGACGATCTGAACCGCGGGCAGATCCAGCAGCTGGCGGTAGTCCGTGAACACGTGCGGCACGCCCCATTCGCGCGCGACGCTCTCCGCCACCTCGCGTTGCAGGTCGGCCACCGCGACCACGCGGAAGCCGGCCTCTCGGTACGCCGGCAGATGGTAGTTCCGGACCACCCAGCCCGTGCCGATGATGCCGATGCCGTAGTCGCGCTTCGGGATGGGCGGCGGGCCGTAGTCCGGCGGTCCGGGAGCGGGCGAAGGTGCTGTCATGGGGCGCCTCCCACGGCCGCCTGGGCCGCGCGATCGAGGGCCGCCGTCTCGCGCAGGACGAAAGCGGCCAGGTCCTCGACGAGTGGGTCCTCGTCCTCGCGACGCCGAGCCACCACCTCGATATGCAGCGTCACGTCCCGGGGGGAGCCGTGAAGGATGCGCAGCAGCTCGCGCAGGTCCACCGCGGACTCCTCCGCCGGCACGCTCGTGAGCGTGGCGCCGTACTCCTCGAAGAGGAACTCCACGGACTTGAAGTGGACGTTCGCGATGTGGGGCAGCATCTCCCGCGCGAAGCGAAGCGGATGCTCCATCCGCGGGATGAGGTTGCCCACGTCGAACGTCAGTGCCGCGTACGGGCTGTCCAGCCGCTCCAGCAGCCAGAGCATCTCTTCGGAGTTGAAGTCCATGTGGTTCTCGATGGCGAGGACCACCCCGGCGGTCTCTGCGCGCTCCAGCACACGTCGGAGGTTGTCGAGACACCGTGGCATCGGCTTCGGCGCGTTGACGCGGAGCGTCTGGTTCACCATGCCGTCGAACCGCATCAGCTGGGCGCCGAAGATGCGGGTGACGCGGAGCTGGGTGTCGACCCATGCGAGCATCTCCTCCACGTCGGCCCCCTCGGAGAGGATGCGCGCGAACCCCGAGAGGTGACTTCGGAGCCCTCGCCGATCGGAGAGGCGGCGGACCTCGTGGGCAGCCGCCTCGTCGAACGCGCCCGGAAAGTGGAACGGCCCGTGGCACCACTCCACGGCGCGGAGCCCGAGCCCTGCGGCGCGGTCCAGAAACGCGGTGTGCGTGAGGCCCGTCTCGCGAAGGGTGAGGTGGTACGAGTAGCTCATCAGGCCTGGCGTGATGGGCATGGAGGGCCCCCGCTGCAGTTGTGTTGGGTGGCTTCTTCACCGCGGCCCCGGCTCACCCCTGCAACCGGGCGCTTCGGCGTCGCCGTTCGCGCAGCAGAGAGCGGGATGCGACGCTCTGCGGGCGAGGGAGAGCAGACCGTTCGCCGCCGACCGCGGTCCAGCCGGCCTCCCGGTCCCGCGCGTTCGCGAAGCGCTCGTCAGGCTGACGCGCGAACGGCGCCCGCAGCGGATGGCTCGCGGAAGCAGGGCGCCGCGCCTCGCGCGGTGAAACGGGCGGCGGCCACAACGGCCCGATGGGAGCCAGCCATGCGACTGCCGCTTGCCGCCCTCTGCCTCGTCCTTCTCAGCGCGCCTGGCGCGCACTCCCAACGAGTTCGGGATCTCTACCCCGACACCTGGGTCGCCACCGACGCGCTCGGCCGGAAGATGCCGTCCTTCGAGCAGGTCGGGCCGGTCAAGAAGGACCAGCGCCGCGTGGTGGGCATCTTCTACATCACCTGGCATGCCGACTCGCACCACACGGCCTTCTCCCGGCCCTTCAGCGCCGATGTGAGCAAGATACTCGCCAGGGATCCCACGGCCCGGCTGGACGGCAAGCACCCGCTGTGGAAGGATGGCTCGTACCACTGGGGCGAGCCAGAGATGGGCTACTTCCTCAGCAAGGACCCCTGGGTCATCCGGCGCGACATGTCCATGCTGGCCGATGCCGGCGTCGACGTCCTCGTGATGGACGTGACGAACGCCGTCCGGTACTGGGAGGAGTGGGACGTCATCTTCCCGGTGATGCAGCAGATGAAGGCCGAGGGCAACAAGGTGCCCCGGTTCTGCTTCTGGGCGTTCAATGGCCCCGTCATCAGCGTGGTGCAGGACCTCTACGACCGCATCTACAAGGCTGGCAAATACAAGGACCTCTGGTTCTACTGGGACGGCAAGCCGCTGCTCCTCACCAACGGAACGCCGTTCGCCGACTCCACCGGGCAACAGTACCAGAACCCCAACCCGCACCACGATCCCGCCGCCAAGACCGACCCGAACCACCCGCGTTACGGCGACCCGGACATCGCCGAGCCGTTCTACAAGGACTACACGAAGGAGGTGAAGCAGTTCTTCACCCTCCGCACCATGTGGTGGGGCCACTACCAGTGGGCAGGGAAACGGTTCGTGGGCACGGAGGGCAACTGGAGTTTCGGCTACGACCTCGCGCACGAGCCGGTGAAGAAGATGAACCCGCGCGACCTGATCTCCCCGCACAACGGGAAACCCGAGCAAGCAGCCGTCACTCCGGCGCAGCATCCATCCAGTCTCGTCGGCAAGAGCTGGCGGCGCGAGACGGGCGAGCCCGAGCTGAACGATCAGGACCTGCCGGTTCCGACGTTCGTCCCATGGCTCGGCAAGACGGTCGCGAACCCGGAAGGGTACGGCATCTACTTCCAGGACCGGTGGGAGGAGGCCCTCGCCGGCAACCCGCAGTTCCTCTACATCAACGACTGGAACGAGTGGACGGCCGGGAAGTACCCGCCCGCCGAGGGGACCACGTTCCCCTTCATGCGGCGGCAGAGCAACTTCTTCTTCGTGGACCAGTACAACCCCGAGTTCAACCGGTGCGTGCAGCCGATGAAGGGCGGCTATACCGACAACTACTACATGCAGATGGCCCAGAACATCCGGCGGTACAAGGGCGTGCGACCCATCCCGGTGAACCGCGGTCTGCACGAGGTACGCGTGGACGGCCGCTTCGAGGATTGGTCGCGCGTGCCCGTGGAGTACCGCGACACGATCGGCGACACGGTCCATCGCGACTACAACGGCTACGGCGGTCTGCACTACACCGATCGGTCGGGCCGCAACGACATCGTCACCGCGAAGGTGGCGATCGGACGCAGCCGCGTCGCCTTCACTGCCGAAGCGCGCGCTCCGCTTACGCCGCACACGGGGCGCAACTGGATGCTCCTCCTCATCGACGCGGACCGCGACTCGAGGACGGGATGGTACGGCTACGACCTGCTCGTGAACCGGCGGGTGGTGGACGCGAAGACGACCACCGTGATGCGGTGGAAGCCGTCGCCCGGCGGCGGCGCGTGGGTGGAGACGGCGCGAGTTCACTTCCGCGCGGCCGGGTCGCGGCTCGAGCTGGCTCTGCCGCGCGCCCTGCTGGGAGTGAAGGGAAGCGCAGGCGCCTTCGACTTCAAGTGGGCGGACAACCCGGACGAGCTCAAGGACCCGATCTCGCTCTGCACGACGGGCGACACCGCCCCGAACCGGCGCTTCGCCTACCGGTGCCTCTGGAAGCGCTGACCGGCCGGCCGCTCAGGGACTGCGCCCGGGCGCGGGCGGTGCCTCGGTGAGGGGGCGGCCCGCCGCGTCCAGGTTGCCGTGCGCCCGCAGACGGTGGTTGCCGCGCAGGAGGATCGGCGCGCCCTGCTCCAGGAAGCGGTTGCCTTCCAACCGCACGTCCTCCGCGCCCTCCAGCACGAAGCCGCCGCGCACGGCGTTGCCGCGGACGACCACGTCGTGGATCGCTCGGGGCGGCTCGCCCGCTCCGGGGGCCGCGCCGGGATCGGGCGCGCCCGAGAAGATGACGGCGTGCGTCGGGTTACCGCGCCCGCGCCGCAGGTCGCAGCCCAGCAGACGGACACGGCTCGGGAACGGCCCCTCCACGTGCTCCCCGTAGAACCACAGCAGCGCCGTGACCTGGCACTTCTCCAGTGTCACCGGCGACTGCAGGCGACAGCTCATCGCAATGCGGCAGCGGCGGAGCGTCGTGCGCGGGTTGGTCTGCTCTGGGTCCCACACCATCGCGCCAGGGCCAAGACCCGCGATGGACCTCTCGAGATCGAGCGTGACGCGCGGAGCGGTCGGCTCTCCCTGGATGGGCTGCGGCGCCGGACCCTCCGCAGCGCGCGTGACTTTCGTCTGGCCGATCCACCGCCGGGCGCGCTCGTCGGCCGCTGCCAGCGCCGCCCCGGCTCGCCAGGGCACGAACCCCAGCGGAAACTTCTGCCGCACCACCACCCGGGTGGGCGTTGGCATCTCCTCCACCACGCTCGTGTGCGTCGAGATGTTGAACGCGTCGTCGTTCATGCCCTCGAGCTCGCAGTCCTCCCAGAGCAGCACGGCGCGGTTGCTCTTCACGTGGAAGCCGTCGCGCCACACCGACATGAGCCGGCCGCTGCCGGGCTTCGGCCGGATGTGCGCGCGCCGGAACGTCACCGCGCCCGCATTCCGCGTCACCTCGAACGCGAACCACGGGGCGGACCAGAGGTCCACGTCCTCGAACAAGACCGTCTCGTTCTCGCGAACGCGAAAGCAGGGACCAGGGCCGTAGCGGTGCGCGATGCCGGGCACGGGCAGGCTGACGCGCCACGCGCCCGGCACGATGGCGGCGTAGTCGCGAAAGCTGGGGTCCGGCGTCAGGCGCACCACGTCCGGCGCGTCGCCCGCGGTCATCTGGTGCACCCAGCAGTGCCGGCTGACCGGGCCGTAGGGTCCGTCGTGCCACAGCATCGCGAAGAAAGCCTGCTCGCCGTCCTCGCGCGTCGGGCCACCGGCCAGGCGCTCCGCGCGGTCGGCGTGGAGCCGCACCGTGATCTGGCGCCGCGCGGCGTCCGCTTCCGTCACCGTGCCGTCGGCGAACGGAAGCGGATCGAAGTCCACCCTTAGGCGCCGCACGGTGACGCGTCGCGAGCCCGCAAGGTCCAGGAACCGGAGGTGCGGGTCCAGCAAGAAGAGGCTGCCGCCGCCGTCGAGGGCCCAGTCCGTCACTCCTCGGAGACGGAACACGTAGCGCTCCGGGGCGGTGCGAACGAGGTAGGTTCGGCCGGCCGCGAACCTCAGGCGCACCGGGCGCCGCTCGCGGGATGCGGCATCGAGCATCCGCGCGATGGCCGGTCCGTCGTCGGCAACGCCGTCGCCCACGGCGCCAAAGCGCGCCGCATCGAGGTTGGCGAACGGCGGCTCCCCGGCGCCGGAGGCGATCGCTCCCGCAACGAGCGCCAGCGCGCTAAGCGAAACGATCATCCGACCGACGCTCCCTGACCGAATCGCCCGTCGGCTCGAGCCAGCCGGCGCGCACGTCCCCTTCCGGGCAGTCGAAGCGCGGCACGTAGGGCTTGATGTCGAGCAGCGGCGTGCCGTCGAGCATGTCGACGCCCTCGACCCGCAGCGCGCGCCCCTCGACGGCGTGGAGCCGGACCACCGAGAGCCCGATGGCGTTCGGCCGGCGCGGCGCCCGCGTGCTGAAGAGCCCGCGCCGCGTGGAGTCGAGGAACGGCGCCACGCACAGCGAAAAGCCCTCGCCGCGGTGGAAGTGGTACAGCAGGATGATGTGGGAGAAGCCCTCGAGATCGCGTAGCCCCTCCTCGTACGCAGGCTCCACTTCGACGACGCCCAGGACCCCGGTCGCACCCGGCGGCTGAATGGGCATGCCCGCTGGCTCGGCGAACGGCGTGCGGATCACGCCGATGGGGCGATATGTGATCGTCTCCACGAGCAGCCTCCCTCGCGCGTTTCTCAGGACGCACGCGCCCCGCGGTTCCACGTCGCGCGCTGTCTGTCCTGCCCCATCCTGCGGAGCGCGCCGTGGGCATCGAATGGACATTGACGCCAGCGATGCGCGCCACTAGAATCGTGATGGCCGTGTGCGCAGGAGCCCGATGGACGCGCGGACGCTGCGGCCGGTTCTCGCGACGGCCGGCAGAGCGGCGTTGGCCACTGCCTGAACCCTGGCGATGGGGCACATGGCGGAGGTCCCTTCCGCGCGCGGAGGGAAGGTGACCAGGGCGGCACGGGTCCTGGCGCGCAGCCGCGCGCTTCAGCGAGTTCGGCGCGGGGAGGTTGGCGATGCATGAGTCGCGCAGCACCACCGTTGCGTGGTCGATGGGCCTCGCCGCGCTGTTCGCGGTCTGCGGCACCGTGCTTGGCTCTGTCTACCTGATGAGCCAGGGCCGCTCCGACCGGCCGCTGGCGATGACCCGCGCCGCAGTACCCGTCGCGCCCACGCCGAGCCTCGCCACAGCGGAGGCATCGAACCCGGTCCCGGAGGGCGATGCGACCGTCGACGCGACGCGCACCGGACGGCGGTACCACCGGGACGGCTGCTCGGCACTCGCCCGCTCCCGCGTTCCGATGACCGTGAATGCCGCGCGCGCCGCCGGCCTCACCCCGTGCCTTCTCTGCTTCGGCCCCGCCGAGGCCGCTCCGCCACCAGCGAGCGGCGACGCGACGCCCGCCCTGTCTCCGGGCGATCAGACGGGCGCCTCCGCGACCGCCGCTTCGGCGCTTGCCGGCACCGCTGCGGGCGACACCGTCTACGCCACGCGGACCGGGCGACGCTACCATCGCGCCGGCTGCTCCGCGCTCGCGCGCTCTCAGATACCCATGCGCGCCGAGGATGCGCGCGCATCGGGCCTGACCCCGTGCCGGCTCTGCTTCGGGGACAACCGGACGCTCGGCGCCGACTGATGGGAGTGCGCATGGGGCTTCAGCCAGCCGCTCGCACAGCGGCGGGTGGCCAGCCGGCGGCCCGCCCAGATCCCGGCCGCGCGTCCCGACGCGGGGGTGCGCGCCCGCAGGTGGAGGCGTGTCAGCGATGCTGCTCGTGCTGAGCGCCTGCATGCCCGCGACAGCCGTGCTGTCCGACCGGCCGGCCTCTCGCTGGGAGCGGCCTCTCGCGCGCCTGCAGGTCCGTGGCGACCGGATCGTGGCGGGGGGCAAGCCGGTCCGGTTGAGGGGCATCAACTGGGGCTGGTGGCAGCTGGCCGGCACCGTCTACGGCGAGCGAGAGATGCGTCGCGTGGCCGGGTGGGGCGCGAACCTCATACGACTGGCGTTCGACGCGGCATGGCTGGAGGCGTCGGAAGGCGCATCCCGCTGGAACGAGGAGGGCTTCCGGCGCATCGACGAAGTGCTCGGCTGGGCGAGACGGTATGGCGTCAGGGTAGTGCTCGATATGCACGTTGCGCCAGGAGGCCAGAACCCCACGCCCTACACGGTGGGCGGTGCCAACCGGCTGTGGACCGACGAGGCGGCGCAGAGACGGTTCGAGGACCTCTGGCGCGAGATCGCCCGGCGCTATCGGAAGCGCCCCGAGGTTGCCGCCTACGAGCTCATGAACGAGCCGGAGACGAAGGGCCTGGCGCCGCCCGGCGCTCTCCGGTCGGTTCTGCTGCGCGGTCTGCGCGCCATCCGCGCGGTGGACGGGGAGACGATCGTGGTGGTGGGAGGCGACGGCTTCTCGGCGGCCGGCGCCCTTGTCGATGAGATCGTTCTGCCGGTCCCGAACGTCCTTTATACCTTCCACTTCTACGAGCCGGGGCGCCTCACCTGGCAGTCGCCTGCTCCGGGCTGCGGGTACCCGGACGATGTCGTCACGCAGGAGCGATGGCTGCGCAACACCTCCGAGGGGCCTGGCCTTGCCGGCGCCGGCGACTGGCGCCGAATCGAGCACACCTTCACCGCGCCTCAGGATGCCGTCGAGGCGGCCGTGCTGCTTCGGTCCACCGCCAATGCCGGGACCGCCTGGTTCGACGATGTACGGGTAGAGCGCGACGACGACGGCGCGCTCATCCTCGCCGCCGGGTTCGCGCGCGACCCGGAGGGCTTCACGCCGGAGCGCCCGCCGATGGTTGCGATGGCCTGGGACGGCGGCACAGGCCGCGGCGCGGGCGGAAGCCTGCGCGTCCGCGAGACGCCCGAGCACACCGGCTGGGTCAGCCCGCGTTTTCGCGTGGTGCCGGGGCGCCGCTACCGCGTGTCCGCATGGGTTCGTCTCGAGGACGCCACGGGCGACACGTACCTCTCGGTCGCCCTGTTCGGCGGAAGGGTGGAGCGCGTGGACCGCGCATGGCTGCGCCGGGCCATCGAGCCGGCCGTCCGGTTCTCGCGCTCGCACCGGGTTCCGGTCTGGGTGGGAGAGTTCGGTTGCGCGGCCTGCGCCCGGCCCGAGGGGTCGCAGGCGCGCTGGGTGCGGGACTGCATCGACGTGTTCGAGGACGCCGGCTTCCACTGGACCTACTGGAACTACCGGGAGACCACCGGCCCCCACAGCATGGCGCTGCATCCCCATGACCGGCAGGGCAACGCGTGGCTCAACCAGCCCCTTCTGTCGGAGCTGCGGCGCGGCTGGACCCTCAGGGATGCCGAGCGGCCATCGTCGCGCCAGCGCGCGCGGACGCCTGCCCGGCGGGGCTGACCCGCCCGAGGCCGGCACCGCGGCCGCCTCGAGACCGAAGGGGTCGGAGGGCCGGCTGGCCGCCGGCGGAATGGTCCGTTGTGCAGGCGCGCGGCCAGTCCTGCTTCCCCGCGGGGTACCATCTTGCGCGGAAGGCGCCCGCCCGGCGCCGAGGGGGGAGGAGACCGGTGAACTTCGATCTGCTGAAGCGCCTCTGCGAGACACCCGGTGTTCCGGGCCGCGAGGAAGCCATCCGCGCTGTCGTCATCGAGGAGATGCGCCCGCTCGTGGACACGCTCTCCATCGACGCCATGGGCAACCTCATCGGCGTGAAGGAGGGGACGGGCGGCGCGCCGCGCGTGCTCGTCGCGGCCCACCTCGACGAGATCGGCTTCTACGTGAAGCACATCGACGACAAGGGGTTCCTGCGGCTGCAGCCGGTGGGCGGGTTCGACGCGCGCGTGCTCGTCGCGAAGCGCGTGTGGGTGCACGGGTTCTCGGGCGAGCGGCTCCTTGGAGCGCTCATGCCGTCCGCGAAGCCCGTCCACATGGCGACGCCGGAGGACCTGAACAAGGCGCCAAAGGTCGAAGAGCTCTTCGTGGACCTGGGCCTGACGGCCGACGAGGTGAAGGCGCGCGTGGAGATCGGCGACCCGGTCACGATGGCGGCCACCTGCGAGCGCGTCGGCGCCAATGTGGTGAGCAAGACACTCGACAACCGCCTGAGCGTCTTCGTGATGATCGAAGCGCTCCGGGCCGTCGGCCCGCATGTGGCGGACATCCTGGCGGTCGCCACCACCCAGGAGGAGGTCGGCCTTCGCGGCGCCACGACCGCCGCGTTCCACCTGAAGCCCGACGTCGGCATCGCGGTCGACACCACGCTCGCCAACGACTTCCCGGGTCCGGCCGACCACGAGGCCATCACGAAGCTCGGCGAGGGCGTGGCGATCAAGATTATGGACAGCTCGCTGCTCTGCCACCCGAAGCTCGTGCGCCACTTCCGCGACCTGGCGGAGCGGCACGGCATCCGGCATCAGCTCGAGATCTTGCCGCGCGGCGGAACCGACGCCGGCGCCATCCAGCGCTCGCGCGGCGGGGTTCCCAGCTTCACGCTCTCCATCCCGGCGCGGTACGTCCACACTGTGAACGAGACCTCCGCGGTGGCGGACATCGAGGCCGCGATCACGCTCCTCGCGCGCTATATGGAGGACGCCCACGCGCGCGAGTACGGCTACGGCGAAGAGCTGGGGTAGACCCGTGCGCCACATCGCCATCCTCGGTGCCGGGAGCTGGGGCACCGCCCTCGCGACGCTCCTGCCGAACGCCGAGCGGGTGCGCCTGTGGGCGCGCGACCCCGGACTCGCCGAGGCCATCCAGAGCACCCGCGCCAACGAGCGCTACCTACCCGGGGTGGCCCTGCGGCGGAACGTCGAGGCGACGGACGACCTGGCTGCGGCGCTTGAGGGGGCCGAGTGCGTGGTCTACGCCGTCCCTTCCGGCGCGATGCGGGATGTCGCGTGTCTTGCGGCGCCGCTGCTGCCGCCGGGCGTGCTGCTGGTGAACGCCTCCAAGGGGCTGGAGGAAGAGACCGGCCGCCGCATGTCGGAAGTGATCCGCTCCGCGGCGGTCGAGGCCGGCGCCAGCCCGGAGATCGCGGGCCGGATTGCCGCGCTGAGCGGTCCGAACCTGGCGGTGGAGGTGGCGCGCGGCGTGCCGACGGCCAGCGTCGCGGCGGCGACGGACCCGCAGACCGCGCGTGCGTGCCAGGCGCTGTGGATGGGCCCCGCGTTTCGCGTCTATACGAGCGCCGACCCTGTCGGCGTCGAGCTGGCGGGCGCGATGAAGAACGTCATCGCGATCGGCGCCGGGGTGTGCGAGGGCCTCGGCTACGGCGACAACAGCCGCGCAGCGCTCATGACGCGCGGGCTGGCGGAGATCACCCGGCTGGGGGTCGCTCTCGGAGCGCAACCGGCCACCTTCCTCGGCCTGGCAGGCGTGGGTGACCTGATCGCCACGGGTGGCAGCCGGCTCTCGCGCAACTTCCGCGTGGGGGTTGGGATCGGCCAGGGCCGGCCGCTCGAGGACGTGGTGGCGGAGCTCGGGCAAGTGGCGGAGGGCGTCCCGACCACCCGCGCCATCTGCCGGCTCTCCGAGCGGACCGGCATCGAGGCGCCCATCGCGCGGGCGCTGCATCAGGTGCTGTTCGAGGGGCGGACGGTACCCGACGCGATCGCCGAGCTCATGCTGCGCCCGCCGCGGGACGAGGCCGACTTCTAGCGCCGTACGGACGCGGCGCGGCTTGCGCGACAGCAGAGAGGACTGCTACAATCGCGCATCCCGTTGCCCCGGAAGGCGCGCCGCATGTTCCACGTCTTCGGTCAGGAGCTCTACCTCCGCGAGACGGTGCGCGCGGCCGCGGTCCTCGCTCGGGAGCCCGACCGCCGCGCGGCCGCCGCGGAGGTGGCGTCGCTTCTCCCGCACCGCTCCCCACGAACCCGCGCGCGCGTCGCCTCCGAGATCCTGCGCCGGCTCGCCGCCGGGTCCGCCGTCCCAGAGCTGACCGCCACCTTCGCGCGGCTGGTGACGGGGGTGGACAGCCCGGACGCCCGCCGCGATCTCGTGGTCCACGCCGTCGCGCGGGCGGACGCGCTGGTCGGCGCACTCGCGCGGGAGGTGCTGTGCCCCGTCCTGGTGGACGGCGTTCTCCCGCGCGGCGTCTCCGCAGACGACATGGCGCGGCTGGGAGCCGCGCCGCTTCTCACCGTCGAGGCGGTCGTTCCCTTTCCTCTCGTTCAGTGGTACGCCGCCGAGCGGTGGTCCTTTCCTCGCGCCCGAACCCTTCAGCTCGCGCTCCGCGTGCTGCGACAGGCGGGCCTGGTCCACGCCACCCGGCTGCAGGCGCCGGCGGGGCGGATGCACGCCGTCGCCCTCTCGCCGCACGGGCTCTCGTTCGCCGCGTTCGTCTGGTGCGTCACGGACGAGTTCGCGGAGGACGAGCGACCGCTCACCCAGGACCGGATCGAGCGCGCATCGTTCGCGCGCACGCTGCTCGTTCCTCCGAGCGCCTGCGCGATGTGGCTTCCGGAAGCGGAGCGGCGCGGGTTCCTGCGGGTCCAGGGACCGCCCTCGGCGCGGCGCTACGCGCTCGGCATGGACCGCCGTCAGGTGGTCGGCGCGCTGCTTGCGGGCACACTGGAGGGGTGAACATGCTCGGCCGTAAGGCCATCGTCGTCGAAGTCGCGGCCGACATGCTGGCGGAGCCCGCCGGCGGCGCGGAGCGCGTGAGCCAGGCGCTGCTGGGCGAGACCGTCACGGTGGTCGGGCAGTCAGCCGGATGGGCGCAGGTGCGCACCCCTGACGGCTACCCGGGATGGGTGCGGGCGGAGGCACTCGTGCCCGCTCCTCCGAACGGCTACCCGCCGCAAGGGCGTGGCGCGCTGGTGCGGCCGATGCTCGCGCACGTGCGGAGCGGGCCGGTCGATTCCGCGCCTCCGGTGACGCTCGTCGCGCTGGGCGCTCTTCTCTGGGCAGAGCCGGGCACGCACGGTTGGCGGCGGGTCCGCTTGCCTCGCGGCGAGACGGGCTGGACCCGCTCACGCGACCTAGCGCCTCCTCTCGCATTACGATCGGTTCCACCGGACGGACGGGAACTGGTGGCAGCTGCCTACCGCTTCCTTGGCGTCCCCTACCTCTGGGGCGGGCGCTCGCCGCTCGGCATCGACTGCTCGGGCCTCACCCAAAGCGCCTACGGGCTGTGCGGCGTCGTGATCCCGCGCGACGCCCACCTTCAAGCGGAGTGGGAGGGCTTCTCCGAGGTGGCGCTCGGCGGCCTTCGAGCCGGCGATCTGCTCTTCTTCTCGGGGGACGAAGACCCGCTCCAGCGCGGCATCACGCACGTCGGCATGGCGCTGGATGGAGAGCGGATGATCCACGCGCCCGGCGGGAGGGGCGTCTGCGTCGAGCCGTTCGACGCGCCGCCGTATGCCAGTCGGCTCGTAGCGGCGCGCGGGCTGCGCTGACGCGCCCTCGCTTCAGGCGCCCGCCATGCGGAAGTCGATGCGGCGCGGCGGCGGGCACTCCTTCCGGACGCGCTCGCGCAGCGCATCGTCCACCGGTGACCCCTCGGCGGCAGCGAGCCGCGCCGCGTGATAGGCGGTCCAGAGGTCGGTGAGGGTCACCTCACCCTCCCGGATCGTCGCGAACTCGTGGTCCAGGATCCGCTCCACTCCCTCCACGCGTCCGGTGGCCAGAGCGGCCCTGGCCCACGCGATGAGCACGCGCTCGTGGCTGGCGGCCGGCTCCGGAAGCGCCTGCGCGAGCTCGA
>Ga0272446_1004620_pt1 | contig 16088 bp, 11 predicted proteins | sample YNPCB0061_FD_194587 | JGI IMG/M metagenome (GOLD analysis project Ga0272446, IMG submission 194587) | Hot spring microbial mat communities from Yellowstone National Park, WY, United States - YNP-CB-006-1 | ecosystem: Environmental > Aquatic > Thermal springs > Hot (42-90C) > Sediment | place... | reverse complement strand
CAAGGTGATCGCGCGTCTGCTGGCGCGGGTTGAAGTGCCGCGCTGACCATCGCCAATGCCAACGTTACGCTTGCTGTTGCTTGCGCTGGGCGCGCCGGCCCTGCTCGCGCTGGCCGAGTTCAGCCCGGCCTTTGCCGTGGCCGCCGCGCTCTATGCCGCCGCCGTCGTCGGGCTGGTGTTGCTCGAGCGCCGTCTCAGCGATCCTCCCGATGCGTTTCACATCGAGCGCCGGCACGATCAACGCCTGTCGCTCGACGCCGACAACACGGTGACGCTGGTGGCGCAGCATCGCGGCGCGCGCGACACGGTGATTCAACTGCGCGATGAGCCGCCCGATGAGTGGCTGTACCCGCTTGCGCGCGATGGGCAGCGGCAGGCCGGCCCGCCGATCTTTCGCGCGGCCTTGCCGGCGCGCGCCACGCAGTCCTTTCAGTACGCCGTGCATCCCCTGCGGCGCGGCGACTATCGTTTCGGGCGCGTCACCCTGCGCTGGCTCGGCCCGCTGGGGCTGACCTGGCGGCAGCATGCGTTTGAATGCGCCGCGTCCGCGCAGGTGTATCCGAACATCATCGAGGTGCGCAAGCACGACCTGTTGCTGCGCCGCAATCGGTTGCAGGACATTGGCCTGCGCGCGACGCGCAAGTTTGGCGAGGGCCGCGAGTTCGAGCGCCTGCGCGACTATCTGCCCGACGACGACTATCGCCATATTTCGTGGAAAGCCACCGCCCGCTGGCACAAGCCGATCACGATGGAATTTGAATCGGAGCGCAGCCAGACCATCTTTGTCGCTTTTGATGTGGGGCGCATGATGGGCGCTCCCGTGGGCGAGATGAACCGGCTCGACTATGTCATCAACGCGGTGCTGTTGTTCAGCTACGTCGCGCTGGGCAAGGGCGACCGGGTGGGCATGATGACGTTCGCCGATCAGGTGACGCAGCACCTTGAACCCAAAGCCGGCCGCGCGCAGTTCTACCGCATGCTGGACTGGCTGTATCGCGTGGAGGCGCAGCCGGTGGAGCCGGACTTTGGCCGCGCGCTCAGCTATCTTAAATCGAAGCAGCGCCGGCGCGCGCTGGTGGTCGTGTTCACCGATCTGACCAGCGGCCTGTCCATGCAGCGCCTGGCGTCGGGCGTGGCGACGCTGCGTCCGCCGCATCTGCCGCTGGTGGTGACGATCAGCGACCCGGCGCTCAAGGCGCTGAGCGAGCGCATCCCGGACAATGCGGCTGCCGCATACGAGCGCATCGTCGCCCAGCGTTTGCTCGACGACCGGCGCGCCACGCTGCAACGGCTTGAGATGCAGGGGGCTATGACGCTCGACGTGCCAGCGTCCCAACTCTCCGCCGCCGTCATCAATCGCTATCTGGAGATCAAGGGCAAGGGAATGCTCTGACGATTTTGGATTTTGGATTGACGATTGGGTCAGTCGCTCGGTCTTCCTTCATCCTTGTTCCTTCGTCCTTCTTCCTTTGCCCAACAGCCAGCCGAACATCAATGCGCCGCTGAGCGCAGCTGCAAGGATGCTGTACAGCGGATTGAACAAGGGTGAGATGAAGGCTTCGATCAGGCCGGCCACAATCAGCAACGGGACGGCGCCGACGGCCAGCGTGAATGCCTCGCGCGTGGCCAGAAACAACGCATCCTTGCGCGACACCGGCCCGGGGCGCACAATGGCCCATCCGATCCGCAGGCCGGCGCCGGCAGTCATGAAGATCACCGTCAATTCGATCACGCCGTGGCCGATGACAAAGCTGGTCAGCCGCCAGCCCAGGCCGTAATAGAACGTCAACCCCATCAGTCCGCCCAGGCTGAGGCCGTTGATCACCAGCACATACAGCGTGAGCAACCCGGCGCTGGCCCCGCCGGCGAACGCCAGCAGGCTGACCTCGATATTGTTCGTCATGATGAACGCCGATGCTGCCGGGCGCTCGTCCTCCGGCAGCGTGTCATCGATCCACAGACGCCCGCGTTCCAGCAGGGGAATCAGTTCTCTGGCGTCTTCGCCCAGCGTCCATTCCAGCGCCTCCGGGTCGCGCCCGATCAGAATGCCGTTGACGACAGCCGGAACCATGAGGATAAGGAAAGCCGCCACAGTGAACGGCGCCAGCTTGCGAAAAGTGCGCGGAAAAGTGACGGCGAAGAACTCCAGCATGTTCCAGGCTGCCGCTGGCCGCCCGCGATAGATCACGCCGTGTGATTTGGCCACCAGTTGGTTGAGATAGCTGACCACAGGGTGGCCGGCGAAGTCGCGCTGCGCCAGCGCAAAATCAGATGTGGCGGTGCGATACAGCTCGCCCAGTTGCTCCAGCTCGTCGGCTTTCATCCGGCGGATGCCGTTGCCGGCTGCCCGCTCCACCAGCGCAGTCAGCAGCTCCCAGTTCGCCTGGTTGGCCTCGATGAATGTTTCTACTCGCATCACTCGCTATTCGCCATTCCCCATGCCGTGGGCCAGAAAGTCCGCCACGGCCTGATTGAATGCCGGCGGGTTTTCCAGCGGGCTGAGGTGGCCGGCGTGTGGAATGACCACCGGCTGGCCAGCCAGCGGGGCGCGACGGCACATCAGCTCGGCCTCGGACAGGGGCGTGATCGCGTCGTGCTCGCCGACGACCACGAGGCAGGGGGCCGTTATCGTGTCGAGCAGGCCGGTGGAATCGGGCCGCGCAGCCAGTGCGTGCAGCGTGTCCGCAATCTGATCGGGCGGGGTGCGCTCGATGATCTGGCGGATGTGGCGCGCAGCCGGCCCGCCGAGATTGCCCGGCGCAAACAGCCGGGGCAGCATGGCGTCGGCGGCGGCGCTTGCGCCTTTGGCTTTGACCAGCTCGGCCAGCCGGAAACGGTTCTGGCGCGCCTCGTCGCTGTCGGCGCCGGCTTTGGTGTCGGCCAGAATCAGCCGGCTGATGCGCGCGGCATACCTGCGCCACAGCGCGAAGGCGATATACCCGCCCATCGACAGGCCGCACACCGTCGCCCGATCCAGCCCCAGATGATCGAGCAGGCCGATCACATCGTCTGCCATTTGCTCGATTGTCACGGCAGGGCGCGCGCTTGCGCCGGATGCGCTGAGGCGCGTGGTCTGGCCATGGCCGCGCAGGTCCGGCGCGATACAGCGATGTGTGCGGCTGAAAGCCTCCATCTGGTGAGTCCACATGCTGTGGTCGAATGGAAAACCGTGCAGAAAGAGGATCGGCCCGGCCTGTGGATCGCCGCGCTCCTCGTAGAACATGTTCAGATCGTTTACCTGTGCAAACATGGCAGGTTCTCAGGTTGGTCAGGTTCTCAGGTTCTCAGGTTCGCAGGCTTGCAGGTTCGCAAGTTGGTCAGGTTCTCAAGTGCTCACGTTCGCCCTATCTCCCTCCTCCGCTCCTCTGCTCCCCTGCTCCTGCGCTCACATCTGCCGGCCGAGCAGGCTCTCGGCGAGGGCGCGCAACAGCAGGCCGGCCTCGCCGCTGACGCGCGCAGCGGCCAGGGCTGCCAGGGATTTGTCATGCGCGTCGCGGGCGGCCTGCTCGGCGTAGGCCCGTCCGCCGCGGGCCTCGATCAACGCGCGCAGCTCGGCCAGTTCCACCGCGTCAACAGGCCGGCGCCGGAAATAGCGCTCGCGCACCGTTTGATCCTGATCGGCGGCGTGCAACACTGGCAGCGTTTTCTTGCCGTGCGCCAGATCGCTGTCCTGCTTGCCCGTGAGGGCCGGGTCGCCCCAGATGCCCAGCACGTCGTCCTGCACCTGGAAAGCGATGCCCAACCAGCGCCCGAACTCGCCGAGTTGGGCGGCGCGCTCATCATCTGCGCCGGCCACGATGGCGCCGATCTCGCACGCGGCGCGGATCAGGGCGGCTGTCTTGCCTTCGATCATCGCCAGGTAATCGGCGGCGGTGACATCGCTGCGTTGCTCAAACTCGATGTCCATGTGCTGGCCGGTGGTGAGGGCGACACACGTCTCGTCGAAGGTGCGCAGCGCCCGCAACACCTGCTCCGCCGGCGCGCCTCGCGCGGCTGTGTTCAGCAGCGCGATGTGCGCCAGGGCAAACATCGCGTCGCCGGCGTTGATGGCCCTGGCCTCGCCCCAGATCTTCCACAGCGTCGGTCGCCCGCGTCGCAACTCGTCGCGGTCTTCAATGTCGTCGTGGATCAGCGAGAAGTTGTGCAACAGCTCGATGGCGGCGGCCGCCGGCAGCGCGCGCTCGCGGTTGCCGCCGCTGGCTTCGCAACACAGCAGCGTGAGCGCCGGGCGGATGCGCTTGCCGGTGTTGGCGCTGGTTGGGCTGCCGTCCACGCCGGCGAAACCCAGGTGGTAGTTGAGCATCGTGGCCAGCGTGGTTGGGTGTTTGCCCTGCGCGCCGCGCAACGGTTCGATCACCTGGCGCATTTCGCGCTCGATGAGCGGAACGCAGGTCTGCAAGTATTGATTGAGCAATTCGCGCATCATGTTGTATTGAACCTGGATGATTGGGCGCGCTGTGGCGCGTTGTCCCGGATGTGAATGCTGAGCGCCAGCCACAGGCCGGCCAGCAGGAACCCGCCAGCGACATCGGTTGGCCAGTGCACGCCCAGGTACACGCGACCCAGGCCGGTTCCGGCGATGATGGCGCCTGCGACTGCCCAGGCCCAGCGGCGCGCTTGCGGCCAGCGGCCAACGGTCACGATCGCTGCTGACACGTATGCCGCGACAGCCGCGCCGGCGTGCCCGCTCGGAAAAGCGAAGCGTTGAAAGTCGGCGCGCAGCTCCGGCAGGACATGCGGGACGTAGTCTACCTCAGGGGGCAGCCGGCCCACGGCCACGCGCAGGGCAATGTTGCAGGCCAGCGCGCCGAGATAGGCCAGCGCCGGCCAATACGCGCGCGAGTCGATCAGGACACGCGCGCGCACGCGCCATGCGCGCGCCCCCAGCGACGCAGCCGGCGCATGACGGACGGCTGCATGACCCGCCACGGCGCGCCGCCACTCCAGGCCGCTCAAGGTCAGGGTGAGCAACAGCGCCGGCGCCGCCGAGGTGATGAAGGTGAGCGCCTGAATCAGGGCTGTCAACGGCGCGTTGCGCAGCCCGATGACCAGCCGCACCAGTTCCATTTCGCCGGGGATGACAGGGGCGTTTACGACGGCGAGCGTCAGGCCGGCCAGAAGCAGGCCGCAGCCGGCTGCGATGAAGGCTGGTTTCATGCCCCCTGTGCTACACTCCGCGCGATGGTCATTACCTTCGAGTGTACCAACAATGCGCTGACGCGACGCGGCGTCTATGCGGACATGCGCGCCGCGTCGGCGGATTTGCCAGCCGGCGCCTATACCACCTTTCGCACCTACGGCGGCAATCGCGTCCTGCGCCTGGGCCAGCACGCGCAGCGCCTGCGCGAGTCGGTCGTCGCGCTGGCTGGCGGCGCGCTGGCCGGCGCGCTGCTGCTGACCGATGACCAGGCGCGCCGGGGAGTGGCGGCAGCCCTGCGCGAGGCCGGCTTTGCCGAGTCGCGCTTCCGGCTGACGCTCGCGCCCCCCGAAACCGCCGGCGCGCCGGCGCGCTTCTTTGTGTCCGTCGAGCCGTTCACGCCTTATCCCGCGCAGTGGTATGAACAAGGCGTCGCCTGCGCGACCGTGGCGTTGCGCCGCGACAACCCACATGCCAAGAGCACCGACTTCATTGCCGCCGCCGGCCAGGCGTACCAGGCCCTGCCGCCCGGCGCGCACGAAGGCTTGATGGTCGCCGAGGACGGCGTCGTGCTGGAGGGCCTGAGCAGCAACTTCTTCGCCGTGCTCGACGGCGCTTTGCACACAGAGCAGGAGCGGGCGCTGGTGGGCGTGACGCAATCGCTGGTGTTGGAGCTGGCGCGGCGCATTCGGCCGGCCATGCCCATCCATACGCGCGGGGTTCATGTGACGGATCTGCCGCGCCTCAGTGAGTGCTTCATCACCAGCGTGTCGCGCGAGGCGCTGCCGGTGGCCCGCATCGACAACCAGCCGGTGGGGTCTGTCTGCCCAGGGCCGTTAACGCGCGACCTGATCGCGGCGTTTCGCGAGCTGATCGCGCGCGAGGCCGAGCCGCTTTGAGCGCGCCGCCAGCTTTTACGGCGTCCCGTTTGTTTGCGCGGCGCCGTTTGGCCTGACGCTGAAGAAGGTGTCGCGCAGCTCGGCAATGCGGGCGCGGATCGGAATCTGCACCTGCTGCGGCGGGTTGGTGAGCGTGGTGGCGAACTCGGTGTAGTTTTGATCCAGCACGGCCGTCTTGATGCGGTCGCTGTCCACCTGCGCGGCCAGCGCCGCCAGTTGCTGCATCTGTTCAATCGACAGATTGGTTTTGACCGAACCGCTCAGCCGAACCACCAGCTCCGGCGCGCTGGCGAACAGGGACAACAGCACCTGCGGTTCTTTCAGCTTCTCCTTGATGGCCTTCAGCACCAGTTGCTGGTTGCGCGCGCGGTCGAAGTCGCCGTTGGGCAACGTGTAGCGCGTGCGGGCGAACTTGAGCGCGGTGTGCCCGTCCAGATGATGCAGGCCGCGCGTGATGCTGAACACCTCGGTGCCATAGTCGCTGGTGGGGTAGTTGGGGTCGTAGATGTCGTAGGGCACGTCGATGTCGATGCCGCCAATGCGATCGACGAGGTCTTCAAAGGCGGTGAAGTTGACGCGGGCGTAGAAATGAATCGGCACGCCCAGCATCTGCTCGACGGTTTTGACGGCCAGCGCCGGCCCGCCGCCGGGGTAAGCGTAGGCGTCGCCGATGAAGTTAGCCGTGTTGATGCGGCCATTCTCGAAGCCGGGGATGGGCACCCACAGGTCGCGCGGGATGGACAGCACGCCGGCGTCGAGCGTCAGCGGGTCCAGCGTCAGCACCATCATGGTGTCGGTGCGATAGGCCGGCTCGGACTCGCCCTCGCGCTGATCGATGCCCATCAACAACAGGTTGACGCGCTCTTTGCCGTCCCATGCGCGCAGGGTGATGGATGGGATCGGCGCGTCGGGGGCGGCGGTAATCGCCGGCGGCGGAGTGGGCGCGTAGAAAGGCGGCAGTTCCTTGAGTTGATTGGCCACGTAGTCGCGCCCCCACAGGTAACCGAAGACGCTGGCGCCGACACTTAGCGCAAACAGGGCCAGCATGACCCACACGATCCTCTGTTTCAGAAGCACGCGCGAGAATATACCATCAACGCCCGCTGCGACGCGCGCGTTTGGGCGGCGCGCAATTGACGATTGGCTGCCGGCGGCGTGTTGATATCGCCGAAGCCGCCGTAGGACAAGCCGCCGGGCTTGTCCCTTGTCCCTGAATCTGTCGCCGTTGCCTTCGACAAGCTCAGGCAACGGCAACGGCTTCGACGGCTTCGACGGCTTCGACGGCTTCGACAAGCTCAGCCGCCGAAGCTCAGCCGCCGAAGCTCAGCCGCCGAAGCTCAGCCGCCGAAGCGCAGCCGCCGAAGCGCAGCCGCCGAAGCGCAGCCGCCGAAGCGCAGATGCCGTAGGACAAGCCGCCGGGCTTGTCCCTTGTCCCTGAGTCTGTCGCCGTTGTCTCTTCCTGTGGTACAAGTGATCCATCATGCACTTTCAAGGTGAGTCCACTGTCGCCGCCCGGCCGGCCCGCGCGTACCTTCGCCCGACACGGTTGGCGGCGCGCCTGCGCCGGCTCGTTGCTGGCGCGCTGTGCGTGGCGTTGCTTTTGCCGGTCTTGGCTGCGCTCGATAACGCGTTGACGCCCGGCCTGGCGTTTGACCACGCGGCTGTCGGCCCGCTGCTGCCGGCCATCGTCCGCGATATCGCCGTGGACACTGTCGGCGGCGCGCTGTATGCCGCAACCAACAGCGGCGTCTTCAAGTCCCAGGATGGCGGCGACACCTGGCAGCCGGCCAGTCGCGGTCTGGCCGATGTCGATGTCCAGAATGTGGTTGTCGATGCGCGGCGCGGCGCGCTCTATGCCGCCGTGTTTGGGCTGGGCGTGTTCGTGTCCGAGGATGGCGCGGCAACCTGGCGCAACGCCAGCCGGGGCCTTCAGGGCCGGCCGCTCACGACCATTGCGCTCGATCCACAAACCGGCATACTCTACGCGGGCACGGACGGCTATGGCCTGAGCCTTTCGCGCGATGGCGGGGCGCGCTGGGAGACGGCCGGCGGCGGTCTGATGAATCACTTTGTGGCCCGCCTTGCGCCGGGGCTGAAGCCGGGTGAACTATTCGCCGCCACGGATCGTGGCATCTTCCACTCGGTCGATGCCGCCGCAAGCTGGGAACAACTGGCGGCTACCGCGCCCCCGACGCCGGCCTGGTCGTTTGCCATCGACCCGGATTCCGGCGTGGTGTACGCAGCCACCAACCAGGGCGTGTTGAGGTTCGAGCCGCAGGGCGCCCGCCTCCGCCTGGCATTCACCGGCCTGAACCAGGTGCGCGCCCAGACGGTGGCGCTCGATCCGCGCACGGGCCATTTGTATGCCGGCGCGTGGAACGATGGCGTGTGGCGCTCGACTGATCGCGGCGCGACGTGGTCGCCGCTCAACACCGGCCTGCGCAGCACGCGCATTCAGACCTTGCGCGTGGACGCCGCCGGCCGGCGTCTGCTGGCCGGCACAGACAGCGGCGTGTTCCATCTCGATGCCGGCGGCGAGGCATGGCAGGCTGCCCAGGCAACGCCGGTTGCGCGCCATGTCATTTCTCTTGCCGTCGATCAGGTCACCGGCGAGGTGTACGCCGGCACTTCGGGCGGCGGCGTTTTTCGATCCAGCGACGGCGGCGCATCCTGGCGCGCGGCGAGCATCGGCTTGAGCAACGGCCTGGCGCAGTCGATCGCCCTGGATCGCGGGGGCGGCATGATCTACGTAGGCACGCCCGATGGCGTCTTCCGCACGCCGCTGACTCGCATCGCGTGGCGTCCCGCCGGCGCCGACCTGGCCGGCGTCGATGTAGCTTCGATCGTGGCCGACGAGCGCAGCGGATTCCTGTTCGCTGTGACCGGGCGCGGTGATGTGTTCCGCTCTATCGATCAGGGCGCAAGCTGGCAACTGGTGGACGGTCTCCGCCAGCTGTTCGCCCGCACGATCGCGGTCAGCGCCTACTCGGGCGCGATCTATGTGGGCGCGTTTCGCGGCGGCGTGGCGCGCTCGCTCGATCAGGGATTCACCTGGGCGCCGGTCGGTCGCAACCTGCCCGATCCGAACATTGAAGCGTTGCTGGTCGATGAGCGCGACGGCGCGCTGTATGCCGGCGCATTGGGTGGCTCGGTCTTCCGCACGGCGGATGGCGGCATGACGTGGCAGCGGGTTGGCGAATCGCTGTCGGCGCGCGTGCTCGGTCTGGCGCTCGATGGTCAGGCGGGCGCTGTGCTGGCCGCCACCAGCGCCGGCTTGTTTCGATTCAATGCGGCGGCCGGCGCCTGGTTGCCGGATGACGAGGGCCTGTCGCATTCCTACATTCTTGCGCTGGCCTCTCACCGCGACAGCGGCGCGGTCTATGCCGGCACACGCGGAGGCGGGGCTTTCCGGCGACGGAGTGGCGAATCCGCGTGGCAGCCGATCAACGCAGGGCTGTCTGATGCGGCGATTGGCAGTCTGGTGTCGGGCGGTCAAGCCGGCGCGCTATGGGCAGCCGTGCCCGGTTGGGGTGTCTTTCGCACGGACGATGGAGGTCAGTCGTGGCGGCCAGCCAATGCCGGCCTGCCGGATTTTGATGTTCGCAGCCTTGCCAGAGATGCCGCTGATGGCTCGCTATGGGCGGCGGCGCGCACAGGCGTTTTTCGGTTGCCAGACTTGAGCGAGACCTGGCAGCCTGCCGCTGCGACTGTGGCGCAGTTCGCTGGTTTGTTGTTTCCGCTGGGCGGGTATGGTGTTGTGGCCCGGCCCGGCGGCGATGGGGATACTGCTGGCGCGAATGAGCAGTTTGTTTGGGCATCTCTTGGCGGGGGCGGCGCGTGGGCGCAGATGTCGGCGGGTATGAATCTGGCGCGCGCGGCGGTGTTGCCAGTCGCGGCCGGCGATGCCGCCCAGCCGCGCGTGGCATCGGCGTGGGGCGCCGAGATTGCGCAGGCGTCCACAGGCGACGGCTATGGGCGGGCGCCGCTTGGCTGGATGTGGCTGCGCGCATGGGTGTGGGGCAGCGCGGCGTGGCTGCGCGTGAATGCGCCGTGGTGGTGGGTGGCTGTGCTGGCGGGGGCGGGTCTGATGCTGGCTGCTGCGCTGATCTCGCGGCTGAGCCTGGCGATTCGGTTTGGCGCGCCGGTGGCAGTGGGCGTGTTGCGCCCGCGACGCATGCCGGCATATGCCCGACCACGCGCGCTCGACCGGGCCTGGCCGCGCTGGGACGCCTCGCTCAAAGGCCAGCTCTACCGGTATGGCGATGTCAAGCCGGTTGATCTGCCGCGCGTGCCCGGCCCGTTTCGGTCATATGCCTTGCGGCGCTATGTGGAGACGTATGGCGACGAGCAGCCCGTTGGCCGGCAGGGAGATTGTGTGTGGCTGAACTCGGCTGAGCGCGTGCAGGCATGGCTGCGCGACTGGCAGGCGTTGAGCCGCGAGTTGAAAGGTCAGAAGTTTCGCTGGCTCAAACGGGAGCGCGCCGATCGCCTGGCCGCGATTCTGGCCGATGCGCTTGGGGTTCGGCTGTTGCCTGCCCGCGATGTGGAATCGGTTCGGGCATATGGTGTTGTGCGGGAAGCGGCCGGCGCGGCGGCGTTGCCGGCGCTCGGTCTGTTGTTCGTGTCGGACAGCGAGCCAAGCGCCGGCACATTGCGTCACTTGAGTGTGGCGCTGCGCCGGGTGCGCGAAACGATCGCGCCCAGCGGGGCTGATGGCGCGGCTGAACCCATCGGCATCATCATTCCCCTGGGCCGGCCGGGCGCTCAGCGTGATGTGGCTGCCACGCTTCAGCGAGTGTTGGTGCAAACCGAGCTGGTCGCCCGCATGGTTATCCTGGATGGGGACCAGGCGCTGGACGTGCTGGCTGCGCGCGAGCCGGCAGAGGCGCTGCGCCGGCATATTGCCAACGCCACGCGAGAGCCGGCTGCTGTCTCATAGGGCGCAGCATCAGCGCCGCGCTGCGCCGCTTCGACGGCTTCGACAGGCTCAGCCGCCGAAGCGCAGATGCCGTAGGACAAGCCGCCGGGGTTGTCCTGGGCTGCGGCGGCTGCGACAGGCTCAGCCGCCGAAGCGCAGATGCCGTAGGACAAGCCGCCGGGGTTGTCCTGGGCTGGGGCGGTTGCTCATGCCGTCACCCAAATCTCCGACAGCGCTTCCGCCTGCTCCAGCACCGTCTGCGTTGCCTTCTCCTGCCTGTCCGGCGGGTAGCCGTACTTGCGCAGCACGCGCTTGACCAGCACGCGCAGGTGCGCCCGCACGTTTTCGCGCAGCGTCCAGTCGATGGTGACGTTGCGGCGCACGGTCTCGACCAGCTCCCGCGCGATCGTCCGCAGCGTGTCGTCGCCCAGCACCCTGACCGCACTGTCGTTGGTTTCCAGCGCGTCGTAGAAGGCCAGTTCGTCCTCGGAGAGGCCAAGCTGCTCGCCGCGCGCGTCGGCTGCGCGCATGTCCCTGGCAAGCTGGATCAGCTCCTCGATCACCTGCGCCGTTTCGATGGCGCGGTTGTGGTATCTGCGCACGGCCTGTTCGAGCAGTTCGGTGAATGAGCGCGCCTGCACGACGTTGCGCCGGCCCCGCGTCCTGATCTCGCCCTTCAGCAGCTTTTGCAACAGCTCGACGGCGAGGTTGCGCTGCGGCAGGCCGCGAATCTCAGCCAGGAATTCGTCCGACAGGATCGAGATGTCCGGCTTCTTGAGGCCCGCCGCCGCGAAGATGTCCACCACCGCGTCCGAGACGACCGCCCTGGAGATGATCTGACGGATGGCGTGCTCCAGCTCCTCGTCGGTCTTGCGTTCGCCGGGCGCGCTCTTCGCCAGCACCGCGCGCACGGCCTGGAAGAAGCCCACGTCGTCGCGGATGCGCAGCGTTTCTTCGTGCGGCACGGCCAGCGCAAAGGCGCGTGACAGGCTGGTGACGGCGTCCAGCAGCCGCGCCTTGCCCTCCTCCTGCGCCAGGATATGCTCCTGCGCCGCCGGCAGCAGCGACAGACGATCCTGCGGCCCGCCCGTGATCCAGCGGCGCCAGTCGAAGCCGTCGAAGAGGCCCCGGCACACCTCGTACTTCTCCAGCATCAGCGCCACGGCTTCGCTCTGATCGAGCGCGGTCTTGCCGACGCCGCCCGCCTCGGTGTAGGTCGCCAGCGCCTGCCGCAGTTCTTCGGCCAGCCCCAGGTAATCGACCACCAGCCCGCCGGGCTTGTCCTTGAAGACGCGATTGACGCGCGCGATGGCCTGCATCAGCCCGTGCCCGCGCATCGGCTTGTCCACATACAGCGTGTGCAGACTGGGGCAATCGAAGCCGGTGAGCCACATGTCGCGCACAATGACCACTTTGAGCGGGTCGCGCGCGTCGCGGAAGCGGTTGGCGAGCAGCTCGCGGCGCTGCTTGTTGCGGATGTGCGGCTGCCAGTCGAGCGGGTCCGCCGCCGAGCCGGTCATCACCACCTTGAGCGCGCCGCGCTCGTCGTCCTCGCTGTGCCAGGCCGGGCGCAGGGCGACGAGTTCGCGGTAGAGCGCCACCGCGATGCGCCGGCTCATCGTCACCACCATTGCCTTGCCCTCCATCGCGGCCAGGCGGTTCTCGAAGTGCTCGACCAGGTCGCGCGCGATGAGCCTGATGCGGTTCTCCGCGCCGACCAGCGCCTCGAGCTGCGCCCACTTGCTCTTGAGCTGCTCCTTGCGCTCGATCTCCTGCCCCTCGGTCACCTCCTCGAACGCCGGGTCGATCTTTGGCCGCTCGGACTCGCTCAGCGCCAGCTTCGCCAGCCGGCTCTCGTAGTAGATGGGCACCGTGGCGCCATCGGAGACGGCGCGCTGGATGTCGTAGACGCTGATGTAGTCGCCGAACACGGCGCGGGTGCTGGCGTCGGTCTTTTCGATGGGCGTGCCGGTGAAGCCGATGAATGAGGCGTTTGGCAGGGTGTCGCGCATGTGGCGCGCGAAGCCGTCCACGAAATCGTACTGGCTGCGGTGCGCCTCGTCGGCGATGACGACGATGTTGTGGCGCTGTGAGAGGGCCGGCTGGCGGTAGGCTTTCTCCTCCGGGAAGAACTTCTGGATGGTGGTGAAGATCACGCCGCCCGCCGCCACGTTGAGCAGCTCGCGCAGATGCGCCCGGTTTTGAGCCTGCACTGGCGGCTGGCGCAGGAGGTCGCGGCAGCGCGCGAAGGTCGCAAAGAGCTGGTCGTCGAGGTCGTTGCGGTCGGTGATGACGACGATCGTCGGGTTCTGCATGGCCGGCTCGCGGATGATGCGGCCGGCGTAGAAGGCCATGGTCAGGCTTTTGCCCGAACCCTGGGTGTGCCAGATCACGCCGATGCGCCGGTCGCCGGGCGCGCCGCCGGCCGGCCGCGCGAGGTAAACCCCGCCGCTTTCAGCGAGCAGTTCGTCTGGCCGGTTGAGGTTGGCTGCCCGCAGCGTTTGCTCGACCGCCACCTGCACGGCGTGAAACTGGTGATAGCCGGCGATCTTCTTGCTCAGCCGGCCGCTGCCGTCGTCCTCGAAGACGATGAAGTCGCGCACGAAGTCGAGGAAGCGGCGTCGGGCGAGCAGGCCCTCGATCACAACCTGCAACTCCGGGATGCGCGATTCGGCCAGCGCCTCGCCCTGAATTGTGCGCCACGGCTTGAACCACTCGCGCCCAGCGCCGATCGGGCCGACGCGCGCCTGCACGCCGTCGGAGATGATAAGCGCCGCGTTGCTGGCAAAGAGCGATCCGACTTCGGCCTGGTAGGTCTGGAGCTGCTGGAAGGCGCTCCAGAGGGTGGCGTCTTCGTCGGCGGGGTTCTTGAGCTCCAGCACAACCAGGGGCAGGCCGTTGAGGAAGAGCGCCACGTCCGGGCGGCGGGTCGCAGCGATTGGTGAATCGGCTCTGCGTTCCGTGACGGCGAACTGGTTGACGGCCAGCCAGTCGTTGTTTGCCGGCTCATCGAAGTCAACGACGCGCGCCTGCGCGCCGCGCATGTTGCCCTCCACATCCCGATACTCGACCGTCACGCCGTCCACCAGCAGGCGATGCAGCGCGCGGTTGCGCTGGAGCAGGTCGCTGCCCTGGGGCTGCGCCAGCTTGCGGAAGGCGTCCTGCAGCGCCTCAGGGGGCAGGGTTGGGTTCAGCCGGCCCAGCGCGTCGCGCAGCCGTCCCTCAAGGATCACCTGGCCGAAGTCCCGACGCTCGGCGGAAGGCACACCCGGCGCGATGTCCGGGCCGTGGGCGATGCCCCAGCCGGCGGCCTCCAGCCAGGCGAGGGCGGCGGATTCAACGTCGGATTCGTTGAAGGCGCGTTCGCTCATCTGTCATCCTCCAGCAGGTTGAGCGTCAGGCGGATCATCAGCTCCTTCTGCGCGCGGTCGCTTTCGGCGATGAGCAAAGCCAGCGCCACCATGGCGTTCGCGGCGAGTCGCGGCGCGCCGTCGGCGCGCAGCAGCAGATCATTGCGGCGCAGGTATTCGAGAAAAAGCAGTGAGCCGATGCGCTTGTTGCCGTCGGTGAAGGGATGATCCTTGATGACGAAATAGAGCAGGTGGGCCGCCCGCACCTGGACGTTTGGATAGAGCGGCTCACCGTTGAAGGTCTGCCCGATTGCGCCCAGGATGCCAGCCAAGGCCTCCCCCCGTTCCAGTCCAAAGAACGGCCCGGCTTCGCCACGCGCAGCAAGGTCATTGCGCAGGGTTGCCACCGCAGCGCGGGCGTCCTCCACTGACAGCGCCGCGCGCGGCGTGATGGCACGTCGCGGCTGGCCGGCCAACTGCTGTTCGTCGTATGCCAGCAGCAACTGCCAGGAGCGGGTGTAGCGCTGCACCACGTCGAGCACAGCCTGGCCCGCGTCCGTGACAAGCGCATGGGTCGTGAGGGTTCGCGCCAGCAGCGCGACTGCCTGTTGCGCCTCTGCCAGGCCGCGCGCTGCCAGCCGGCGCTCATTCAGAGTGTAGCCAACCAGGAGATGATCGCGCAGGACACGCGTGGCCCACTGGCGGAAGCGCGTTGCGCGGGTGGAGTTGACCCGGTAGCCCACCGAAATGATGGCGTCGAGGTTGTAGTATTCGATCTCTCGCACCACCTCCCGGTTACCCTCCTGTTGAACGGTTGCATTTTTTGCAACAGTTGCCTCGCGTTCAAGCTCGCCGCTGGCAAAGATCGCCTTGAGGTGGCGTGAAATCACCGACTTGTCGCGCCCGAACAGCTCGGCCAGTTGCTGCATGCTGAGCCAGACGCTCTCGCGCTCGACGCGCACCTCCACGCGCGCCTCGCCGCTGTCGTAGATGACGATGTCGGGCATCCCGTTCACGTGTTGTGTTTCCAAAGGGTGATATCCAGCCAGGCGAACGCAGCCTGTTCAACGGTGGATTTGGCCAGAGGTCTCATGCGGCCTCCGCAGGCGATGGATGAGAACGCGGGTTTTCGCGGTCGAGCGTCCATTGCGCCGGGTTGTTTTGAATGTATTCACGGATGCGGTTCAACGACGCCTGGTCGCGGATGATGTGTTCGTAGTAATTGCGCTGCCAGACCTGCGCACCGGGCGCGCCGCGCTGTTCGTTGATGCGTTTGGTGGATACCGTTTTGAACGCCCCCACCAATCGCCCAACCGTTTTGCGTTTGGCCGGCGCGGTAGGGGCGGTTCGCGAACCGCCCCTACCGCCATCGTCGCCCCTACCGCCATCGTCGCCCCTACCGCCATCGTCGCCCCTGCCGCCCCCGGCCCCGTCGGTGATCACGATGATGCCGTGCAGGTGGTTGGGCATGACGACCCAGGCATCCAGCGTCACGTAATCGTATTGCGCGGCCAGCCACTGCCATGATTCAGCGACGATCTGCCCCACCGCGCCCAGCCGCATCTCTCCATCCACCACCTCGCCAAACAGGCATTCCCGATTCCGGGTCACGATGGTGACGAAATAGGCCCCTGCCTGGCTGTAATCGTAGCCCTTCAGGCGGATGCTGTGACGGTGGTGACGGTTGGGATCGTAGCTCACAGCCCTCTCTCCTTCAGAAACCGCTCCGCATCCTTCACCCGCAGCGCGCCGGAGATGAGCTTCGGCAGCAACGCATCGCGCAG
>Ga0272446_1004619_pt1 | contig 16093 bp, 17 predicted proteins | sample YNPCB0061_FD_194587 | JGI IMG/M metagenome (GOLD analysis project Ga0272446, IMG submission 194587) | Hot spring microbial mat communities from Yellowstone National Park, WY, United States - YNP-CB-006-1 | ecosystem: Environmental > Aquatic > Thermal springs > Hot (42-90C) > Sediment | place... | reverse complement strand
GTCCAGCGTGCTGCCGTCCAGACTCACCAGGCGCCAATGCCGATACCAAGCACCCTTGGTCCGGCTCTCGGCGATCGGAGCCACCAGAGTTTCATAAAGTCTCTTCAGCGGCTCCGGTCCCAAGCGGTGGCGGGCCTGCGAAATCCCGGACTTGCCGGCGACCTTCACCGGAACCGACGGATCCAGCAGCCACTGCACGCCTTCCAGCAGGCAGCGCAGCACCTCGCGGTAAGACGATCGCATGTACAGCGCCAGGGCGATGACGTAGTAAACCACCACGTGCGCGGGCAGGTCCCGCTGGCGCATGCTGGCGCGTTTGGTTTCAACGAGTACCTCACGAACCCTCTCCAGCGGAACGAACTTGGCGATCACGCCGAGGCTTATGTAATCGGTAATACGGCTCCCGGCGGGCAATGACGCAACGGTCCGGGCCATTCTGGGGGCCTCCTGCCCCGAAACAGAATAACACAGAAATGACGCTAAGTGAACAGTATTGGGGCTAGACAGGCGTGGTGGCGAAGGTGGGGGTCGAACCCACATGGACCGTGAGGTCCGCCGGATTTTGAGTCCGGTGCGTCTGCCAGTTCCGCCACTTCGCCAGCGGAGATTTGATTTTCATTGTAACATCGCGGGGCGCGGGAACCCGCCTGAAAGGCGGGCGCGCGGTATGCTTGCGCGGTCCTAAGGCGTACACTGAAGGCGTGGAAGAGCAGCAGGAGGACCGCAGGGGGCTGAGCTCTTACGCCAAGGCGGGGGCGTATGCCGGCCTGGCGTTTGTGACGCCGATCAGCGGCTTCGTCTGCTACAAAATCGGCGACTGGCTGGACCAGAGATACGGAACAGGATACCTGTATCTGATCGGACTGATCCTTGGCTGTGCCGCCGGGATGTATGAGACCTTCCGGCAGGCGGTTCGCATCGAGGGGCTCGACAAGCGGCAATGAAGGACCTCGAGTACAACCGCGTCATCGGCCGCATCGGCTGGATCGCGGCGGCGGTCACCGTTGCGGGAGGCGCGGCATGGTGGGTGTTCCGCGACACCAAGGCGATGCTGAGTTTCCTGGGGGGCGCCGGGATTGCGGGGTTGTCCTTCTGGATGCTTCACAGGATGGTGGAAGACCTGCAAGCCGCCACGGAAGGACGAACGGTGAAGAACGTGCGGATGGTCTCGCACGTGTTCCGCGTACTGATTCTTGGCGGAATCGCCTATGTTATCTTGGAAATTTGCGGAGGCACGCGCGTTGCGCTGGCCTCCGGCCTCACCGTCGCGCTGACGGCCGCCACCATCGAAGTCCTGATCGAGCTTTTTTATGCACGAGCATGAATTGTGGTTCACGGCGCTGCTGAACCGGTACCTGGCCGCGCCCGCCAACGCCCTCTTGCAACTGGTTGGCTTTCACACAGAGGACCCTTCCAGGCCATGGTCGAATTACATGGCCATGGAGATTCTCGTCATCCTGATCCTCTGCCTCGCCGCCCTCACGCTGCGCGCTTCGCTGAGCGTGGATCGTCCGGGCAAGTTCCAGCTTGTGATCGAAGCCGTCTACGGCTTCATCGCCGACCTGGCCAAGGACATCATCGGGCACGGCTACCGCAAGCGGCTGCCGTGGTTCGCGATGGTGTTCCTGTTCATTCTTACTTCGAATCTGCTGGGCATCATCCCCTCGTTCGAATCGCCGACGATGTATTACTTCGTGCCGGCGGGTGCGGCGATTGCGACGTTCTTCTATTACAACGGCCAGGGCATCCAGGAGCAGGGGCTGCTGGGGCACCTGAAACACTTTTGCGGCCCCGTCCTGTTGATCGCCTGGTTCATGTTCCCGCTGGAAGTGATCAGCCACCTGATCCGGCCGGTTTCGCTCACCATCCGTCTTTACGCCAACATGCTGGCGGGCGAGCAGGTGACGCTGGGCTTTCTGGCCATGGCGCCGTGGGTGGTGCCGGTGGTGTTCATGGCGTTGCACGTGTTTGTATCTTTTGTTCAGGCATTCATCTTCATGATGCTCGGCATGGTCTACGTTGGTGAAGCCGTGGCGCATGAAGGGCATTGATTATGGGCATCATCGGCCGTCAGTGTGAGGCCCCGGCGTCCCAACGCACGGTGCGCAACCACCTCCTGAGGGCCAAATCATAGCAAGGAGAACCCCGATGCAAGTTCGCAACTTTCTGATTCTGGCGGCGCTGCTGCTTCTGGCCGCGCCGGCATTCGCGCAACAGGGACAGCAGTCCGGCGGCGTGTTTGTTCTGCCGGGCGCGTTCGCCATGGCGATCGCCTCGAGCGTCTGCGCGCTGGCGCAGGGCAAAGCCATCGCAGCTTCGGTCGAGGGCATCGCAAGGAACCCGGGAGCGACGGGCGCCATCCGCATCCTCCTGATTCTGGGCCTCGCATTCATCGAGTCGCTGGCGCTGTTCACGCTCATCAACATCGGCCGCTGAGCGCCAGCCACATCCCGAACCTCGAAAGGCCCGGCCCCGCGCCGGGCTTTTCAGTTTTCTACGCTGGTAAATGATGAAGCTGCACGGCATCTTTCCTCCCATCACCACGCCGTTCAACGCCGACGGCGAGATCTACGAAGCCAAGGTGGCCCACAACATCGAGAAATGGAACCGCACAGGCCTGGCCGGGTACGTCGTATGCGGCTCCACCGGCGAAAGCGTCCACCTGATGTTCGAAGAGAAGCTCCGGATGTTCGAACTGGCAGCGAAACACGCCGCTGCGGACAAGTTGTTGCTGTGCGGCACGGGCGTGGAGAGCGTGAAGGAGACGCTCGAGCTGACGCGCCGCGCCGCCGAAATGGGTTACAAGGCGGCGATGGTCCGCACGCCGCACTACTACAAGAACCTTGTCAACAATGGCCCGGCGCAGGCGCTCTATTTCCGCGCCGTGGCGGACGGCAGTCCCATTCCCGTCATGATTTACAACTGGCCGCAGGCGACCGGCGTGGATATTCCGGCCGAAACTGTGGTCGAATTGAGTCATCACCCGAACATCATTGCCATCAAGGAAAGCAGTGGGAATATCGAAAAAGTGATGCAGATGATCCGGGAATCGAAGCCGGGATTCCAGGTGCTGGTCGGTTCGGCCCCCACCCTGGCGCCGTCTCTGGCCGTTGGCGCCGTGGGGGCGGTGCTGGCCTATGCCAACGCCGCGCCTTATTCGGTGATCGCCATCTGGGAGGCGCACCGGCAGAGAGAATTCGATGCGGCGATGGACTGGCAGCGCCGGATCGCGCGGGCGTCGGTTCTCGTGACCGCGAAATACGGCATTCCCGGGTTGAAATACGCCATGGATCTCAACGGCTATTACGGAGGGCCTTGCCGGCTGCCGCTGGCGCCATTAAAGCCCGAGGCAAAACAAGAGATCGAAGACGCATTTCACGGGTTGAATGGTTGATTTCATCGCGCCGTTTTCCGGCGGGAGCATCAGAAAATGAGCGGAATCCGTGAATGGCTGGAGGGGCTGCCGCTTTCCCGGGAGGCCGTGGCGGCGCTGCTGTCTGCGGGCGAAGAGTACGAAATGCCCCTCGTTTGCCGGAATCCGGTGAAAGGCCCGGCGGTGGAGGGCATCCGCCGCAGGAGCGCGGAGGAACTGTTCCCCGGAGCCTACAGCCCTGAGGGGGCGCTGGCGGGACTCTGGCTCTATCTCCGGCATTTTGACGCCTGCCACCAGGCGGCGCAGGACCTGCCCACGCAAGAAGGCAGCTACTGGCATGGCATCCTGCACCGGCAGGAGCCGGACGACTGGAACGCCGGTTACTGGTTCCGCGCCACCGGAAGCCATTCGATCCACGCCGCGCTGCTCGAAGAGGCGCGGGATTTGGTGCAAAACCACGCCGCAGGGGGCTGGCATCCTGGCGAGCGGTGGGACGCGGAGGACTTCATCCGTTTCTGCGCGCGAGCGAGGCGGGAGGCCGGCTCGAATGCCGAGCGGCTGGCGCGGGCCGTGCAGATGGCCGAGTGGCGGCTGCTGTTCCAGTGGTGCGTGCGCGTGCGAGGATAGAGCGAAGGATTGTAACGGGGAGCCTGTAGCGATGAAACGATGGGCCCTGCTAGGGGCGGCCGTGCTGATTGCGGCAGCGATTCTTTGGCTGGCCACCAGGAAGCCGGCACCGCCCGAGGTGCCGTTCGCGCGTGTGGGACAGGAGACTCTGGTCAGCACTCTCACCACCAATGGCAAAGCCGAGCCCTCCGAGTGGTCGCCGGTGCGCGCGGGCCGCGCAGGAAGGATTCAGCGCGTGGCAGTGGAGCGCGGCGCGAGGGTGCAGGCCGGGGCGTTGCTCGTCCAGATCGACGAGAGCGACGCCATGGCCGCCGTTACAGCCGCGAGGGCGCGCGCCGACGCGGCGCTTGCCGAGCTGCGCTCGCTGGAGCGGGGCGGCCGGCAGGCCGAGCTCGCGCAGATCGATGGCGGCATCGCCAAGCTGCAACTCGAGCTGGAAGCCGCCCGGCGCGATGCCGCCGCCATCGAACGACTGGCGGGAAAAGGGGCGGCGGCGCAGGCGGAACTGAACCAGGCGCGGGACCGCGCGGCGCAACTGGAGTCCGAGTTGAAGGCCCAGCGGGAGCGCCGCGCAGCGCTGGTCGCCGACACCGATCTGGAGGCGGCGCGGGCGCGGCTGCGCGAGGCGGAGAGCCAATGGGCGGACGCGCAACGACGGCTCGAGCAATGCCGGATTCGGGCTCCGCGGGCCGGGCTGGTCTACGATCTTGCCGTGCGGGAGGGCGACTGGGTGGAAGCCGGCTCGCTTGTGGCGCGCGTGGGCGAGATTGCCAAGCTGAAGGTGACAATCTATGTCGACGAGCCGGAGCTGGGCAAGGTGAAAGAACAGCTTCCGGTGCAGATCACGTGGGACGCGGCGCCAGGCAGGACATGGCAGGCGAGGGTGGAGAAGATGCCCGCGCAGATTGCGCCGCTCGGGACGCGCATGGTGGGCGAAGTGTGGGCATTGTGCGAGAATCCTGATTTCGACCTGCCGCCCGGCGCCAACGTGAATGTGCGGATCCGCTCGCAGGTGGTGGAGAACGCCGTGACCGTGCCCAAGGCGGCCTTGCGCCGCCGGGGCGACGAAATGGGCGCCTATGTGCTGAACGGCAGCCGGCTGGAGTGGCGCCGGGTAGAGATCGGCGCTGCCAGCGAGGTCAAAGCGGAGGTCCGCGGCGGGCTGCGGCCCGGCGAGGCGGTCGCTTTGCCTTCGGATCACCCGCTGGCCGCAGGCATGGAGGTGCGGCCGGTGTTTGCCGAAAGCCGCCCGTAAAGGACGCGCGCCTAGGCAACGCCGCCGTGCGGCGCGGGCAGCAGGTGATCGCTGCCGCGCATGTCCCGGTGCAGGCCTCTCTCTTCGAGTTCTTCAGCGTAGTCGACGCCGGCTGCGGTGATCTGGAAGCGATTGTTGTCGCCCCGGGTCAGCAGCCCCCGCTCTTTCAGATACCAGAGCGTGAATTCGAGGTGATCCCGCGGGATGCCCAGCAGTTCCTCAAGGTCGAAAATCGTCACGCCGGGCGCGTGAGGATCCTGCTGCCGCTTGGCGTACAGCGCCCGCAGCACGCCTTGGCGCTTGCGGCGCTCGGCTCCCGGTCCCATTGCGGCAGTTGGCGACTGAAACACGCGCCACCGGGCGTGCAGCAGGGCGGCGTGGCTCAGGTCGTACGCGGCGCGTTGTTCCGGATCGCTCAGCACGCGATAGGCTTCCACGAGCTGGCGGAAAATGCGCTCGTCGCCGGTTTCGCGGTTGTCAGGATGAAACTGTTGCGCCAGCAGACGGTAAACGCGGTGGATCGTCTCCGGCGAGGCTTTGGGATTCACCTGCAGGATCTCGTAATAGTCCACGCTCGCAGGCTCGGCGGAGGGCGCCGGTTCCGCGGGCAGGAACCGGATGCCCGCCCGGAAGCCGCCGCCGGGGGACGGGTGGCACCAGCGGACCGCCCCGCGCGCCCGCAATTGCCCGCCAAAAGCCGTTTCGGCGGTGACCGATTCCACGACCACCACTTCTCCTGGATGGAGCGCCTGCGGCGCATGCACTCCGATGCCAGACTCGTGCGCGTCGGTCACTTGCGCGTGGAGAGTGAGCTGGCGGCTGGCGCTGGCCAGAGTCACTTGCAGCCGGCTTGTCCGGGGCAGCCGCCGAAGACCGCGCCGCTCGTCAGGAACAGGATTTGTCACAAATACGATTGTGCGGCGGGCGGGCGCCCTAAGGAATTCCTGAAAACTCCAAACCCGAGCCGGATAAATCCCCGAGATGGAGCTCAGGGTTGAGGCTTAGCCGGCTGGGCGGCGGCCGACGGCTGGGCCGCTTGCGGCTTGCCGAAATACGTTTCGTCAAGGAACACGCGGCTCTTCTCTTTGACGGATTTCATGGCCTTGTCCGCGCTCTCCGTGGCAAGGCGCTTCTCGATGTCCGCCCTGAGTTCTTCCAGAGGCTGCGTGCCGCGTTTCATCACCTGGATCAGGTGGTAGCCGAATTGGGTTCGCACCGGCGGGCTGATCTCTCCCACGGGCTGCGAAAAGACGACTTGCTCGAACTCCGGAATCATCCTGCCGCGGCCGAACGTGCCCAGATCGCCTCCCTGCTGGCCTGAGCCGGTGTCGTCAGACTCGGCCTTGGCCACGGCGGCGAAATCCTCGCCCTTCAGAATGCGCTGGCGGAGGGTTTCGGCGCGGGCCAGCGCTTCTTCCGGCGCGAGATCCTTCTGGCCTTCCTTCAGCGGGACGCGGGAGCCCTGGAAGCGGATGAGGATGTGGCGCGCCGAGGCGTTTTCAAACTCCTTTTGGTGAGCGTCGTACCACGCCTTGAGTTCCGCTTCCGCGGGCTTGGAGGTCTCGACGAGATGCTGATACAGAAGCGAGGCGAGCGTGCTCTCCTGCTGAAGGAAGAGCTGGACGCGCGCGGCAGGCTGTTCCTGGACGCGCTGCTGGCGGGCTTCGGCCGCATACGACATAATCTCGCCGAGTTGTTCCGCAAGGCGGCGGCGGGTCTCCGGCGAGTCGGGGCCGAGCTGTTGGCGCAGGTTCGCGGGCAAGTTGCGCATCAGATCACTGAACTCCGAGCGGGTCATCTTCCTGCCTCCGGCTTCGAAAACGACCGGGTCGTCGGCAGAGGCTGGTTTCTGCGCCGGAGCGGAAGTCTGCCCCCAAAGAACGGCGCACAACAGCGACAATAGAAGGGATCTCATTGTCCCATGGTACCGCGAGGACTGCCCCATGCCGAACGCCTGCCACGCCGCGCCCGCGGCGCATCGCCTGACGGGAGGCTGGACTGGAAGCGCGTGTGGCCGGACATCCGCGAGCTTCTGCGGCCGCGGCGCGGCGTTCTGCTGCTGGGGCTGGTTCTGATCCTCGTGAGCCGGTTGTGCGGGCTTGTCCTGCCTGCCAGCACGAAGTTCCTCATCGACGACGTGCTGGCCAAAGGCCGCGCTGATCTGCTGGCGCCGCTGGTGGCGGCGGTGCTGGCGGCGACGGCGGTGCAGGCGGTGACGGGGTTCGCTCTCACGCAGGTGTTGTCGAAATCCGCCCAGAGGCTGATCTCCGAGTTGCGCATGCGCGTCGAGCGCCACGTCTGCCGCTTGCCTGTTTCGTTCTTTGACAGCCAGAAGACGGGACAGCTTGTCTCGCGGATCATGAACGACGTGGAAGGCGTGAGAAACCTGGTGGGCACGGGGCTGGTGGAGTTTCTTGGCGGACTGTTGACTGCCGTGTTTTCGTTCGTGATCCTGATGCGGATCAGCCCGCGACTTACGCTGATGGCGGTGTGCATCGTGCTGGTGTTCGGGCTGATCCTGCGAAAGGGTTTCCGAACGCTGCGCCCCATCTTCCGGGAGCGCAGCCAGATCACCTCCGAGGTCACGGGCAGGCTGGCCGAGACTCTGGGCGGCATCCGCGTCGTCAAGGCATATCATGCCGAGCAGCGGGAGGACGAGGTATTCGCGGCGGGCGTGAGAAGGATCCTCGACAACGTCTTCCGCTCTCTGACGGGAGTCTCATTGCTGAGCCTTTCGGCGACGGTTCTGCTGGGAATCGTGGGCGCGACGGTGATGTACGTCGGAGGTCGGGAAATTCTCGCCGGCAGCCTGACGCTGGGCGGCTTCGTGACGTTTTCGGCCTTCATGGCCTTCATGATCGCTCCCGTGTTCCAGGTCGTGGGAGTGGGAACGCAGTTGACCGAGGCCATCGCCGGGCTGGAGCGGACGCGCGAACTGCTTGACATGCCCGCCGAGCACCAGGCACCGGAGCGGACGGTGCAACTGGGCATTGTGCGCGGTGAGGTGGCGTTTGAGGATGTCTGGTTCCAATACGAAGAGGGCAAGGAGGTGCTGCGGGGCGTGAGCTTCAAAGCGCAGCCCGGCACGGTGACGGCGCTTGTCGGTTCGTCCGGTTCCGGCAAGTCGACGATTCTCGGGCTGATCGCCTCTTTCTACACGCCGACGCGCGGCAGGGTGGCGGTGGACGGGACCGACCTGGCGCGGGTGACGCTGGAAAGCTATCGCCGGCAGTTGGGCGTGGTCTTGCAGGAGACCTTCCTGTTCGACGGCACCATTCGGGAGAATGTGGCCTTCGCGCGTCCGGACGCGAGCGTGGAGGAGGTGCTGGCGGCGTGCCGGCTGGCGCGCGTGGACGAGTTCGCCGAGCGGCTGCCGGATGGATACGACACGGTGGTCGGCGAGCGCGGCGTGAAGCTGAGCGGCGGGCAGAAGCAGCGGGTATCCATCGCGCGCGCCATTCTGGTGAATCCGCGGATCCTGCTGCTGGACGAGGCCACCTCGAGCCTGGACAGCGAGACCGAGGCGCTGATCCAGGAAGGGCTCGGACACCTGATGGAAGGCAGGACGACGTTCGTCATCGCGCACCGCCTGTCCACCATTCGCAGAGCCCACCGCATCCTGGTGGTCGAGGAAGGACTGATCGTGGAAGACGGCACGCACGAGCAGCTCATCGCCTCCCGCGGGCGTTACCACGAACTGTACACGCGGCAGCACGGGCTGGAGCAGAATCTGTTCCTCGCCCCGGGCGAAGCGGATGCCGTGGCAGAAGAGACCCGCGAAGAATAAGCGTGGGCGGCGCCTGCCGTGAAGGAAGGCGCACCGGAAACGCACGGAAGCAACCCGCATCAGCGGGGCAAGCCGCGCCCGGGGGCGGCCTGTCACAGCGCCTCAGGCGGCGAGGTGCGGAACGGCGCCGCGGCGCAAAGCGCGGCTCACACGCGGTAGTGGTCCGCGCGCCAGTTTTTGATGGCGCGCTTGATGGCGTCCGGTTCCATCCCTTCTTCTGCGGCGCGCTTCGCCAGTTCCACGAACTCGCCGTCGGAGGCGAAACGCAGGGCCACGATCTGCTTGGCGCCGAGCCGCGGGTCCAGCAGTTTCCCGGTGAGAACGTAATGCCGCAGGTTCTCCTCGGCGCGAATGGCGCGGTCCTGCGCCTTCAGGGCGAAGATGCGCGCATAGCCGGCGATGAAAAAGCAGCAGAACGCAAGCACGACAATCAGCGAAGCGCTGTACAGCCGCTGATGGTCGCCGAGGGATTTCCACAAATTGACGAGTGATCCGATGCATGTCAACAGCAGCACCGGTGCAAGCACGAAGTGATAGCCGGGAACGAGCCGGGCGTGGTTGGAGTAATTCTGTTCCTTCATGGGCGGATCTCCGTACAGTCGATCCGATGGTAACAGCAGGAGCGGTGGTGCAGAAAGCGCCGCGCCCGGCTTCAGGCCGCGCGCGGGCGCAGCCCAAGCCCGGGACGGTCCGGCAGCACCAGTTTGCCTTTCTCGACGCGCACGCCTTCATACAGGTCGTTGGCGATCAGCAGGTGGCCGTCGAGATCCGCGTAGTCGACCAGCGGCGAAAGGTGCGCGGCGGCGGTGATCGCCACCGAGGACGACACCATGCAGCCGAGCATCACCTTCAGCCCCAGCGAGCGGGCGATTTCGATCATGCGCTTCGCCTCCAGCAGCCCGCCGCACTTGTCCACCTTGACGTTGACGCCGTCAAAGTAAGGCGCCAGGCGCGGCACGTCGGGCGGGTGGAGGCAGGCTTCGTCGGCGATGACCGGAATGTGGACACGCTTGCGGATCCAGTTCATGTCCTCGAGATTCGCCGCCGGCAGCGGCTGCTCGATGAACTCCACGCCCTGCTTCTCCAGCCAGTTGATTTTCTCGACCGCCTCTTCCTTCGTCTGGAAGCCCTCGTTGGCATCCACCCGCAACGGCTTCTTCGTGACGGACCGCACGGCGGCGATCACCTCTTCGTCGTTGTCCAGCCCGACCTTGATTTTCAGGACCGGGAACTCTTCCGCTTCGCGCACCTTTTGCCGGATCACCTCCGCCTTATCGATGCCAATCGAGAAGGTGGTGAGCGGGGCGGCTGCCGGGTCCAGCCCGAACAGGCGCCACAGCGGCACGCCGAGCTTCTGCGCATTCCAGTCGAGCAGCGCGATGTCGAGCGCCGCTTTGGCGGCGAACTGCCCCGCGATGCGGCCGAACACCTCGTGCATCAGCGGCACGAACGCTTCCGGCTTCTGTTCCAGCAGCCAAGGGCGGATGGATTCCACCGCCTGCCGGTTCGTCTCCGCGCTTTCCTTGTAGCGGATGATGGGCGCGCCTTCTCCGATGCCCGTGATTCCATCCCGCGAGTACTCGACGAAAAAGGTGTCGCGGTAGTCGCTGGACGACATTACGGTGGTCCAGGTATGGCGCAGATGGAGTCGGCGGATCCGGGTGGCGAGTTCCGGCCGGGGGGAAGGCCCCGTGGGCGCCGGCGGCGCTGCGGCCAGAACAGGAGCGGACAGAAATGTTCTTCGTCTCATCGCATCCTCCACCTGCGGCAGGCGGCGAGCGTGCTCGTCCACGGCTCCTCGTCCAGCCGGCTGATCTGCAGCACGGGCTTCGTGTTCGTCGTGGAATGGATGAACTCGCCCGCGCCGAGGTAAAAGCCCGTGTGGTTGATTTTTCTGTCGTTCGGCCCAAAGAAAACCAGATCGCCCGGCTGCAGCTCGTCGCGCGAGATCCGGAGCATGCCGTCCCAATCCGCCTGCGGCTGCGCGTCGCGGGGCATCAGCACGCCGCCGCGGCGCACCAGCATTTGCGTGAAGCCGGAGCAGTCGAACCCGAAACTCGTGGTTCCGCCCCATGTGTAGGGCAGACCGAGGAACCGCTTCGCGAGCTCCATCAGTGCGCCGAGCGGCAACGGTTGCGAGTCGAAGGCAACGTCGCCGCGCTGGATCCACGCTTCCTTCCCGTCCGGCAGCCGCACGCGGATCCAGCGGCGGTTGTCCCTGGCGGGCTCCTCCAGCACCTCCAGCACGGTTTCATACGGCACCGTCAGCATGGGCGCGCGGCGCGTGACGGACGGCTCCGGATACAGATGGGCGCGGAGGCTCTCAACAAAAAGAACGCGTCCTGTTTCGGCGTACTGCTCGCCCCCGGCCAGCAGGCGCAGCGCGCCGCGGCGAACCCAGCCGGGGTAATCGTCGTGAACCGTGCGGATGCGGACCCAATCGCCTTCCGTCTGTTCGACCTTGACCGTCATGGCGTAGCGCGCCTGGCTGACAACGTCCGCATCCGCGGCCGGCTTCGAGAACATGTCCAGCACCGCGACGAGCACGACGGCGCGTTGTTGGGCGGTTGCGGCGCTCATCAGGACTCCTGCCACCAGCAAGAAGCGCACCATAACGCCAGTATAGGAAAGCGCAGATGGTAAGCTGCCTATCGGTGGTTGTTTCCCGAAAAGCGCTGGCCGGCGCCGCGGCATTGGCGGTCCTGATTGCCGCCGCCATCCTCGTGTGGTTCTACGGCCCGTGGCGCAGCCTGGACGCGCGCTCGCTGCTGGCCGAGCTGCCGGCCGGCGACGGGCTCACCGTGTTCGTCGATGCCAGAGCCTTGCGCCAATCCGGCATCCTCCAGCGGCTCGCCGGGGAGGCCGGAGCGGAGAGCGAGGAATACCGCGGCTTTGTGGCGGCAACGGGTTTCGAGTACCGCCGCGACCTGGATGCATTTGTCCTTCGCTCGGAGGACGGACGCCGATGGATCGTGGCGGAAGCGCGGCTCGACTACGCCAAATTGCGCCGCTATTTCCTGGCGCACGGCGGCCGCTGCGTCAGCGAGCTCTGTTCGATGCAGGGCTCGGCGCCGGAGCGGCAGATCTCCTGGGTGCGGTTGAAAAGCGGCAGATTGGGCATGGCCGTGAATCCCGACCCGCTGGCGGCTGCGGCGTTCGGTGAGAAAGCGCAGGGGCCGTCGTGGCCGGTGCCGGATGCGCCGCTGTGGCTCTGCCTGCCCGGCCGAATGCTGGAGGCGCCCGACGGGGCGCCGGCATGGCTCAGACTCTCCGTGGATGGCCTTCGCGGCGCGCGGTGGCTTTTGTGGAGCGCAAAGCCCGGGGGCAGCGGTCTGCGGCTGCGGCTGGAAATTCAGTGCGCCAGCGTCGATAAGGCGCGGGAGATGGCCAGCCGTTGGGGCGGCGTGCTGCAGTCTTTGCGGGAGGCGGCCAGGCAAAACGGCGACCAGGTTTCCCTTCCGGCCATTCTGGCAGAGGGCAGCGTGCAGGCAAGCGGCGAGCGAGTGGAAGGACTCTGGCAGATCGAATGGGGGCGGCTGGAGAAGCTGTTGCCTTGACCGCGAAGGCGAGCTGCGGGCTACTGGAGGCGATCTTTCAGAAGGGCTTTGTCGACCAGTTCGTCGAACACCGCCAGCACCTGCCTGCGGAAGCGGAGCATGCGGCGCACGTTCTCCCGGAACTGCCCGTCATACAGCGGGTGGGAGAGCCACTTGCGCACCATGGCCGCCGGGATGGCGATGTCGCGGCGCAGATCCTCCGGCGCAGCGCCTCGCAGGAAAAGCCCGTAAAACATGGCTGCTTCGCGCTGCACTTCGATGGGATCGAAGCCGTCGCCGGAAGGCGGCGTCACTGGCACCGGGCTGTTCGATGTCGAAGCCAAAACAGCGCCCCTCGCTCGGAAAACTGCAGTATAAACACAGTGCGTCCAACGAGGCAAGGCCCTCGAAAGCCGCTCTGCGCGGCAGCCAAACAGCGCAACGGCTGCAGCTCGAAGCCCGCTGTCCTGCCCCGCGCGAGGCCCGATGCGCGCCTGCGCCCCGCAGTCCCTGCGTATCGGATGCACCAAAGACAGAAAACGTTTCTTGCCACGAAAAGGAGGGCTTGCCACTGTTCCTGCCCGGACTCGCCCATCCGCGCGCAGAGCGGACAGAAGACTACCGCTGCGATGTGGGGCGGTGGAAGTTGCGGAAGTCCCGCGAGGTGGTGGCCAGGGACGGACTCGAACCGCCGACGCCGGCCTTTTCAGGGCCGCGCTCTACCATCTGAGCTACCTGGCCGTCCGGTTTCAAGATCAGTGTAACAAATCACCCGCAGCGGCGCACCCGCTGGAGAAGTTCTGGGCGTCCGGGCGGCCTGTTCCACCATCCGGGCACGAGTCCGCCTCGGACTCCATCGGCCAAGGCTCGGCCATTCCTGGAGCAGGGGAAACCATGACGGCGGCGGAGTGTCCGTTCCGGCCCAACGGGCAGCCGGACAAGGTCTGCGACGCGGGCAAGCAGCGTGTCATCGAAAGCGCGCGCGCCTCCGTTCACGCTGATCGCACGGCAGATCTGCCTCAGCGGTTGTTGGGCCCCGCTTCCGCCGCCGCGGCTTGTTGTAACAGCGATAGCCCCGGGCCTTATGGGGCCGTTGCCCTGGCGGGTCCAAAACGAGATGCTATGGCTGGCTGCGCACCCGCAACTCGGCGCCGTAAACCGTGAGCAGCGGGTGGCGCAGGACGGCGCGAACCTCCCAGTTTCTGCCCGGCGGCAGCTTCTCGATCCGCAACTCGTAACGGCCGGTTTGGGAGCGGCGAATCCACCCGGCAGCCGAGTATGGGCCGGGGCGCTCGGTCAGATCCAGCCCCGTCACGTCCCGGTATTCGAAACCCGCTTCGACGGTTTCCGCTTTTCCGAGATCGAGCACCTCGCCTGCCAGCACGAGGGCGGAGGAAGCCGGGTCCCACATTGCCTCGCGCGTTTCGACCCGCGGCGGCACGAGCGCCGGCTCGACATGGGTGAGCTTCAGCACGACCGGGTTGGGCCATTTGCGGTCGTTGTAGAGCCGCTGGGCGCGCATGGCGCGGATGTGCAGCCCTTTGGCGTCCTGCCGCCAGGTGGCGGCGGGCTGGACGCCAGGCTGGTATTCCAGCACGCGGCCGCTCTGGCCCAGCACGGCGGCGGTGGTCTTCTCCGTGGCCCGGATGCTGCGCAGCGTGATGTCGCGCCAGGCGCCGTAGGGCCACCGCTCGGCGGTGGCGGCGAAGACATAGACCGTGTTCTCGTCCTTTTTCCGCGTGAACCAATACTCGCCCTCGTTGGTGATGACCCAGGGGCGGACGCCGTGGATCGCTTCGCCGTTGACGAACATCCACAGGGCGATCTCGCGCAGGCGCTCCTCCTGTTCCACCGGCAGCTCGCCGTTGGGCTTCGGACCCACGTTCAGCAGCAGATTGCCGCCCTTGGCGCGCGTCTCGATCAGCAGGCGGATCAACTCGCCGCCGGACTTGTAGCTTTCATTGGTGGGCTTGTACTGCCATTGCGTGCCCATGGTGATGCAGGACTCCCAGGCGCCGTCCAGCGGAACGCCGGGCACATACTGCTCCGGCGTGGCGATGGCGCCGCGGGTGACGACGATGCCGGGCTGCAATCGCCAGGCCAGCTCGCGGAGGCCTTCCGGGGGACCGTCGAGGAAAAGAACGCTGACGGGGCCGTACCGCGTGAGCAGCTCGCGCAGTTGGGCCTGGTTGTGGGCCATCAGGCCGGGGTTGTTCAGCGGGCTGACCTCGGGCGTATTTCGCTGGATATCGATCCCGTTTTTCCAGAGCCACCAGAAATCATCGGGCGAAAAATACAATCCAGGCGCGATCCCTTCGGCGCGGAAAGCGTCCAGGATTTCCCGCGTGATATCGCGGCCAAAAGGGGTGTTGCGGATGCAGAAGTCCGTGGTGGCCGTGTCGAACATGCAAAATCCGGAGTGATGTTTTGCCGTGAACACGACATAGCGCATGCCCGCCAGCCGCGCCAGAGCCGCCCACTCGCGCGGCTCGAACCGGCGCGGGTGGAACGTGCGCGGCAAATCGAAGATGAACCGCCGCAGGTAGCTCTCGTCGGCGCCCGCCATGGAATGGCTGATGACCGCGCCGAGCTGGCTGTCCAGGCTCCAGTGTATGAACAGCCCGAAACCCTGGTCGCGGAACCACTCCAGGCGGTCCGGCTGGTTCCGGGCCGCAGCGACGACGCAAAGCCACGAGGCAAGGCACGCACGGAGAATAGTTTTCATCGCAGCAGATCCTTGCCGCGCATTCTATCTGAGCGCGGTCTCCGCGCGGGCATTGCGCCGGACGGGGGGGCGCACGACAGAAAAGTGACGTGAACGAGGTCATGCCACCTTTTTTCGGTCGGTGATGTGCGTTGACAGGCCGGGCGGCGGAGTGCTAAAAAGCGAAGGGGGCTTCGCGTTTCGGGCGCCCGGCATGTTTTCCCTATGGCTATACCCATTTCGCAGATGTGGACGGTGGCCGCTTACGTCCTGAGGCAGCGGCTCCAGGGGCGCAGGCGGTATCCGCTGGTGTTGATGCTCGAGCCGCTGTTCCGCTGCAACCTGGCGTGCGCAGGATGCGGCAAGATCCAGTATCCGCATCACATTTTGAAGCAGCAGTTGACGCCGGAGGAGTGCTTCCGGGCGGTGGAGGAGTGCGGCGCGCCGATCGTGAGCATCCCCGGGGGCGAGCCGCTGCTGCACCCGCAGATCCACGAAATTGTTGAAGGCCTGATCGCGCGGAAGAAATACATTTATCTCTGCACGAATGCGCTGCTGCTCAAAGAGAAGCTCGGCCTGTTCCGCCCGAGCAAGTACCTGTCGTTTTCCGTGCATCTCGACGGGCAGAAAGAGCACCATGATTTTTCGGTGTGCCGGGAAGGCGGCTACGAGATTGCGGTGGAAGCGGTGCGCGAGGCGGTGCGGCGCGGCTTCCGCGTGACGACGAACACAACGCTGTTCGACGGCGCGGACCCGCGGAGCGTGCGGGCGTTTTTCGACGAAATGATGGATCTGGGCGTCGAAGGCATGA
>Ga0272446_1004618_pt1 | contig 16096 bp, 13 predicted proteins | sample YNPCB0061_FD_194587 | JGI IMG/M metagenome (GOLD analysis project Ga0272446, IMG submission 194587) | Hot spring microbial mat communities from Yellowstone National Park, WY, United States - YNP-CB-006-1 | ecosystem: Environmental > Aquatic > Thermal springs > Hot (42-90C) > Sediment | place... | reverse complement strand
GCAATACTCATGGTGATGTCCTCTGGCGCATTTTTTCGGGATCCCTAGAATATAGGACAGGGGCGTGGTTAGCCAACGGGGGGTTGTGTGCAGGTTCTCGCTGTGATGATCCGGGGGATGATCCGGGGGATGATCCGGGGGATGATCCGGGTGGTGGTAGTGGTGGGGCTGTGGGGATCCCCAGGGTGGGCCCAGAGCCAGATCATTCGCCGCATTGAAACGCCCCGCCCAGCCCTGACAGATCCCGAATCCCCAGGTATGCCCGCTTCGCCGGCGCCGGTAGCTCCCCCCATAACTCCGCCAACGCCGTTGAGGACGCCGATTCCTTCTAGCATTGTCCCCAGGGTGGATGTGTTGACGGAGTGGCATATTCAACAGAATGTCTGCTCTGGCAATTGGCGCCCCGATGAGATGACGGCTTTGTTTCCGCAGTTATCGGTGGCGGAGATAGAGTTGATTTGTCAACAGAGTGCCCTGCCCTAGGTTGGGGGACTTGGGGACTCACTCATGGCGGCGGCATGGTAGGAACTGCGCACAAGGGGGCCAGAGCGCACTTGTCGGAATCCCATCTGCCGGGCCAGGGATCCCAACTGCTCAAATTCGGCGGGGGTCCAATAGCGACTGACCGGGCGGTGTTCTAGGGAAGGTTGCAGGTATTGTCCTAGGGTGAGGCAGTCACACCCGACGGCGCGCAGATCGGCCAAGGTTTCGAGGACTTCGGCTTCGGTTTCGCCGTGCCCCAGCATCAGCCCGGATTTGGTCAGCAGGGTGGGGTCAAGCTCTTTGATGGTGCGTAAAACCTGTAAGGAACGGTCGTAGCTGCCACTGCGGCGCACGGGTTGGCTAAGACGGCGCACGGTTTCGATGTTGTGGTTGTAGCACACGGGTCGGGCGGCCACGACGGTGGCAATGCACTGGCGTTGCCCGCGAAAGTCTGGGGTGAGGACCTCAATCTGGGTGCCAGGACGGCGCTGGCGAATTCGTTCCATTACCCGCACAAACCAGCTTGCCCCTTGATCGGGGAGGTCATCCCGGGCCACGGAGGTCAGTACCACGTAGGACAAGCCTAGTAACTCCACGGCTTCGGCAATGTGATCCGGTTCGTGGGGATCAAGACCTTCAGGGATGCCGCTTGCCACCTGACAAAAGGAGCAAGCCCGGGTGCAGACCCGCCCCATTAAAAGAAATGTCGCTGTTTTCTGGGCGTAACATTCGCCGCGATTGGGGCAGCGGCCCTCTTCACAAATGGTGTGGAGCTGGCGCTGCTTGATGATCTGCTGCACGGTGGAAATGTCCCTGGCATTGCCAATGGAACGTTTCACCCACGGAGGGAGGGGCGGGGGGGCGGGCATGGTCGGAAGCTAGGCAACTGCAGTTCACCATAGCGCATTTGCCCATCTCTGAGAGTTTCCCTAAAAGCCTGCCTGGGAGATAGGCTGGCAGAAGGCTCATCTGTTGTAAGCAGAGTTGCTTACACTGGGTAGCGAGTTGCGTGTTACAGGGATCCCAATGGCAAAGGTGGTGCTTCTCGGTGCAGCAGGACTGATGGGGCGGATCGCGGTGCGCGATTGGGTGGAGTTGGGATCCCCCACGGATACACTGGTGGTGGCGGACGTCGATCCTGAGCAAACCCGCAGCCTCTGTGCTGCCTATGCTGCCTCTGGCAAGTCCCTCGTCCCGGCAGCGGTGGATGTGCAGGATGTCTCGGCTACGGCGACGTTGCTGCACGGGGCAGATGTGGTGATCAATGCCACCCCCTATCGGTTTAATCTCTTGGTGATGGAGGCTGCCTGGCAAGCCCAGGTTCACTATGTGGATCTGGGGGGATTGTTTCATGTCACCCGCCAACAACTGCAATGGCACGAACGATTTTTAGCCATTGACAAAACAGCACTCCTGGGCATGGGGGCCGCCCCTGGAATTAGCAATATCCTGGCTCGCTACGGCGCGGAAGGCTTGGTCGGGATCCGGGAGATCCAGATCTTGGTGGGGGGAATCGATAAAACTGTCTATGACCCGCCGCCGCTGTTCCCGGTGGGGTATTCCCTGACCACGATTATGGAAGAACTGTCCTCCCCCCCAGCAGTGTTTACCGAAGGAGAATGGCGCTTTCTTGAACCTCTCTCCGGCGGGATCCCGGTGCTTTTTCCCCGCCCTATTGGACGGCAGACCCCCTTTTATACCCTGCACTCAGAAGTGGCCACCTTGCCCATCAGCTTTGCAGAACAAGGGATCCAAGAGGTGAGCTTCCGTATTGCTCTCGATCCCGTTTTGGTGGAGCGGGTGACGTTCTTGCAGCGATTGGGTCTGACCAGTTCCCAGCCCCTGCCTGAGAGTCATGTGATCCCGGCCCGGGTGTTGCAGCAGTTGTTGGCGCAGCAGCCCCCTAGTCGGGTCAAAGGTGCCTATGACCAATACGAAGTGATTCGGGTGGTGCTCAAGGGATCCCAGCAGCTGACGGGGAAAGGACAAACCAAAGGACTGGGAAAAGTGACGGTGACGGTGGATGCTCATGTGCCGGGGGTACCGGAGTGGCAGGTGGGAGCAGATGTGGACACGGGTGCTCCGCCCATGATTGCTGCATCCTTTTTGGTGCAAGGACTGATCACCCAGCGGGGGGTGGTTGCTCCTGAGGTGGCAGTGCCGGTGCAACCGTTTTTGGCCGCCCTGCGGCAACGGCACATCACCATCAAAGTCAGTCGTAAGTCAGGTTGGTAAAGGCTATGGCTTGGGTGCTCCTGCTGGCGGGTTTGGCCATGGGGGTCACCCCCTGGCTGGTGATCAAACGGGAGTTTGGCGGGGTCGGGATTCTGGCCACGGTCTGGAATGTGGTCAACCCCCAAGAGTTGGGGATCCCTGATGGCATGGATGTGAGTTGGCTGGGGGGGTGTTATGCCCTGATTTGGGTGTGGCTGGGTTTGATTTGGGGATCCCGGTGGTGTTTGTCTCCTTGGCGGCGGTGGCGGTGGCGCTTGGGATTGGGCATCGGGGGGATCCTCCTGGCGGTGGGGATGGCGGTCATTTTTTTTCGTCAGGTGGAAGCGATCAATCAGGTAGCTCGCGCGGCTGGGGTGGCGGCCAATCGTTTGCCCTTGCGGCGTTCTAGTGTATCCGTGGGCTGGCTGCTGCTGCTGCTCACCAGTGGGGGAGTGATCGGCTGGGGCCGCTGGCAACTGGGGGGCGGCAAAGCCTGGCTGGTGCGCCATCGTCTGGTGGTCATCCCCGTGGTCTCTTTGGCGGTGGCGGTGGTCTTGGGGGCAGGCATGGTCTGGATCCTGCGTCCTGGTTTGGGATGGGCGGCGGGTATGGGAGCCTGGACCTGGTGGATCCTGAAGTGGGATCTGGTCACCTATACCTTTCAACTCCTGTTTCAGCCCCTCACCCAGGCAGCAGGGCTGATGCAAAGCTTGGTGCTGGCCACCCCTTTGGTCTATACGGGCTTGGCGGTGGCTGTGGGGTTTCATGGGGGATTATTTAACATTGGTGCGCCGGGACAACTCACCCTGGGGGCGATTGCCGCCATGCTGGTGGGGGTGTACTGCCCTGGCCCAGGTTGGCTGGTGCTGCCCCTGGCGATTACGGCTTCAGCCCTAGGGGGAGCCTTGTGGGGAGCGATTCCCGGCTGGCTCAAGGCCCGCTTCGGCACCCATGAGGTGATCAACACAATCATGCTCAACTACATCGCCGCTTCCCTGTTTTTATTTCTCCTCGGTGCCAATGAATACACTTTTTTCGGCACCACCATCACCCTTCCCTTCAAAGCGCCCGGCAGCGAAGCCCGCAGTCTCGAACTCCAACCCACCGCCCAGATTCCCTTGCTCCTGCACCTGCTCGGCTTTCGCGATGGCCTTTGGGATCCCACCCTGACCCTGATGGTGACGGGAGTGCTGCTGGGATGGCTAGCGACCTACACCCCTGTAGGGAAAAAGTTAGGGCTGATTCCAGGGGCACTGCTGGGTGGATGTCTGGGTGGGGTCTTGGGCTGGCTCCTTCCTGGGATCCCGGTGGTGATTCCGCCGGCTTTGGCCACAGTCCGCCTCAATGGTTCCCTAATCTTGGCTTTGCTGGCCTTGGTGGGGATCCACTTCTACCTCTGGCATACCCAAGCCGGCTATGAAATACGGGCTATGGGTCTTGCCCCCGCCGCCGCAGCCTATGGCGGTGTGAACCTGAAATGGCAAACCGTTTGGGTCATGGCCCTGGCGGGATCCCTAGCCGGCTTAGCTGCAACTCACTATGTGCTGGGGGGCGGCATTGATGAATACCGCCTCAAGCAATCCCTCCCGGTCAGCGTAGGTTTTGATGGCATTGCCGTGGCCCTGATGGGGCAAAATCAACCCTTGGGCATTGGTTTAACAGCGTTTCTTTTCGGCGTTCTCCTCACTGGGGGACTGCAACTGAACTTAGAACTAGGTATCAGCCGCGAACTGGTGACCGTTCTCCAGGCTGTGATTGTGCTTGTGATTGCTGCTGGAGGTTTTCTACCCCGTTACTTCACCGATCCCCTTTTAGCGGCCCAGGTGGAGAGGAATGCCTCCCTGCCCATTCCCCCGCCTGTTGCACAAAAGCCTGAAACAATCGTGGTTGTATCCGATCCCGACTCAGCTCTGGATGCCACTGTACCCCCACCAACCAGGGATGATCCACCCCCTCCACCGCTTCAATCAGACCATCTGCCGCCCAACTGACAGCCCGTAACCCCTCCCCGAGCCGCTCAATCCCCTGATGATGCCAAGACACAATCTCCATCTCCTCCTCCCCGCCGTAAATCTGTGCCAAACGGGATCCCGCTTCCAAGCGCACAGCATGGGGAATAGGATCCCCCGTCCCACGGCGATGCTCCACAGCAGTGCCCCACGCCGGCAGATGTTGGATCAGGGATCCCCCTGAGACCACATTCAGCAGTTGCATTCCCCGACAAATACCCAGCACAGGGTGGGGCCAGCTCAAAGCCGCTTGCAGCAACCCCATTTCTGTCTGATCGCGTTCGGGATCCCATTGCTCCGTCTGGGGATGGGGATCCGCGCCGTAACAACTGGGACTGAGATCCACGCCCCCCGCCAGAATCAACCCATCTAGACGCGTCAACCACTCTTGGGGATCCTCTTCTCCCGGTGGCAACAAAACCGGGATCCCGCCTGCGGCGCGGATAGCCCCCCCATAGGCAGCCGGCAAGGTCCAGCCATGTTCTGGGTGGCGCTCATAGGTGGTGATTCCAATCCATACCTTCATCGTCAAGTCTGAGCCTTTTCTGAGCGAGTAACCCAGGCTTCCCGTTCTGGGAGAGGGGCTGGGGGTGAGGGCAAACAGATTCAGGAGCAAATCAAAAATAAACCTGTATTTATTAAGAATTAAACAACCCTGGCAAGCTACTTCTACTTTGGTTAATCTCAAGATGATCTTCCACTTTTTTTTGAAGTGCCCCCTAGAAGTAGACGAGAATAATCAGCATATTTAACGCAATAACTCTGTTCCATCCCCTTTATCTCACCTTGGCAAAAGCTAAACAAAATCCTCGCCTCATTTTTCATCGTTGGGAGTGTTGTTGATTCTTCAAGGCTGACAGTTCCAAGTCCAACTCCAGCTTGGCAAAAGCCTGCTCCAAATCCCGGAGTTTTTGCTCATCACTGGGTGCTGTCTGCCATGACGTACGGGGGGACTGCCGCCAAAGTTCCTGTTGGCGCAGCTTAATTTCCTCGCGCTTGCTTTGGATCTGAGCCAATAACTGCCGCATCTCCTCTTGCCGTTGTGCCGCCCCTTTCATCGCCGCCCAAACCGTATTCCCCTCCTGCAACAACCGATCCTCCACTGCCTGAGCCTGGGCCGCCAAATCTAGGCGATTCACCCGCTTTGCCTTTTCCACCCTGGCATGCCAGGTTTTGATCTCCTCCGCCAAAGCCAAAATCTGCTTTTTGTAGCGTTCCTCTTCGACTTGACTGTTTTGCAGCAGCCGCAACGTTTCCGCGTACTGCTGATCCACTTGATCCGCGAGAACCTGCAACTCAAGCTCTGGGTGATCCCGCAGGAATTCATCCAGTTTACTTTCAATAAACTGCCCCAAACTCCCGAGTGCATCAAAAATTCCCATACCCCCTCCCTAGTCAACTACAGTCATTCCCAGCCCCAGTAAAAAATTCATCCAGCCCACACCCCCTCCCCTGCCAAGGCAGAGTGATGCGACAATTGCCACCCCACAGATTACTTGGCAGTCAAACTGCGGCGTTTAGTCACCATTTGATAAACATCCAAAATGTCTCCTTCCTGCCAGTCATTGAACTTATCCAAGATAATCCCACATTCAAAGCCTGCCGCCACTTCCCGCACATCATCCTTGAATCGCCGCAACGAATCAATGCGCCCGGTATGCACCACCTCATGCTTGCGCCGCACCCGCACATGGGCATTGCGCTGCACCTTGCCAGACAAGACATAAGACCCAGCCACCTGCCCCTTCGCCACCGGGATCACCTGTCTCACCTCCGCCTGCCCCAAGGGTTCTTCCACCAAATCAGGCTCCAGTAAGCCTTCCATCGCCGCGGTAATATCTTCCAGGAGATTGTAAATAATGTCGTATTCCCGAATATCCACACTGTAGCGATCCGCCGCTTGCCGTGCCCCAGGAGCCTGGGTGGTATTAAAACCAATCACCAAAGCATTACTGGCGGCGGCCAAATCAATGTCCGTTTCCGTGATCTCACCCGGCGCAGCCAACAACACCCGCAACTGGACCTCCTGACTCGGTAACTGCTGCAATGAAGCCACAATCGCCTCGGCGGATCCCTGCACGTCCGTTTTGAGAATAATGTTGAGTTCTTTGAGCTGACCTTCTTGGGCTTGGCTGGAAGCGGTTCCCAAGCTCACCCGTCGTGCCAAAAGATTTTGCTGGAGCCGTTGTTGCCGCAGGGCTTCTTCCCGTTCCTTGGCCACTTGCCGTGCTGCTGACTCATCCTCATAAACCTCAAATTCATCCCCAGCAGCCGGGATCCCGTTCAGCCCTAGGATTTGCACTGCCGAAGAAGGCGGCGCTGCCGTGACTTGGTTGCCCCGGTCATCCACCATGGCTCTGACCCGACCAAAGACTGCCCCCGCCACCAAGGCATCTCCCACGCGGAGGGTGCCATTTTGTACCAGCATCGTGGCTACAGGGCCCCGCGACTTATCCATGTTGGCTTCAATCACTGTCCCCTTGCCCAGGCGATTCGGATTGGCTTGCAGCTCCGCCACTTCCGCCACAATCAATAGGGTTTCCAGCAAACTATCCAGATTCTGCCGGGTCAAGGCGCTGACAGGCACCATCGGTGTATCCCCGCCCCACTCCTCTGGCACAAGCCCATGCTCAGAAAGCTCCTGTTTGATCCGTTCCGGCTGGGCCCCTGGCTTGTCGATCTTGTTGATGGCAACCACAATGGGAACATTCGCCGCTTTGGCGTGACTGAGAGCTTCGAGGGTCTGGGGCTGCACGCCGTCATCCGCCGCCACCACCAAAACCGCAATATCAGTGACTTTGGCACCTCTGGCCCGCATGGCCGTAAAGGCTTCGTGACCAGGCGTATCCAAAAAGACCACCCGCTTCATGTCCCCTTCGTAGGGCACATCCACATGGTAAGCACCAATGTGCTGGGTAATTCCCCCTGCTTCCCCAGCGGCGACTTTGCTCTGGCGAATGGCGTCTAACAGAGTCGTTTTCCCGTGGTCAACGTGACCCATGATGGTGACAACGGGTGGGCGCGGGACGAGATGGTCGATGTCTTCCAGATCCAACATCTCGGTTTTGCGCGCCTGGGACTCACTGCTGCCGTGCTCGATGGTATAGCCCAACTCCACCGCCACTTTCTCGGCTACTGAGGCCTCAAGCACTTGGGTGATGTTCACCATTTTGCCCTGTAAAAACAGGTGCTTGATGATTTGGGTCTCCGGAATCTGTAACCGTGCTGCTAGCTCCTGTACAGTTAAGTCCCCATCAATGACAATGTGGGTCGGCTTCGTTTCTGTTGGGGTGGCTGGTTCTACAGAGCGCTTCCCCTCCCGCCGCTCCGGTGAGGCGGGCCGCGTTTTGGGCTTGTGGGTGGAAGGTGCTAGGCTAGCAGACCCAACGGGTTTGGCCGAGGGACGGGGCAATGGCTTGTAGCCTGTCTCGGGGAGGTAGCTTTCTACCAATAAACTCATGTCCTCAGGGGCATCGAGTTCGTCCACGCCGCCGCGGCTACGCTTCTTCTTGGCTTGCCCTTTGCGGAGGGTGCGTTTGATGGCGGCCTCGTCGTCTTCCTCTTCGATGCGTTTTAGGGGAGCGCGGCTAGGCGCTCGCACGGGGGTATCGAGGGGGGGCACCGGAGGCAGGGGACGGGATGGCGGTGCAACTAACTCCATCACCTTCGGCTTGCGAGGCGACATGAGGGTGTCTTTGTCGCTGGTGATGCTGACCGGCAGGGGGTCTTGTTTGGCGATTGGGGGGGTGATCACCCGTTCCCCGGGTCGGGTCGGGGCACCAATTAAGCGTGAGTTGCTGCCTGAACGGGGCTTGGGAGCTTCTGGTGTGGGCGTGGAGCCACCAGAAGACAGACCCGTTGCCGGGGCGGGCCGACGGGGGGGGGAGAGAGGACTGGGGCTGGGTTTTGTCCGCTCTGGTTTTTCTGGTTTGTCCTGTTTTTCCGGATGGATAGGGGGAACAAGGGCTTGGGGTTTGGGGCTGGGGCGACTGGGTGGCGCAGCGGGGGGGCGGGGGGGGGTGAGGGGCTTATTGATCAGGGCAGGGGCAGCCTCTGGCAGGGGTTTGTCTGGGCTTTTGTCTGGCAGCTTTTCCGAGGGGGGTGACTCAGCCTTGATAGGGGAGGTGAGAGGGGGTGCCGTCGGTCGTGGTGCCGGACGGGGCGGAGGGGTTTTCAGGGAGGGGGTGGGCGCCACTACGGCAGGCGCAGCGGTAGCTGCTTCTGGGGATGGGCTGGTAGATGGGCTTGGGGGCGGGGGAGTGGGTTTGGGGCGGATCACCAAGCGACGCTCTGGAGAACGTTCTGGGCTGGCTTCCGGAGAGCGGGGGGGGGCGGGGCGCGGCTCGCGGCGGTGGCTGTGCAGATAAGCCCGAATCTGATCCGCTTGCTCGGCACTAATGGTGCTGCTGTGGCTTTTGTAGGGAATGGCCAAGTGGTCGCAGGCTTCCAAAATGTCTTTGTTATCCCGACCCATTTCACGGGATAAATCATAAATGCGAATCTTATCGGCACTCATCCGTTTGTTGTCTGTTTCCCAGTCCTCGGCGGCGGAAAGGGGCTGGCTAGAGTTGAGGTTGTCAGAAATGGGCATTGAACTGGGATGAAAAGAACGAAGGGACTAGGACAGAAGCAACTTGGGGTTAAGTCGCTGCTCCAATTCATCATAAACCTGGGAGGGTACGGATGTCTTTAGGGCCTGACTGAAGCGTTGTTTCCGCCGCGCGTGCTGGAGACAGTCTGCTTGGCGACAGAGATAGGCGGATCGTCCCATGCCCTGATCCAAGGTGATGTCTTCTGAGCCTGCAATGCGGATGACTCGCCATAACTGGGAGCGGGGGAATAACCCCCGACAACTGACGCAGCGGCGCAGGGGATCAGGACTCGGCAATGGCAAACTCGGCGTCATAATCAAAGGCATCCAAGACGAACTCTGGAGGATTCCCGGTGACGAAGGGATCCTCTTCGGGGCGGGGGCTGCTGGCTTTGGCAACACGGGGGGTGACAACAAGGGTATCAGGATCGTAGGTGTCAATGTCTTTGATGTCGATTTTCCAGCCGGTCAGTCGGGCCGCTAAGCGCACGTTTTGCCCTTCTTTGCCAATGGCTAGGCTTAACTGATCGTGGGGTACTAAAACATGGGCTTGCTGTCCTTCGGGATCCACAAGGCGCACTTCCAGACACCGGGCTGGACTGAGGGCATTGGCAATATAAGTGGCGGGATCAGGAGACCAGCGAATGACATCAATTTTTTCGTTGCGCAACTCTTCTACGACTGCACGAATCCGGGATCCCTTGGCCCCAATACAGGCACCCACGGGATCCACATCCCGCTCTAGGGTATCGACGGCGATCTTGGTGCGAGGAAATAAGTCCCGACTGGGGGGATTGGCTTCCCGGGCTACGGCCACAATGCGCACCACTTCGTCTTCAATTTCTGGGACTTCGTTGGCAAAAAGATTGACCACTAAACCGGCGTCCGCCCGAGAGACAACCAATTGTGGCCCCCGTTTGGAGCCGTCTTTGACTTCTTTGAGGTAAACCCGGCAGGTACCCCCTGGAACGTAGCGGTCATTGGGTAGTTGCTCCCATTTGGGCATGATCGCTTCGGCTTCTGGTTGCCCATAGCCACTGCTCACCGCTAGGATCACGTCCCGACGCTCAAAGCGAACAACCCGAGCTACCAACACGGTGCCGACCAGATCCCGAAATTCTTCTTGGATCAGCCGCCGCTGCTGATCCCAAAGCTTTTGGGAAAGGACTTGTTTGGTTTGCATGGCGGCCATGCGCCCAAATTCTTCCTGCTCGGGGGTGACGTCATCGGTGACTTCCCAGCCCGCTTCTGCTTCAGGATATTCGGCGCGGACATCCTCCAGGGAAATTTCGTGATCGGGAGAGCGGACTTCTTCGACTAAAACTTTGGTGGCTAACACTCGAAATCCGCTGTTCTCTGTGTCTAATTCCAGTTCAAAGTTATCAAAATAGCCTTCCTCAAAGGGTTTCCCCCGCAGGGTGCGCCGATACCGCTCATAGCCTTTGAACAGGGCTTCTCGAATCGCTTCTGTGACGGCAGATCGGGGCAGATTTCGCTCCCGGCTGATCACCTCAATCATTTCATTCAGGTTAGGCAGTGAAACCATCGGCATGGTGCCATTCCTCCTATTCAGTTTTCTTCAGGTTTCCAAAGGTCAAAGATCAACACATCAATGGGGTTAAGGGTCGTCGAGTGTGCCATCTAGGAGTTCCACCCGCTGGACGATTCCCAGGGGAATGGGGATGCGTCGCCCTTTCTGGCTGATGATCACATGGCTGGGATCCCGCTGCAGGAGGTTGCCTGTCCACTGGCTTTGCCCTTTGTAGGGGGGATCGGTGGTTACTGTGACTGGGAAGCCCTTAAAAACGCTGAAGTCCCGCTCTTGCAGCAATTCCCGCTCGACTCCTGGACTGGAAATTTCCAAGATGTACTGATTGGGAATGACATCTGCGGCATCCAGATGGACTTCGAGGGCTTGGCTGAACTGTTCACAGTGGGCATGGCTGGTGGATTCTGCAGGATTGCAAGGACGAATATCAATGCGCAGTACGGGTGGAAATTGATGGGTGTGAAAGACCACCTGCACAACCTCTAAATCCAAAGCTGCTGCCACCGGCCTGGCCAAGTCTGTGATCGCTGGAACCAGAGGATGGGCCATGAAAAAAGCCTCAAACCAGTTGTGATCACGCTACAGAGAAGAAAAAAGTGGGGACTCCCCACTCCATCGCATTGGAAGCGATTCTTTGATTATAAAACGACTGGGTTGAGTCGAGCAAGGCTGACCCCAAGGGTTTGGGGCTGGGCAGCCAACCCCTAGGTGACCCCTTAGAAGGGGATCCCTTCGTTGCCGGAGGTGACAATCCCCCGTTCGGCATCCAGGGTGACAATGGTGCCATTGCGAATCAATCGGGTCGCATTCTTAACACCAACTAACACTGGCAATCCCAAGCGGGTGCCAATCACTGCCGCATGGGAGTCAACCCCCTCCAGTTCTGTGATCACTCCCGCGGCGTGGCGCATGGCTTCGATGTAGTCGGCGTTGGTTGCGGTGGTGACGAGGATCTCCCCAGACATCACTAAGGGAGGATCCCCTCCCGGTGGGATAATCCGGGCGGGGCCGCGCACTTGCCCTTTGCCAATGCCGGTGCCTTTAGCCAGGATGGATTTGACCATTTCCACTTTGATCAAATCTGTGGATCCCGCGACCCCTTGTAGGGTGCCGGCGGTCAGGACGACTAAGTCGCCATTGCGGAGTAGTCCCTGGTCTTGGGCGACATTGATTGCGGCTTGGAAGGTCTGACGGGTGGAGGGGAGATCCACCACCAGCAGGGGGGTAACCCCCCAGACCAGTTGCAGGCGACGGGCAACATCCGCATGGGGGGTGACGGCAAAAATGGGAACCGTGGGGCGAAATTTACTGACATTACGAGCGGTGGCTCCTGTCTTGGTCAGGGTCATGACGGCGGCGGCGTTGAGTTGCCTGGCCAGGTCGGTGACAGCTTGACTGATGGCATTGGGGATGGTGGAGCTGCCGGCAGTGGGCGGAAAGGCCGTTAACCAGCGGGGGGATCCCAAGCTCGGTTCGATTTGGACGGCAATTTTCGCCATGGTGGAGACTGCCTCGACGGGATATTTACCCACGGCGGTTTCGTTGGAGAGCATGACGGCATCAGTGCCATCCAAAATGGCGTTGGCCACATCGGAAATTTCTGCCCGCGTCGCCCGGGGACTGTGCACCATACTGTCCAGCATTTGCGTGGCAGTAATCACCGGCTTGCCTTCCCGGTTGGACAGGAGGATCAATTGCTTTTGAATCAGGGGAACCCGCTCTGCCGGAATTTCTACCCCCAGATCCCCTCTGGCCACCATCACCCCATCACAGACAGCGAGAATGGCTTCCATGTTGTCAATCGCTTCGTGCTTTTCAAATTTGACGATGATGGGTACATGGCGGCCCATCTGGGTCATCAGTTCCCGTAATTCCAGGACATCAGAAGGCTCGCGCACAAAGCTGAGGGCCACCCAGTCCACCCCTTGGTTGAGACCAAAGCGCAAGTCCTCCCGATCTTTATCGGTGACGGCCCGAATGGAAAGATAAACTCCAGGAAAATTCACGCCTTTGTTGTTGGATAAGACACCGCCAACGATCGTGCGGCAAAAGAGTTCCCCGGCTTCTGCGTCCACCGCCTCAACCCGCATTTCCACCCGTCCATCGTCGAGGAGGATGGTAGCGCCCTCCGGGACTTCTGCTGCCAATTTGTCGTAGCTGACGTAGCTGCGTTGCGAGGTGCCAATGACTTGGTGGCTGGTCAGGATAAAGGGATCCCCGCTTTTGAGGGTGATCGACCCCGATTCAAAGCGTCCTAGGCGAATTTTTGGCCCCTGTAAATCTTGCAGAATCGCCACTTGGATCCCTAAATCCATGGCGGTTTGGCGAATCAGGCGGATGCTTTGACGGTGATCCTCGTGGGTGCCGTGGGAAAAGTTCAGGCGCAGGGTGGTGGCCCCGTGGAGAATGATTTCCCTGAGTACGGCGGGATCTAGGGTGGCTGGACCAAGGGTGGCGACGATTTTGGTGCGACGCAGGGGGAGTTGCCAGTGCATGGAATCTATAGAATCTGCAGAAATTTGCCCTCTCAAATCATACTCTGGTGTGCCTCTGGTGGGTCTGATGGAGGAAGTTAGAATTGCCGCCGCTCAAAAATGAGAATACTCAGGGATAAGAGCAGCATCATGTACAGAATCCCGTAAAGGCCATGTTCCCATAACTCAGGGGCAGGCGGTAGGGATCCGTAGACGGCGTCATTTTTGAGATTGAGTCGATCCAAATCCGGCAAAATTAAATACACCAGTTCAGAAAACCGCCCCACCGCTTGGCTCCGGGTGACTCGCCCCAATTCCAAAATGCTGCGGCTGAGATGCCCCACAATGTAGAAAGCAATGGTGTAGAGGGTGGCCAAAATCGGGGTGGTAAAGGTGCCAAATAACAGGGCTGCTGCCACCACCACCAGCCATTCCAGAAAGATAAAGACCATGGCCACCAGCAGGGATCCCCAAGGGGGGTTGACCTGCTGTAGCTCTAGAACCCCGGCATAGCTGAGCCCCATCAGCACTGCAATCAGCAGGAGTAATAGACCCAATCCCATTTGTTTGCCGAGAATCAATTCACTGCGGCGCAGGGGCTTGGCCATGAGAATAAAAATGGTGCGTTTATCGATTTCTTTGGCAATTAAGTTGGTGCCAATGAAAATTGCCACCACCAACCCCAAAAATTGCAGCGCTGCCAAGCCCAGATCCAGGAGAATCTTGTGCTCTGCTCCCAGGGCCACATCCCGCAACAGGGGACTCACTCCCAAAAGAGCCAGGGCATAGACCGGCAGGAGATAGACAATCCGATCCCGCAGCCCTTCCCGAAAGACATGGTGAGCAATGCTCCAAATCCGTTGCCAATTCATAGGAATACTTTATTCCCGAACCCCTTTGATCCTATCCCCATCTGGGGCAGTCTGATTCACTCTCGTGCTCAGGGGGCACAAGGGGGCTTCCCCTAGGGCGGGAGACGTGAGGGGATCCCGAAATCCCGATCTGCCGCGTTTGGGAATATCGTGTATGCTTCATGGCTAAAGGTGGTGAGGCATTGTGAGGAGGACTCTTGAAAGCTGTTGAACAACCAGAACCTGTTTTGCATATTTGGGGACGCTATCCCCTGAGTGGCTTTGCCCCTGTGAGTGGTTCCAAAAATTCTGCCCTTGCCCTGATGGCTGCTGCCATTTTGACCCCGGAAAGCTGCCGCCTCCACAATGTCCCCCGCTTGGTTGATATTCAACGTATGGCAGAAATTCTCCAGGCTGTGGGGGTGAAAGTCACCTTTGCCGGCAATACAGTGGAGATCAGTGCTCAGCACCTCAATGCCTCTCAGGCTCCCTATGACTTGGTGAGCCAGTTGCGAGCCAGCTTTTTTATCATTGGGCCGATGTTGGCCCGTTTGGGGATTGCCCGTGTCCCCCTTCCCGGTGGCTGTGCCATTGGTGCTCGTCCTGTGGATCTGCATGTGCGGGGGTTACAAGCTCTGGGTGCTTCCGTGCTGATTGAACATGGGGTGGTTCATGCTTCTGCCCGCCAACTCACGGGGGGACGTATCTACCTGGACTATCCCAGTGTGGGGGCAACCGAAACCCTGCTGATGGCTGCGGCTCTGGCCGATGGGGAAACGGTGATCGAAAATGCTGCTCAAGAACCGGAGGTGGTGGATCTGGCCCATTTGTGCCAGGTGATGGGGGCAAAAATTCGTGGGGTGGGCACCAATACCCTGACGATTGTGGGGGTGCCTCGCTTGCACGGGACTGAATACACGGTGATCCCCGATCGCATTGAAGCAGGAACCCTCTTGCTGGCAGGAGCGATTACCCGTTCAACCATCAGCATTGGCCCGGTTATTCCGGATCATTTGCGGGCCCTGATCGCCAAATTGCAAGCCATGGGCCTGCAGATCACAGAAGAATCCCCCTCCCGCCTCCGGATTGCTCCAGGATCCCCAGATCCCCAGTGGTATCCCCAGGCGGTGGATATTGAAACGTTGCCCTATCCAGGGTTTCCCACGGATTTGCAGGCACCGATTATGAGTTTGGCGGCGGCGGCCAACGGAGATTGTCTGATTGAAGAAACGGTTTTTGAAAATCGCATGCAGCACATTCCAGAACTCAACCGCATGGGGGCCGATATTCGCTGCAAAAATTCCGTGGCCGTGATTCGCGGGATCCCTGGGGGGTTGTCCGGGGCGCCGGTGGTGGCAACGGACTTACGGGCGGCGGCGGCTTTGGTCTTGGCGGGGTTAGCAGCAGAGGGACGCACCACCATTCGTGGGTTGCAGCATCTGGATCGAGGCTATGAAAATTTGGAGCAAAAACTGCGGGGACTGGGAGCACGGTTACAACGGGCTTTTGCCCATGAGGAGGTGCATTTACCCACTGTGGGCGTGGGGGCAGAACGCAATCTTTGAGGGATCCCCTTGGCATTTCTGGGCACTCTCTGGCAACGGGTGGATGCACCTTGATGCTCCTCAGAGGCTGGGGGATTAGCCTAGCCTCCGTGTTTTGTGGGGTGGGAAGATGGGGATACTCCCCCCCCCGACAGTCAGTGTGGATCGATCCCTAGGGGGAAAAAGACTGGAGGGCCGCTTGCAGTCGCGCTAGGGCTTGGTCAATCTCTTTGGGGGTGACGATCAAAGGCGGTACAAAGCGCACCACCTCTGCCCCCGCTGGCACCAGCAGCAAGCCAGCATGCATAGCAGCTTTGACCACCTCGGCGGCAGGCACCCTGACCACCATGCCCGTCAACAGCCCCCACCCCCGCACACTGT
>Ga0272446_1004617_pt1 | contig 16096 bp, 16 predicted proteins | sample YNPCB0061_FD_194587 | JGI IMG/M metagenome (GOLD analysis project Ga0272446, IMG submission 194587) | Hot spring microbial mat communities from Yellowstone National Park, WY, United States - YNP-CB-006-1 | ecosystem: Environmental > Aquatic > Thermal springs > Hot (42-90C) > Sediment | place... | reverse complement strand
CCCACATCCTCAGTATCTGAGGTTCTTAAGCGGTATATAAAAATATTATTATTATTATAAAAATAAGAAGAATAGGCGCACCGAAACTAAGAGGAGATTTGATGATAGCTGCTGAACATACTAAGTTTCGTTCTACCACACGTTGGCGAGAGTTTCGATCACGCCTACTTGAAGAAAGAGGATATCGCTGTGAGTTGTGCGGTACTAAAAAGAAAAAAGGTTTACAGATACATCACCTCGATCCCGAGCATTATACGGATCTCTCTCCAGAGAAATTCGTAATTTTAGATTCTGCTTGTCATGATCTTGTTGAGAGGCTCGCTATTAAGTTAAAAGGTTCAAAATCAAAAGACATACCTAATCTCGAAAAATGGATTAGTCTACTCTATAATTTTCTTCCAATTTCTGCCAGACAAGCGGTGAAAACAAAGCATGGTGATTATTTATCGAGCACGATGCATGATGAATGGAAAAAGCTATGTGAAGAAGATGAGAACAAGTTTTGAAGAACGGAGATATATATGAGCATAGAGCGTCAAAAAGCGTAGAAAAGAGAATGTGAGAGTATATTATTATAGGAGTGAATTATGCATACAGATTACAAGTGTGAATGCGGTGAGGTACTTGAAGTATCGTACTCTATACAAGAAGGTCCACCTAAAGTCGTTTTTTGCCCTAAGTGTGAAAGAATTATGCAGAGAGTATGGAAATCGGCTATCCATATTCCAATGGATTTTGCAGACGATCTTACAACAAGTATTAGTCAACGCATGGCTCACGCAAAACGTCCTACAGGAAAAGACAAGATCTACTACTAACTAAGATAAGAAGGTACTTGAATAATGGATTCAACACGATTGCGTGAAGGCGTAACTACATATCTGAGCTCGTCTGCTCCTCAATCTCAAATTGCTCGTCAGAGTTTTATGGGGCGACTCTCGTCTCTCTGGGGATGGAGAACTGCTTCTAAACAAGACGCTCAAACGAACCTATCTAAGAAGACGGGTGTACAGTTTGTTCGCGTAGACCCGAATAACAAGTCGATGCGAGAGCTTGATGCTAAGCTCGGTGCATTGTTTCAAAACGTTCCTCTTTCTGATAGGCTTGAGAAGCTTTTCGAAGCATGGCTTCGTGATAGTACGAATGGATATGATGATCTCCGAGATCGTCAAAAACGCATCAACGAACTCAGCTTCATGTACTACAATGATCCATTTATTAGTCGTGTTGTTCAACTTGTATCTGATGAAGCAACTCAACTCGATGTTCAAGATCGTCTCCTGTCCGTAGAGAGTCCGGATCCCCGAATGGCGGAGAGAATCTATCAGCTTCTCGATATGTGGGGTGTTAATCAGCAGCGTATTCACGGTATGTGCTTTGACTTAGAGTTGTACGGTGAAGGCTTCTGGGCTAATAAGATTACTGCTAACGGTGTAGAGAAGATTATTCCGCTCCAGGTGAATCAAATTCTCGAACGCCTCGAGTTTAATCCCACAAAGGTAGCTGAAGAGATTCGAGCGCGTCAAGGATCAATCATGACGATGATCAACCGGGATGCTAAACTTCAGATGCTTCTCCAATCTTTTGAAAGTCTTCAACTTACCGAAGACTTCGCTGAAATGTTTGAAACGAAGCTCTTCGGATTCGTTATTGATAACGAGACAGTTGTTCCTCCATGGGCAATTACTCACTTCCGTCTAAACGCCGATCACTCAGAATTTTATCCATACGGGCGCCCACATCTCCTAGCAGCATTAGCACCGTTTAAGCAAGCTGCGTCGACAATGACACTTCAGTCTCTTGCACGTATCCTTTCCTTCCCTGTGACACTCTATAAAGTTAAGACAGCACAGGGAATGGATACTGCAATGGTCTGGGATCATGTTAATAGCGTTCGAGAGCAGTATGATAATATTGGCGTTAATCCTGTCGCCGGTCAGTCCGAAGTGTACTCTGTCAATACTAAGATTTGGATTCCAGATGGACTTCTCGAGGTTGATGTTAAGGAATCAAAAGCAGATATCGACTTCGTAGGCGACCTCGAAATGTACATCGATCGCATTTGTATTGCATCTGGTGTGCCGAAGGGTTATCTCGTTCAAGAGTGGGGAGGATTCGGTGCTAGTGCAGTTTCATTAACCGAGCAATTTAAGCCATTCGCTCGTCATGTGTACACTATCCAGGCTTCTTTCCTTGAAGGCTTAGCTGATTTAATTCGCTTACATTTTGTTATTACAGGTGAGTTCGATTACACTACACCGTTTACACTTTCTATGCGATTTCCTGCCGAAGAGATGTCTGAAGATAAAAGAAACGCTCGCAAAGGCTCTATTGATCTCGCAAAAGATGTCATAGAGCTTATCAGTACTGCGATGGGTGTTAGTGATGACGAGCCTCTTCCGCCGGATGTTATTAAAGACATTATGGCTAAATACACTTTCCTTGATCCTACAGACATTCTTAAGTGGACCAAGCAAGTAGGAGATCAAATTCTTATCTCCAAAGTTCAAAGTGATGAGGAAGATGAAGGCGGCGGAGGTAGAGGCGGTGGCGGAAGCTCTGGTGGTGGATCCTCTGAGAGTGGAGGTGGTGGTGGTCTTGACGAATTAGAGGATATGCTCGGTACCGGAGGTGGGGAAGACATCGGAGGCGGTGACGAGGGTGGTGGGGAAACCACAGAAGAGAGTAGCATGCGTACCCGCAGATACGCTCTTGACCGAATCCGAGAGGCTCGCTTCAAAGAACTTCGAATGCGATACCGTGAAGTGAGAGATGATCTTTATTTTAAGGTTCTTCGTCGCAATAATATAGTAGAATTTACACGAGATAAACGTCATGTTGTACTTGCAAAGAATATTCATTATTCCCAAGAGCCAATGTTCGAGACATTACGTAATTGGAGAGAATATCAAAAAACAGGTACGAGTCCGATAAAGATGAAAACTCTTCGCGAAACCCTTGCAACAATGAAGCTCGAGGATGTAGTTCCAGATGCCGGTGATATGAAGTTTGAGAATATTAAAGCCGATATGTCACTAGAACGCAAGCATTTTGAAGAGGATGTTCCGGGTCCAAATAATGAAACTTGGACAGACTATTTTACAGAAGAATTACATGATGAGTTCAACGATGTTGAATCTTGGGAAGCTACAGTAGATGATAGCGGCGATTCAACACGAGAAGGAGATAAATAATGGCCGTATCAACAGCTATAAATACCAGCGGTGCAACAATTCAATTTGGAACAGTGTCAGCATCAGTATTTACCGCGGGCAATATCAAAATTGCCGGGTCAGCTACTATGGACGGGCAGCTTGAAATCTCTTCAGCTGCCGCTACAGCCATCTTAGCATCTGTACTCGCAGTAACGTCAACCAGCACAGTCTCTATTACTGCTAACAACGCTATTCAGGCAGCAGGTTCAGTAGTTATCGGAGGCTCAGGAGGAATAGCTCCAGCTACGTCCGGTTCACTCTCAGCTGGCGGCGGTATGCTCGTAAAGGATGAAGCTAATGGAACAAACTGGTTCCTTCACGTCCATGGAGACCGGTTACATTTATATAACGGTTCTACAGAACTGGTGTTTGTCGCAACGGTAGATACGATTGCGACAGCTTCAAATGCTCTAGCTTGTTCTGGAAATTCAAATACAGCTACTCTTGCTAGTACAGTAGTGGTTACCAGTAACGCTACAAATGCTGACTATCAGATTCTCTTTGGATCAAGTAATAGTCTTTACAGCTCCAATAACGTAACGATGAATCCGAGCACAGGGACGATCACTACGACGAATGTAGTAGGCCGTGGTGGAACAATTTCCGGTTTCAGTAGAGTATATAACGCTGTATGGAATGATTATGCTGACTACATTACCCTTGAAGGACCAATTCCTGTAATACCTGGTCGAGTATATGTTTACGACGGGCACCTCCATAAGATGGCGTCTTCTTATGCCGAGATGGGCGTACTTGGTATCTGTTCAGATACGTATAGCTTTATTGCTGGTCATAAAGATAATGAACATCAGATACCGATTGCTGTCAGCGGATTCGTTTTAGCATATGTTGATAGGGTATACCCGTCTGGAACCCCTCTTACATCAGCTCCGGACGGTGGACTAACTGAAATGTCTCTAGAGACCAAGATGAAGTACCCCGAGCGTCTGTTAGCTACCTTCTATAAGGAAGAGATAAATAAAACTTGGTACGGAATTGAAGTTAATGGTCGACATTGGGTTAAGGTTTGTTAATTCTCTTCGTATATTATAAGTCTCTATAAGGAGCTATCATGGATTTGCGACACAATATTACTACTTGCACCCGCTGCAAGAAGCCTCTAAAAGATTTGAAATATTACATCTCATTAAAGATGGAAGTATTAAAAGAAAAAGAAAGTGGAGCCTGGGAGATGATTCCTCCTCTTGACCTCACCACAAACGAAGTAGTTTGTGATACTTGTTTTGAATTATTCTCGAAAGCTATTATAGCCGGAATGGCTCGGGAGACAACTGATGAGTCTTCAGCGTCCTGATGAACTAGGAATCACCCAGTTTGAGCTTGTTATAACAGAGAATTGCAACTCTAAGTGTACGTATTGTTTTGATAATTATTTCGCCGGACAACGTATAAATTCAAAAGACCCTACTCGCTGGATGCAGCCTGAAATTATTCCTGATCTGATTAAGTTCATGGATGAAACTTGTGCCGATCCTCAGAAGGAAAAGCGTCTAAACATCCACTACATCGGTGGGGAGCCTCTTTTGAATTTTAAATTTATAAAGGCAAGCGTACCGGCGTTCGTCAAGCATTTTGGTCCTCGCGTTACCTTCTCTATCAATACAAATATTCTCCATATTACAGACGAGATTCTAGAGATGTTCGTGAAGTACAATTTCAATATCACGACCTCTATAGATGGCGGACGAGAGTCTCATAATGCTCATCGAGGTAATTGGGAAAAAGTAGTTGAGAATTTAACCCGTATCAAAGCTGCCTTTATTGATGCTAAGGGTCCTGGTGCTGATATTGCTGCTATTGGTGCTGTATTTGTCGTCAGCGCAGATCGTTCCGATTACGTTTTAGAAGATTATCGAACACTTGCTAAGCTCTGTAATTGTCATATTAATCTCAATGCAGAGGATCCACTCTGGACCGATCAAAAGGTAGAAGACGTGTGTAATGCGATCCGAACAATTGCTGCTACAACACCAGATTTCTTTTCTAGCAGTCTAATTAACCCGTTTGAATCTAGGTACTGGTCTGCAATAGATGGTAGTGGAAGCCCGTATTTTTGTCATACACCGATGCATAATGTAACTATCAATCCAACAGGTAAGTTATTTTTCTGTCACAGATTAACTCCGAAGTCATATGAATTTACCCCAGAATTTTCAGAATACTACGGTGATATTTATCAGGGCTACTATAACACAGATTACTATACACGTATGGCAGAGTGTCGTGTTAGTGGATCAAATATGTTTGAGGAATGTAAAACTTGCAAATACGTTACTATGTGTCGTCAGGGTTGTCGAGCAGTTCATATTGCTAATGGAGGAAAGGTAAACAAGATTATATGTAAATATACACAAACATATTTTGATCTTTTAGAACAGCATTACAGCCGAGCACTAAATAAGAAACCTATTAGAGGAGGTCCCAATGCCGTCGTGTGCACCTGATTACGCTAACATTGGATACAAAGAATATTTTAACGCTGGAGCTCCAGGAGTCAGCTACTCAAACTACTCAAATTATTGCGTTCAAAAATGCATAGCGGATAGCCGAACTGTATACTACGGTAGAGCTGGTGGCTCTACCGGTAGGTGTTCTCAATTTGTTTGTTCACAGACGTGTTCTAATGCCTCTTTGTATGGGCCGGGGGACACCTCTATGAATGATGATTGTAGTCAATATGCAAGATACAGCAATTGCACGAACTATACTCGAAACGTATCTGGAGCAGCGTCTTTTCTTTCACCCCTAGGACTTAATCAAACACTTATCGACAATATATCAGACGTACCGACGTCTATCACTGCCATTACACATTTACGCGATAAGCTATCCGCCTTAATAAACATAAAACCTAAACAAAACTCTGTAGATGCAAACATATCCGCGGACGTCTCCGACGCAACGTTCAACGATAATAATCCAGCCACGGCCGAAGTGGTATTAGCCAAACAATATAACGCTCTTAAAACTAAGTTAGATAGCTTCTGGAATGCATTAAAAAATAATGGTACCACTCTAGGTACTCCAAGCTCCGACAGCGTAAAGACACGTGGAGATGTTCTTCTTAAAAATAGTATTACTGCACTTAAAAATGACTTGGTTACCGTTGCGAATGCATGTTCGCAGACATACTCAAATTATCAAAACGGGAGTCCTACAGCTACACAAGATACATACGCCAATGGCGCAACGTATATACGAACTGCAACTTATACAGACCTTGTATGTAGTCAGGGTGTTTGTACTAACTACTACCAATATTCAAATTCTTGGGCTAATTACTACCAGTACATCAACTGTTACGACTATGCGGATGGCAGTAATGTTCGTTATTTTAATAGTAACTACTGGAACTACAGCAACGGTTGATTATGGGGATTATGCAGAATATAATGACTATATAAGATATATCAACTATTATTTTGAATGAAATACGTACCTAACAGTACCTGATATAGAGGAGACTATACATGATTCATGAATTACAATGGGACATTAGAAATCAAGCATTCAAGGGTATAACACAATTTTTCCGTACCGGAAATTCACCAGATCTCCCATTTGATGAGCATGGATTTTATTTTGCGGCTAAATACGGTTTTGATGGCGTTGTAACCGAGCGATACTACGACCTTCAACCCGGTAGTGGTGATATTTTTGCCGATGAAAATGCAGAGAGTCTTAAGCATGTTCATATATTTAAGAGTATCCCACGTCGTGCATTAGCAGCTACAGATTTTTATATTATGTATAGTTCTCGTCCATTTATATATCTCGATAAGCACCCAGAGATTCGGACAGACGCAAGACTTCTTGCCGCTTCTACCGGTCTTGGAATTCACTATAATGTAGCGTCGAAAAAGATTTTGGTAGGCTATATGTATAATGTGGATCCTTATTATTTTTATCTTATTGAAACATATGGGGATGCAGCACGTTATCGTAGTGAGGAGGGCTTCTCCCAGTTCATTCAAGATCAAACTGCTGCTCTTGAAGAGTTCAAAGCTGCTGCTGGTACTTCAGTCCGTGGCTTTGGTATTGATAAACTTTCGGGGATTATCGTTATGCCTGGCGTATACGAATACACCACATTTTGGAATGATGATATCTTGAAAAATTATTTAGAATATTGGGGTGGCGAATATGTGCTTCCTGAACAGGTTTTTGATATATAAGGAGCCCAGATGTTTCAGTTTAATAATCAACTCGTACTCAAGGTAACGAAAGGTTGTAACCTTCGTTGCGAGTACTGTTATGTGATGAATAAGGATTTACATGAAGGTATATTTATTGATTTTGATCTTTTCAAGAAGATCATCGATTCAATTGTATTAGACAGACTCAAGTCTACACACGGTAAGAACGAAAACTTCAATTTAACATTTCACGGTGGAGAGCCTACTACTATCGATAAGACTAGATTTTTTCAAATGTGTGAATATGCTAAAGATAAATTCCTTAAAGCTGGGCTTCACTTATCATTATCTATTCAAACAAACCTCACTCTTATCGATGAGGAATGGTGCCAGCTATTTAATCGTTTCAATGTATCTGTAGGAATAAGCTGGGATGGGGCCGGATCTGCTAATAAAGCTCGTACAGATAAATCTGAAGATTTTTATTATGAAAAGTCTCAGATGCTTAACAAGTACAATGTTCAACACGGCTTCTTGCTTGTTGTGAATCGTCATAGTATAGATCACATTCCTGAATCTCTTCAGGTTCTCAAGGATAGGTTTCATGAAGAATATAGTCGTCTTAATTACGTTGAGGATGTGATTACCCCGTTTGGTCAGCCGAGTACTATCGAAGTCCCAGGTAGAGAGTTCTTTGAGAAAGTAATTAAGCCTCAGGTTGATCAGTTTATTGCTATCGGAGATTGTTTTGATGGTAATATCTTACACAATATTGAAAGATTCATGATCGATTATCTCACAAACATAGGTAGTACATACTCCGACAACGGTAATTGTTATGTTAAATACTGTGGTTCGGGTATCAATGTGATGGAGATGGATCCCGATGGGTCTATTCTTTTCTGCGGTAGATATGGAGATGCATACGAAGATGCAGTTCTTATGCACGGTCTTGATGAAGACTTTCTTTCAATGAAACAGATACTCAAACATCTTACGTTCCAAAAAGCAAAGATCGCTGCAATGAAGAGATCTCATTGTGATAATTGTAGAGCTCAGAATATTTGTGATCATGGTTGTATGGCATACCACTACACTAAGCCCCAGGCAGACGGCACCCACAAGTGGGGCATTCGTAATGATCTAACATGTACTATATTTAAGCCATTGTACGATTATATGTTTGAACATGCTAATGATATTTTTGAATCATATTTTAAGTATAACGTTATTCCAGCCGGTCAAGCTCAGCTTAGTCTTCCAAGACTTTCTGACTCCTTTCTAGAGTTAAATACTAATAAGATTCAAGATAGTCTTCAAAAATACGGAGTACAGGTCGAAATTAGGAATTCGCAGATTATATTTAATGCACAGCGCCAGGGGTCATACGATCACACCGCTCACTGTTAGGAGATTCTATGTCAAATATTATTCTTACTCATGCTTGTAATAAAGGCTGCTCATATTGTTTCGCTCGCGAAACTCGTGATTCTCATATAACAATAGGAGCACATACAGATGATGTGCATATGTCGATAGAGATGTTTACATCTATCTTAGATAAGCATATAGCTAATCTTCCTCCAGGACAGCCTAGTTATGTAAAACTCCTCGGCGGAGAACCAACCCAACATCCTAAATTCGATGAGATTCTCGCTCTCTGTTACGAGAGAAATGTCGATGTAACGTTGATCTCTAATTTTTTATTCTCTAAAGAGAAACGAGATACTATTCTCAAATACCTCGAAGCCCGCCCGATGCACTTCCTTATCAACTCAACAGAACTCGATCAAAAGAATCGCATGGAAATATTCAAAGAGAACTATAATGAGATCTACAAATTCCTATATGCACGTAACGCAGAGGGGAATATCTCTTGCGGGATCACGCTTGATCATACCGTAGATATCGAATACTATATCAATTATATAGATTTTCTTAAGAGCAATTTGATTGCAATTGAAAATATGCGTGTAAGTCTTTCGTTTCCTGGAGACACCGATAAAAAGAATCAGTTTTTCTTCATCAATAATACGAAACTCGGAGATAGTTTAGTTTTTATTACGAAGAAGCTTTTAGACGCCAATATCCCAGCCCATCTTGATTGTATCAATTTTCCATGTATGTATGAGTCTAAAGAAGAAGCAAAGTTTGTTAAGAAGTTTCTTGGTGGATCTGAGAAGTATATTTGTGGACTAGGACCTGGCCCAACAGACTACATGCCTGATGGGACGGCTATCTATTGTTATCCAAATGCTAATACAGTTGTAGACGCTACAAAGTTCAAGTCTGATGCTGCTGTTCAAGAATCGCTTCGAATGAAATATCAGATCGCTAAAGCAACTATTACACTTCCGGAAGCTTGTCAAACCTGCGGTGCTAGAGAAGCTGGTCAATGCGAAGGACCCTGCCTTGGATTTTTCAGTTATGACAAAATCTGATTTTAATCGGTAGTACAATATCCTGTCTTGATAGTATATCAGAACACAAATAGAGCGGCATTCGCCGCTCTATTATTGTACATATATTCTAAATAGTCTTGTCAAGAATCACGTCTAAATCACATTTTAATCATAATCGGTGTTATACACGTCATATGAAGCAGTAAGGATGAAAGATTCTAAAAACTCTTGAATGCGATTTTCGATGACCTTGATACGGGGTCGAACTCGACCAATGCCAGCAAGATTTCTTTTTTCGATGTACTGTTCAAGTGCCTGTATGTTAGTACCTTGGGGTCCGATGAGGACCCTAGGGTGAGTGACATACATCGTAATGATTGGCCTCTTTGTCCTCAAAAAGAATATCTTCTTTCTACCGGGTTTGAAGTGAATCTGAGTTAGACCGAGCTCACGCAACTCCCTACACGCAGCCTCATATGGATCCTGTTTGTTTTCAAACGGACCATTTCCCTGCTTTTCGAGATAATAGTATCCAATTGTACGAGCAATATTCTGTTCTATCTCATAACGTGTACTTGTCAACATGTTAGTTCCTTAAAGAGGATTTTCGAGACTGCGTGAATATCTAGAACGTTGTATAGTTCACAGATCGTGTTTAAGTAAGTAGCGAGCTGATACCTGTTTCATTGAGATTTTACCATCTATAGATCGAAGAACAACCCCTTCACGAGCAGTCTCAGGAGCTCCTGGAATACATGTAGGTCCATCGCTATACTTAGCGAGATCTTCGATTGTTTTTAAGGTACCTGCTTTGATTATTCCTACCAGAGGACATCGTTGAAGTTTAGGACCATCAGTATATTCGTTCAGACGGTTTAACATACGGTCTAACTCATCATCAGTGAGCCTCCGAGCTTCGTCAAGTGCTTGAATTGTAAAAACAAAAAGTTGAACTTCAGAAAGCTTAGCACGATTATTCTGAATATCAGGCCCAGCGATCTCTCCCTGTATAGCAAGATTTTGTCCTACACTGCGAAGACGTTCTTCAATGTTGTATCTACGAGCGATTTTCCAGTAAATGTTACTTTTAGTGTCCTTAAGCTCTTGATTACGGCTACAGACACCGAATTCACCGTTGTAGAGATAGAAGGTACTAGATGTTCCATCGATTTTAGTTCGTGCAATAAGGTCGACAGTAGCGAGAAGCTCATTAAGATTTGGAAAGTTAGCTGCACGTTCTTCGTCGGTTTTCTCGATGAAGCCAGGGAACGGTCCTTTAACCTCACCACTAATTTGGACTGTTTCAGGAATCTCATATTTAACGATACCGAGGATATCTGTGAGATCCATACCTTCAGGTAGATTATCCTCTCTTTGGAGAACGTCTTTAACATTAGGAAATGCATTCATGATTTCTTCAAGAGGGATAGATAATCCCTGTGAAACTTGGCCTCTAAACTTTGCAGTTTTGACGCGATAATTGTAGGGTTCCATAAACTCGAAGATCGGAAGCTTCGGAAGAACTGAATCGACCTCGAAATAGACACGCTTATCTCCTGGTTTAGGGTTAGTGTCTCTCCTGGTGACACAAACCCAACCCATACTTTCAAATGTGAGCTTAACAATGTTATCAGCTCCCTCGATAGGCTCAACTGTTTTGATAGTCCTAATTGTTGCGAGTTTTCGTTTAATATCCATATGCTCCTCCTCTATCAGAGAATTTCTATTTAATAATAATATCAAAGTGCCTCTCTAAAAAGCAAGGAAGAGATGTATATTAACTATGTTACGGGAAATTCCTGAGATACGAGACAAGGTTTGGATATTCTTGGATTTCGCGTTCAAGCGCTTCTTCAATATCAAGAGGCTCACTAAATTGAACATTGATTTTCCAAGTTTGAAGAGGAGTCATTCTCACAGAAATTGTTATACCTGTTACTGAGATATCCCCCGCAGATGTGACATATTCAATAACACAACGATACCGACGTTGATATAATATCTCGGGAGGAGAGAGCAAGACAACGGATAAAATTCGTAAAAGATACATACCAAGTTAGTGAGGAGAACCAATGACAATACTTGATATAGACCAGGATTACTTTTTTGGTTGTCCGTCTCGATCATGACGGATTGAAGACTACGTTCAGGTAGTTCAGTTACAGGATATTCTGCATCGCTACAATGCACACAGGGGTATTCCATATAAGATCTTCACAGATCATGATGAAGCACTTTGGGATATCCGTCAAAACAACTATACTCGAATTAATCTTATTCACGTTGATCGACATGATGATATTCCGTTACATATTCTTCGCAAGAAAGCCTGGAAGTCTTCAGTTTCTAGGATGAGTTGCGAGCAACAAGAATCAACCTATTTTAGTTGTTACTACTAATTATATATGAAAGCGGGATTCAAATCTTCTGAAGAGAAGAAACAGAAAATTAAAGATTCTATGAAAGCAACCCACGAGAAACGTAAGTCTCAAGTTGCGAAAGTCTACACTCTAAAAATCGACGAATCCCATCTTAATATACTCCAAAAACAGTGGATTCACAGAATCTTTTTAGAAGCTAAGTGGTTCTACAATTACGCCATTGGAAGAGATGACCTTTTCACTCTTGATCTTAAAATTAAAAATGTTCTTTGTAAAAACAAAGATGGAAACGACGAATGGAGAAGATTGGAATATCTCTCTTCCCAAATGAAACTCGGATTACATTCACGGATTATCGATTCTATCAAAGGACTCTCCGTTCTTAAAAAGAAAGGATATCAGGTAGGCAGAGTCAAATATACCAAAAACATTGACTCAATCCCGCTTCCTCAATTCAAAAACACTTGGAAGATCCAACATGGAAGAATTAGAATCCAAGGATTAAAAAAGACTCTTCCCATTTCTGGATTGGATCAAATCCCAAAAGAAGCCGAATTCGCTAACGCGATTCTTTTCAAAAAAGCTTCTGGATACTATCTTCACGTGACTACGTATTTGCCAAAACAAGAAAGAATTCGAACTGGAAAAGATGTAGGATTAGATTTCGGTATTAAAGATACTATTGTCACATCTGATGGAGAAAAATTCAATGTAAAAATACCCGAGTCTGAAAAGTTAAAGAATCTCCAAAGACGATTTAGTAAAAAAGCACCAGGATCGAAACAGCGAGAGCGAGTTCGTAGAAAAATTCAAAAAGAATACGAGAAAATCGGAAATCAGAAGAGAGACAAAGTAAATAAGATTGTAGGTCATCTTGTCAAGACGTACGATACGATATATATGCAAGATGAGATGATCAAACAATGGCAATCGGGGTTGTTTGGAAAGCAGGTACAAAATTCTGCGTTAGGAGCGATAAAGGCGAGGCTGAAAAACCTCGAAAGCGTCCGGGTAATAAGCAGAAGCTTTCCAACAACCAAGATGTGCTATAATTGCGGGACAATAAATCCAATTTCTCTATCCGAGCGTACCTATCGATGCGACTGCTGCGGATTAGAAGAAGATCGGGATATCAAAGCCGCAAAAACGGTATTAACAGTCGGGAGACTTAAATTCCCTCGTGTGGAACATACGAGTACACCTCTGGAGGAATTGGCCACTATCGCTCTCGAAAGCGATTTTGAAGGTGACAAGCTAACTCCTGCGAAAGAGGAAGCCGTGAAATTGTTAGTTTCACGGTAGTTCACCTGCGAATATTATCGAGCACGACAGATCGAGAGGAAACAAAGTACACATCGGGAACTGGATATCACATCTAATCGACGATGGTCGATGTACTTATGTAGAGTGGGTAGGTCAATACCCTAAGGACATGTATACGATAGAGCAGGTTACAACACCTATTCGAGGTACACCGTATACGCTATGCCGGGCCGCATACCAATCATCTCAGTTTTCTCTGCCGATCGACTTGGTGTACTTCACTATTAGTCCCGGTTTCAGTCCCAATCATAATGTCTTGTTAGAATTTATAGGAGAGTTTTCCGGTTTCAAACTGGAACCCGGCAGTCAGCTCTTCTTGTAAGAGAAACCCGCCAAAAGGCGGGTTTTGTTTTAGTCAATTCTGTGTAAATGTTGATAGAGGACGTGGTAAGCCCTATCCTCCACTAGAACGGATCGGTTGATATGGAAGTGCCCGCAATACCAACTTTTAAACTTGAGTCCACTCTTTACGTACTCGCTCAGGAAGCGAACAGCCGGATCGTTCTTTTTAAGTTCGTAGTATCCATCCTCTTCCGGGTCTAGGTGACCGAACGGAAGAGCATGCTGAAAGGTATCGATAGCCTCCTGAGGACACGTATGAGTGATTACGTAATCAACCACGTACCCAACCTTCTGAAGGTTTTCGTTTCCTCGCATGAAATCGCTTTGTGTGGGATTTTCTTCCTCCCACCAGCTGATTCTATACTGTCGCTGAGCCTTATCGATGGAGACTGCTCCTCCAAAATTGAAGAATGTCTTACCTTCGATAGTGAATACGTGCCCGTGCTGTAGCATGTAGATCTTATCGGAAATCTTATAAGCCTTTCCACCATAAAGATCGACAAGCGGAAGCTGGTAGATGCGCTCATAATTACAATGGTTTCCTAAAACAGCCAAAGTAACCCAAGGCTTATCATTCAACCATTTTATCCAATATTTTTCTTGAGGATTATCGGGGTTCGTATCCCAAATAAGACCAAAATCTCCTAAAATTATTGAATGCGAAGGATACTCCCCTCCGCATAAGTTTCGAATGCTTCGATTCGCAAATCGGTGAAAGTCACCATGACAATCACCCGTGATCACAATTTTATGGCCTACCTCTGTCATAGTTCTCTCCTTATTGACATTGAGGGGATATTCTAGGTTTAGCATTATAATTCTTTTATCTCCCAACCCTCTGTATTTTTTGCAAGACCTCTTGTTTTCGAATATCGAGTTGACATGTAGGGGCCTTTGTTTCTCATTCGTTTAAGGATCCCAACAGCCAATCTATGTTCTTCACAAAATTGTTTTAGTGTCCCCTCTATTCGAAAAGTTTCTCCTGCAGGAGAAACTATTTCCCATCTTTTGGCGCGAGGATTGTTTTTACATACCCCTTCGCAAGAAAGCCTACTAGGATGAATTGCGAACAACCCAAATAACTTATTTTAAGTTCTACCACTAATTAGTATATGAAAGCGGGATTCAAATCTTCTGATGAGAAGAAACGAAAAATTAGAGAAACCCTCCGATTGACTCGAGAAAAACGTAAGTCTCAAGTTGCGAAAGTCTACACTCTAAAAATCGATGAATCCCATCTTAATATACTCCAAAAACAATGGATTCACAGAATTTTTTTGGAAGCTAAGTGGTTCTACAATTACGCTATCGAACGGGACGACCTTTTCTCGTTAGATCTGAAAATTAAACATGTTCTTGTCAAAAATAAAGACGGTAATGATGAGTGGAGAAAGTTAGAACTCCTTTCAAGTCAAATGAAACTCGGATTACATTCACGAATTATCGATTCTATCAAAGGACTTTCTGTTCTCAAAAAGAAGGGATTCCGAGTTGGACGGATCAAACATACAAGAAATGTCGATTCGATCCCGCTTCCTCAGTTCAAGAGTACGTGGAATATCCAACATGAAAGAATTCGAATCCAGGGGCTAAAGAAAACTCTCAAGGTTACCGGGTTAGACCAAATTCCAGAAGAAGCCGAATTCGCTAACGCAATTCTCTTCAAAAAGGCTTCCGGGTACTATCTTCACGTAACTACGTATCTGCCAAGACAAGAAAGAATTCGAACTGGAAAAGATGTCGGTCTTGATTTTGGTATTAAAGATACTATTGTCACATCTGATGGAGAAAAATTCAACGTAAAAATACCTGAGTCTGAAAAATTGAAATCCCTTCAAAGACGATTCAGCAAAAAAGCACCAGGATCAAAACAGCGAGAGCGGGTTCGTAGAAAAATTCAAAAAGAATACGAGAAGATCGGAAATCAGAAGAGAGACAGAGTAAATAAGATTGTCAGTCATCTTATCAAAACGTATGATACAATATATATGCAAGACGAGATGATCAAACAATGGCACTCGGGGTTGTTTGGAAAACAAGTACAGAATTCTGCGTTAGGAGCGATAAAGAGTCGGCTAAAAAGCCTTCAAAGCGTCCGAACAATAAGCAGAAGTTTTCCAACAACTAAGATGTGCTATAACTGCGGTGTGATAAACCCGATTTCTCTATCCGAGCGCGTTTATCGATGCGATTGTTGCGGATTAGAAGAGGATCGGGATATCAAAGCCGCAAAAACGGTATTAACAGTCGGGAGACGTAAATTCCCCTATACGGAA
>Ga0272446_1004615_pt1 | contig 16108 bp, 17 predicted proteins | sample YNPCB0061_FD_194587 | JGI IMG/M metagenome (GOLD analysis project Ga0272446, IMG submission 194587) | Hot spring microbial mat communities from Yellowstone National Park, WY, United States - YNP-CB-006-1 | ecosystem: Environmental > Aquatic > Thermal springs > Hot (42-90C) > Sediment | place... | reverse complement strand
TCAGGGGTGGGGGTGTCTGTTGTGGTGGGAGGCAAGGGGGTGGGGGTGAATGCCGCGGCGGTGAGGGTGAAGCGCGCTTCCACTGTGCTTGCGGCGGAGGTGCGCACGGCGGCAACATCTGGCGTTGGCTCGGCGGGGGTGGGCGATGCTCCGCAGGCGGAGAGAAGCAAGGCGGCAAAAAGCAGGAAGGCAAGAGGTTTGAGGTTCATGGTTGTCTCTTTATTTGCAACTGGCGCCTTTTTCCTTGACTTCGATATAGACAGATACGATTGTCCCAAAATAGTAGCCGCTGTCGCTGCGCATGCGCCAGTGACCTTCGTATTTGCCGGGGGTGCAGGGCGCCGTCAAATTAACGCCAATGTCTTTGACTGTGCCGCCGGGGACAAAATCGCTGCTCTTTTTGAATTCGAAGGTGTAGGGGTCGAGATCGGGGTTGCTGCCGCCGATATAGACGAGTGCGTAGCCTTCATCCCAGGTGCAGGTGCCGGTGTTGCGGATTCGCCAGATTTTTTGGAAATCTTCGCCGCCTTTGAGAACGGTCCCATCGGGGATGGTGACGTCGGCTTCAAAGGCGCTGTTGTTGCAGGAATCGCCCAGCGCCTGAGTGGCGGCGGGAGCCGCTGGCGAAGCGAGTTGGGTGAAGGCAGGCAGAGGGGTGATGATGGAGCCTGGCGTGGTGATAAAGGAAACAGTTGGCAGGGCGGTAGTGCCGCTTGTATTCAGCGTGGGCAGGGCAAAGGTAGGCAGTTCCTGGGGGGGGTTGGTGGGAGCGGGTGTGTTGGTTGGGACGGCAAGCGCGGTCTGGGTAAATTGGGCGGAGAATTGTGCAATGGTGGTGCCGACAATCGCCGTGTTGATGGCGTTGATATCTACGGTGGGGGTAGCTTGCGCGCCGATATTGCAGGAAGAGAGAATCAGTGCGGCGGTGAGCATTGCAAGCAGGGTCAGCCGCGGGGAGTTGCGAAAGAACATAAGAGTTGCCTCCATATTTTGGGTAATTGGTCGAATTTTGTATTAATGGGGAACGGCAATTTGCGCACGTTCCCCATCTCATTATACTTCAAGGAGACCCGGGGAATACCCGCTATGGTACCGGGGTATTGGTAGGTGTTTCGGTGGGGGTCTCGGTGGGTGTTTCGGTGACGGTTGCCGTTGGCGTAAAGGTGACGGTGGGGGTCAATGTTTGGGTGGGTGTGGCAGTAACCGTCGGAGAAAGAGTCGCAGTCGGTGTGGCGGTGGGGGGCTGTGCGCTCAGGCGGGCAATCCGCGGGGTGACCCAGAGTCCATAGTCTTCGTGCGAGGAACCGTTGGCAAGGATGGTCAGGATGAATTTGACTTTTTGTCCATTCAGGAAACTCAGGTCAATGTCAATGGGGTAGTACTGCCCTTCATAGACTTCGTTCCATTGCCCAAGCAATTTGAGCGGGTCTTTGCCAATCTGGTATTCGAGCTTGAAGATCATGTTGCAGTCGTTGGCTTTGTGCAGGCATCCAATCAGCGCCTGGAAGCGGTCACCCGTCTGGATGGTGATGGCAGAATATTTGCCCGTGATGTAGCCATTGTTGACCATTTGGGGGTGGGTGAGCAAGCCAATGCCGCGCACTTTGCCGTCTTCCATTTGCGGCGCGTCGAGTTTGAGGGCGAACCCATCGGTTGAGCCTTGTACGCCGGGACAGGGTAATTCTTTGTCTTTTGTGCGCCAAACGGCGTCACACAGGTTGGCGGCAAAATCGTAGCCGGTAACGATGTAACCGACCACTTTCACGTCCACATAGAGGGTTGCTTCGCCGCTGGAGCCGAAACCAAATTGCACGCCGGATGCGTTGCGGAGTTTCCACTCGCCGCGGTAACGACCGTCTTTATTAGGGGCGGTCAATTGGATGGAAATATCTACGCTTCTGCCCGGACTGACGCTTGCCGGCAGCGCAATGGCATTTTTCGCCCCGAATTTTTCTCCGCTCACGAAGACCAGTTCGTAGCCTGTGGTCCACGTGCAGGTGCCTGCGTTTTTGATGCGCCAGGTTTTGGTAAAGGTTTGTCCGCGTCCGAGGGTGGAGCCGTCGGGGTAGGTAACGTCGGTGACGAATGCCGCGGCGTCGCATTTGGTGACGACGACGGTTTGTAGAGGCGGCACCGCTGTGAAAGTGGGGAAGGGGGTGGGGCTTTCGATGGGGATGAGCAGGGTGGGGGTGGGAGACGCTGCCGCAGTCTGCGTGACGACCGCCTGCGTGGACATGGCGTTCAGCGTCTGTGCGGCGGCGGTGTATAACGTGTCTATGGAAGACGCCGGCGGGGTCGCTGAAGAGGTGAACAAACTGCACGCCAGCATGACGACAAGCGCCGCAGTCAGGATTGAGATGATGCGAAAACGGTTAAGAAACATCCGAGCCTCCGAATGAGAATAGACCATACCTAAAGACGTTGGCGGAGGCTTTCGGGTTCCAGCGATTCAGTCCATATCCTGGCGCAGTTCGCCGCTGTCCACGGTGTGCAGGCGTTCGGGCTGTTCGAGCAGAACGTCAATCAGGTTGATGGGGAGGTCGCTCATGAGCGGCGCCAGCGGAACGGATGCCGGGGTGGTGATTTTCTGGGGGCGCGGCGGTGGCTGGAGGCGGGGTTTGAGTTCATCCTCACCGCGGCGGCGGATGATGCGGGGGTCATCGGAGAGGTAGCCCACGTATGCGCCCATGACGGAATAGACCTCCCGTTTGGGCGTCACCCAGCCAATCCACTCGCCGTTACGGTTGAAGAGATGCGGAAAGACGAGAAAGGCTTCTGCCTCGCCGTTGGAGGTGTAAATCGGGATGATACGTCGCTGGTTGGATGCCATGTTCTGCCCCTTTCGTTTTCTCAGTCAATGTCGTTGTAGGTCCAATAGCGGTTGACGAAGAAGTTCCACAGCATGACTACGCCGATGGCAAAGATGAGGGTGGCGTTTTTTGCCAGTGCGTCGGCGGCTTCAAAGGAAAGGTGCGTCAGCCCCTCGAATAGTTTTGCCAGAGGTGGTTCCAGGTATTTGAGGATGGGAATGCGGATGCCAATGCCAATCGCGTTGACCGCGAAGAACATTCCCAGTTGATGGTGAAGGGGCTTGGAGCGCGAGTCGGGATAGGTCCAATAGCGGTTGCCGATGAAGTTGTTGATTACTGCGCAGACGAAGGAGATGCTCCCGCCCAACACCAGGCGCAGGTGAAAGACTTGCGTCATCAAATTCATCACGCCAATGTCTACCACCGAGCCGATTGCGCCTACAATGGCAAATTTGACGAAGCGTATGTGTTCTCTTTTGTCCAGCACAATCATGCAAGCCCCAGTTTTTCCTTGAAGTAGGGAATGGTTCGGCGAATGCCCTCCTCCAGGCTGACTTTCGGCTCCCATTGGAGGATTTGACGGGCGCGGGTGATATCTGGCTGGCGCTGCTGCGGGTCGCGGACGCTGCGCGCATCTCTGACGAAGGTGATACCCGCCGGGTTGCCAACGATGCGGTTGATGGTTTCGGCGAAGTGCAGGATGCTCATTTCGTTGGGGTTGCCAATGTTGACCGGCAGGTGTTCGTTTGAGTAGAGGAGTTTGACAATCCCATCAATGAGGTCGTCCACGTAGCAGAAGGAGCGGGTTTGGCTGCCGTCGCCGTACACGGTGAGGGGCTGCCCAAGCAGCGCCTGTTTGAGCAGGTTGGGGAGGGCGCGTCCGTCTTCGAGGTCCATGCGGGGACCGTAGGTGTTGAAGATGCGCACGATGCGGGTATCTACATGATGGTAGCGGTGGTATGCCATGGTTAGCGCTTCCGCGAAGCGCTTGGCTTCGTCATACACGGCACGCGGACCGGCGGGGTCAACGTTGCCGGTGTAGTCTTCCCGCTGGGGGTGGACGAGCGGGTCGCCGTAGATTTCGCTGGTGGATGCCAGGAGGAATCTGGCATTGTGCGCCTTTGCCACGCCGAGGCAGTTGTGTGTGCCGAGTGCGCCTGCCTTCATGGTTTGGATGGGCAGGTTGAAGTAGCCGGCAGGCGATTGTGGGTTGGGGCTGGCAGGCGATGCGAAGTGCAGGACGGCATCTACCTTGCCTTTGACGAAGATGTAGTTGGAAACGTCGTGCCGCTGGAAGGAGAAGCGTTCGTTTCCCTGCAGGTGGGCGATATTTTCGGGGTTGCCGGTGATGAAGTTGTCCAGCCCGACCACTTCATGCCCTTCCGCCAGGAGGCGGTCACAAAGGTGAGAGCCGAGAAATCCAGCTGCGCCGGTGATGAGAATTCGCATAAATGATTTCCTTTTTTTGTGTGTTTGTCCCTCACCGGAGGGGGAGGGAATTTATTTCCAGTCAATCCGTGTGACCAGCCCGTCGCCGGTCACTTGATAAGCCTGTCCGCTGCCGCTATCCACCAGCCAGAGGTTGCCCTGATAGATGACGGCGATAAAGGTGCCGCTTTGCCCTTCAATTTGACCCGGCGCCCAAACGGGGGTTTGGGGCTGAAGACCGGGCGCATCGCTTGACGGGAAGATAGTACGCCGGTTCGAACCGTCGCGGTCCATCACAACGAGGCGGTAGCGGCTCGTTTCGCTCTGTTCTGGAAAGATGGCTTGCAGGTAGGCAACCTGGTATCTTTTTTCGCCCGATGGGGGGCGGGAAGCGACTGGATAGGCAAACATGCCGGTGTTTTGGACGACCTCCACGCTGGCGTTGTTTGCGAAGGAGACGGCGCTGATGCCGAAAAACGGTGAGTCTTCTTCGTTGATGAGGCTGGGCGGCGGGGCATGGTAGGTGTAGAACAGGGTGGCGCTGTCTGCTCCCCAGGTAAGGGCGGGGAGCCATGCCCAGTCGCTGCGGGTGTTGTAGGGGGTGATTTCGATCAGCGGTTTGAGGTACTTGCCGTCAATATCCACCAGCCCGATGCCATCCGGACGTGCATAGGCTAGACGTCCATCCGGCGAAAAGGAGTACATACTTCCCCACCAGCCATAGACGCCGCCGCTGCTGGCATCCAGGATTTTGGCTTTGGCGCCAGTGGTGATGCTGTAACGCTGGAGGTCGTTGTTTGCCTGCCAGCCGGGCGCGGCGCTGCGCGGTTCGACGGTGGAGTAGGCGATGGAGTTGGTGCCGGGTATCCATTCGGCGTAGTGAACGATGTTGGTAATGCCGGTGTTGAATGGCTTGCCTCCGTTTGTGCGCACTGCCCAGAGGGTGTTGATTTCTTTATCGGCGGGTTTGTTGGATTTGCGGGTGAAGACGAGGTAATTGCCGTTGGGAGAGAGGAAGAAGATGCGCCCGTCCAGGTCACCGCTGGTGACGATGGGGGTGCGGTTGGAGGTTACGGTGTCAATCAACCAGGCGTTGCCGCCTGCCAGATAGGCGATTTTGCCAGGGATCGGGAGGGGAGCAAAGGATGCCTGCGCCCCTACCATGACGATTTCTGGCGCGCCTTCTTTGAGGATGATTGTTTTGACGATGGATCGGCTGATTTCTTCGCCGTTTTCCAGCACGATGCGGTAGGTGAGTTCCTGTAAGCCGTTTTCACCCTGCTGGACGAGGCGGGTTTCGCCTTCGGGCAGGCTTTCGTTGCGGACGATTTGGCGCTCGAAGGGAACGATCTGTTCTTCAGTTTCGAATCGTTCTTCCACGCGGGTGAGGGTGATGGTGTCGCCGTTTTTGAGGACGGTGTAGAGCGGCGGTTCCGCCTTGTCGAGATTTCCGATTGTGATGCCCGCCGCCTGTAATGCCTGTGCGACGGTGCTGCCTGCGGGGAGGGCGATGGAACGCGATGAGCCGTCAGCAGTGATGTGGATGGTGATGTCTTCGCCGGTCAGTTGGGGGGAGCGGCAGGCTGTCAGTGTGGACAGCGTCAGTAGAAGCAGAAGCAGGAATCGGCGGGGGAAGAAGCGGCGCATTTCGTCTGGGGTATAATCCGTGCGCTATCGAATCCGTCCGGTAACGGTCATGATGCCGTCGGCAATGGTGATGGTTTCGATGCGCAAGCCAGTGGCGACTGGACCGACGGCGCCGGTGTATGCCTCCTCGATCATGGCAGAGATGGCGGCAGTGAGCCCCTGCGGAGCGGGAAGGGGACCGAAGTCGGCTGAGACGATTTCGATTTTTGGTTTGGCGTTTTCGTCCACACCTACCGCCACGATGATGCCGATGTTGGCAGTGAAGATGCCCTGCTGGGTTTTGCCGAAGATTTGCATTTGTCCGTTGCGCAGGTACACTTGCGGGTCGGTGATGAGCGGTTTTTTGTCCTGTTGGAGGCTGGGGTCGCTTTGCAGGCGCTGTACCAGCACGGAGGTGATTTGGCTTTCGGTGATTTGAATGGTGACTTGCCCGCTGACGGTGCCGGCTTCGAAGGCGCGGCGGATTTCGTCCTTCAGGCTTTCTGCCGCTTCGGTCGAGACGGGGATGACGGGGCGGTCTGAGTAATCGGGACCGCCCACGCTGATGGTGCAGGCGAGGGAAGCGAGGACGAGAATTGCAAGGACTAACAGTAATTTGTTTTTCATTTTCAATCCATTGTAAGGTTTTAAGCGGAGCAATTATAGCATGAGCGACTTTGAACAAACCGATACGCAGTTTTCTGACACTGATTTGCCACTTGCGGTCAAATTGGAGGCGATGTTGTTTGTTGCGGCGGAACCGGTGAGCACCGGGCAACTGGCGGCGGCGCTGGATGTGGCTCCTTCGGTCGTCGAGCGTGGACTCAACGAGCTGGATGCCGCTCTTCAGTCCCGCGGCTTGCGGCTGCAACGTCATGCCGGCCGCGTGCAATTGACCACTGCGCCGCAACTGGCAGATTTAATCGAGCGGTTTCTCGGTCTCGAGGCGACCAGTCACCTCAGCCGCGCCGCTCTGGAGACGCTGGCGATTATTGCGTATCAGCAGCCGGTTACACGCCCGCAGATTGACGCCATCCGCGGTGTGAACAGTGATAGTATGTTGAAAAGTCTGCTCAGCAAGGGGTTGATTCTCGAGTCGGGGCGGGCGGAAGGACCAGGTCGCCCAATTTTGTATTCGACAACGCCGGAGTTCCTCCAGCATTTTGGCTTGAATTCCATTTTGGAATTGCCGCCGCTCGCCAGGTCAGAAGATGATGCGCCCGAAGCAGAAGAGTTGCTGAAGGGTTGAGAGAAAGCGGGACAGGTACAAGCCTGTCCCGCTTTCTGTGGGTTATAAAGTGTCTGAAAACCTGCGCTAGAGAGCGCAAAGTACGCGCAAAAATATTCTCTTAGCCTTGAGAGTATTCAAGTTTTGGAAGCAGATACTCGTACGCGCTCAACGCGGCTTTGGCGCCCTCGCCAACCGCGATGAGCACCTGCTCGGCGTAGTTGTTCGTCACGTCGCCCGCCGCGAAGAGACCAGGGACATTGGTGCGGCAGGCGTTGTCCACGATGACGCGCCCCTGGGGGTCTTCGAATTCTCCGGCAAACCGCTCGTCGAATTGGGCGACGAATCGCCGGTCTATCAGGCGGTGGATGCGATGATGAGACGAATCCTCTGAAATAAATCCCATACCAGAATCAACACGGGCTGGATATTCGCCCAGCCCGCTGCATTTCATGTATTGTGTTTTACGGTCCGCTGACCGTTTCGAACCCGGCGGCGGTCCATTGCTTGATTCCGCCTGCCATGCTGGTGACCTGCTTGAACCCCGCTTCAAGCAGGATATCACGTCCCTGCTGGCTGCGATTACCGGAGCGGCACACCACCACAATCTCGCGATCTTTCGGCACTTCATTCACGCGCAAAGCCAGTTCGCCAAGAGGAATCAGAGTGGCGCCAGGGATGTGGCTTTCAGCCCACTCTTCGGGTTCGCGCACATCAAGGATGAACGCCCCTGCCTCGCGCAGGGCGGCGGCTTCCGTCACCGAAACCTCACGCGGCAGGGTTTCGGCAGAGATTTCTTTTCCGGGGTTGAGGAAGAAAATCCCGGCAAGTATGACCGCAAATATCCCTAAACCCGCCCAAAGCAGGATAGAGTTGAAAGTCTGCTTTTTGCCTTTTGATGGCTGTTGTTTCCGGTTTGTCTTTCTGCTGCTCATTTGTATTGCTCCGTTTTGTTGATCTTCGCCAAAGTGTGTACTTTCGTGCTCTACGAATTGTTTTTCAAAGACGCGGCGACACGTTCCAATTTGAGACGCGCCTCCTGCGCTACCGCTTCCAGTTCAGGTAGCCGTACAAGACCCAACATCGAAAGCGGATCCACAATGGACACCTTCACAAGCCCTTCGTCCTCTTGCGATATGGTCACATTGCACGGCAGCAGCAACCCTACTTCAGGGGCGGCTGTCAGTGCGCGGTGCGCAAGCGGTGGGTTGCATGCGCCCAAAATCTTGTAGGGGCGGAATTCCACGCCGAGTTTTTGCTTCATCGTTTCTTTTACGTCACTCACCTTACGCGAAGCGTCCCGAAGGTTTTCGTAATTTATGCTTGATTTCCAGTCCAACCTTCGGGACGGTGCGTAACATCAGTTACGTCAATTTCGGTCAGTACGCCGAAACCCTCTGCCTTGAGCGCTTCTGTCACGCGTTGAATGGCAGACTCAGTAGATCACGAAAACCTCGTGTAGTGTGCGCTCTCTAGCGCAAAACTGGCGTTAGAGAACGCCACTTACGCGCTTTCGTGAAGTACTGAGACTCGAAATTCAATCGCAGTTCTACCGTAAAGCCGATCTGGTTTGTCTCTCCCATATCGAATGCCTCACTGAATGACCGGTCACGCCGGTGAAATGACCTATCAGGTAAACCCGCCGCCCGACGCCAGGTATCCGCAGACAGGACAGACCAACTGCAGGAGACCGTCATAATCTAACCTGCCCTTCCCGCATTCCGGACACTTCTGCCCAAACCGCGGGGCGCGGCAGGACTTTGACTTTTGAGCGGGGCGCGGCTTGGATGCCTTTTTCTTCGCTCGCAGGGTTGATTTGGTCATAGTCACGTTCGTTAGATGCACAAATTGCCAAAAAGTGACACAATTATTCAAAAGCCCCGCAAAACACTCCATACTTAACCTCGCGGTGGCTGATTCCTGGCAGGCTTGACTATAATCCCCTCCATGCAAAACCTCAAACGCCACTTCCTGCTCGACCCCTCAGTGACCTTCCTTAATCACGGCTCCTTTGGCGCAACGCCCAGGCCGGTCTTCCGCGAATATCAACGCTGGCAGCGCCAGTTGGAACGGCAGCCCGTCGAGTTTTTGGGGAGAAAATTCACAGGTCTCATGGCAGAGGCGCGCGCCGCGCTCGGCGCATACCTCGGCGCACCTGCCGATACCCTCGTTTATACCCAAAACGTCACCATCTCCATCAACATCGTGGCGCGCTCACTCGAACTCGGTCCCGGCGACGAAGTCCTCTCCACCGACCACGAATACGGCGCTATGGACCGCACCTGGCGCTTCCTCGCCAAAGAGCGCGGCTTTCGCTACGTCAACCAGCACATCGAACTCCCGCTCACATCCGAAGCGAAATTCATCGAAGACCTCTGGCGTGGAGTTACGCCGCGCACCCGCGTCATCTTCCTCAGCCACATCACCTCGCCAACCGCCATCATTCTCCCTGTCGAAAAAATCATCCGCCGCGCGCGTGAGGCGGGTATCCTCACCATCATAGACGGCGCTCACGCCCCCGGTCAACTCCCCCTGCATCTCGATTCCCTCGGAGCCGATTTCTACGGCGGCAACCTGCACAAATGGCTGTGCGCCCCAAAAGGCGCCGGCTTCCTCTACGCCCGCCTCGAAGTTCAACATTTGCTCAAACCGCTGGTCGTCTCGTGGGGCTACGAATCCGAAACCCCCAGCGGCTCCACCTTCATTGACCATCACGAATGGTGGGGCACGCGCGACATTGCCGCCTTTCTTGCCGTTCCCAAAGCCATCGAATTTCAAGCCGAACACCACTGGGAAGAAGTACGCCAATCCTGTCATCAACTTGCAGCTGACGCCCAGACCCGAATTTGTGAACTTACGGGACTTGCCCCGCTTCACCCCCAAACTGAAAACTGGTTTGCCCAACTAGCCGCCGCACCCCTCCCAGCCGATATCGACCTCACCCTCCTCAAACAACGTCTCTACGACGACTACCGCATTGAAGTCCCGCTCATCCACTGGCAGGGACACAAACTCATCCGCGTTTCCATTCAGGGCTACAACACCCGCCGCGACGTGGACACCCTGCTCCGCGCCTTATCTGCCCTGCTACCCACCAGGTGAAATGATATACTTCCAGCCGTTCGCTTTAGAGAGCGTTTTAAAATAGACTTTATCGGAATTAACGTTTTTTTCACGAAGTTCACGAAGAAACGCGAATTTTGCCTCTTTTTCGTGATTATTCGTGTTCTTCGTGGATAGAAACTCTTATTTCCGATAGAGTCTAATTACTTGCTTTGTGCGTAAGCGACGTTCTCCCCTAGCGCTTGCCCGCTAGGGCAAGTGTAACATCGCTGGATGCGCTCTCTAACGCCCAGCGCACAATTTGCAGATGAACAGCCGCTTTTAAAACACTTTCTTACACACATCCCGCCAGGAAGAATGAGACGATGAACATCACCCTCGCACTCGGCGGCGGCGGCGCCAAAGGCAACTCGCACATTGGTGTCCTTCGCCGCCTCCAAAAAGAAGGATTCAACATCCGGGCAGTCGCTGGAACCAGTTTCGGCGGCATTGTCGCCGTTTTCTTCGCGCTCGGCTATTCTCCCGACCAGATCGAAGACCTCTTCGCCTCCCTCGACCAGAAAAGCCTCTACGGTCACGACGAAGGCGAAGGACCCTCCCTGCTGGGGCTGGCGGGCGCAACCAAATGGTTCAAACAAGTGCTCGGTGACCGCACCTTTGCAGACCTGAAGATACCCTGCATCCTCACTGCCGCCGACCTGGGTTCCGGGCGCGAAATCCTGCTCTCCGAAGGCTCGCTTGTAGATGCCCTCCTTGCCACCATTGCCATTCCCGGCATCTTCCCTCCCAAACGCATGGGTAACCTTGAACTCATAGACGGCGGGGCGCTCAACCCCGTCCCCGTTGCGCCTGCCCGTTTGCTGGCGCCCCAACTACCTGTCGTTGCCGTAGTACTTTCCATGCCGCTTGGCGTCCCTGCCAGATCGTGGAATATCCCCCTGCCTGCCTACGTTCCCAGCGTCATCATCGAACGCCTCAGCCGCATGTCTTACACCCAGGCGCTCCAGGTGTTCCTCCGCTCGATAGACATGATCAACCGTGCCGTCACCGAATACCGCCTGCAGGTGGACAAACCCGAAATCATCATCCGCCCGCCCGTTACCCACATTGACGTGCTGGAACAGGTAGATGTTCATGAGGTTGCCAGATTGGGCGAACAAGCCGCAGAAGCCGCCCTGCCCGAAATCAAACGTCTTTTCTCCTGGCAATCCCGTCTGCGCCGCGCTATCGGCGTATGAAAAACCCTTCTCGGCAGTTCTATAACTTGCATTCAGTACACACCTCTGACCCTCTGGAACCTCTGACCCTCTGGAACCTCTGACCCTCTGGAACCTCCGAAAATGCGCGATTTACGTGAATACTCAAAACAAACCGGTGTCCGCCTTGCCCTGGGCGCTTTCATTTTGCTCTTCGTAGTTGGCGTAGGGCTCATTTACCTCATCTACGGTCCCGGCGCCGCCGGCCTGGGGCTGACCTGCCTGATGGCAGCGCTCTTTCCGGTTATCCTCATCCTGGCAGTCTTCCTCGTCATTGACTGGATTCTCAGCCGTGCCAGACCTCAATAACACCTCCCTCGCCCAATTCAACGGCTGGACGCTGCGGGTGCGTGAAGCAGCGGCGAGACCTGCCCGCCTGCTGCTCATGCTTCACGGCTACACAGGCGACGAGAACTCCATGTGGGTCTTTGCAAAGGACGCGCCGCCTCATTACTGGATTGTCGCCCCGCGTGCGCCGTTTCTTGCGGAGATGGGGGGCTATTCCTGGCGTCCGCTTCAGCCGGGGACCTTCGGCAGACCCAGTCTCGAGGAGCTGATTCCCCAGGCTGAGGCGTTGATTCGCCTTGTGGACGAGTACCAGGCGTCGGCGGGGATTGAAGCGCCCGAGTTCGACGTGATGGGGTTCAGCCAGGGCGGTGCGATGTCGAATGTGCTGGCGTTCCTGCATCCCCAGCGTATCCGCAAGATCGGCATTTTGGCGGGGTTCGTCCCCAGCGGGCTGGACGTGTACGCCCGGAATCACCCGCTGAAGGGGAAGACGGTCTTCGTCACGCATGGCACGCGCGATGACATGGTGCCGATTGACCGCGCCCGCGCCTCGGTGGCTGTGCTGGAGCAGGCGGGCGCGAAGATCATCTATTGTGAAGATGAAGTGGGGCACAAGGTCAGCCTGAACTGCCTGCGTGCCTTGCGCTCGTATCTGGAAGATTAGGGTTTTCTTAATTTTGTTGTAAATGGTGTGAATCACGATTATTCTTTAGAACTCTTGCATCAGTCGTGAGGTGGATCTGCCTTGAGTGTTTACAAATCATCTCAAAAATGTCACCCTGAGCCATTGCCAGCGGATAAATCCGCCGGCTACGCCCACAAAGTCGGCTAAAACCGACTGCCAGCCCGCTTTAGCGGGCTTTGGGGGATCAGCCCGACGATTGATCGTCGGGCGGTGGGGCGGAAAATGAAGTGGAAATCTGTGGCAAAGAAGTATTTTTGCAGAGGTCTTTTTTTCTGTTTGAGGAAACGAAATGCGACAATATGTATCACGACGCGAATTTTTGAAACTTTCCGGAGTGGGGCTGGCGGGTTTGAGTGCGCTGGCGCTCAACCGCTTCAAATCCTTCGACTTCGAGACTCTTTCTGCGCCGAAGCGCCTGCCGCAATTCCCAAACAGCCCCATCATCGGGCGCACGGTGGACCCGGGCATTGACCTGCGCAGCAGCCCCACCAATGACCCTGGGGTGAATAATTCGATTGCCAAACTCCCTGCCGATACCCTGCTGGAGTGGAATCGCGAAGTGATTGGCAACGTGGTTGGCGGCTTGAACAATCAACGGTACGTCGAAACGCCGCAGGGATACGTCTATGCTTCGGTGCTTCAGCCCACGCGCAACCTGCCTAACACCCCCATTACTGAAATGCCCCCCGGTTACCCCGGCTTCTGGGCAGAAGTGACAGTTCCGTATGTGGATTTGGCACACGAGGGGAACATCGCTTCCCCCTGGCTGCAGGATCACATTGCCTACAACTTTCCTCCGCGCCTGTATTATGGTCAGGTAGTGTGGATTGACCAGATCCGCACGACGAACGGTTTTGTGGAATACCGCTGGAACGAAGACGTGCCGCATGGTTACGGTTTTGGGGCGTATGGCGAGGTCTATTGGGCAGACGGTGCGGCGTTCAAGATTTTGACCGATGCCGACGCCGCTCCTATCAGCCCGGATGTGGACCCGAACGACAAACGCATTGCGGTTGACCTCGATTTTCAAACTCTTTCCTGTTACGAAGGCAGCACTGAAGTCTATTTTTGCCGCATTTCCAGCGGCATTAAAGGCATCCTCGACCCGTCCACCGGCGAAGTCAACAACAAACTTGCCACGCCGGTTGGCAACCTGCTGACGCACTGGAAAATTGTTTCGCTGAACATGACCGCCGGCACTTTTCAGTCTGGCTACTCTACGCCTGCTGTTCCCTGGTCCACCATGATCAGCGGCGAGGGCATCGCCATCCACGGCGCATTCTGGCACAACGCTTTCGGCGAAAAACGTTCGCACGGCTGCATCAACGTCACGCCGGAAGACGCCAAATGGATCTTCCGCTGGACGACGCCTTACGTGTCTCTCCAGCAGACCGAAGTGCGCGTCTCGCTTCCCGATCACGGCACGATTGTCGTCACTTCGGAGCGCAACTTTTAGGAGCTAATATGGATATTGCGAATATAACTGTGGGACTTTCCTTTCTGGCGGGGCTGGCGTCGTTCCTTTCACCCTGCGTTTTCTCGCTTGTTCCCGCCTACATCGGCTACCTGGGTGGGCGCGCCGCCGGCGGCGAAACAACCGAAAACAACCGCTTCATTACCTTCACGCATGGGCTGGCGTTTGTGCTGGGGTTCAGCGCCGTCTTCATCACATTGGGCGTCGCATCGGCATCCCTTGGGCATCTGCTCTTTAGCCTGCGCGATGTCCTTGCCAAAGTGGGCGGCATCATCGTCATCATCTTCGGTCTGCACATGATTGGCATCTTCCGCATCAAATTCCTTGAATACGACACCCGCGTCCAGCAGGCGCCAGACCGTAAACTGGGATACCTTTCCTCGGCGCTGATGGGCGTCTTCTTCTCGGCGGGATGGGCGCCCTGTGTGGGACCAGTCCTCGGCGCCATCCTGACCCTCTCCCTCAACGGCGGCTCTGTCTCGACCGGCGTCACGCTTCTTTCTGCCTATTCGGCTGGGCTTGCCATCCCATTCCTCATCGCCGCCCTCGGCGTCGGCTGGGTCACCCTCACCCTGCGGAAGTATGGCAAAGTCATGCACTACGTAGAAGTAGGGATGGGTGTTGTCCTCGTCATTGTTGGGTTTATGCTCTTCTCCGGTATCTTTGGGCGCATTGCCGCGGCAGGACAATTCTTCTGGATAGACTTCGGACTTTAATCCAAAACACAGGTGACAGGCGCCAGCCAGCGTCTGTCACCTTCTTTTATCTATCATCCAATGCTTACCGTCACCCTCTATTCCAAGCCTAATTGCCACCTTTGCGAACAAGCCAAAGCCGACCTCCAGGCGCTTCAGGAAAAATATCCCCATCGCCTCATCGAAATTGACATCAACTCCGACCCGGCGCTTCTCAAAGCCTATCTGGTGGAAATACCCGTCGTCCAGATTGGACCCTACACACTGAGAGCCCCCTTCGACCGCCAAAAACTCGCCGTAACCCTCGGCGCGGCAAGCGACCGACGCGGTCAACTCGACCAGTTGGGCGGCACAGCACACCAGGAACGCGTGGCGCGCGGAGAACAAATCACCTTTGGCGACCGCGCCTTGTATTGGATTTCGCGCCACTACCTTGCCCTGCTCAACCTGGCGATGCTGTTCTACTTTGGATTGCCCATCCTTGCGCCAGTGCTGATGAAAGCCGGCGCAACGGCTCCCGCCAACCTCATCTACACCGTGTACAAACCACTGTGTCACCAGTTTGGGTTCAGGTCATTCTTCCTGTTTGGTGAGCAGCCCTATTATCCATTGAAAGAGGCGGGTGTTCCGGGCGTCATCACCTTCGAAACCGCCACCGGCCTGCAGGATTTGAGAAATCCGTTATCCTTTTCCCGTTATGAAGCGCGTCAATTTATCGGCAATGAAGTAATGGGCTACAAAATGGCGCTCTGTGAACGCGACATGGCAATCTACGCCGCCATCTTCCTGTTTGGCATTCTCTATGCCCTGACGGGCCGCCGCCTCAAACCACTCCACTGGACGCTTTGGATTTTGATTGGCATCGCGCCGGTTGGGCTGGACGGCTTTTCACAACTCTTCAGCCAGATGGAATGGACCTGGCTCATGCGCCTGCTTCCCTACCGTGAAAGCACTCCCTTCCTGCGTGTACTGACCGGCGGTCTCTTCGGCTTTGCTACAGCCTGGTTTGCCTACCCTTCCATCGAAGAATCCATGGCAGAGACCCGTCAATTCTTCCTCAAAAAATTTGCATCCGCTTCAAAAAACTGACCCTCAATGCCATTTGCCACCCAGAACGGACTTCGCTTTTATCAATTTGACTCCCTGCCGGTGCGCCATGCCGTCTTCACACGCCATGGCGGTATCAGCCCTGCCCCTTGGGAGTCGCTCAACGTAGGCGGTACAGTCGGCGACGCCATTGAACGCGTCCGCCAGAACCGCCTGCTCGCCTTCGAAGCCCTCGGATGTCACCCCGATTCCATCTTCGACGTCTGGCAGGTTCACAGCGCCGATGCTGTGTGCGCCGACGCTCCGCGCCGCCTCGACCAGCCCTACCAAAAAGCCGACATCCTCCTGACCGACAAGGCAGATGTCACCCTCTTCATGCGCTTCGCCGACTGCGTCCCTCTTCTCTTCCATGACCCGCGCAACAACGTCGTGGCGATTTCCCATGCCGGCTGGCAGGGAACCGTCCGTGATGTGGCTGGCGTAACGGTGAACACCATGTGCCAGCGCT
>Ga0272446_1004614_pt1 | contig 16109 bp, 13 predicted proteins | sample YNPCB0061_FD_194587 | JGI IMG/M metagenome (GOLD analysis project Ga0272446, IMG submission 194587) | Hot spring microbial mat communities from Yellowstone National Park, WY, United States - YNP-CB-006-1 | ecosystem: Environmental > Aquatic > Thermal springs > Hot (42-90C) > Sediment | place... | reverse complement strand
AAAATGGCCGATCACGACGCCGGAGGGAATCGGGTTTTACGCCGCACTGACTCCCTATCGACATGTGGGGTTCTTCCCCGAACAGGCAGCACACTGGGCATGGTTCGCGGCTTTGATCCGGGCGGCGAGGCGGCCCGTGCGGGTGCTGAACTTGTTTGCCTACACGGGCCTTGCCACCCTCGCGGCGGCGCAGGCGGGCGCAACCGTGACCCATCTGGACGCGGCGAAGAAGGCCGTTGCACGGGGGCGGGAAAATGCAGAATTGGCGGGCCTTGCGGATCGGCCTATTCGGTGGATTGTAGACGATGTGCTGAAATTCACGGCGCGGGAGGCCCGACGGGGCGTCCGGTACGATGGGCTGATCCTTGACCCGCCCCCAATCGGGCACGGGCCGGACGGCGAAACGTGGACGTTTGAGCGGTCCCTCGATGAATTACTCGGGTTGTGTGGGGCCGTCCTGAGCGAGATGCCGCTCTTCGTAGCGATGACCGCCTACACCGCCAAGACCAGTCCGGCGGCCCTGCGCCGCGTCATCTTGGACATGCCGGGCCTACCACAAGGGACGCTCAGCGCGGGGGAATTGGCCCTGCGCGATTCCGCCGAGCGCGAACTCCCGACGGCCTTTTACGCCCGCTGGCAGCCCTAATTTGTGCTTACCTCTACAACCGCCGCCCAGAACGGCCATCAAACCAGTGAAAATGTTCCGGGTTAGGCTGCAACCCGACCTGTTCGCCGACTTTTACGCCCGCTTCAAGTGGGGCTTGGGCGGCTAAGCGCCCGTGTTCCGTCTCCACATAGGCGAGGATGGCCCGCTGCACTGGCATTGGCTCCACCAGAACAACCTCCCCGCGCAACGGCCCATCCGCCGCGACACGCAACCCCTCCGCCCGGACGCCGACGGTAATCTTGCGCCCGTCGCTGAATTCATAGAGCGACGGGAGGGGGAAATTCAGGCCGTCGGGGGTTGTCCAGTGGCCTTCGTAGATGTTGCCGTGCAACAAGTTCATGGGCGGATGGCCGAAAAACGTTGCGACCATCGTCGAATTGGGGTGCGAATACAGGTGTTGCGGCGTCCCGACCTGTTCGATCTTGCCCTCCGACATGATCGCGATCCGGTCACACAGGGCCAGCGCCTCAGTTTGGTCGTGGGTGACGTAGACGCCCGTCACTTTGTAGCGCGTGATCAGCCGCTTGAGTTCCCCCCGCGTCTGGATTCGGAGCTTGGCATCTAGGTTGGAGAGGGGTTCGTCAAACAGGAACAACTTCGGATCGCGGGCGATGCAGCGGGCGACGGCGACGCGCTGCCGTTCCCCGCCGGAAAGTTGGCCGGGATGCCGCCCCAACAACTGCCGAAAGCCGACGCCCATCACCCGCGAAACCTCCCGCACCCGTTCGGGGATTTCTTCGTCGCGCTTGCGGACGTGCAGGAAGAACCCGACGTTTTGGTAACTGGTCATGTTAGGGTACAGCGCGTAATTCTGAAAGACGATCCCGATCCCGCGATCTCCCGGCAGGATGTCTCGCATGTCTTCGCCGTCGAACGTAACCGTACCGGAGTCCAAATGGACGAGGCCCGCAATGGCCCGCAGCAACGTGGTTTTCCCGCATCCGGACGGGCCGAGAATGCCCATCGTCTCCCCATGCCGGATTTCCAGCGTCACCCCGTCGAGGGCGTGGCGGCGGAGCGGTTCCGGCATCCGCGGACTTTCGGCGGGGCGGGGGTTGAACATGCCGCCAACGACGGCCTTCACCGCGTCCGCCGCTTGGGAGGCGCTCTCTAAGGTCACTTGCACATCTTGCAACCGGATGGTGGTCATGTTTCCCTAGCCGATTTGCTGACCCAGCCACTCCCGCATCATTCTGCTGATTATATCGGCTTGCGGGTGGTTTGGCTCCAATTCCAGCGCCTTGCGGAAATCAGCAATGGCGGCGCGGATGTTGCCCGCTCTGGCGTGGGCGTGCCCTCGATTGACGTAGGCGTTTGTGTAGCGCGGATCAAGGTCAATGGCGGCGGTGAAATCCTGCACCGCACCGGCTGAATCGCCCCGCTCAAGGCGCACGAAGCCACGATTGAAGTAAGCCCGCTTGAAATTCGGTTCGGCGTTCACCGCCGCGCTGAAATCGGCCAATGCCCCGTCTAGATTGCGCATGTGCCACAGCGCTAACCCACGTGCGTTATACACCTCAGCCGAGCCGGGATTGGCCGCAATCGCGTCGGTGTACAGGAGCACCGCCCCTGCGTAATCGCCTTGCTCAAAGGCTTGGCGCGCCCGCATGAAGGCTGCCCATTGCTGCTCATTACGCCGCACCGTCTGACCCACTAAAAGCGCTAAGATGACCACGAAGAGCACCAGCGCTGCCCCAGACATCATGCGCGGGGAGATCAACCGGCGTTCGCCCGCTGCCGCCCGCCGATTCGGGGTCGGGGGCAGGGTGCGGAGGGTGTCCGCGTGCTGATCGTCGGCGTGAGCGGCGGCTTCGTCCCCCATGTGGCGTGCCATTGTAGCACGATCCGTGTAGGCGGGGCCGTAGTGCGGGGCCAGCTGGATGGCGTCAGTCAGGTCAGCGTGGGCGTTTTCAACCTCACCCAACGTCGCGTAGATCAGGGCGCGTTCCCGATAGAAGCGGGCTTGGGCAGAGGGGCTGTTCCGGGCGGCAAACAGGGCTTTATCAGCGTCGGCAAGGGCGGCCTGCGCCTCCCCTGCCGCCAGACGAACCGTCGCACGGGCCATATAGGCCTCGCCCACCCACAGCAAGTCGGATTTAGCCGCCGCGTTCAAGGCCCTTTGGGCGTCCTCTAACGCCTGATGTGTGCTCTGGAGGGCGGCTTTGGCCCGCGCCCGATAGCCATACAGCAGGGCCAATACGTCGGGGCGCATCAGATGACCCGCCGTGCGGAGGGCCGTGTTGCAATCGGCGAGGGCAGCGGCGGGGTCGCCCTGATGGAGATAGGCCGCCGCTCGGCTCGTCAGGACGATCATCCGCAGGGGCTTGAATTTGGCGTGGCAGAGCGCTTCGCTGTAGTCGGCAATGGCCCCCGCGTAGTCTCCGCACCAAAAGCGGGAGGTGGCACGGCTGTTGTAAGCCGCCGCCGAGCGGTTATTCAGGGCGAGGGCTTCCGTATAGTCGGCGAGGGCGGACACATGGTTGCCCCACGCAGCAAGGGCGTCGCCCCGTTGGCGGTAGGCCGTCGCAAGGCGTGGCGCCAGCCGGATGGCCATATCGTAATCGGCCAACGCGCCGGGTTGGTCGCCGCGTTCGGCGCGCTTGTTGGCACGGGTCAGGAACTCACGGGCGGTGTAGGGGCTGAATAGGGCTTGGCGGGGCATAAAACGCTTCGTCGCTCACTGGCTAGGCATGATGATTACTTCAATTGTAGGGGTTTGGAGGGGAAAGGGGCAACTCGCGCTGCCCCGTCTGCTTTCCCCTGCTCCTGCATGAGCGGAATGAGGTTCACAAATCCCGATTCTGGGCTACACTTACCCCCTGACAAGCGAACTTCACCGATGAGGCAGTATGCCAATCTTTGTTGTGTTCATTTTTGCGTCGCTGGTGTTGGGGGCGGGGGCCATGCTTGCCCCAGCACTCCCCACGCACGGGCCGCGCATCGGGTTAGCGGGCGCCCTAACGCTCGCCTTCATCACCAGCGGGAGCATGTTCATTGCCCACCTGTTCGGTTGGAACACGCTGGTAATTGACTACATGTGGTTTGCCGCAATTGTCGGCATTTTCTTCGCGGGCACGCTTTCGGCGGGCATGTTTCGGAGCGAGGCGGCGGGCGGCACGAAGGAATACGGCGGCTGGCCCGGCCCCCGCGAGATCGGTTTCTTCACCGTGATCCTCTTAATTGTGATCGCCCCGGTGTTGGTGATGCCCGTTCCGCTGGATACCGACGCGCAAGGCTTCGGCTACCTCGCCCTGACCATGCGCGAAAGCGGCAGCCTGACCACTTTGGCCCCCTTCCACCCCGAAATCGAGTGGTTATATTCGCCGGCCTTCCCCGCCCTGATCGCCTATCTGAGCGAGCGCCTGAACGCGGGGATTCACACCCTTCAGTTTGCCGTCGGCGCGGTACTGACCTTCCTGTTTATCCTCGTCGCCTACGATCTGGGCAAGGAACTTGACCCCGACGTAGAGGCCGGATCGGGCAAGTGGGCGGTCACGATGGCCCTCACCGCACTCGGCGGCGTTGGGCTGATGCTGGCCTTCCTCGATTCGCACTTTACCGCCGTGATGACGCTCGTATTTGGCCTCGCCTTCCTGACCTTCGCCATCCGTTACCACCGCGAAGGCCGCCGGGCAGACTTCTGGGCGGCGGCGATCTGCCTATCGGCGGTTCCCCTCTCCCAACCGGACATGACGATTGCCTTGATTCTGGGCTACGTGCCTTGGTTGGTAGTTTTGTGGTTTGCCCGCCCCCGCCCCCAGATCGGGGCTTTTGCGCGGCGGTGGGTCGGGCTGGCCGTCGGGATTCCGCTGCTGGCTGTGGTCGGCGTTAGCCCTTGGCTGGTGCGCATCGCGCCGCTGCTGGCGAGCGCTATTCGCTCGCCGTTCGAGATCAGCACTTCCCATCTGGTCGTGTTGACCGTCTATCACGGCGTGGGGGTCGTGATTCTGAGCCTGATCGGGATATTGATTGGGCTGCGACGGCGAAACACCGTCGATCTGATGATGATCGTGTGGTTGGCCCTCGTGCTGGACTTCTCGTCAATCGGCCTTTTGAAGGCCATTGCCCCCGGTTTGTTGGCCCCGATTCTCAAATACGACTACCCGTTCAGCCTCGCATGGCACGGCCCGATCATTCCATACATGTACTTAGCGACCTCCGCTATCATGGGGTTCTTGAGTAAGCGGGAACGCTTAATCGCGGACTTGCGATGGTGGAGCGGGAGCCTAATGGCCCTCGTCGCCGTTGCAGTGATGGCGCTGATCGCGTTTGTGCAACCGGTCTTGGAGTTCAGCAAGACAACGCCCTTCATGATGTATGGGGCCTTTTCCAGCGCCGCCGACGTGCGCGCCATGACTTGGCTGAAAGACAACACCCCAAAAGACTCGCTGATCCTGAACCATCCCGGCCCGCATGAAGGCGACTGGGTTCCGTTGATCGCGGCGCGGGATTCGGTCTTTTTCCGGCCACAGCCGTTCTTCCGGCACACCGAACAGGCCGAAGCCGAACAAGCCGCCTTCCGGGCGTTTTGGCGCACCCCCGCCGATCCCCGTCATGAGGCGCTGTTGCGCCAATACGGGGTCGATTACGTGATCCAGCCGCAGGTGTTCGCCAACCCGGCGGCGATAACGGGCATGTGGCGCTGGCGTCCGCCGATCCCTGAAGCGGCCAGCTATGCCGTGATCCCGCCGGATTTGCCGTATTTGGAGTTGGTGTTTGAAGATTCGGGGGCGCGGGTCTACCGCGTGAAGCCGTGAACGGGGTAAGGGGAATTGCCCCGCTCGGCATTCATCAGCTGGGGAAAAGGTAATCCCGATAGGCGCGCAGGACGCTCACATAGTTGAGAAGGCCCTCTAGCTTGCCTCCCGCGTTTACGACGGGCAGCGCCCCGATGTCATCATCAGCGAAGATGCGCAGCCACTTCTCCAACGGATCAGCGACCCGGATTACAGTGCATTCGTTAGCTGGTCTCATCAAGTTGAGTATTGGGCGATCCCGCATCACAGGCAGATCAAAATCTATTGCCCGCCTGATCTGCTCAATGCTGGTCATCCCAGCTAACTTGCCCTCTGCATTGACGATGACAATATACGACCACCCTTGTTGGCGGGCCTTCCAATTGACGCTATCAATCGACTCAGTGTCTAAGATGGGCATGTAGTTCGGGTGTTGGATGGAGAGCATACAATCGCCCACAAGGGTTCTAGGCATCAGTTGGGCGGCGATCAGCTTACTAACCACCATCCAATAGCCCAGCACCCCCTCAATACGACGATGATCGGGAGACAGGACGGGCAATTTACGTAGGAAGGCCGATTGAATCTGCCCGATGTTAATGGGCGTGATGAAGCGCCCAATCACCTTTTCAATGGGCGTCTCCGTCTCGAAAAAGACAAGTTGCCGCCTCACGCTTGCAAGGCTGTACATGATGTCAGTGACAGGGGTATCGGAGCGTTGTTTGAGCAAACTATTAAATTGGGCCTGTTCTTCGGGCGTCAAATCCCGGCCTAGTTGGTGGGGAGTGAGAAACGGCGGCAGCTTTTCGATAATATCGCCTTGACTGAGCCACCCCACAAACTGGTTTTGCTTATCCACGACGGCTAAGTACGTCGTCCCTGAGCCGAACATGTAGTTTCCAGCGTCTTGGATCGTTTTATCGACGGGGATGGTGAGCACCCGGCGGGACATAAAATCGGCGGCAGTGCGAAGCCCATCCAAGTTGACTTGGGGACGACGCGGCGGGTCGGGAAGGTGGGGGGGAGCGGGAGGCTGAGATTCGGGAGTAATCGGCCTATTCAGGCGAAGCGTATCGTCATTGGAGAGTGTTAGGTTGCTCCGCAGGATTTGGCCTGCTTCAGCAATCGGCTCCTGATAATCGCTTCCGTGCCGCCGTTGCAATTGCTGGCACAAGACGAGGACAGCCTCTCCGCTTTTAGGGATTTGGCCGTAACCGATAGCCTTCTGAAGCATTCGCGTTGCGGCGGCATGAGCATCCCCGCTGAGATCGAGTGGGGGTGGGTCAAGCGGGCGAAATACGCCCTCCCACAAGAGGCGGCGCTCCTGTTCAGTAGGGAAGTCTTTAGCAATTAGATCACGCAAATAATTGAATGCGTTGTTGTACTGGTTGGCATTCATCCTCGGCCCTCACTCATAGCGTGTTGCCGCCATGTTTCTAGTATATACTAAACTTAAAAATGCGTTATCTTTAGATGTTAGAATGGTTAGATGAGTGGTCAGGGGGAGAATTTTCGGCTCACGGCAGCCAGCCGAAGGGGGGGTCGTCGTCCTCAGGCGACACGGGGGACGGTTGGACAACCTGACGAATAAACTGCCGTTCGGCCAGCCGCCCGATCCGCCGCAGCAAGGCCGGCGCAACCGTCCGATCCCGCCCCAGATCGCCCGTGGTGGCGATATAGGCAATCGCCCGCGCCGCCGTATCCGCCGAGAGGGGCACTTGGGCGCTGAACACCCCACCCAAAACCGGAAACAGGCTTAGCAAGCGGGCCGCAGCCCCCCCAAGACTGATCCGAGCGCCGGGGATGCTCAGTGGCGGGGCGTACAGAATCGTCCAGTTCAGGCCGGATTTTTGCAAGTAGCGTTCGGCCTCGCGCTTGCTTTCGAGGTAGCCGCTCGGTAGCCCGAATACCCGCGCCGCGCTGAGGAAAATGAAATGGTTCACGCCGTCGTTGACGGCCATTTGGGCCACATTGCGGGTCGAAACGAAGTTCAGATGGCGGAAGGTCAGGCCGCGTTGGGGGTTGGGCTTCAGCCCGCCGATCAGGTGGATGACGACGTTATGGCCGCGTGCCCGCCCGCGCAAACTGCCCGGATTCCAAGGGTCGCCGCTGATTACGCGCACCTCGCGGGCAAGGGGGCCGAGTTTTTCTTCGCTATCCGGGCGGACTAAGACTGTTACCTCAGCGCCGTTGTCCAGCAAGGCGCGAACGACCCGATAGCCGAGAAACCCCGTCCCCCCCGCGACGAAGACCCGCCGCGCCCGCCGGTTGTTCAGGCTTAGATTCCCCACTGCTTCAGGTCATCCAACATGGAGTAGGCCGTCATATCCAGATGGACGGGCGTCACCGAGACGTAGCCGTTATAGACGGCCCAAATATCAGTGCTTTCTTCGCTCACATCGCCCGTCGGGGCCTTCCCACCGATCCAGTAATAAGGGCGGCCTTCGGGGTCTAAGCGGGTGACGAGTTCATCATGGTAGATGCGCGTGCCCTGTCGGGTGATCTGCGTCCCCTTGATCTTGTCAATAGGCAGGTACGGGATATTCACGCTCAGCAGCGTCATGGGCGGTAGGGCGTTGGCAATGACGGCCTTCACCACGCGCTTGGCAATTTCGGCAGCGGCGCTGTAATCGGCCTCGTGAGAGCGCGTGTCCAGCGAGAAAGCTACCGAAGGCTTGCCGTGAATCGTACCTTCAAAGGCAGCGGCCAATGTGCCGGAATAGGTCAGGTCTTGGCCCAAATTAGCCCCCCGATTAATGCCCGAAACGACCAAATCCACCTTCGTCCCCAGCAACCCGATCAAGGCGATTGCTACGCAATCCGCAGGTGCGCCGTCCGTGCTAAAGGCCTCGAGGCCGTCGCCAATCTGGACGGGCGTCACACGCAGGGGCTTGGTGAGCGTCTTCCGGTGGCCGTTGGCGCTCTGGTTTTCTTCCGGGCCGATCACGGTTACGCGCCCAAATTCGCGCATGGTCATTGCCAACGCTTTCAGGCCGGGCGCAAAAATCCCATCATCATTTGAAACAAGGATGTGCATTGCGTGGGTTTCACCTTCTCATAAGGCGCAGGGTAAATTGTAGCATCAATTCTAACGTTTGGAGAAGGGCGGGGAAGGGCATAACTTTTAACATTCTTCCCCCCAAAAATAAAGTGAAGACGTAAGGGAAGTTTGGTCGCCTTAACCCCTCTCCCATCTTAACCAACCTTTAATTCAAATTGCCCTCTATACCCCCACATATGGGGGCAAGCGATGCCAATGGCCCCACCTGTACGGGTAGCGCACAGATGGTCTACAGCGACATGACAGGCTGCATTGAGGTTTCCCAAAATGGCCCTAAACGCGGTTAGAATCAGTTGACCGCCTACCCCCTTCGGGCTACAATTTCCGATACAGCATTACCCCCCTCGGCCCCCCAGACCTCCATCGGGCGGGTCGGCTTTCGCTACGCTAAAGAACTTAGGTCATGAACGCAAAAGATGCTTGGCTCGCAACACTGGGGCAACTTAAAGTCCAGCTTCCACGTACCACCTACGATACGTGGCTTCGACGTGCCGAGTTGGTTGGGCACGAAGATGGCCGCTACGTGGTCAGTGTGCCAAACGACTTCGTGCGCGATTGGCTCAACCGCCACCTGATCGGCTCGATGGAGGCATCGCTGGCCTCGTTCAGTGGCCGCCCGGCGACGATTGAGATCACGGTCTGGGAACCTGACCCCAGCGATTCGCCCCTGTTCCGGAACCGCCCCGCTCCCCGCGCCCTGCTGTACGGGACGTTGAACCCGTTCTACACGCTCGAAACCTACCTCGAAGGCGAGACGAACCGTTACGCCGCCCTCCTTGCCCACGCCATTGTCGATGGCCCTATCGGGCGTTACAGCCCAGCCTTTTTCGCGGGGCCGTTGGGGGTCGGGAAAACCCACCTGCTGCAGGGAATTGCCGCCGCCCTTGCCGATCAAGGCTACGGCGTGATCTACGCCACGGCGGAGGACTTCACGACGGAGTTGGTCAGCGCGATCCGAGCGGGCGGGCGCGATTTCCGCGATAAGTACCGCACCGCCGACGCCGTCCTGATCGACGATTTGCAGTTCATCGACGGCAAAGAAGCTACCCAAGCCGAATTAGTCGCCATTTGGGACGCCCTCCGCAATCGGGGCCGGAGCATGATCTTCGCGGCGGATCGGCTCCCCCGCGATATGGCCCGCCTCTCTGGGGATGCCAAAAGCCGCTTGCAAGGCGGCCCCATCGCCGTGATCGATGCGCCGGATTACGACCTGCGCTGTGCGATCCTCGCCGCCAAAAGCAAGGCGCGGGGCCTGCCGATGCCGCCCGTCGTGGTGCAGCACATCGCCGAGCGGCTGACGACCCACGTTCGGGACTTAGAAGGCGTTGTCGAGCAAGTCGAGACGTATGCGACGCTCACCCGGCAGCCCGTCACGCTAGAGATTGCTGAAATGGCACTCCGGGCGGTGGGAGCGAGTGTGGCCCGGCATGGGGCGCCGACGCTAGAAGATGTCCTGACTGCCGTCAGCCGCTACTACGGCCTGACCATTGAGGATTTAACCGGGCGCAAGCGGACAAAAGCCATCGTCCATGCCCGCCAAATGGCCATGTACCTTGCCCGCGAAGACGCCGCCGAACCCCTCACCCGCATTGGCTTGGCGCTTGGCAAGCGCGATCACAGCACCATTGCGCACGGATGCGCCCGCGCCGCCGACCTGATCGCCACTGACCCCGATGTGAGCATCCAACTCAGTGCCATTCGGGCCAGTTTGCGCGGCGCGGAGCCACCCACCGCCCCTGCCCGCGTACCCGTTCCGGCCTATAAGAACGGGATCACTACGCGGTAGAGGCTGTACACCGCAAACCCCGCCCACGCCGCCGCGAGTGTCGCCATCGCGCCGATGTGGGCGACCCCCCGCCGACGGGCGGGTAACCCCCGCGCTGCGATTCCCACCCAAAACCCGATTCCCACCGCATGGAGTAGCGCTCCCGTCGCAAGGGCCGGGTACAGATAGCGCCCTTGAAACTGGACATACTTCAGATTGTAGTAGCCGAAGGCCAATACGGTGAAGCCTGCCGCCGCCCCCAACATGATCAGGCTATCGGTGTGGGGGCGGGTGCGTTTACGCCACCCGGTCAATGCGGCGAGGACGGCCCCCAACCCACTCACGACGCTCATTACGACCAACCCGCGATAGATGCCTTGCGGGTAGGGGACGCTCATCCAACCGAATTGGCCATAAAAGCTCTGGTAGGTGGTTTGGAGCATATCGGCCAGCCAGCCGCCGACGCCCTTTTGAGCGATCCACTCACGAGTTTCAGGCTGTGGGCTGTTCAGGGCGAAGCGGTCATGGGCAGCTTGGGCCAAAAAGTCTGGCCAGCCGTAGGTTGCCACGTTCCGCGCCCACAACACCCCGCCGATCAGCACGGCTGGAATCAGGATCACCAGTCCAATTTGCACGAAGCGTACCAACGGCCACCGCTCCCGCCATGCGCGGAGGGCCACCGTCAGCGCGATCACGATGGTGAGCGGGTAGATCGTCAGTTTGGTCAGGAAGATCAGTCCGGCGAGGGGGCCGAACCACCACGCGGGGGGCCGCCAGCGCCCCGATCCGCGTAGGTAGGCGGCGCACAGTGCCAACGTCAGGGCCGCCAACGTCTCCGTGAGCGAGTCGTTGTTGACGCCGCCCATCATGAACAGGCGTTGCGGCAAGAAGGCCACGAACGCCGCCATGCCAAGCCCTACCCAGTACGCACTCGGAAACACGATCCGGCCCACCGCCCACACCCCGATCACGGCCCCCGCGCCCCACAATACCGAAGCCGCCCGCAACGCCCCGACATTCCCGCCCGTTGCCGTATACACCGGCGCTTGGAGCAGGTAGTACAGGGGCGGTTGGTGGTCTTCGTAGTCGTCGGGGGTGTCCATCACTGGGCAACACCCCGACGCCGCGATCTCTTGGATGACGCGGTAGTGGGCGGGTTCGTCAGGGACTTGCCAAATGGGCGTGTTGGCGGCATATAGTAGCCCCAAGACCACATACCCGGTCAGGATGAGGGCGAGGGGCAGGACGGGTAAAATCCGGCGGGGCATAGCGGTTCCTTTGGTGGGGTGCAGGGGGCCGGACTCCTGCCCGGCCCGCCCCTCAGGGCTAGATCGCAAACGGGGTGGCCGTCGCAATTAGGAAAAACAGGCCAATGGTGGCATATCCCAGATAGCGGCGGGGCTTATCCAGCAGGGTGAAATCGTCGCCGGGCGGCGGGTGGCGTAGGCCCGTCAGCAGGGCGAGGAAAGTGAAGAAGATCAGGCTTGGGAAGACCGTCAGCCCCAAGACGATCATGATGACGAAGGTAGCAAAGGCGATCTTCCATGCGAACTCGCCGAACAGGGCATACATGACGTGGCCACCGTCGAGTTGGCCGATGGGCATCAGGTTGAGGACGGTCAGCAACATCCCGAACCACGCCGCCAATGCGACGGGCTGCCGCGAGACAAACCGCGAGAGGTTCGCCACATCTGGGCGTAAGAGTTCGCCCAAGCCCTGCAACAACAGCGGCATCCCGATCTGTTCATTGCCGAAGGCGCTGATGAAGAGCAAGTTTGGGCGGGGGGAGGGTTGCAAGAACAGGCTGATGATAAAGGCGATCAGCGCCACCACAAAGCCCGCCAACGGCCCGCTGATCCCTACATCGAACAACTGTTTGCGGTTGTTGAGCGGACTCTTGATGAAGATCACCGCCCCCAGCGTGCCGAGTAGGAAAAACGGCATCGGGATGAAGTACGGCAACGTCACCGAGATTTTGTGACGCCGCCCGGCGAAGTAGTGGCCCATTTCGTGCACGCCCAAAATGAGCAGCAGGATCAGGGCGAAGGGCGCACCCAGCCGGATCACCGTCCCGACTTGGCTCCAATCTCCGCGACTGATCGCCCGCAGGACGGAATTGAGCGCAATGCCGTGAAATTGGGCGGCACTCGCTGTCGTCGTGAAGATCGTGAGGATCAATAACAGGGCGTGCAACCAGCCCGGCGAATTGAAGGTGCGGGGCCGGATCACCCCTTCAACGATGATCAAGACTTCCATGTTCGCCCGCCGCCGCAGCAACGGGGTGAAGCCCAAGGGTCTCAGGCGTTCCACCATTTGGGGGTAAGCCCCTTCGCTATCTTGCAACAACCTGCCGCGTAACAAGATGGCCCGCCCGAAGCGGCTTTCAACCGAAACATCGGCATCGATCACATCATATAGGCCATCAAGGGCGGCAGTAAGCCGTTCGACAACGCCATCGGCAGGGCGAAAGAGCATCGGGGGTGGGGGGAAGGGTGCGGGTTGTTCCGGCACGGAACCGCCCACCGTCTCTGGGAAGGCCATAATAAAATACCTCTATGCTAAGGTTACGCTTCGGATCGCGGCGCGAGAAGCCGCCGAATCAGGTTGAGGACGCCGCCGGTTGGGGCGGGGGTCTCGTCGGCGGGGCGGTTCAGCAGGCTGAGCGCGATGTTCAGCTCGCGGGCGTCCAGCCAGATTCCCCCACACTGTGGGCACACATCTAACTTGAGATCGTTAAACTGGGGGAAGCAGATTTGTTGCAGAGGTGTCCCGTCTCTAGGGCACAGGCGGCTGGATTCGGTGATCAGCCGCTCGATCTGTTCCCCTTCGCGGAGCACCTGATCCAACGTAGTTGGATCGATGTTGGCGAGTTGAGCGAGTTCGCCGTAATCCAGCCAGTGGCCGCCGCTACGCGGGCATTGGTCGATCCGCACCCCTTCAATAGAGATGCCCACCATTTCAACATCGGGATAAACGGGAGAACGCATCGTGAAAGACCGCCCTTTCTGCTATTCGACCTTCGGCAGGGTAACGCCCGTCTGGTTTTGGTACTTCCCCTTGCGTGTGGCGTAGTTTACGCTTGGCACGCCATCCCCCTGAAAGAAGAGGACTTGCCCAATCCCCTCGTTGGCATACACAACGGCGGGGAGGGGCGTCGTGTTAGAGATTTCCAGCGTGATGAAGCCCGCCCAACCGGGTTCGAGGGGAGTCATGTTCAGGACGAGGCCACACCGGGCGTAGGTGCTCTTGCCGAGTACGATGCCCAAAACATCCGGCGGTATGGTGATGTATTCAACGGTGCGGGCGAGGGCAAACGAATTGGGCGGAATGATGCACCGATCCCCCCGATGTTCGACGAGACAGCGCGGATCAAGGGCTTTGGGGTCTACGACGGTGTTAAAGGGCGTCGGGGTGAAGATGCGGAACTCATCGGCAACGCGAATATCGTAGCCGAAGCTGGAAAGACCGTAGCTAATAACACCCGTCCGTACAAGGGCCTCCTCAAACGGCGCGATCATGGCGTGTTCTAACGCCATTTGGCGAATCCATGTATCCGGTTTTAGGCCCATTGTCGCGTATCCTTTGCTCTGATGAACCTCGCCTCTCTCAAGAGAGAAGGGGCGGGGTTATTCTTCTACCGTAGCTTCTACCGCAGTTTCGGCAGCGGGTTTGGGGGCTTCGCGGCGCTCCATGACTTCTGGCGCGGACATGCCCATCAGGCGCAAAAGCCGCGCAAAAACCACCTTACACGCCATGTAGAAGCGCAGCCGCGCCCGCTGCACTTCGAGCGGGATGTCGTCCTGTTCGGAGATTACCCGCACCCGATCATAGACGGGGTGGAACAGACCGGCGAGATCGAGCGCAAAGACGGCGATTCCCTGTGGGGCCATTTCTTCTACCGCCCGCATAATGACCTCCGGTGCTTCAAGGGCCTTCTTCAACACGGAACGTTCATCAGCCCCAAGCAGGTTCAAATCCGCCCCCGCTGCTGATTCCGGCGTGAGGCCGCGCTCCGCCGTCTTGCGCAAAATCCCGGCACAGCGGACGTGGGCGTTTTGAATGCGGTAGACCGGATTTTCATCGCCTTGTTCGCGGGCCAAGTCCAGATCGAAGTTCATGGCGGTGTTGGGGCTTTGGGCCAACATGAAGTAGCGTACCGCGTCGGCCCCTACGTCGTCGATCAGTTCATCCAGTTCGACGAAATCCCCCCGGCGGGTGGACATGCGGCGGGCCTCGCCGCCTTCGACCAGTTCCACCATCTGGTGAATGACCGTCCGCACCACCGACGGATCGTAGCCGAGTGCCTGCACACCGAGTAAAACTTGCGGCGCAGTGGCAGCGTGATCAGCCCCGAACACGTCCACGACCAGATCGAAGCCGCGTTCGAGCTTGTTCTTGTGATAGGCCATATCGGGCAGGCGGTAAGTGGGTTCGCCCGTGCGCTTGACGATGACGCGGTCTTTTTCGTCGCCCAGAGCTGTCGATTTGAACCAGACCGCGCCATCTTGATCGTAGGCCATGCCGCGTTCGCGTAGTGCCCGTACCGTCTCCCACACGCTGCCATCTTCGTACAGGCTGTTTTCGAGGAAGAACACATCATGATTGATGTTCACCCGCCGCATACTGAAGCGCAGCCGATGGAAGATCGCATCGGAGGCCAATTGGCGGAACTTCTCAACGGGCGCATCGGCCAGCGAGTCGCCGTGCGTGGCGGCCAAAACTGCCGCAATCATGCGGATGTACAGGCCCTTATAGCCTTTTTCGGGGAAGGTGGCAGGCAGCCCGAACAATTCGCGGTAGCGGGCCTGAACGCTGGCCCCCAAGACGTTCATTTGCTGCCCGGCATTGTTGTAATAATACTCGCGGGTGACTTGCCACCCCAACACACTCAGCAAGTTGGCGAGGGTATCCCCGATCACGCCGCCGCGAATCCGATGCACGCTCAGCGGGCCGGTAGGGTTGGCGCTGACGTATTCGACTTGGGCACGTTTACCCGCCCCGATGCTCATCTGGAAGACGTTTTCGCCCGCCGCAATGATGTTTTCGACCTGTGCGTTGAGCCACACGGGGGAAAAGCGCATATTGATGAAGCCGGGCGGGGCCACCTCCACCCCGCCGATCATCGGATGGGGGGGCAAGTGCGCCGCAATAATTTTGGCGATCTCGAGGGGGGGCAGCTTGGCCTCTTTTTGCACTTGCATGGCAACGGCAGAGGCGTAATCGCCATGTTCAGGGCGCTTTGGCGGGCCGACACGAAGGACAGGGATGGGGAAGGCGGGCAATGTTCCGGTGGCTTGGGCAGCAGCGATGCCTTGCCGCACCAACGCGGCGATTTCTTCGGGTAGTGGCCTCACGTCAGCTTTCGACTCCTGATAGGAATATGCAACGGCAATTCTATCAGGAATCGGCGGGGGGAGGTAGATTCAGCCGCAGAGAAAATGAAAAACGCCACGAGGCAACCCCAGCGGCGTGCAAAAACCTCTTTGAGGTATTGGGGGCATTAGCGATAATTGCTCAGGTAGCGCTCCAATTCATCGCGGGTGATCGGCTTCTGGATGTAGTCTGTCGCGCCCACCTTCGCTGCGTGGGCCTTCTCATTATCGCGGAGTAAGGCGCTAAACATCAAGATCGGGCCGGTGAATCCCGCTGCGCGGAGGTTGGCACATGTCGTATACCCGTCTTGCATCGGCATCATGATGTCCAGCATGATAATATCGGGTTTGTACTGCTGGGCGAGTTGCTGTCCTTCAATACCGTCTTTCGCTTCGTAGACCTCGCACTTCATCAACTTCAGCAATCGCTTGGTGACAAGCCGAATGGCAGGGTCGTCGTCAACTATCAATACTCTGGCAGCCATGATCTTCTCCAAACTGGCGGTTG
>Ga0272446_1004613_pt1 | contig 16111 bp, 14 predicted proteins | sample YNPCB0061_FD_194587 | JGI IMG/M metagenome (GOLD analysis project Ga0272446, IMG submission 194587) | Hot spring microbial mat communities from Yellowstone National Park, WY, United States - YNP-CB-006-1 | ecosystem: Environmental > Aquatic > Thermal springs > Hot (42-90C) > Sediment | place... | reverse complement strand
ATATGTGCGCCGCTCTGGAAGAGCGAGCCCGACAAATCCTCGCGGAGTTGGACAGAGGCGAAGCAGCCTGTCAGTTTCCGGACCGCCTGTGGAGCGCAGTGGAGAAGCTGCTCAGTGTTGAGGAGGGAAAACCAGGATGAAGCTCGAGGATCTCTTTGCCGACCCGACCCGCACTCGAAAGCCGCGGGATTACGGGCTCACGCACGTACTGGATAAAGGGCTCTCAGTCGCTGAAGTACAGGGCCTCGTCGAAGTCGCTGCGCCATACGTGGACATTGTAAAATTCGGCTGGGCTACGTCCGTGGTCGTACAAAATCTCGACGCCAAGTTAGAGGTCTTTCGCCAGTGCGGCATCGACGTGTGCTGCGGCGGCAGCTTGTTCGAACTTGCAGTGCGCCGCAACCGGGTTGACGACTACGTTGCCTTCCTGAAAGACCACGGGTTCCGACTCGTCGAAATTTCTGACGGCGTCATCGAGCTCGAGCACAAGCAAAAGTGCCTGTACATCGAGCGCCTGGCCAAAGACTTCAAGGTACTTTCCGAAGTTGGCAGCAAAGACGCACAAGTGGTTGTCGCCCCGTTCCGCTGGGTGGCCCAGATCAAAAGCGAACTGGCGGCCGGAGCATGGAAGGTGGTTACCGAGGGAAGGGAATCCGGCACGGTTGGGTTGTACCGGGAGAGCGGCGAAATTCGAACGGGCCTCATCGAAGAAATCGAGATGGAAATCGACCCGAAGAATTTGATTTTTGAGGCTCCGCAAAAAGCACAGCAAGTTTGGCTCGTAAAACACTTTGGGAACAACGTGAATCTCGGGAACATTCCGCCCCAAGAAGTGGTTTCCGTTGAAACGATCCGCCAGGGTCTACGAGCGGACACCATGCTCACGCGCTGAGACACGATGTTGCCAAGACTCCGCAATCCCGCTGTCGTCGTGAACTGCGAAACGGCAGGCGTGGGGATCATCCATTCGCTCAGTCTCGAGGGCATCGACATCATCACGGTAGAGCGCGACTGGCCGCCCACGTTCGGAAGGTTTTCCCGCTATCCGAAGCTGAAGCTCACCTACCGCCCCTGGCGAGGAGAAACCCTGGTCGATGCGCTCCTTCGCGCACAGGATCTCTTCGAGGGAAAGGGGATTCTTTTTCCGAGCACCGATCGGGACCTCGAAGCGCTGATCCTGGGATTCGACCGTCTGGCCGCCCGCTACTGCGTGCCGGCATCTCCGCACATCGGCATGCGAATTTTTGAAAAAAATTGGCAGTACGAACTCGCCGAACGGACCGGCACTCCCCTTCCCCGGCATACCCGCTTCCTCGCTGGGCAGCAGCCTGACTTGTACGGATTCCGCTTTCCACTCATCATCAAACCGTCGTCGCGTGCTGCAGCCGAAGGGGAGGAGACGTTTCGGCTCCGCATCCTCGACTCTCCCGAGGCACTCGCGCGCTGTTTGGAACAAATCGCCCGAGAATTCCCCGGGCGCGCTTTTCAAATTGCCGAAAATATCCCCGGCGAGCCCGACCAGTTGTACACCGTTGGCTCGTACAGTAACCGCGAGGGCAAAGTGCTGCGCTCCTACACTGGGCGAAAGGTCACCCAGTATCCCTACCACCACGGCATGGCCAGTGTGGCAGAGTCGGTGGAACTGCCGAAACACGTAGTAGAATCGGCCAGAGCGCTACTCGAGGAGGCAAAGTTCCACGGAATCAGCCAAGTGGAATTCAAATTCGACAAGCGTGATGGGCAGTACAAGTTGCTCGAAATCAACGGACGCTCGTGGCTGTGGGTCAAATTAGCCGCCTTTTCTGGCGTAAATCTGCCCCTGATCCAGTACTACGATTTGACTGACGATCCGCGCGTCGCCCGTGCCGTAGCAGAACCCCAGCGCAACGACCGGTTCTTTGTCTTTGATTACCACGTGAAACGAAACAAACTTCCTAGCGAACGGCAGCGAATTCAACAGCTTCGACGTTCCAAAACTCTGATCCCTGCTATGGACGAGCCTACCGATCGATGGTTGCGCCTGGCGCACCGGGTGGTGTCTACAGCGAAACTTCTCCGACGGTAGCGGTCCCTTCAGAGGGTCTTGCGCTCTGCGCTTGCGTGCTTAGGTTTTGGCCCTGCCACTATGCAGAAGCAAAAGACTCAAGACCGAGAAATCGTCCTTCGTGCGTTCGACCGCCTCTTCGAGCGCGCAGCTGCCAAGCTGCGGGTCGAAGTGTCGGAAGAGGAAAGACAGGAGGCGCGCCGCGATTTCGCGGAACGCGCAAGCCAAGCGATCGAAATGTTCGCGCAAATGGGCGTGCTGGAAATTCCAGAGGAGGTCATGCAACACATGGAAGCCTCGCTGGATCAGCTCTCTCCAGCGCAACTGATCGGCTACCTGGCGGCACTGCCGCTTGTACACCAAGCCCAAGAACTCATGCGCCAGTTGGCTTATCAGGCTGCGCAGCAAAAGCTCCTGGAGCGCATGATCGAACAGGCGGACGATACGTACGGCGGGAACTAAGCCGTACCACACGGAGTGCCACCGGGGCGGCTCAACTAGCCGCCCCGAATGATTCTTTGGTTCGACCACATCCCGCAGGAGCGAGTTCGCACCAACCCCGGTATTCTCCCTGCGGCCGGAGCACCCCCTGTCAGTTACGCTGCGGACGCTGCTCAGTGGCCTGCACCCTCCAGCTCTGACGGCAAGTGCCCGAAGCGCCTATTCCCAAAGAACTGCGGTTCTCTTCTTCTCGGTTTTCAACTTCCTGAGCTACCGTCGGGCAACATCGTCTGAGAAACGGAGGTCGTTGCAACAACGCTGCTCCGAAGGTACGCGTCGCCAACAACACGAGGAGGACCCGATGATCGAGTGGAGTGAACAACACCGGATGATTCAGGACATGATGCGCCGCTTCATCGACGCGGAGGTTTTGCCCCACTTGAAAGAACTCGAACACGGCGACCTGCCGCCCTATGGGATCATGCGCAAGTTGGTGCAGCAGTTTGGCATCGCCGAAGCAGCACGTGCCCGCTACGAGGCACAAAAAGCGAAGGCCCTGCGCGGGGATCTCGGAAGCGACGAAGCACCAAGAACGGGGGCCCAAGCCGCCGAGGCACTCGCGCTGCAGATCATCCCCGTCATCGAGCTCAGCAAGTATTGCCCAGGGTTGGTCACAGCCATGGGTGTCAGCATGGGACTCACCGCGGGCGCCATCATGAGCAAAGGAACGTGGGCGCAAAAGGATCGTTGGGGACTGCCGTTGCTCACGCTGGAAAAGATCGGCGCCTGGGCCATCACCGAACCAGGTTCAGGCTCCGACGCCTTTGGTGGAATGAAATCGACCGCGCGCCGTGACGGCGATACCTACGTCCTGAACGGCCAAAAAACCTTCATTACCAATGGACCCTACGCCGACACGATTGTGTTCATTTGCAAGCTGGACGACGGCGTCACCCCGCCGCGCGACCGCAAAATCGTGGCGTTCATTCTCGACCGCGGGATGCCCGGGCTCGAACAGTCCAAACCACTGAAGAAAATGGGAATGCATTCCTCGCCCACGGGGGAATTGTTCCTGGACAACGTTCGCTGTGGCAAGGAGCGCCTCCTCGGAGAAAGCGAAGATGCGTACGGGGGCAAGTCTGGCGCCAAAGCCACCTTCGGCACAGAGCGCTCCGGTGTGGTGGCCATGGCGTACGGGATCGTCGAACGGTGCATCCAATTGTGTACCGAATATGCGCGCACCCGCGTGCAGTTCGGCCGTCCGATCGGCGAGTTCCAGCTCATCCAACTCAAGCTTGCGAAAATGTACGTGGCGCGAATGAACATCCGCAACATGCTGTTCCGGCAAATCGAAATGGCGGCACAAGGAAAGTCGCTGAGCTTTGCCGAGGCTTCCGCAAACAAGCTTTACGCAGCGCAAGCAACGATGGAAGTCACACTCGAAGCGGTGCAACTCTTTGGCGGCAACGGGTACATGGCGGAGTTCGGCGTCGAGCAGCTCTGCCGCGATGCCAAGGTCCTGCAAATTTACGGCGGCACCGACGAAATTCAGGTGTCGCAAATTGCCCGATCGATGCTAGCGGGCGAAGCCTAATTGGCTGTGCCCATAAGGCTTGGCTCCTTGCACGGCACCCACCCGCGACCTTTCCGCTTCGTTCGCCCGGCTTTCGAGTCGGCAACATGTTTCGCGCAAGGCGACTAACGATTTTCGGCAGCGCTGCTGTGGCCCCGGGGCTCCCGGTGTAACTCGCGGATCCCTGCGGAGTCCCCAACGAGAACCACTTGCGCCATGTCTAAAAACAAGCCGGTACCGACGACGCCCGGGATTCCGCGGATTGCAAGTTCCAAATCGTGTGGGCGGTCGATCGGGCCTACTGCACAGTCGAGGATGTGGTTGTCCCCATCGCTCGTAAACGCGACTTCGCCGTCGAGCCGCAGGATTGGTTCTTGCCCCAACATTTGCCGGAGCCGGCGCTGGCAAAACGGGGTGGCAAACGGCACCACTTCGACGGGCAGTTTCCCTCGTGTTCCGAGTTGCGGAACCAGTTTGTCCGCTGTGGCCACTATGACCAACTGCCGCGAAGCCGCAGCAACGACCTTTTCTCGTACGAGTGCACCGCCGTAACCCTTGATGAGATCCAAGTTCGGGGCAACTTCATCCGCGCCATCCACAGTCACGTCGATGACGTCCACCTCCGCCAGCGTCACCAACCGCAGGCCCAGCAAGCGTGCGAGTCCTGCAGTGGCCTCAGAAGTCGCGACGCAGCGCACAGTGGAGGCGAGCCCTGCAGCGTTCGCTAGGGCTCGCACGAACGCGGATGCTGCCCGGCCGGTTCCGAGCCCCACCGTGTTTCCAGGAGCCACGAACTGCAAGGCGCGGGCAGCCACAGCCGCCAAAATGCGTTCGTTGTTCGCTTCGTCTGCCATCAGATCACTCCTAGCGCCCGGAGGCGCTCCCGCTCTGCGACCGACAGTTGCAATAGGCCCCCGTAAACCTCGTCGTTATGCTCTCCCAGTTGCGGAGCACCGCGTGACACTCGGCCTGGCGTCTCGGACAACCGTGGATACACGGCCTGCATTCGCACAGGGCCGATGACTGGATCGTCCACGGTGATCAAACTTTCTCGCTCACGGTAATGCACATCGGCAAAAATATCGGCGATCGAGTACACTCGCGATACGGGCACTTCCGCCTCCACCAAGATCCGCTCGACTTCTTCTGCAGTGTGTCGGCTCACCCATTCACCCACAATTGCGTGGATTTCCTCCGCGTGCGCCACACGTGCTTGCAAGGTGGCAAAACGGGGGTCCTCGGGGAGGTCTGGCCGACCCATGGCCTTGGCAAGGCGGCGAAAGAGCACGTCCCCGGCCGCGACGATGCACACGAATTGGCCATCTTTGGTTTCCCAGTTGTCTAGCGGAGCCGAGTTCGGCAACCGGTTGCCTTGGCGTTCACGAACCAAACCGAGGCGATCGTAAGCTGCGGCGGTGTACTCGAGTACCCGGAAGACAGACTCGTAGAGCGCCAAGTCGATCCATTGGCCGCTTCCTCCCCGCGCGCGATGCAACAAAGCGAGCACGATTCCAAACGCGTTGAACACTGCCGTGAGGTAGTCGGCTACCAAGATTCCTGGTCGAACCGGAGGGCGGTCGGGATACCCGGTGAGATACAGGAGCCCCCCAAATGCAATCCCAATTCGGTCAAGCCCGGGGCGGTTTCGGTACGGCCCTGTTTGGCCATAGACCGACACCCTTGCCAGGATGAGTTGCGGGTTCAGCGACTGGAGCCGCGGATAGTCGAGCCCCCACTCCTCCAAAGTGCCTGGACGAAAATTTTCCACGATCACGTCGACGTGTGGCACCAGCCGCAAAAACAACTCCCGGCCTTCCGGGTGACGAAGGTCGAGCGTGATCGACTTCTTCGCCCGGTTATCCACGGCCCACCAAAGCGAGTAGTCGCCAACGAAGGGGCCAATCTCGCGCAAGAAGTCCCCGCTTCCTGGAAGCTCGACCTTGTATACTTCCGCACCGAACTCGGCGAGCAAGGTGGCCGCAAACGGTGCGGCGATTCGCGTGCCCAGGTCCAACACGCGCACCCCTTCCAAAGGAAGCTGCGGGTTCATGGAACGACGAGCCCTCCGCGCGTGTAATCCTGCGGCCAGCTACGTGGTTGCGGCCCGAGCTGCTGGCCCTTACAATGGCGCGACGTGAGCGCTTCTCCGCAAACGGGAGAGGGCCAGCGGCCGACTGCACCGCTGCCACTCGACGAGCGCCGACGTCGCCGCCGCGAGTCGTGGCTGATCGCGGCAGCCGCTGCTGTGTTCGTCCTCCTCTCTTGGTGGGAGATCGCTCGCGATCCGTCCGGGAACACCGGGCTGCTCAGCAACAACGTGGTGTCGTTCCTTCTCATCAATGTCAACTTGTTGTTGCTAATCCTGCTGATCTTCCTGGTTACCCGCAACGTGGTCAAACTCGTTTGGGAACGGCGCCGGGGCATTTTTGGCTCCCGTCTACGCACCCGTCTTGTGGTTGCCTTTGTCGGGCTAACGCTTGCTCCGAGTATCTTGCTCTTTCTGGTTGCGCAAGGCTTCCTTCAGGTCGCTTTCGAAAGCTGGTTTCAAAGCCGCGTGGAATCCGCCCTCCAGGGCTCGGTTGGGATCGCGCAAAGCTATTACCAGTTCGCTGCAAACACCGCGTTCCGTTCGGCGCGCCAAATTGCTCGCCAAAGCGAGGCGCTCGGATTGTGGGAGCCCAGCAAAATAGAGGAGTTGCGTGGGTGGACCGAGGCCAAGCGGCAGGAGTACGGGTTGGCGAGCGTGGAGTTGTGGGACCAGGCTCGGCAAAGCCTGATGCGCGCCGATGCTCCGGAGGCGCCTGGACTTCCAAGCGTTTCGGCGGAAGCGGGACGCACCGTATTTTCCGGCAACGACTTTGCCGAAACGCACCGTTGGGGTCGGGCAGATGTCGTCCGCGTCGGGGTGCCAGTGCGAAGGGGAGACGGCCAGGTTTTGGGGGCGGTCTGGGTGGCTTTTGTCGTGCCCCGCAGCGTAGCCGATACCGTTCGGGCGATCGCGCGCTCTTACGAGGAATATCGCCAGCTCAACGTCATGCGTCAGCCAATCAAGAACAGCTACATCCTGACGTTGGCGCTTCTGACTCTCGTACTGATTTTTTCGGCTACCTGGTTCGGCATCCGCCAAGCGAGAAATATCACCCGCCCCCTTTTGCAGCTCGCGGAGGGGACTCGCGAAATCGCCAAGGGGAACTGGAGCTACCGGATCGAGCCGGCGACGGACGAAGAAGTGGCGGTGCTCGTGGAGTCGTTCAATCAAATGACCAGCGAACTCGAGAAGACCAACCTGGAGCTGGTCGAGCGCCGTAACTACGTGGAAAACTTGCTCGCTAACATTGCTGCTGGTGTCGTGTCGATCGACTCCACCGGTTGCATTTCTTCGATCAATCCTGCCGCAGAACGGATGCTCGGGCTCAAGTTTCCTCAGGTTCAAGGACGCCGATTCGAGGACGTCTTTACTGGGCCGCTTTGGGCCCATCTCGCCGAGCTGGTTCAAGAGGTGCAGGAACAGCCGCACCGGGACGTGCAACGGCAAATGAAGTTCGCCACCGGGGAGACCCCGGTGACCACTCTGGTCACGGCACGGGTGCTTCAGGACGGACGCGGAGCTGCGAAGGGCGTGATGCTGTTTTTCGAGGACGTGACTCACCTCTTGCGCGTGCAGCGAATGGAAGCGTGGCGCGAGGTAGCCCGGCGGCTAGCCCACGAGATCAAAAATCCCTTGACGCCCATCCAGCTCTCCGCGCAACGGCTCCACAAACGGCTTGCCGGATCCCTGACTCAAGACGACCGCACGGTGTTCGAGGAGTGTATTCGGGTCATCGTACAGCAAGTGGAAGAAGTGAAACGTCTCGTCAGCGAGTTTTCACGCTTTGCCCGTCTTCCCTCGGTTCGTTTAGAGCCCGCAGATCTCAACACCATCGTGGAAGAAGCCCTCTCTTTGTTTCGCCAGGCGCACCCTCAGCTCTTGTTCGAGTTTGCCCCCGACCCCTTGCTTCCCCCGGTAGACATCGACCGCGACAGCCTCAAACGCGCCCTCGTAAACATCCTCGACAATGCCGTGGCTGCATGTGCGGCCGTCGGCGAAAGTGGCAAAGTCACCGTGACGACACTGTGGCTCGCCGAGTGGCAAACCGTGCGTTTGGAAATTGCCGACACCGGGTGCGGCATGACCGCTGAGGTCAAGGCGCGCCTGTTCGAACCTTACTTCTCGACGAAGAAGGACGGCACAGGTCTCGGGCTGGCAATTGCCTCGTCGATCCTCGCCGAGCACCAGGCGTACATCCGCGTGTTCGACAATCTTCCGCGCGGGAGCCGATTTGTGATCGACTTTCCGGTGCGTTCCGCCGGAATGTCCGCCTCGCCTGGGGCCCGGGCGCAAGGTGCCTCGGCGTAGGCAAGCGATGGAACCCCGCGGATCCGCAATCGAGCAACTCTAGCTTGGCTGCCGACAAGCGTGCTATGCGCGCTTCTGCTGCTAGCGAGGCAGGCACAGAGCACATACGAGTGGAGAAGCCCGATATGGCAACGGTTTTGGTAGTCGATGACGAGCCGCAAATTCGTGCGTCGCTGCGCGGCATCCTGGCAGAGGAAGGACTTACAGTCCTCGAAGCGGAGAATGGCCTCGCCGCGCTGCGGACCATCGAGCAGGAGCGCCCGGACCTGATCATCGTGGACGTGTGGATGCCCGAAATGGATGGCCTCGAGTTCTTGCGAGCATTGCAATCTGGCACGGATCGGATGCACCCACCCGTGGTGATGATCTCGGGTCACGGGAACATCGAAACGGCGGTCAAAGCTACCAAGCTCGGAGCCGTCGACTTTATCGAGAAACCCTTTTCCTTGGATGGCTTCCTTGCCACGGTGCATCGCGCTCTTCGCCATGAGCACGGATCTCCCGGTCTTGGCGACCTGCCCGGGGCTGAGTCTCCACAAGCCAGCGAATCGCATTCGAGTGCGCAACCGTTTTCCACCACCGGCGTGCGGGCGTTACAGCGCACAGTGGCACGCAGCGTCGTACATACCGGAACAGGCCTCCACAGTGGCACGAAAACTGGCTTGATTTTACAGCCTCTTCCCTCTGGCTCGGGGATCGTGTTTTCGAGCCTATCGGGGGAAGCGACGGTACCAGCGCACCTCGCCTGGGTGGACTCGACCGGTTACGCAACCACGTTGCATCGCGCCGGGGTGACCGTGCGGACGGTGGAGCACTTGCTGGCTACCTTGCACGCGTATCGCATCACGAACCTCTTCGTGAAGGTACAGGGGGAAGTGCCCATCTTGGACGGCTCGGCAGTCGGGTTTTGCCGCTTGCTCGAGGATGCCGGCGTGGTGGAGCAACCTGCTTGGGTTGCCGACATCGTCATCGATTCGCCGATCGAGGTTCGACGCGACGAACACGAATGGATCCGCATCGAACCGTTCGATGGGTTCGCGGTTTCGTACATTCTCGAGTACCCCTCGCCCATCGGGCGCCAAGAATACCACTACATTTACCAAGGACCGGAATCGTTTCGGGAAGAAATTGCCCCGGCACGCACCTTCGGTTTCGTGCGTGACCTCGCCAAGCTCGCCGCTGTCGGGCTTGCTGCTGGTGGCCGGCTCGACAACTGCATCCTCATTGACGACGAAAAAATCGTGAACACGACGCTGCGCTTCCCCGATGAGCTCGCTCGCCACAAAATTCTCGATATCATCGGAGACATGTACCTTCTCGGGCGGCCTCTGCGGGGGCGAATCACGGCTTGTCGCACCGGCCATTCCGAAAACATCGCCCTGTTGCGCGAAGTTCAACGCCGGTACTCGGCTTAGAGCGCTGTTGGGCACTCGCGCCTTCAGGCGCGAGCGCGTCCAGCCTGCCAGCCCGTGGCCGTCAGTGTTGAACTACCGACACACCGAGTCGGTGGTGCGTGCGACGCAGCGTGCGTGCGACTTTCTGCGCCTCCGTGGGGTCCTGAAAGCCTCCTACCGTCACGCGGTACACCGCACGCCGCTTCCTTCGTTCCTTCTCCACGCGTACGGCGTAGCCGGACCGTTTCAACGACTTGCTGACTTCCTCGGCCGTTGCATAGTCGCGAAAACTGCCGACCCGAACCGCAAACCGGCCCCTCGCTTGAGGCTCCTGCGTTTCATCCCCGCCGCCGGTGGACTCCATCGCAACCCGTGCCATTTGCACCTCGGGCGGACGCACTCCTGGCCACGGTTGCCGCTCGAACGTCGCTGCCAAAATGCGTTTGATGTCTCCCCACAGGTCCGTCGCTCCCAACACGGCAAAGGTCACTTGCTGTCCATTGAAACGGGCGGCGCCGACGAAACAGCGCTTTGCAGCACGCGTGTACCCTGTCTTCCCGACAACATCGATGTGGTACTCGCCCAGTAGCCGGTTGTGATTTCGAAGAGCGATCGGCCGCATGGAACCGGAAGCCGGACGGATCTGGCCCGTTCGAGTAGCAACGACCTCCGCAAAGAGCGGGTGCGCAATGGCGTGGCGGAAGATCGTAGCGAGGTCCCGCGCTGTGGAATAATGGCCTTCTGCCGGCAGCCCGTTCGGATTCACGAAATGCGTGTTTTGCGCCCCTAACCGCCGTGCCAAGACGTTCATTTGCCGTGCAAACGCGGGCACCGAGCCCGCAAGACCCTCGGCAATCACGATGCTGGCGTCGTTGGCGGAATTCAGCATGATCGCATACACCAGATCGCGCAGCCGTAACGCCATTCCGGGCTTGAGCCCGAGCTTGGAAGCTGGCGCCTGAGCAGCCTCCATCGACACCGGAAAGGCCTCGTTCAACCGCCCGCTTTGAAGCGCCAGCAAGGCTGTGACAACCTTGGTGGTACTCGCAGGCGGCAATGGCTCATCCGGGTTGTGACTCCACAGCACGTCCCCTGTGTCCGCATCCATGACAATCGCAGAGCGGGCGGTCATCCAGCCCTCGCGCGCCTTGCTGGCCGCCATCGTGAAAGCTGGCCACAGCAAAAGCACCACCGGAACAATCGCCTTCAGAACTCCACGCTTGCTGTTCGACATTGCCACCTCCCGTCCAACACCAACAGCCGACACCAAACACCATGCGCGAAACAGGCCCGGCTTGTCAACCGCAGAATGCAACCAGAACATCCCCCGATCCATTTTCCCCGCGCTTCGCGACCGATCGCTCATAGGGTTGGTTCCTCGAGGACAAAACGCGCTTCTTCGCTTTGAGCCATCATTCCGCGGAAGAAAAACACGCTGACCACTAGAGGCAGCACATAATACGCTACGCGAAATAACAGCACCGCAACGACTGCGCTTTCGAATGGGACCCCTAAGCTCGCAAACACAGCTGCCATCGACCCTTCCATCACCCCCAAGCCGCCCGGAATGAACGACACGAGCGAGAGCACGATGCCGACGGCAAATCCCACCACGACGAACGTGAACGGCACCTCGAGGTCCACGCACCAGAACGAGGTTTGCAGAATGTACAGTGTACCGAGCCAGTCGACGACAATCCAAAAAATGGGTCCAACCATGTGGCGCTTGCGCGCAAGCAAGAAGTCGATCCCGCGGTGCAAGTTGCGTTGAAAGCGCCAAACGCGCACGCGCCTCGGTTTATGTCGGGGGGCGAACCGTCGCAGGAACCAATGGGCGAACTCCGCCAGAACAAACAATGTGCGGCGTCGCAGCGCACGATGCGCCAACAAAAACACGGCCACCACCGTGGCGAGGGTGAACACGACCAGTAACAAGGCCGTAACGACCAAGGCAAATCCGTGCAGCTCGTGGGTGTGAAAGAGGTAATAAAAGCCGGTGACCACGAACAGCAGGAGGACCAAGTTCGTAACAAACGTTTGCACCAGAGAAACGGTGACGGCCGTACCTGACTGCATGCCCATCCGTAAAAAAAAGAACATGCGAACAGCGAAGCCGCTCAGCCCGCCGGTCGTGATCACGTAGTTCACAGAATTTGCCACGAATGTCACTTTGAGCATTTCCCAGAACGGCACCTGGCAACCGGCTGCCCAAGCAATTCCTTGGTAGGAACGGGCCATGGCCAAATAGCTCACGAGTGCACAGGCAAACGGTAAAGCAAGGAACCGCAGGTTCAGATTTGCCGCTGTCCGCCACAGCTCGCGAGCGTCGGAAAACACGAACACCGCAACCAGTGCAACGAAGCCAGCAACAAACAGCCACGACAGCCACTGGGGTCGCTGCGTCAGGTGTGTGACGAGTGCTTCCTGAGCGGGGTTTGGGGTTCTTTCTTTTCCACCCATGCGTACGCCTGGAGCAAACTGCGCGCAAATAAATGCATGCACCAACGGCGTCAAGGACGCCCATTCAGCTTGTCGCTACCAACTAGCCGCGCTAAAGCGCGGCCTTGGCAGTCGCAGACCATGTTCGTTCTTGCCAATCTCATTCGTGCCCTCGCGCAAGTGCTGGACCTTCTCCTGCATCTCTATTCCATCATCCTGATCGTGAGGGTGATTGTCAGCTGGGTCAACGCCGACCCCTTCAACCCGATCGTTCGCTTTTTGTACCAGGCTACCGAGCCGGTGCTGCACCGCGTGCGGAGGACGCTGCCCGTGGTCTATGCCGGAATCGATTTGTCGCCCTTGGTCGTGTTGCTGGCAATTTTCTTTTTGCAAGCGTTTCTCGTGTCGAGTTTGTATGACCTTGCTCGCCGCATGTGAGTTGAGGGCAGCGAGCGGGTGGCGCAGCCTCTGTCGAAAACTTTCAATCCACTCGTTCGGAAGCGAACGCGTGAGATGGGATGGTCCGCAAAAATCCCGGGCGCCATCGCACCGCGACTGCTGCGGTTGACACACTGGAAGTGCGTGGTTAGTCGCTGACCCGCTACGTTTCCCTAGGAGGTTTACGGTGCCGATCTACGAGTACCTTTGTGCCAAGTGCGGAGAATTCGAGGTAACCCAGCGAATCACGGATGAACCTCTCAAGCGCTGCCCCACGTGCCGCGGGAAGGTGCAAAAGTTGATCTCCGCAAGTTCGTTCCAGCTCAAAGGATCGGGCTGGTACCTGACCGACTATGCCCGGGCGGGCAACGGCAAGTCGAAGAAGGGCGAAGCCAGCGAAAGCAGTGGCGCCTCCGGAAGCGAGTCCTCAGCCAGCAGCGGCGAAACCAAAACAGGCAAGACTGGCAGCAAGGCTGCAGCGTGATTTGGCTCAGCGCGTCCAGAGGCTGGTTCCGCGCGATCCTATCTTTCGCCTCGACTGGCGGGCGTAGCCAAGCCTGCTGACGGGCGATTTACGCTGTTCCGTTACTCCGGGGCTTTTTCGATTTTTTGATCACCAGCACTTCGTGCCCATCCACCCGCAGGCGGCGTTCGCGTTGCGTTTCTTCTCCGCGGGGGTTGGCAGGTTTCGACGGACGATTGGGCACCTGCTTCTTTTCCTCTTGCCTCAACACCACAGTCTCCTTTGTTGAAGAACCGCGCCGGCTCGACAGGCCGTGGGGCTTACCGTGTGGCCTGGGAATGTCCCGGTGGTTCTACGCCTCTAACCCGGCTCGGGTGACGCAGCTTCCGCAGCGCCTTCGCCTCGATTTGCCGAATTCGCTCGCGCGTCACGGCAAAGCGTTGGCCCACCTCCTCTAGCGTGTAGTCCGATTTCTCGCCGATGCCGAACCGCATCCGCAGGATTTGTTCTTCGCGCGGCGTGAGGGTGGCCAACACCCGGCGGGTTTGCTCCTCGAGGTTCGAATATACCGCAGCATCCGCTGGCGAGATCGTTTGACGGTCTTCCACGAAATCACCGAGCGAGCTTTCTTCTTCGTCGCCAATGGGGGTTTCCAGGGAAACCGGCTCCTTTACGATGCGCAATACTTTGCGCACCTTCTCGAGCGGCATTTCCATTTTCTCGGCGATTTCTTCGGGGGTCGGCTCCCGCCCTAACTGGTGGATGAGGTAGCGAGAGGAGCGAACGACCTTGTTGATCGTTTCGATCATGTGCACGGGAATCCGGATGGTGCGGGCTTGATCGGCAATTGCCCGACTAACGGACTGGCGAATCCACCAAGTTGCGTACGTGGAGAACTTGTAACCGCGCTGGTACTCGAATTTCTCCACCGCCCGCATGAGCCCGATGTTCCCCTCTTGTACCAAGTCGAGAAAACCCAAGCCTCGATTCGTGTACCGCTTGGCGATACTCACGACCAAGCGCAGATTTGCTTCGATCAGCTTGCGCTTTCCCTCCTGGGCTTTGAATTGGCCTGCGGAAATAATCTCCAACGCCTGGCGAAGCGCGTCTGGTTCCATGCCCACTTCGTCGACCAACTCCCGAATGCGCTTGCGAGCAGCTCGAATCGCTTCAGCAGCTTGCCGCACTTCGTCAGCAGATCGCCGCGGCCGTTTGGTTGCAGGATCCGCCTCCACTGCAGCCCCGCGAGCAGCGAGCTTGAGAATTTCTCCGGCCCGATGGCCCAAGCGTTGTTCCCACTCGTCGATGATACGTTCTTGGTCTCGGATCGCACGCTGCGCCTTGCGCAAATCTTCGATGATTTGGGTGAAATGGCGGCGGCCAATTTCTAGGTCCTCCAGCGCTTTGCGGAGCCGGTTCCGAGAATCCTTCAACTTGCGTTGGAGGGCAGCAGTTTGCTGACGCGTACGGCTGCTCTCCGCTTGTCGCACGAGGGCGTTGTAGGTTTCCGCGGTACGACGTAGCCGCTCGAGCTTTTTCAGGATGGTTCCGTCCGGCTCCCGACTCGCGAGCTCCTCCTCGCCTTCTTCCCCCTCGAGCAAGTCCGGATCCACCTGGCGCTCGTCGTCCTCATCCAGCAACGCCCGCTCCGACAGCTCGCCGTCGAGGATGCGCTCTTCGAGCCTCAAGAGGTACCGAATCGTGTACGGCAGGGATAGCACCTGCTCGCGCACCTCGTTTTCCCCTGCCTCGATTTGCTTCGCAATCTCGACCTCTTGTTCGCGGGTGAGCAGCGGAACGGACCCCATCTCCTGGAGGTACATCCGCACCGGGTCGGAAGTATCGTCGAGGACCACTTTCTCCTCGGCTTCTTCCTCGGCAGCCCAGTCGTCCTTGTCTTCTTTGAGCGAAGGTTCGAGAGCGTCGTCCGCGTCGCCTTCGATGTCGCCTAGAACCGTGATGGCACCATCGAAATCCTCGGCAACGTCAGGTACCAATTCCTCATCGCTCCCGGAATCCATCGGCGGCACTGCCGCACGAGCGGTCGCCTTTTTTTCCCCCTCCGACTTGTTCTTCCGCTCCCGTCTTGCTGTCACGCTTCGCCGCTCCTTTTCGAGAGGATGGGTCGCTGAGGTCAGGTCCCTGAACGCGGTCTCGCAGCCAGGAGTTCACGCCCAAAACCGCCGGGCGCGATACACAACCACAGCTCCACAACCGACCCCAGGCTGTGGTCGCTCGATGGAGAAGCTAGGTAAGCTCGTCGTTGGCTCGAAAACGTCACCGGCCCCAGAAACCTGACCCACGCGCGTTTAGACGCGCACCAGCACCGCGTCAAGATGGAGCACCGCTGGCATCTGCCTTCTTTTCTTTTCCCGCTGCAGCCTCGAAACGGCGCAACCCTTCAGCCAAGGCGCGCAGCCGCTCCATGACCAAATAGTGGACCGTTCCTGGCTCCTCCACCGAACCCGCTTTCACACCAGTGAGGATTTCGATTCCCTCGTCGATGGTGCGGATCGGGTACAAGTGAAACTGTCCGGCCCGGATGGCTTCGACCACCTCGGGCCGCAACACGAGCTCTTTCACGTTTTGTATGGGCAGCACGACTCCTTGCGATCCCGTTAGGCCCACCGCTCGGCACGTCGCAAAGAACCCTTCGACCTTTTCGTTTACGCCACCGATCGGCTGAATTTCGCCCCATTGATTCACGCTGCCGGTCACCGCCAAGTCTTGCCGCAGAGGCAATCCACTCAAGGCCGACAGGATGGCAAACAGCTCCGTGGACGACGCGCTGTCTCCGTCGATTCCCGTGTACGACTGTTCGAAGCAAATGCTTGCCGTGAGGCTAAGCGGGAAGTTTTGTGCATACGTCCGGCGAAGGTACCCTGTCAAAATCAGCACCCCCTTGTCGTGCGTACGCCCGCTC
>Ga0272446_1004612_pt1 | contig 16114 bp, 11 predicted proteins | sample YNPCB0061_FD_194587 | JGI IMG/M metagenome (GOLD analysis project Ga0272446, IMG submission 194587) | Hot spring microbial mat communities from Yellowstone National Park, WY, United States - YNP-CB-006-1 | ecosystem: Environmental > Aquatic > Thermal springs > Hot (42-90C) > Sediment | place... | reverse complement strand
GCCGGCATGACCAGGTCCAGGTGCTGGATCTGATGCGTGCGCATGAGTTCGGTAACGGCGTGCGCCGTCTGCCGGACGAACGACTTGAAGCGCGGCGCATCCGTCTCGTCGATCGGACCGGCAACGCGCGAGCCGTCGCTCGAGGTAAAAGAACCTTCGTTATCTTGTTTTAATTCGCGCGGCAAGGCCACGCTCTCGACTTCTTCTAAGCTGTCGCCGCCGGCCAGGTAGATCTTAGCCTGCGTCCTATCAGCCGCGACGATGAGGGTCGAGGCCGGGAATTTTTGGAGCTCTTTGGGGAGTTGCATAGGCATCATGCTGTCGTCCTGAATGAAGTCTCGTCCGACGTGACGGAGTGAAGGGCCTCTATTAAGCATGGTCCTTCATTGCGCTCAGGACGACGAATTATTGATTATTTCAACCTCAATTTCTTCAAGTATTCGGCAAACGGCTCGGAGAAGTCCTTTTCCGCTGCCAGGCATTTTAGCACGGCTTCGAGGAGCGGCGCCTTGATCTTGTATTTCCGCGCCAGTTTTTTGGTGATAGGCGCGGCTTTGATGCCTTCGACCGTGGTCAGCCCCATTGTTTCCGGATCCTTGGATTTGGCCTTGACCAGCTTCTCGCCATAGGTGCGGTTGCGTCCGTGGGACGAGAGTCCGGTGACCATTAGGTCGCCGAGTCCGGCCAAGGACATGGCGGTTTCGGGTTCGGCACCGCAGGCTTTAAGGAACAAGCCCATCTCCATAATCGCCTGGGTCAGGATGAGCGCCTGGGTATTCATAGGCAAGCCCAGGCCTTGCGTCAGGCCGAGGGCGATGGCGTAGACGTTCTTGAGCGCCATGGCATAGCCCACGCCGATGACGTCATGGCTCGTGCCGGCTTTGAATACGTCGCCTTGCATCGCGGTCGCGAGTTTTTTGGCGGCGGTTATGTCATCTCCGGCTATGATGACCGCGGACGGCATGCCGTTTGCGATTTCGTTGGCGATGGCCGGCCCGCCGATGAGGCAATATTTGCGGCGCGCGTGCGGCGGCAAAAGATCGCGAACGATGGCGCCAAGCGGCAAAAGAGTTTCCGGATCCAAGCCCTTGGTGATGCTTCCGATGACTACGTTTTTCCCAAGATGCGGAGCGGCTTTGGCCACGACCTCCTTGAGCGCGAAGCTGGGTACGGCCATGATTACGCCATAGGCATTTCTCAGTACCCGGTCCATGTCGTCATCGGCCGTAATATTGGCCGGCAAGGACACACCCTTTAGGTATTTTGTGTTGCGGTGCCGACGGTTGATGTCCTCCGTCACCTCCGGCTCGATCGAATACATCACGACTGGAAAGCCCCGGCCGGCCAAAACAAGTGCGAGTGCGGTACCGACATTGCCCGCACCCAGGATGGCGAATTTTTTCCCCATAATGGGGAGAATATAGCATGCCGCAAGCCGGATGTTTAAATCCCGGGCGCGGTCCAGACCGTAATAGCGCCTTGGCGGAAGACTTCCTTCCAGCCGGCACCCAGGAGCGCCTCGGCTAGCTTAGCGCGCGTCTCCGGCTTGGTCAGGATGAGATGCGTGACCCTGTTATCTGCCAGATACTCGAGCCCCTGCTCCGGTCCGCCTTCTATCAAGAGTTTCTTCCAGAGCTTGATTTTTTCTTTATACCGCGGAGTCTCGTGGTCATGGCCTAGGAGCACGGTCCGCGCCGTGTACGCCGGCGTCCATGTGTTGGCCCAGAAGTCATCCGTTACCACGAGGTTGTCAGATTTTGCGTCACGGTTGATCTGACGCCAAGCATCAAATAAGTCCGCGGGGCGATAGAAATATATGCGTTTCTCCGGAGAAGTTATCCAGGCTAATTGGGTCGTCAGCAGATGAAAGACGTCGAAACCGGCCGCCAAAAGCAACACGATGGACAACAGGTAGGTCATGACTTTCGGACGCTGGCGGAGGGCAAAGTCCCTGACTGCCAGCCAGCACGGCAGACCGAGGAAGGCCAAGGCGATACCCCAGCCTTCGGTCATCTTGCGTTTCCAAGGTACCGGGAAAATCAAGCTAATCAAGGCGGCGGTCAGCCAGGTCACGACCCAATATTCCCGTTTATCCAGCTTGACGCCCTTGCGGAATCTCCAGATCACGGCGGCCCCGAACGGCAAAAGCGTGGCTACCCATGAAAGCGGTGGGGCGAAGCCGAGCACGTTATCCCGCAGGTGATGGGTCCTGAAGATCGTATCGGCAACCAGCGGCAGGAAAATTGCCAGCGCTGGCAAAAAGGAACAGGCCAGCACAGCGCCGGCGGCGAAAAGCCGTTTGGTATCCAATCGTTTGTGGTGGATAAAGGCCACGAGAGGCCAATAGACCGCGAACAGCAGGCTGAAATAGGGATGGAACGAGAATAGGATAGCCGCCAAGGCCGAAGCCAGCGCTAGTCTGGCGAAGTTCAGCTTGTCGAATGCTGACCAGGAAAGCCTAAGGCAGGTTAGGAGGAGCGTAAGCGACAGGATGCTGTGGGCGCCGCCTATGAGGATGTAGGCGACCGAAAATTCGGACGAGAGGTCGGCGGCCGTCTCGGTGTTCCATTGCCAGGTCCCGAAAGCATAAATCCAGATGGTATAGAGCCAACCGGCGTTCACCCCCAAGAAGGCTAGCACGGCGCCCAGCCTTGCGTCCCTTTCGGATTTGGTCACGGACAAAGCCGCCCTGTAGACCGCGAACACTAATAGGCAGGTCAGTAGCCAGCGCGCGGCCTCATGCAGCCAAAGCGGATCGATGCCTGTCCGGGCAATGAGCCCCAGACTTGACCAAAATGGATCGAACCGCAGGACGTGGGGTTCGACGGCATACAGGTCGCGCAGGCGCAGCGCCCCGTTCGCGACCTGCTTAAGGTAAGAGAGGTAGACCGCGACGTCGCTCGCGTTCACGCAGGTGTCGCCCAGCCAACGCGTCTGCGGAGGTGCCGCTTGCCAGATTAGGCCGGCAAAGGTAGCTTCGACAATGATGAGAATCGCGCACAGTAAAAGCGGAAAACGATTTTTTTGAAACCAGGTCATCAAGTTCATTGCGCCAAGAGCGGGGCAACGACTCTATAGGCTTCGGTTTGGCCGTCAGGCCGCACGTGGATCCCTTTGCCCATTATCGACGGAATGAGGTAGGTCGCCGGGGGTACCACAGACGCATCCTCCAACCGGAGGAACACGAAATCGAGGGTTGTCAGTTCGATCTCGCCGGCGGCTCCGGAGAGACCGCCGCGTTTGAGTAGAGCGAGAGCCTGTTCGTTGTCCAACGATGGATAATCTGATCTCTCCGGATCAGAGAATAGGCTGATTTTCCCGGAGACAATGGCACCTTTCGAGTGGTCAACCACGATTTCGGCGCCGTTCACGTAGCTGCCGTCGGATCTCACAATGTCGCGCTCGTCGAGCAAGGCGTGATAGCGGATCACGGTGCGCGACGGGAATTCGGGCTTGACGCATTGACCTTGATCCGGCACGAGCGCCGGCGGCCCGCCGGCCAGCAGGGGATCCGAAGCGGCGATGCCCCTGATCTGGCGCACCGCCTCGGCATCCAGGCATTCGTGTTTGGCGATGCCGTTCGTCCACCACAAGTACCAGTCGGGGTTCACCACTCCGGGCCGGTAATATTGCGAGCGGAAGCCGCGGGAGAAAATGAACGCATTGGCGGTTGCCATGAGTTCGTCGTACGGCCGCAAGGCGGCAACCGTCAGCGGTCCAGAGGTCGCAGTGTTCCAGAACTCAAGGATCCGGTCCGAAGCGCGGTATGACCAGCGAAACCCCTGGTCGTCGCGCCATTCCAAGGACATCGCTGTCGTCTTGGGAAAGTTTCCCAGGACTCCAGCCGGTATCTGCAGGGCATTGGTCAGATTCTTAAGCTCGGTGTCGTCCGGTAACCCGTGCCTCAAGCGGAGCACTGTGATGTTCTGCGGTAGCTTCGGCAGGGTCGCTTTGACGGTCACTTTGGCAGTACTCGGCGGAATCGCGATCTTCGGCAAATTGCCGAAGCCCTGGTTGATGTTGATCGGCTGGCTCACTGACGGGTTCTCGAACGGTTGGGCCACCTTGACCGTCTTAGTGCTCGGCAAACAACCGGCGCCAAGCATAACCAGGCCGATGGCGGGAATCGCGAGATGTCTCTTATTCATGGGCTGATTATATCCCGAAACGCGCTTCCCGGCCTAATTATTTGACCACCTGGTCGCCATTCAGTATTTTGATGGAAACATGCTAGCCGCGTTGAGATATCTGGTCATCTTTTCCCTCTTGGCCGGCGGGCTGTCTTGTCCGTCCCAGACTTTGATGGCTGCCGATACCGGGCATTTCGGCCATGACGAGGCTAATCAAGTGATGCTTCAGGCCTCCGTCGGCCTTAGGCCTTGCTGCCTGGACGGCCACCGCGCGGATTCACCGATTTTCTGGTCCGATCTTCAGGTAGAGGCGATTTCTTCTGCGTTGCCGGTTTTGGTTCCGCTAGGAGATGATGATGGTCTGGATTCGGGAGGCCTCGACCAACCCCAAAAATATCGCGACAAATTCGAAGAAGGCAATCGCCATAAGCGGGAGTAGGCGGACTGATGCGTTCCGTTTGCTATCGCTTATTCCCTTATTTATCTTTTAGGTATGCCTCGAATTATCAAATGGCAGGTCACCGGGATGACTTGTCGTGCTTGCGAAAAACTCATCACCGATGTCCTTAAGGATGTTCCGGGGGTCATGGAGGTCGAAGTCTCGTTGAAGCTATCCAAAGCCGCGGTGCGACTGCGTGACGAAGCTAAGGAGCCTGATTTGGAGCTCTTGAATTGTCAGCTGGAATCACACGGCTATCGCCTGTATCCGGAGAGCTGTCGCTTGCCATCGACGGCCGAACCATTCTCGCGTCGCTTGCGCCGCGCTCTGGCGGCTCTCCTTGTGGTCGGTTTCGCCGGTTATTACCTGTTGCGACCGCTTCGCGACCTTTTGCCCAATATCCAAACTGGAGCTTCGCTTGGCCTGCTCTTCATTTTAGGTATCGTTGCTTCGCTCTCGTCTTGTCTCGCCACGACCGGCGGCTTCATGCTGGCCTACAGCGCGGAGACTGCCTCGCGCCGCAAGACCGTCATCATGCATCTCGGCCGTTTGGCGGCTTTTGCCCTGGGTGGCGCGCTCTTGGGCGCTTTGGGCGGCGCCTTGCCGACCGCTTCGGCGACCTTCTATGGGGTGTTGGCCATCATCTTCGGCATCGGCTTCCTTGGCGTCGCCTTGAGCCTGATGGATCTGTTTCCGTCCTGGTCCAAGCTCGGTCTGTCGTTGCCGTCGTCGTTTCAGCGTTTCGCGGAGCGGATCAAGAAACGGCCGGGCGGCCTGACGCCATTCCTGGTCGGCGCCGTAACTTTCGTTTTGCCGTGCGGCTTCACCCAAACGGCCCAGGCTTTGGCGTTGGCCTCCGGTTCAGCGGCTCAGGGCTTCCTCTACATGGTCGCTTTCGCCTTAGGTACCTTGCCGGTGCTCCTCGGCGTCACCGCTTTAGCGGCCAAAGTCAGTTTAAGACAAGGTCTGATGCGTGTCGCGATAGGTGCGGTCATGTTCTTTTTTGCCCTAAACCAGATAAACGCGGGACTCTCGCTCTTCGGGATGTCGTTCTCGCTCCGGACGAACGAATCGGCCCCGACGAAAGGCGCCGCAATCAATCCTGGTGACGTGCAAGTCGTGCGCATGAGAGTCCTGCCGGATTCGTATGACCCTGCCGAACTGACCGTCAAGAAAGGCGTTCCGGTGCGTTGGGAAGTCGACGGCACGCGGGCCGGAGGCTGCGGGAGCTCGCTCATCTCGCGCGAGCTGGGCATCTCCCAGGTGCTCGAACCAGGCATCAACGTCTTTACCTTCACCCCCACGCACACCGGCCGCATCGCCTTCAGTTGCGGCATGGGCATGATCCGCGGCTCGTTCAACGTCATCGAATGATATGAAGAAAATCATCTTCCCGATCAAAGGCATGCATTGCGCGTCTTGCGCCATCACGACCGAGAAAGCGTTGCGGCAAACGAGCGGTGTCATCTCGGCTAATGTCAATTTCGCGACCGAGCGCGCCACGGTCGAATACGATGAAGCGCGCGTCGATCAATTAAAGCTCGCGCAAACCATAAAAGACAACGGTTACGAACCCGTTATGCCCGGGGAAGGCGAGATGCACGGAATGCATCACGGCTCGCACGAGATGCCGACCGAGTCCCACCTCGCCCATGGCGGATACGTCGACCTGAAAGGTCTGGCCGCGGCCGCCATCCTCGCCATCCCGCTCGTCGTCAGCATGTTCGTGATGCCGGAGATCGGCAGCGTCCTGGGCCGACCGGCATGGCTCGTCCTGGAATTCATGTGCGCCGCCGCCCTGGTCATCTGGCTGGGCCGTCATTTTCACCATGGGACTTGGAACGAGCTGCGCCATGGCCGCGCCAACATGGACACCTTGGTCACGGTCGGTACCGGCTCCGCATTGGTCTGGAGCACTTACGCCCTCTTCGCCGGAAAGCTCGAGCAGGTCTATTTTGAGACCGCCGGCATCATCATCCTGTTCTTGCTCTTCGGCAAATTCCTCGAAGCGCGCCAGCGGAGTCAGGCCGGCGCCGCCATCCAAGCGCTCCTGAATCTCCAGGCCAAATTGGCGCATCGTGTCAAAAGTGACGGATCAATCGAAGATGTCGAGCCGTCGAGTCTTGAGTCGGGTGATATCTGCCTCGTCAAACCGGGTGAGGCGATACCGCTCGACGGCGAAGTCGTCGAAGGCGCGTCGAGCGTCGACGAATCTATGCTCACCGGCGAATCCATCCCGGTCGAGAAAGCCGTCGGTTCTAAAGTCTTCGGCGCGACGTTGAACGGTCGCGGTTCGTTCCGTTTGCGCGTGACCGTCGAACCTGGCAAGTCTGTTTTGGATGCGATAGTCGCCACGGTCGAACATGCGCTTTCGACGAAATCCCCGGTCGAAAAATTGGTGGACCGTGTCTCCTCGATTTTCGTCCCAGCCGTCATCGTCGCCGCACTCGTCGCTTTCGCGGCTTGGTTCCTGTCAGGCGCGCTGCTCGGCGACGCCATCCGTCACGCGGTAGCAGTCCTCATCGTGGCTTGCCCATGCGCCATGGGGTTGGCCACGCCGGCCGCCATCATGGTCGGCGCTGGCGCCGGTGCCAAGCGCGGCATCCTGGTGAAAGACGGCTCCGCCCTCGAAGCGGCGCGCCGCGTCACGACCGTGGTCTTCGACAAGACCGGGACGTTGACGCAAGGTAAACCCGTCGTGACCGATGTCGTGCCGGCAGGGCAGACGGATGCCGCTTCTTTGATTCGTGTCGCCGCGTCTCTCGAAGCCGCATCCGAGCATCCTTTGGCGCAGGCCGTGATGTCCGAAGCTGAAGCGCGAAAGATCCAGACCGTGGACGTGGCCGACTTTGTCGCCGTCCCAGGCGAGGGGATCCGCGGAACTATTGACGGCCAACCCGCGTTGCTCGGCAAGCCGGAATGGGTTTTGTCTCAGGTAGGAGCGACGCATGCGTCGCCCGTGCAGGAATTGCGTTCCGCGGCCAAGACCGTCATCGCCGTGGCGCAGGGTAGCAGGCTCCTCGGCCTGATAGCGGCCCAGGACAAGCCCAAATCCGACGCCGCCGAAGCGGTCCGCAAACTTGTCGATATGAAGCTCGAGGTCGCGCTCCTGACCGGCGACCATCGGACTACGGCCGAGGCCATCGCCCGCGAACTCGGTATCACTCAAGTCTTCGCCGAGGTATCGCCGACCGGCAAGGCCGACAAGGTCAAAGAAATTCAATCCCAGGGCAAGAAGGTCGCGTTCGTGGGCGATGGCCTGAACGACGCACCGGCGCTAGCCCAATCAGACCTCGGTCTCGCCATGGGTACCGGCACGGACGTGGCTATGGCTGCCGGCCAGATGGTGCTCATGGGCGGTTCGCCGGCCAAAGCGCCTGAGGCCATCCACCTCGCGCGCCTGACCTTTTCGGCCATCAAGCAGAACCTGTTCTGGGCCTTCGTCTACAACATTGTCGGCATCCCGCTCGCCGCCTTCGGCATCCTGAACCCGATGCTGGCCGGATTGGCCATGGCCTTCTCGAGCGTCAGCGTCTTGTCGAATTCCCTGCGCATCGCGAGAAGGATGAAAGCTTATGCTTATTGACATTTACCCCGGACTGACTTAGTTTCCAGCGTGGAGGTGCACCTTGAATGACAAACCGCTCTCGATTCCGCTCGATCGACTCGTCCTGGCGCTCGATTACGTCGAGTTCCTGGATCGTTCCTGGACCCAAATCCGCCGCCACGAATGGGGCTTTGCCCAGGTTGCGGGCGAGCAGAACCCCCACGGCTTCGCCGCCGACCGGGCGCGCGCCATCCTGCTCCGCTTCAATCTGCGCTGGGTCCCACCCTTGTCCCAGGCGTTCTTCGCCCCGCGGCTCCACGAGGTGCTGCGCGCGGCCCAGGCGCAGAAAGCTAACTTCCAGGTGCCGTGCGATAAGCTCATCGAGGATCTCGCCGACGCCACCTGCATATGCACGACGCCGCCCGCGGTGCTCGAGAACGAGGAGTGCAACCCGTGCAACTACTCGTACCGCCGGGCGCTGCGCAATTTTTTCACGGCCTTCGCCTGCGGCGAAATCGTGATGCAGGACCTGCGGCCGCATCTGTCCATCTGATCCGGCGCTTTCTCGGCCAGGCGCACCAGGGTCAAGTGTGGTCCGGTCCACCGGCGTACCGTTGAGTAATGCCGAGTACGCTATCGGCCCCGTTTCCTCTCGGAAGCGGGGCGTTTTTATTTGACGCATCGTCTGGCTTGGTTTATATTCCTAGTCATCGACTAGGAAATTATGCCAGGCCTCTTCCGCCTCACGGCGCGCGACCACGGCGCTCTGATTCTGATGACCGAGTTGGCCGCCCGCTATAAGGCAGGAAGTTTCGTGTCGCTTCAAGCTATCGCGGACCAGATGCATTTGTCGCAGGGCTATCTCGAGGAGATCGCCGGTGCGCTTAAGCAGGCGCGGCTCATCGCGGGCAAGCAAGGTCCGACTGGTGGCTACCGTTTGGCTAGACCGCCGTCCAAGATTTCTATGGCAGACATCCTGACCGCCATCGAAGGGCCGATCGAGCTCGTCGAATGCCAGGGTAGAGCCAGCCTTTGTCCGGTGGCCGGAAAATGCCCGTCGAAGAACGTCTGGGGAGCGTTGCAGACCGTCATTCAGACTTCCTTGCGCAAGACGACTTTGGCAAAAACCGTCAAACCATGAAATCCGTCTATCTTGACCATGCGGCCACGACGCCGCTCGATCCAAGGGTGCTCAAAAAGATGCAGCCATATTTTTCGGACATCTTCGCTAATCCGTCGTCGTTCCATTCGCCCGGGCTCCGTGCCAAGGAAGCGGTTGACGAAGCGCGTAAGTCAATCGCCGTTCAGCTGAACGCCCACGCCGACGAGCTCGTTTTCTGCTCCGGCGGGACCGAGTCCGACAATCTGGCTATCCTTGGAACGATTCGCGCGAATAGGGCAAAGGTCAAGCACGTCGTCACGACCGCCGTCGAGCATCACGCGGTGCTCGAACCGCTTCGGCATCTCGAGAGGACGGGTGAGATCGAATTGACCGTCCTGCCGGTCGACAAGACGGGCATGGTTTCCGTCGACGATTTTGAGACAGCGTTGCGTCCGGAAACCGTATTGGCTAGCGTGATGTATGCCAACAACGAAATCGGTACCATCCAACCCATCGCAGATATCGGCCGGGCTATTTTGAAGTGGCGCAAGGCCAACAAGACCCCGTTTCCGTATTTTCATTCCGATGCCTGCCAAGCTGCCGGCGCGCTTGCTCTCGACGTGGAGAAGCTGCATGTCGACCTTTTCAGCCTCAACGGTTCCAAGATTTATGGCCCGAAGGGCATTGGCCTGTTGTTCGTTCGGCGCGGCGTCGGAATCGAACCTCTGGTACGCGGCGGCGGTCAAGAGCGGGGATTGCGCTCCGGCACCGAAAATGTACCGGGCATCGTGGGTTTGGCTGCGGCGCTCGAAATTGCGCAGGCCGAAAAGGAAAAAGAGAACGCCCGTCTCACACAGTTGCGCGACAAATTAGTGGAAGGCTTCATCAAAATCCCGAAGACGCGTTTGAACGGCCATCCGACCGAGCGGCTGCCCAACAACGTTAACGTCTCTTTCATGGACATCGAGGGCGAGGCTGCGGTCCTGTATCTCGACGCCCAGGGCATCTATTGCTCGACAGGTTCGGCTTGTGCGTCGAGTTCGCTCGACCCGTCGCATGTCATCCTAGCGACCGGCGTCTCCTATGAAGCGGCGCATGGTTCGTTGCGCTTCACGCTCGGCCGTTCGACCAAGCCGGCGGATATCGATTACGTCCTGAAGACTATTCCGGGCATCGTTCAGAAACTCCGCCATATGAGCCCGGTGAATCTGGATATGAGGTATTTCGCGTAAGCAATATCTATGCCATCCAACCCCAATATCGGCGACATCGTCTCGCGTTCCGGCGGTCAAAGCTGGTTCTATTCGGATACGGTGAAGGACCATTTCTTCAATCCGCGGAATTTTATGCGCGATGAGTCAGAATATCGGGATGCGGCCATGGGTATGGTCGGCAGTCCGGCTTGCGGCGACGCCATGAAGGTCTGGATAAGCGTCGATCCCATTACAGAACGCATCACGGACTGCAAGTGGAAAACCTTCGGTTGCGGCTCGGCCATCGCCTCAACTTCCATGATGTCGGTGATGGTTACGGAGAATGGTGGTATGACGTTGGAGGCCGCACGTAAACTTCGGCCGCAGGATATCCTGGCGCGGCTCGGCGGCCTTCCGGCGCGCAAGATTCATTGTTCAGTACTGGGAGACAAGGCGTTGCGCGCCGCCATCAACGATTGGTATCGCCGGAATGGTCAGCCAGAAAAAATCGAAGAGGAACAAGGCCGGGTCATCGATCCCGAAACCAAAGTCACGGACAAGGATATCGAGCACGCGGTCCTGGACGGAGCAGATACCCTCGAAAAGATCCAGGCCAAACTGAAGGTTGGCGTGGGCCATCCCGAGTGCCTTCCGGAAGTCGAACAATTGATCCGTTTCTACAGGGAAAAATACTTCGGCGCATAAAAAAATAACGCCCTCGAGAGATCCTCTAGGGCGTTGAGTTCTGAGCGGGATTATTTCTTCGGCAGAGTCACGCCGAATCCGCGAACGTCGATGGGTTTCGTCGTTTCCGACGTGATTGCTTCGATATCCGCGAACGGTGCGGCGATGGGGCAACTGATGGGCTGACTGGTGGGCTCCTCGGGCGGGAACAATGGCTCATTGTCCGGCCAGCTCCAGCGGTCGTCGACAGCGCTGTATCGGGTTTCGATCTTGGGCTCCGAAACCTGGTTTGGTCGCGGCGGTCTGACTATTGCCGGCATGACTGCAGTCCGGACGCCGTTCGGTAGGGCTTGATGTGTCTGCGGCAAAGGCGGCGGCACCTGCTGCTCTGGCTTAAAGGTCTGGCTGAGCGGCGCCGTCGGGTTGATAGCCGACCGCCCTACCGATTCCTGGACAAAGTCCGTATGACTGACGTCCAGATCCAGCGTTTCCATCGGCCTTCGAGGCCCTGGAGTCAGGTCGGTCTGCGGGCAGGACGCCGGAGGCTGTAAGTCTGGCTTGGGTCGGGGACTCTCATCAGGAATCCAAGACGGGATGAGGGTCGGAATATGCGGCTCGTCTTCTTTTAGCGGCTGTTCCGCCTCTTTCAGTTCGTCATCCTCGACCTCCATCACCTCTTCTTCGCCAAAGTTCAGTGCGTCGACGTCCTCTCCGGTGATGACCGGCGGTTCCGCGGCCGGCAGGTCGCCAGCATCATACTCGTCGTCGACCAAGCTGGCGATTTCTTCGGGCAACAGCAGCGGATTGCCAAGCCTGGCGAGCAGGTTCTCGATGGCCTGCCAGCGGCGGCGTTCGCGCGCCTTGTCTAAATCACGGCGAAAGCGGAGTTCGGCGTAGCGCTCCTTGGAGAGTTTCGCGATCCGTTCAATCTCTTCGTCATAGCTTTGGCGCAGCGCTGCCTGCGATTTACGCAGGTCTTCGTTGGATGTGCGGAGTGTCTCGATCTTGCGCTGGGCGGCCGCAAGTTTCTTCTCGAGCTCGTCGCGCTGTTGGGTGACGCGTTCGACCTCCTTGATGGCCGCTTGGGTGGTCTGTTGGGCTTCACCCAAATCCATCTGCAGGCCGAGATTCTCGTCGGCCAGCTCATCGAGCTTGCGTTGCGCTGCTTCCTTCTGGCGCCGCTGTTCTTCGAGTTCCTCGAGCTTCTTTTGGTTTCGTTCGAGCTGACTGAATAGCGCTTTACGCAAACTTTGAACGTGATCCGAAGTAGTTCGAGCGAACGACGCGTAGAATTGTGTCTGGTCGAGTAGGTGTCTCAGCAAAGCGATGGGGAATTCGCCGATGATGACGTCGGTGTCGGCGAAGAATTGAAGTTCCGGATCGTCCTTGGCCCCGCCGATGAAGCGACTGATGATCAGCGGCATGTCTTTGTCCAGGAAATCTACAGTCACGAGGTTGGGTCCGGTTTGGGTATCCATTTGTTTCTTGACCCGGACCTTGCCGATGCGGACGATATAAGCGATGGCCGGATCGTCGCAGTTGATGCGCTCTCCCTTGCGGTAGGGCGTATCATAGATGGTCGGCACAATGTGTCCCGACTTTTCGGCGCGATGCTGGGTGAGGCTGGCCACTTGGCCCGTAGGTAGGGGACTGGGTTTTGGTTTGTCGCTCACTGTTTTTCCCTCTCAGTGTAAGGTGCTGGTTAGGCTGGCGAAGGTCTTCGCCAACGGCCTACCCTAGCCAAAAATTGGCTTTTTGTCAAGCCATGACGCCATGACGGCCGTTTCCGGCTGTAATTTGATACCGTTATCCGACCGAATAATTACCTTGGCCGCAACGGGAGGATTTATTGTTGCTCAATTATTACGATTCTGCGCGAGACGTGCTGGTTCGGCCGTTTGTAAATTATTACTGCTTTAGACTGTAATTTGCCGCCGCAGAACGGCACAAGACGATAGCCGAGGCCGGCGAGCTTAGATTCGAGGTTGACGAAGGCGTGGCCGTGCGCAGTCTGATATCCCGGCCAGATGCCGACGATCCGGGCCCGCGGTTTGAGCAACGGCCGCCAAGCCGCGAGACTTTCTTCCCAGAGCTTCGTCGCCCGGTCCGCGTTGCGTTTGATCATTTCGTATGTCTCGTGTCCGGAGAGCGGCGGGCCAAGATAGCCCTCGGTCACGATCCTGTCGACGGATTTTTCCGGCAGATGCTTGCTGAGTTCGCGCGCATCGGCGATGAAGGTATTGATGCGTCGGGCATCTTCTTGGCCGATTATTTTTTCCTTCAACAGCCATTCTGTGTTGCGGTCCGTATCCGCAATCTGCCGCGCCTCGATGTCGCTGCCGATCAACTTTCCGGATCTGGTCGCCAGGGCGGCTTCCATGAGGATCGTGCCGCTGCCGCAGAATGGATCCAGGAGCGTCCCGCCGTCCGGGACAACAGCTAAATTCACCAATATCCGCGCCAGTTTCGGCGGCAGCATGCCGGCACGACCCGAACGTCCCGGCCGGCCGTAATCGCGTCGGCTCCAAGCATCCGCATCTTGGACATCGGTCGTGAGGCCGACGACCACCTTTTTGCCTGCCAAGAAGAGACAGACGTCGAGGCCGGCGCTGGTCAGCTTGAGCTTAGCTACGGCCGCGGGCGCTATTCCGCCTGCAGCTTTGCCTGTCACCCAACGCGACGAAATTTTTCTGTTTTTGAGCTCCTTTTTGAAAGACAGTGCCAGTCTCTCCAGTCTCTTCCGGTCTGTCGGCGAGCCGCCGAAGACCGACCAGCCGAAATCAAGGGATTTGGCGGTCAGTCTGTTTTCCAACTTGTCGGCGATAACTGAGGCAGTCGTCTTTTCGAGGTCCAGGACGGCCGTGACTTTCCCCAATTTCACGGTTCCACCCAGGCGGTTCAGGTACGCGAGTCCATCCCAGGCCGGATCGTCTACCAAGGCCGCTGGGCCGCAAACGGTCAGTTCAAGTCCGGGCCTAAAGGCGCAGAATTCGGCTAAACTCAGCGCCGGATGGCTGCCGAAGATGAGGAAATTTTTCATGCGGATATGCTACACCGATTGACAAAGACCGTCACTTGACGTGATCTGTATTGTATGATGATGTAAGCTGTCCGCCTTTGGGGCTTAATTGAGCCGGAAACGGCCATGGCGGCCTTGGGTGGATGGTGTTCCTTGGACAAAGGAAAGTGACATGGAACATGTCGCGACGAAGCAACCTGTCACTGCAAATTTGGAGGTTTCGGCCATGAAGCGGATTATGCTTTTGTACCTGCTCCCGTTCTTCTTTGTACTGGGCATTGTCCGTACGGCCCAAGCCGACGGCGAACCAGTGGAAGGGCGTGATTACTGGATCTTGCCGCAGACGCAGTGCGATTCTGGTACGTGCATCCGGATTGCCCCGGGCATCAACATCAATACTCCGCGCTTGGCCGAAAAGCTGGGCGTGAAGCCGATTGATATTCGAGCGGATAATCCGACCGGCACCATCGCCTTGTGCCATCGCAAGAACGACGGCTACCGGATGGGGACCATCACCCGCCCGGAAGAGCGCGCCAGCAACGAGGTGTGGAAGTCCTGCCCGGATCCTGAGCAGCAGTACGTCTACATCCTTCCCGGCCAGGTCATCAAGCTCACCGGCGTGAAGCACCTCTCCTTCCATGAAGAGGAGGAACTCAAGGCCGAAATCAAACAGTGCACCACTTCGGAGTGCGCGACCCAGGTCGCCCGCAAGTGGGGCGCCAAGATCGCCGGCGCCTCATCTGCGTCGACTCCGGCGCAAGGAGTTGATCCGATAGTCGCCGAATTGACGGCCTGCACCACTACCGATTGCGCGGTGGCCGTGGCCAAGAAAGCCGGCGCGCCGATCGCCATCGTTCCACCTACTGACGGCGACAATCTCCTCGCGGAGCTAAAGGCCTGCGGCGCGGACGATGCCTGTAAAAACATGGCGCTTCAGGCCCATGGCCTGGAGCCGATTAAGCCGGCCGCCGCCCCGAACGCGAACCCTGAACGGGGAAGCGCTGGGCAGGCCTTCTGGTTCGCCGCCGGCAGTCTATACAGAAGCGTCTTCATCGTCTTGACGGCGCTGTGCATCATTTATTTGACGGTTGTCGCCCTCAACTGGCGCAAGCGTTTCAAGGTCCTCAAGGATAAGTTCGACGAGAAAATTGATGAAGAGCTAACCGACCTCAGGGCCGGATTCAATAAGGAACTGGCAAAGCTCAACACCGAGAGGGCTAGGCTCAAGAACAGACTCGACGACGAGGTGGCAGAGAAGAAAAGCTTGGCCGACAGGATGCAGAAGGTGTTCGACTCCCTCCGGGAGTTCAGCGGCAAGCACAAGGTGCCTCTGCCCCGCGACACGAGCTTACTCGAAGCCTGGCGCCTCATACGACAGCACTTCGAGGATAAAACCGCCGAATACGCCAAGATCGGCCAGGCCAACGAAGAGTTGAGCAAGCTGAACCGCGAAGTCGCGGAACGCGCCGCCGCCTGCGAACAGCGGGCCGACGAATGCGCCCGCCGGGCGGCCGCGGCTGAAGCCCGAGCCTGTGAGTTCGAACGAAAGTTCAACAGTCAGGTAGCGGGCAATTCACAGAACGCCGAGATCATGGTCAAGCTCCAGGAGCAGAACCAGATGTACAAATCATCGCTCGACGACTGGGAGAGGAATAGGCACCGTTGTCGCGCGGTGTTTGATCTGCTTAATCAGGCGGACAGTGAGCTCATCGCTCTCGATAACGCATTGACCGACCTTATTGGCGAGCATACAAGGGCGATGAAGGAGCTATTGTTGCTCGAAGCGCAAGAATCTCCCGAGGCACCCAAAATCAGGGCCGAGATTCTGGCAATGGAGGGCCGAGTCAAGGATTTCATCGCACGGCGCGAGGACCTCTTGAAATCGATCGAGGTTAATCTCGCTCCCGTCCGTCAAGAGTTCATGGCTCTGCAGGAGCGCTTGGCCGGTTTCCGGCTTGACCGTCTTGACCTCTACAACGAGATTCAGCGCGACCGCAACG
>Ga0272446_1004611_pt1 | contig 16115 bp, 20 predicted proteins | sample YNPCB0061_FD_194587 | JGI IMG/M metagenome (GOLD analysis project Ga0272446, IMG submission 194587) | Hot spring microbial mat communities from Yellowstone National Park, WY, United States - YNP-CB-006-1 | ecosystem: Environmental > Aquatic > Thermal springs > Hot (42-90C) > Sediment | place... | reverse complement strand
CATCCCAGCTGCCCACGCCGCGTGCGACCAATTCGATTTCGGCACTTTCTCAACGCCAGAGGCACAGCAAAAAACTTCGGCCATCGTCGATCAAAGAGTTCGGTGCGACCGACCAAAAAAGCTCAAGACCGAGCTGGTGGCGAGAATATCGCCAACAACTCGGTCTTGAAGAAAGGAAATGAAAAACACAAGACCAAGGGAGTCAGGCAGCGCTCAGTGCGCAACCTGCTCCGCAGCGGCCGGCCCGCCAAGCTTCAGCGGTTGATGCTCAGCCTCCCTGCGGCACGCGCCGAGAGCAACAGCAACCACAGCTATAGCGAGAACGATTGCGCTCTTCATGTACAGTCACCTTTGAATTCCAAATTACTCGCGAATTAGCGAGCAACCTGGTCGCTTGCGGTCGGACCGCCGAGCTTCAAAGGTGCATGCTCAGCCTCGCGACGGCATGCGCCGAGGGCAACAGCCGCGACTACCGCTGACAAAAGGATCAGCCCCTTCACACCCTGCATGGTCATATCTCCTGATACGATTCCGGCAAAAGCCGTACTCTGGGGTACCGGCAGGGCGCTTAGCGATCAAGAACAGAGGCGGCAAACTTCAAGTTTTCCAAGCTTATAGGTGCGAAAATGCAACGGCAGAGAGTGGGAGAAAGTCAACACTTTTTGCAACAGGGTTAAGCCAAATAACGCATTGTTTTTGCGTCATTTTTCTCTTCGCCTTCTCGTCGCGCCGCGGTTTCGCGAACATCGTTCGTAAATAGGGTGTTAATTCAGAAGCGGCGACCATGCAGGGTCGGAAGCGAACGAGGGGGTCGCAACCTGGCGCTCATTGTATCCGGTGATGTCGACGGAGTAGATGCGGGGGCCGCCATTGGCCCCCTGGGAGTCGCGGAAGAACATTAACACCCGCCCGTTGGGTGCCCAGGTCGGCCCCTCGTTGTGGAACCCCTCGGTCAGGACGCGCTCCCCAGAGCCGTCGGGCTTCATGACCCCGATGATGAACTGGCCGCCGCTCTGTTTGGTAAAGGCGATGTAGTCCCCGCGGGGCGACCAGACCGGGGTCGAGTAGCTCCCCTCGCCCATCGAGATCGGATGAACGCCAGAACCATCGGCATTCATCACGTAAAGCCGCTGGGCGCCGTCGCGGTCGCTCTCGAACACGATCTGGCTGCCGTCCGGCGAATAGCTTGGGCTGGTATCGATGCCGTTCGACTGGGTAAGTTGTCGCGAGCGCCTCGATCTCAGGTCCATCTCGTAGATGCTCGAGCGGCCATCGGGCGTTCCGAGACTCATGATCACTTTCTGCCCATCCGGCGAGAAGCGGGGGGCAAAGGTCATCCCTGGAAAATCACCAACGAGCTCGCGCTTGCCGGTCTCGAGATTCATGATGAAGACCCGCGGCTGGTCGGTTGTATAGGACATATAGGTGATTTCCTGGTTCGTCGGCGAGAAGCGTGGCGTCAGGACGAGTTCTCGCCCTTGGCTCAAGAGCCGGACGTTGGCGCCATCCTGGTCCATGATCGCGAGCCGCTTCACCCGGCGGTCCTTGGGGCCTGTCTCATCGACGAAGACGATGCGAGTATCGAAGTAGCCCTTCTCGCCCGTCAGTCGCTCATAGATGCTATCGGCGATCAGGTGGCCGATGCGCCGCCAGTTCTGCCCCGCAGTCGAAAACCGCTGTCCTGCGAGCTGTTTTCCCGAAGCAACGTCCCACAGCCGAAATTCGGCGCCGACCCTCCCATCCCCGCCGTCGACGACGCGGCCGACGACGAGCGCATCGGCCTGGATCGCACGCCAGTCCGGAAATCGTGGTGCCGCATTGACGTCCCGAACCTGCTCGAGAAACGAGGCGCGGTCGAGCGGCTGGAACAGCCCCGAGCGTTCAAGATCTGCCTGCACGACATTCGCGATGTCGCCAGCAAGTTGCGGATTGTCCCCGAGAAAAAGCGGAATGGCGATTGGGATTGGCGCAATCGTGCCCTCCGTCTGCGTGCCTCTGAGCTGCGCCGAGGCAGATGTGATCAGCGCCGGGCTGGACCACATGCTCATGGCGAGAAGGGCAGCGAAGGCAAGCGACCTGAATAGGCGATAGGTCGGGGTCATGCTCTGTATCTCGTGCATCGCGGAGTGATTCGGAAGATGAGTTCGGAAGGCAGGGGATGTGTTGCCTCGCTTCGCGGTCGAATGAAGCAACTTTTGGGCGCTCATAACATTTCACGCGGGTCGAAGGTCCAGTCGATGTACTTCCACCCACCTTCGTACTTGTCGGGAGGGAGCCGGAATGGCGAGCACATTTTGACGGCCCTGAGCGCCGCTTCCGCATAAACCTGCCCCGCCGTCGTCTGCGGTGCGCTTGTGACGCGGGGTTCGCCCACGACGCTGCCGTCGGGGTTCATCTCCCAATGTAGTTCGACGACGGGCACCTCGCTGCCGCCGCCGGTTCCCGGTGGCCGCCAGCAGCCATTGAGCTGCGATTTGAGCATTCCTTTCAGGAGATCCTGCTCCCGCGCTGAAAGCACCGTGTCGCTGCCGGTGGTCGTACCGGCTTCCTTGCCGAAGTTCGACGCGGTTGCGCTCGAGCCCGAAGCCTGCTGACCCTTCTTCTTCGGGTCCTTGTCGAGGAGCGCTTTTGGCGGCGCATCGTCTGGAGCCTTCTCGAGCAGGGACGCGATCTTGCTCGGATCGAATTTCTTCTTCGCCGCCTCGGCCTTTTTCCTCGCCTCCTCCTGTTTCTTTTTCTTGATCTCCGCCGCCTTTTTCTTGCGCTCTTCTTCCTCGGCTTTCTTTTTTGCCTCCTCCTCCGCCTTTTTCCTGGCCTCCTCCTCGGCCTTCTTCTTCGCTTCTTCCTCGGCGCGCTTCTTGGCTTCCTCGGCCTGGCGTTCTTCTTCGAGCTTCTGTTCGAGAAGCTTTTTGTCCTCTGGCGTCGGACCGGGCGCGGGTTCGGGCGGTGGTGGAGTTTCCTCTAATTTCTTTGCAACAGGGTCCGGCTCCGGCTTCGTCGGAGGCGGCGCCGCCTCCCGTGAAGGTTCGGGCTCCGGTGGCGGTTCGAGATTGGCGACCTCATGTTGAGCAGGCGGTGGCGAAGGCGGCGGCGCATTCGCGGGTTTTGCAGTGTCGTTCTTGCTGTCGTCGGGCTTCGGCTCCTCCTTGGCCTTCGTCTCGAGAGCCTTGGCATCCTCACTTCCTTGCTTGAGGCGCAAGAACTCGGATGGCGTGATGAGCTCCGCGGCGATGGCCGGAGTATCGGGAGAGAGTTCTGGTACCGAACGCATGGAGAAAAGCGCCCACCCAATGAGCGCGGCGTGGAGGACGACCGATAGAACGAGCCCGAAGGGCACGGCTACGAGCCTCCCTTCTCCTGATCCAGAACGAACGACAGCTTCTTGAACCCGCCGTCATTGATGCGCCCCATTACGCGCATGACGACACCATAAGGAACGCCCCGGTCGCCGCGCACAAAGATCGTCTCGCCATAGCCATTCTTGGCGATGGCTTTGAGCTTTGCCGACAAGTCGTCGAGACTGATCTGCGTTTCGCCGATATAGATGTCGCCGTTGACCTTGACGGTCACAGCAAGCGGCTCCTGCTTCGGAGTCGGAATCTGCTGCCCCCTGGCTTCGGGAAGGTCGACGGGGATACCGACCTGCAACAGCGGTGCCGCCACCATGAAGATGATGAGCAGCACAAGCATGACGTCGACCATCGGCGTCACGTTGATCTCGCTCATCGGGGCGTGACGGCCACGTCGGCGCCGTCCGCGCCCACCGCCACTTCCGCTGATCTTGACGTTTGCCCCCATCGGATCAGGCCCTCACGTCGATCTGCCGCGACACGATCGCGGCGAACTCATCGGAAAAAGCATATAAACGCTGCGAAATCGCGGCGGAATCGGCTGAAAACTTGTTATAGAACACGACCGCCGGGATGGCGGCCATCAGACCGAGCGCTGTTGCAAAGAGCGCTTCAGCGATACCGGGAGCAACGACGGCGAGTGATGTGTTCTTCGAGATCGCGATCGACTGAAAGCTTGTCATGATGCCCCAGACGGTGCCGAAAAGGCCGACGAAGGGCGCTGTCGATCCGACCGTTGCAAGAAACAGAAGGCGCCGGTCGAGCCGTTCCATTTCGCGGCTGATGGTAACGTCCATCACCTTCTCGACGCGCAGCTGGATGCCGCCAAGAGCGCGGATATTGCCCTCGACCGATCGCTTCCATTCGCGCATGGCAGCCACGAACAGCGCCGCCATCGTGATGGTGCGGCTGCGCGACAGGTTTGCATAAAGCTCATCGAGCGATTGCCCCGACCAGAAGAGTTGCTCGAAGCGGTCGCTTTCGACCCGCGCCTTGCGAAAGGCGAGCAGCTTTTCGAAGATGATGGCCCATGACCAGACGGACGCGAGGCCAAGCCCGATCATCACGAGCTTGACGACGATGTGCGCCTGCAGGAACAGCTCGATGAAGGAAAAGCCACCGACACTGACCGGGGCAACGACGCCTTGAGCGACATCCGCGGGATTCATTTCACCATCCAAGTCGAAAAACTGCGGTACCCATGCGAACACGCGGGGCTAAAGGACCGGGCAGCATGAAAGTCGCGCTACGGCCCTGAAGATTGCCTATGACGGTGTAATGACGTCCACCCCGGCAGCCATGCCCCGCCGCATGCGCTTCTCTGAGATGAAAGATTTCACTGTGCAATATGACCAAACGAGGGCCTAACTCGGCAGAAGGGAAAGACGCATCTTCGTGTTTATCCACGAAAAATGCGCGTCTTGGCCTCAATGGGAGCCCTGAACCTCCGCGGCAGAATGTCAGGTTTCTCAAAGGGCCACGCAGCGCTCAAGGTCCCGGCTCCCCTCCCGCCGCTTGGCTATGCGCCAGGAATGCATCGCGGACAGCATCGCTCAAACGCAGCGGCTTTCCCGACATGGAAACGAGGACCACCATGACCTCCGCCTCAACGAGGCGCTGGCCATTCCGCGAGATCGTCTGGATCAGCGTGACGCTGGCGCCGCCAAGCTCCTTCACGCGCGTCTCGACCTCGAGCAGGTCATCCATGCGGCCGGGCCGGTAGAAGTCGAAATTCATGCGCCTGACCACGAAAGCAGCCGGCTCGCGGCTTTCCGACCCGTCGATCAAGCGGCGGGCGTCCGTCCCGAGCAACCTCAGGAAATCGGTCCGCCCGCGTTCGGCATAACGCACGAAGGACGCATGATAGACGACCCCGCCGGCATCCGTATCCTCGAAATAGACGCGCACCGGAAGCACATGCCGCTGCCCCGTCGCATCCCGAATGATGCGGCCCGCAATGTCCGGCCACTTCCGTTCCGTCACGCCTCGCCTCCGAGACCGAGATCGACAACAACGATTTCCGGTGGCGAGCCAAAACGTACCGGCAGGGATGAGCACCCAAGCCCGCCCGAGACAATCATATGCCGGCCGTCTTCGATCTTGTGCCCATAGGCATAACGCGACCCGAATTGCGACGGCACGATTGGAGCGTAGCCGAGAATTCGGACCTGTCCGCCATGCGTATGGCCGGCGAGCGTCAGCGAAACCCGGGCTGGAACCTTCGGAAAGATGTCCGGCTCATGCACCATCAGCACAATGGGGCCATCGTCGGTAACCTGCGCCAGCGTACCGGTAAGATCATCGACGCCGTGATAGGCAATTCTGCCGCCCTTCAAAAACTCGTCGTAATCACCTTCTCGCGGCCAAAACGCCCATTGGTCGCCGAGACCGGCAAGCCAGAAATGACGGCCGTCCTTGGCAAGTCTCAGCACATTGTTTTCATAGACCGGAATTCCGACCGCCTGGAGCGCCAGCCCGGCCCGCGTCGGCCCAGCGCGCCGTCTCTGCACGTCGATCTCATCCCACCAGTCATGATTGCCGAGCACCGCGTGCACGCCGAGAGGCGCCGTCAGCCGGCTGAGCACCGTGGCCCATCCACCGGCGCTGATCGGCGCTGAAAGTTTGCCGAGCCGGCGGCCAACGACGTAGTCACCGAGCAAAAGTATCGCATCGGCCCCAAGAGCATTCGTCTGCGTGACGATGCCTTCGAGCCGTTCGAGCGACATCCACGGCTCGCACACATGAAGGTCCGCGAGCACCGCCAGCCGCAAGTTGAAATCGGCCGGCCAGCCGGGCGGCAGCAATCGGTATTGCGTAACATTCTCGCGGAAGGATTCAGCGACGGCATAGCTGCTGAGCACTGACGTCCCGAGGCCGGCGCCAGCGAGGATCTTGAGCAGGTCGCGTCGATTGATCACGGAAGACCCCGAAGCAAAAAGTTGCAAAAAGTTGCGCAGCAAACATTTCAACAAACAGACGGCAACATGCTGGCCAAAACGTGAATTTTGAATCTCAAAGACAACGCCAGCGACGTTAGGTCTCGTCTTCGCTGCCCTCGAAAATGGGCAATTCCGGCGCGGCCGAGCGGGCCGGCCCCTTCACCCCGAGATGGCGGTAGGTCTTGAGCGTTAATACGCGGCCACGCGGCGTGCGCCCGATAAATCCCTGCTGCAGCAGATAGGGCTCGACAATCTCTTCCAGCGCGTCACGCGGCTCCGACAGCGCTGCGGCCAACGTCTCAATGCCGACCGGCCCACCCTCGTAATTATTCAGTATACAACCGAGGTAGCGATGATCGAGCGCATCGAGCCCTTCCCCATCGACTTCGAGCATCCTGAGCGCCCGGTCGGCGACCGTGGCGTTAATCACGCCCACCCCCTCGACCGCTGCGAAATCCCGGACCCGGCGCAGAAGTCGTCCGGCGATGCGCGGTGTGCCGCGCGAGCGCCGCGCAATCTCACGCGCCCCGTCCGTCGACATCACCGCGCCGAGCACCCGAGCCCCTCGGGCAACGACCTGTTCAAGCTCGGCGACCGAGTAGAAGTTGAGCCGCACCGGAATGCCAAAACGGTCGCGTAGCGGGTTGGTCAGAAGTCCGGCCCGTGTTGTTGCTCCAACAAGCGTAAACTTGGGAAGGTCGATGCGGACGGAGCGGGCCGCCGGACCTTCCCCGATCATAAGGTCGAGCTGGAAATCCTCCATGGCCGGATAAAGGATCTCCTCGACTGCCGGACTGAGACGATGAATTTCGTCGATGAAGAGCACATCCCGCTCCTCGAGATTGGTGATAAGAGCCGCGAGATCACCGGCTTTCGAGATGACCGGACCTGACGTCGCCCGAAATCCGACTCCGAGCTCTTTCGCCAGGATCTGCGCAAGCGTTGTCTTTCCAAGACCCGGCGGCCCCGCAAAGAGAACATGATCGAGCGCCTCACCCCGCGCGCGCGCCGCTTTGATGAAGACCCGAAGGTTGGATCGGGCCTGCTCCTGGCCAATGAACTCGCCAAGCGACTGTGGACGGATGGTCGCCTCGAAGGCGTCCACATCCTTTCGCGCACCGCTGACGAGCCGTTCGGTCATGGTTTGTTCGTGGAACTATTCGGCCAGCCCGTCAATAGAGGTTGTGGCAGCGAGAAATCCCGCCTGCCATTCCGATGTGGAGATGTCAGCGCTGAAACCGCGTTATGGCCCTCGGAGCGGCCACGAACCTGACCCCAAGCTCGGCCTCACAGCGGCGAACAATTCTGCAGTCGTACATGATCCGGTAACTGCGCACGATAAGCCAGATCCGCTCGACATCGGCCCACTTTGACAGGAATGGATTGCTCGTGCCGGGTGGCATCTCGATGCGGGCGCCCGTGACCGACGTGTCGAGAATGAAACACGGAATCGATTCGATGGCGCCATCGAAGGTAATGACCGCAGCCGTGCGGCCACCACACCGGGGTGCGAAACGTTTGTCACTTTCTGCGCTAGGTGAATTTGGTCTTGTGGCGGATGTGCTGATGATCCTCGGTCCGCGCCCGACGTCATGCATGATGCTGGAATGTCCCCCTAACCCCGCTCTGCAGCAGCTTCTGCAGCACTCTGGCGGGATGCACTACCGCGGATGCATTAATGGCAAGCAAACGACACGAAGAAATCCTTTCCAGGTCATTTAAGACCACATCATTGCCCACGTGTTTCAAGAAGCAGGCCGCCGGAGATCAAGAGCGCCCGCATGCCAATGGCAATGAGACCGGCACCGAAGGCCAGGAACGGCAGTGCACCATCGGACGGAAAAGGAAAGATGATCGCACCTGCCGCAAAGCCGAGGACGCCGGCAACGGCGGCCGCCAGCCATGAATACGAGCCGTGTTGCAACACGAATGGACTTAAACCGATGGCCGCGACGGTCGCCGGCAAGGCGCTCCAGATATAGGCATCGACGGCGACCTCCCCGAGCGCTGCCCCGCGCGCGGCTGGCAACAGGTATCCCGTGAGCGGCCCCAGAAGCGCCAGGGCTACCACGACAAGCCCTGCAAAGAAAGGCGCCGCGAGCGTGGTGATCAACACCATCCAGAACGCGCGCTGGCCATTTCCAACTTCCCTCACGGCTGCAACCTCGATTCCAACGCCCGCAGATGCCTATCGGGCCAATTCTTTGAGACCACGCTTGATGAGGGAAGCCGTATCGGCCGCCTCGCCAAGCTCGCGCGAAGCCGCCGCCACGGCGGCATTCGCCTGCACCGGATTATAGCCGAGATTGGTGAGCGCCGAGATCGCTTCCGCGGTCGCAAGGCCGACCGCCGGTGCCGAGCCGGCAAGGATCGCCGCAGCGCCTCCAAGCGGCGCATGAGCCACCGATATCGGCAACGCCGGCGCCTTGTCCTTGAGCTCGGCGACAATGCGCTGCGCAAGCCTTTTTCCGACGCCCGGAGCCTCCTCGACCGCCGCCCAGTTGCCGAGCGCAACTGCATTTGCCAGGTCTTGCGGCGATAAGATGCCGAGAACGCTGAGCGCGACCTTTGCGCCGACGCCCTGGATCGTCTGCAGCGTCCGGAACCAGCTCCGCTCTAACTCGCTTTGAAATCCGAACAGGCGAATGGCGTCCTCGCGCACATGTGTGTCGATAGTGAGCGTCATGTCCTCGCCCGGCCTCACACTGCGCAGCGTCCGCGCCGAAGCCTGCACCTCATAGCCGACGCCATGGACGTCAATGATGAGGAAGCCCTCGCCGACCGCATCGACTTTTCCCTTAAGTTTGCCGATCATGAGTCCGCAGCTCTGGAAGCAAATGTTGCAAGCCGCTGCCGGCTGCCGCGATGATGCGCGTGCGTGATTGCAATAGCGAGCGCATCGGCCTCATCGGCACAGTCGAATGTCGCCTTCGGCAAAAGAAACCCAATCATTGCCTGAATTTGCTGTTTTTCCGCATGCCCCGTCCCGGACACGGATTTCTTGATGAGGTTCGGTGTGTATTCAGCGACGCGGAGTCCAAGCCGCGCGGGCGCCAGGAGAACTGCGCCGCGCGCCTGGCCGAGCTTGAGGGTCGAACGCGGGTTCTCGTTGACGAAGGTTTCCTCGACCGCTGCCTCCGATGGGCCAAAACTTTTGATGATGCTGGTCACGCTTTCGAAGAGTGACGACAGCCGGTATGCAAGGTCCTCATCCTTAGGCGGCGCGATGACGCCCGACGCGACGTAGACGAGGCGCACCCCATCGCTGTCGACGATACCCCAGCCGGTGCGTCTGAGACCGGGATCGAAGCCGATAATGCGAATCGTTCTTGCGTTCATACTCCCCGCATAGCACGAACTGCGTGTGCGGCCGAAGCCGTGGCGGCTTGCGGCGGCAGCGGCGGCGGCTTGGTTGCGTCAGCGACCTTCCCCGTCAGGATGGCATCGAGCGCTTCGACGACCTCAGGCTCCGTCCAATACCCTGTGTGACCGCCCAATCCCATCACATAATTGTCGATGCGGAGCCCCGGCGGCGGGCTGATGCGTCCGCCGATGTAGTCGTCCACCCGATAGAGATTGATCCAGCACTTAAGCCGTGCCGCAATCCCGAGCGGAACGGCTTTCGTCGCCGCGTACTCGTGAAAATACTTCTGATAGACGCTACCAAGCGGCGAACCGAACGTTAAGAGGGCCGGAGCCGCTTGTCCGAGTGCCGTATATTCCGGGCCGTTGTCGCGAAGATAGTCGTAGACGATGACCGAACCCTGGCTGTGAGCGATGAACACGACGCCGTCATATCTCTGGTCTTGGACGAAGTGTTCCAGAAGGAGCTTTAAGCGCCCCTGAATGCGTTCCCGACGCGGCCGCTTGTAGCGGGCGCGGAAAATCGACGGGAAGAAGTAGGTCGCCGTTTCAAGCCGCGGCAGATAGTGGTGGTCGATGAGATCGCGGGCAACGTGCACGACGTTGGCGATCCGATGGCCGAAGAAAAACGGCAGAACGACGGCCACGACCGCCGCCACGGGTAGAATGAGATTGCGCAGCGCCACGAAAACATCGTTGCTATCGAGATAAGGCTGAATGAAAACGAGCGCGAACACGACGATAAAAGCAACGATCAGCATCCCGACGAGCACCGGATTGAAAAGCAGCCGCGGCATTCGCCGCGCCGTGCGCTCCAGATCGTTGAGACCGGCCCGCGCCCGATGCCGCCGGAGCATCATCAAGATCCATGTGGAAGCGACCAGCAGCAGCACGGTCAGGGCCGTCGCCGCATAGATGAACTTGATCCGCCCGATCCAGTCGAGTTCGATGTTCGGCACCTGCACGAGCTTCGCGACCTGCCCATCGTCGCTGGCGATTTCATGGCTGTCGATTGCGCGCAGGATGAAGGGACGCACCTTCTGCAAAGTCGTGATCGTCTCGGCCCGATTGAGCATTGGATAGATGACGCTCATGACGACCGTCGTCCAAAGCATGAACTGCATGATGAGGATGCCGATGCTCGTCGAGACGGTCGCGAGACGCGACCGGTCGCTGGTCTTTCGCGCGCGCCCCATCGCCGCGCCGAGGAAGGCGGTCGCAATGAGCAGCAACGCGCCCCAGAAACGCCAGCCCCAGATGATGACTTTGTAGAGGCCGTTGATGTAGCAACCGGCGGCCAGTTCATCGACGCTGCAATCGACAGGACTGACGCCCGTGCCGCGCGCCGGGCCCGTCTTCAGATCGGGAACCTGAGCAAGCAATGGCAAAAGCTTGTCGTAAAGAACCAGGACGAAAATCGTGATCGCCATGGCCGCCAGCCAGAACACCGTGTCGTACCATGAATAGTCCTGGCTTTTGACGATGCGATAGAAAACATAGAGCGCCGCAAGAAACAAAAGTCCTTCGACAATCAGGACTTGGTACTTGGCGCTGATGACATCCGGTGCAAACGCCACCGGCTCAAACAAGAAAAGCCCGCAGATTGCTGACGTCGCAATCGTCAGCGCCGCACTTGGTCCGCGCAGAAGCCAGCCGGCGACCCAGAGGATCTTGCGCAGGATCCACGACGTTACGTCGCGCGACTTGTCGAGCATGGCATCGACGAGATGATGGGACTCGAAGATGACCCTGAAGAGCCCGAGAAGCGTGTTGAGGCGGCCGGGCTGGATCGCCGTGAGATCCGCCCAATGGAGCTCGACCGCTTCGAGCACCATGCCGCTATTATGGGCCGCACCCCGCCGAATGACGGGAAAAACCGGAGCCGGATTGTCGACCTCCGGCTCGGCAATGCGCGTGTACTCATTGGACGTTGAGACGGTGTATCCGGGTCTCGTCGTCGCCAGAGTATCGAGGAGAGCGTTGACGCAATAGCCGGGCTCGGTTTCGCCGACACCATGGACGACAACCAGGCCGACGCGAACTCGCCCCCTCTCCCCCGATGGTCCGTCCGCCGACATGCCTTGTCCCACACCACGCAAAGATGTGGCGATCATAATGCCTTTTGTTGAGAGCGCGCGAGGCAATTGACGCCAACCGGGACTCGTCAGCGTTCCGATTTCGCATTAAGTGTTGCCCATCCGGCGGAACGGGCAGAGCTTTCCGGCACGTGGCTCAAGGCTCGAAGAGGAGCGAATGGACCCCAATTTTGGACACCCCCGCTGGATCGTCGCCGGCGTGCTCCTCGTCCTCTTAGGTCTCTGGTTTTTCCGGTGGGCGAGGCGCAACAACGCCGCCCAGGCCATAGCCAATTCCACCGCTGAGGCTGCGGTCAAGAAGCTACTCAAGACTCCGGCCCTTAGCGCAGAAGAATCCCGTTCAGCCGCAAAAAGGAGAGCGAGCAACAACTTCCGCCAAGCAATGTCTCAGCTCGCCGGAATCATCGGTTTTCTGCTCATAATGATAGGGCTGATGTCGGCGCTTTTCGGAATATTCTACCCGGGAGAATAGGGATCTCGGCACCGCCGACGCAGAGGCTCAAGCGGCGGTGAGCTTTCTCATAACCTCGTCCGAAATCTCGAAGTTGGCGTAGACGTTCTGCACGTCATCATCATCCTCAAGTGCAGCCAGCATCTTCATGATGGTCTGAGCATTCTCTTCATCGACCGGCGCGGTGAGGTTCGGCTTCCACACCGCCTTGACGCTTTGGGCGTCACCGAGCTTTTTTTCAAGTGCCGACGCGACCGAGCCGAGCGATTCAAACGGGCATACAATCACATGGCCGTTGGCATCCGACTGAACATCGTCCGCACCGGCCTCGATCGCCGCCTCGAGCATGGCCTCCGCCGACCCCGCATCGGCCTTGTAAGTGATTTCGCCGACATGGCTGAACATGTGGCTGACCGACCCCGTGGCACCGAGATTGCCGTTATATTTCGTGAAAATGCTTCTGACCGCCCCGCCCGTCCGGTTGCGGTTGTCGGTGAGCGCCTCGACGATGACCGCGACACCACCCGGGGCATAGCCCTCGTAGCGGACCGACTCATAGTTGGCGAGATCGCCGCCTTGCGCCTTCTTGATCGCCCGCTCGATATTCTCCTTTGGCATGTTTTCGGCGCGCGCTTCCTGGATTGCGAGCCGCAGCCGCGGGTTCATATCCGGGTCGGGAAGTCCGGACTTGGCAGCCACCGTGATCTCACGAGCGAATTTGGCGAAGAGCTTGGCGCGGATCGCATCCTGCTTGCCCTTGCGGTGCATGATGTTCTTGAACTGCGAATGGCCGGCCATTGTTCGTGCTCGCTTACCCTTGGAAGTGTCCTCAAGCCCCGTCTTTTGCGCAACGTCCGCGCGGCGGTCAAGTGACGCCAGTATATCGGATATTAAGGCCGAAGATGGCGACCGATCCCCAGCAGGTACCGCAATTCTCACCCGTGTGGCGTCTCAGTGGGAGGTCCAAAATTCCGGAGCCGCCGGCGCGAGATGAGGTCCGATGCGGACAGGGCTGATGTTCGTTGCGAGCCCGGTTTTGTCGTCAATCTCGACGGCGAGCCCCGAGATCGTGCCGGCGCCGCCTGCCGGTTCATAGCGGCCACGGGGAATTTTGGTCAGAAAACGGTTGATCGGCTCGTCGCTCTCCATGCCGAGGACAGAGTTGTAGTCGCCGCACATTCCGACATCCGACATGTAAGCCGTCCCGCCGGGCAGTATGCGCGCATCTGCCGTCGGCGTGTGGGTATGGGTGCCGATTACCGCGCTCGCGCGCCCGTCGAGAAACAGCCCGAGCGCCTGTTTCTCGCTCGTCGCCTCGGCATGGAAGTCGATCACGATCGCATCTGCACCGCGTTTCAGCGCGCACGCGGTCAATTCCGCATCGAGGGCACGAAAAGGGCAATCGAGGTCCCCCATGAAAACGCGCCCCATGGCATTGAGCACAAGAACGTCGGCCCCGTTTCTGGCCTTGAGATGCGCCGCTCCCTTGCCGGGCGTCCCCTTCGGATAATTGAGCGGCCGGAGCAGCCGCTCGTGCCGTTCGATGAAAACGAGCGCCTCCTTCTGGTCAAAGGCGTGATTGCCAAGCGTCACGCAGTCGGCACCCGCATCCAGAAGATCGTTGAGGATGGTTTCGGTGATCCCAAAGCCGCCCGCGGAATTCTCACCATTGATGACGACGAAATCGATATAGTAGCGCGCGATGAGCCCCGGCAACATTTCGCAGACCACCGTACGGCCCGAGCGGCCGACGATGTCGCCAAGAAACAGAAGTCGCATCAATAAGTCCGGATCAGGAATCGAGGCATCTGAGAGGTCCGGAGGGCGTCAGGACCCAATCGAGCCTTTGGTCATAGCTTTCGAATGGGACTGCGTCGACCTCTTGTTCATCATAGGCGAGCCCGACCGCGACAACCGGTTTCAATTTTCTTAATCGCGCGAGCGTTCGATCATAATAACCGCCGCCATAGCCTAGCCGATGGCCACGCTGATCGAAGGCAAGAAGCGGCACGAGCACAATATCGGGTTCGAGCGCGGGCTTGTCGTCAAGTGGCTCTGCAATGCCCCACGCCGCCGCGCTCATCGGGTCGCCCGGAGCCCAGGCACGCATCAACAGGGGCTTACCCTTCCCCTGCATCACTGGCAGTGCCAGCCGGAACCCCTCCGCCTGCAGCCACGTCATCAGCGGCGCCGGGTTGATTTCGTCGCGAATGGCGGCAAAGCCCGAGACGACGGCCCCGGCACTCGCCGTAAGAAAGTCGAGGCCATGAGCGGCTATTTTTCGGCTCGCGTCCTGACCGTGCCGTTCGAAGGCTGCCCGGCGGCGCTCGAGGGCCCTGGCGCGAAATTCTTTCTTGGCGTCCATGACCCCTTCAAAAAAGACGACCGCCTGGATACTGAATACTGGATAAAAGTGCCGCGAAGGCCGTTGGGATCATGATCCCGCGTGGTCCCTACGAACGTAGGTGGGCGCCATATGTCCGAAGCCACGGCTCCGGTCAGGGACAGCACCCGTGCGGATCTTATAGGCCCCCGGGTCATATTGCCCCTGACGAGCCCCGCAGCAACTGAGACTTAGGGCACACGCCGGCAAAAATCCAGGGCCATGGGCAGCTCATGCACGCCCGGCGCTCGGGGTCCGCGAAACGGTGCCCCTGCATATCGGGATTTTGGGGCGTTATCCTTCCGCGGCGCGTCGGACGACTTCCCTTCCAGGTCCCGTCTCGCCCTGCGCGGCACGATCGCTGAGTGATCGCAGCTCGTCGGAGCGGCCCTCAAGGAGACTGTCAACGTCGGCTCGGGCATCGAAAAGCTCGTCAGCAATCGTCAGCGCTGCCATCAAGATCAGCCGCTCGTCGCCGACACCGCCATGCTCCCGCATCAAGCAATCGAGCTTGGACATCAGATAGTTGGCGACTTCCTCAAGGCGTTGGACGTCGCTTTCGCCGCAGGCGAAGCGGTAGGTCCGGCGGTTGAAGCTGATGGCGACCTCGGCCAGTTGACGTCGGCGGCGCCGCCGCCCTCCCGATCATTCGACGCGCACATCATTCATCCTGGATGAGGTTATGAAGCGAATCGATAACCCAATCAATCCGGTCCAGAGCATCTTTGTTCCGCTGCTCAAGCTCGGCGATACGCTGCTGAGCGACAGCCAGCTCGGCCCGCAAGCGGGCATTCTCCGACCTGACATCATCGGTCGCAGGTTTGCGAGCCGGTTTCATATCCTCGGCACGCTTGATCTTTGCGGTGTTGCGTTCAGTCATGGCCTCTCATCACCCTCTCGGGCGACACGATTGACGCGCTCATCACCAGTCGTTCCCTACGTTACGTTCGTATCGTAAACGACGTCAACAAACGTCCACGTGTTCGCGTGCGTTTCGAACGAAAGAATTAAGGTTGCAGCCGGCGCGAGCCATGCATTGGTTCAACACCGGCCTTGCCACATTGACAGAGCCCCGTCCCGTCACGTTAAAGACGCGCGGCAAATGCTGCGAGAGTGCAAAAGGCCGAGCGGACGGAATCCGTTCCTAACCCGGCCAATCTGGCCCCGGAGGATCCCTGAGAATGACAGTGAAGGTGGCGATCAACGGTTTCGGCCGCATCGGTCGCAATGTGCTGCGCGCGATCATCGAGAGCGGACGCACCGATATTGAGGTCGTTGCCATCAACGATCTTGGCCCTGTCGAAACGAATGCGCATCTTCTTCGCTTCGACAGCGTCCATGGCCGCTTTCCGAATGAGGTCAAGGTATCCGGCGACACGATCGACGTCGGACGCGGTCCGATAAAGGTCACGGCGGTCAAGAACCCCGCCGAGCTTCCCCACAAGGCTCTGGGCATAGATATCGCCCTCGAGTGCACCGGCATTTTCACCTCGAAGGACAAGGCCAAGCTGCACCTCGAAGCCGGTGCCAAGC
>Ga0272446_1004610_pt1 | contig 16116 bp, 12 predicted proteins | sample YNPCB0061_FD_194587 | JGI IMG/M metagenome (GOLD analysis project Ga0272446, IMG submission 194587) | Hot spring microbial mat communities from Yellowstone National Park, WY, United States - YNP-CB-006-1 | ecosystem: Environmental > Aquatic > Thermal springs > Hot (42-90C) > Sediment | place... | reverse complement strand
GGACCAACCGGAATTTCTGCATGCGCTGTCTCCATGGTCGGATGACGGGCCGGCGCCTGAGATCGTTCGCAGGATGATCCATGCCGGAAGATTCGCCGGTGTAGGGCCGATGGCTGCCGTTGCAGGGGCCATCGCCGAGGCGGTGGGCCTGCGATTGAAGGAGATGTCCCAGACAGTCATCGTCGAAAACGGCGGCGATATTTTCGTCGTTTCTCCCACACCCGTCGTGGCAGCCGTCTTTGCAGGGAAAAGCCCGCTCAGTATGAAAATCGGCGTTCGCATCGACCATGGCCACCGACCCTTCGGATTGTGTACTTCCTCCGGAACCGTCGGCCATTCTCTCAGCTTCGGTCATGCCGATGCCGTATGCGTGTATGCGACTTCCTGCCCCCTGGCCGATGCGGCGGCTACGGCCATCGCCAATCGGGTGCAAACGGCCGAAGACATTGCCTCCGCCATTGCGTTCGGCCGAACGATCGAGGGCATTCTGGGGATTTTGATCGTCGTCGGCAGAAAGATCGGGGCCTGGGGGGCGATGGAACTGGTTCCTGTCGTGGGAAAAAGGTGTTGAGTTTTTCAAGGCTGCATCGTACATTGATCTTCAGGCGGTCGGGGAAAAGGGTAGGGGGAGGAGATAGAAGAGAGGATGGCTTCTGTGGGTGAGGGATTTGGGCTGGGCCGACGCACCGAAGAAAGATCATTCCACGCATCAGGATATTCATCGCTTCGAGGAGGTTGACGTGCAAACGATGTGGGCTCCCTGGCGCATCGAATATATCAAGGGGATCAAGGAACCGGGTTGCGTATTTTGCAATGCGATCGAGCTTCACGATGAATTGACCTTGTACCGAGGTTCCAGAACGATGGTTGTGATGAACAAGTATCCCTACATCAACGGCCACCTGCTCGTTGCTCCCATCCGCCATCTGTCGACCCTCGACCAACTGGAACCCATTGAAATGACCAACGTCATGATCATGATCCGCAATGCCATCCAGGCGCTCAAGCAGGTCATGAATCCGGACGGGTTCAATGTCGGCTTGAATCTCGGCAGGGTTGCAGGAGCAGGTGTCGAAGAGCATCTGCATTTTCATATCGTTCCCCGATGGTTTGGGGATACCAACGCCCTGACGGTATTTGCCGATGTTCGGGTCATTCCCGAGCATCTCGAGGAAACCTATCGCAACCTGAAACCGGTTTTCGACAAGATCGATCCCACGTTGTGATCGGCTCCGGATCGGCACCGCATATTCGCTATGGTGGTTTCTGAACATGAGCGGATATGCACCAACATCCATGGAGGATCCCATCATGCGAAAATTCAAGATTCTGTTGACCCTTCTCATACTGGCCGTTCTCGGCACCATCTTCTACCAGAACAAGGGCTATTTTCTTGCCGCTCCGCTCATCACCTTCAATGTCTATTTTCGACAATACGAATTTTCCACCGTTTCCAACGCGACCATGATTCTCGGAGCCTTCGTTGTCGGGGTGTTGCTGACCTATTTCATGACCCTGGCTCAGCGATACCGAACGTCCAAGATGGTCAAGAACCTCCAGGAAACCATCTCTCAGCAACAGGAAGCCATCGCCGGTCTCCGATCCCAGATGGAGAGCCGACCTACCGCCCCATCCCCGTCATCCGATGCCTCGATTGTGGAGGCAGTGGTCAAGGAGGCGTGATTCGATCGCATCTTCTGCATGCTTCCCGTCGCGTGAGGCCGGTGTGAGCCCTTCCGAAGTTCCCACCACCCCCATGATGAAACAGTATCTGGAAATCAAACGGCAATATCCGGATGCCATTTTGTTCTATCGGATGGGGGATTTCTACGAAATGTTCCTTGAAGACGCCATCGTGGCTTCTGCCGTTCTCGATATCGCCCTTACCTCCCGGAATAAACACGATGAAAACCCGATACCGATGTGCGGCGTGCCCTATCGTTCGGCTCAGAGCTATGTGGCCAAGCTGATCGAAAGCGGTCACAAGGTGGCGATCTGTGAACAGGCCGAAGATCCGGCCCTTGCCAAAGGGCTCGTCAAACGGGAAGTCGTTCGTATCGTGACTCCCGGCATGGTCGTCGAAGAAGGATTGCTCGACCAGAGCGTTCCCAACTACGTTCTTGCGGTGTATCCCGATCAATCGACCCATGGGATCGCCTTTCTCGATATTTCGACGGCCGATTTCCGGGTGACTGAAGCCGGCGCACTGGATGTCCTTTTCGAGGAAATCACCCGCATCGCCCCTCGTGAGATGCTTCTGCCGGAGTCGATCCGGGATGCCGGTCGATGGGCTGCTTTTTTGGATGGGCTTTCGGGGATTCTCGTTTCCCGGCTTCCGCAGGCGGATTTCGACCCGATCGCAAACCGGCAGATGCTTTGCAGACACTTGGGGACCGTTTCCCTGGAAGGATACGGCTGCGAGCACCTGAATGCCGGCGTGGCTGCAGCAGGTGCCCTGTTTCGGTATGTGGAAAGCACGCAGAAGCGCCCTCTCGATCACATCACCCGGATTTCGGCCTATTCCCTATCGGACGAACTCATCCTCGACGATGCAACCTGTCGCAACCTGGAATTGCTTCGGAACTTGCGCGATGGCGGCAAGCAGGGGACCCTGCTCGGTGTGCTGGATCGAACCGTTACGGCCATGGGGGCTAGGCTCATCCGGCACTGGATCCGCCATCCCCTTCGCCGTTTGGACGCCATCGATCGGCGGATCGAGGCGGTCGGCGAAGCCCTTCAGGCACCGACCATGCGCCGGAGCGTTCGGGAGCATCTCAAACAGATCGGGGATCTCGAGCGTATCGCTTCCCGGATTGCCCTGGATCGATGCACGCCTCGGGACTTTCTGGCCCTGAAAACGTCTCTTTTCGCCGTTCCAGAGCTTTACGATCTTTTGAAACCCTGTGAGAGTTCGCTCCTGGTGGAAGCCCGGAACGCGGACAGCCTCGAGCCCCTTTTGGCGTTGGCACGGCTGATCGATCGGGCCGTTCGAGAAGATGCGCCGCCGACCCTTGCGGAAGGTGGGGTGATCCGGCGTGGCTTCGATGCCGAGCTCGATGCGCTGATCGACATGGGATCGAATACGAAGGAATTCTTGCTGTCTCTCGAGGTGCAGGAACGCACGGCCACGGGAATTTCATCCCTCAAAGTCCGGTACAACAAGGTCTTCGGGTATTACATCGAGGTTCCCAAGAGCCAGACGAATGCCGTCCCGGCTCATTACGTGCGGAAACAGACCCTCGTGAATGCCGAACGCTATATCACCGATGAACTGAAGCAGTTTGAACTTCGAATCACCGGCGCCGAAGAGCGGCGTATCGCCCTGGAGATGGAACTGTTCCAACGATTGCGAAACACCGTCGGTGATCATATCTCAGAGATTCAACAAGTGGCGGCCTTTTTGGCGCAGACCGATTGCCTGTTCGCGCTGGCGGAGGTTGCGGACCTCTATGGCTATTGCAAACCGGAGATCCATCGGCAGGGAAATATCCGGATCGAGGACGGCAGGCATCCGGTGATCGAGCGGTTTCTTCCCCCTGGGCGTTTCGTGCCGAATTCCATCGAACTCGACAACACCCGAAACCAGGTGCTGATCATCACGGGACCCAATATGGCCGGTAAATCCACCATCTTGCGTCAAACAGCCCTGCAGGTCATTCTGGCGCACATGGGTTCGTACGTCCCGGCCAACCATGCCTCCATTGCATTGACCGACCGCATCTTCTCCCGCATCGGCGCGCTCGACAACATCGCCGGAGGCCAAAGCACCTTTCTGGTGGAAATGCAGGAAACGGCGAACATCTTGAACCATGCAACCCCGCAGAGCCTGATCATTCTCGACGAGATCGGTCGGGGAACGAGCACGTACGACGGGTTCAGCATCGCCTGGGCGACCGCCGGCTATCTTCACGACCTGCATGGCAAAGGCGTGAAGACACTGTTTGCCACCCACTACCATGAAATGACCGAACTCGAACGGATCAAGCCGAGGGTGCGCAACTTTTCGATTGCCGTCAAGGAGCGAAAGGACCAAATTGTCTTCCTTCACAAACTGCACAAAGGCGGAACGAGCCGCAGCTATGGCATTCAGGTGGCCAGGCTTGCCGGTATTCCGGAATCCGTCATTGTTCATGCCAAGAGCGTGCTGCGGGATATCGAGGAAGGAAAACACCCCTTTACCGGTTCAGTCAGACCGGTGTTGACGTCCGGAAAACCGGTAGTTGAGCAGCTCTCGCTCTTTGAGCCCGAGACGCATCCGGTGATCGAAAAGCTGAAGTCGATCGATGTGATGAACATGACGCCGATTGAAGCCCTCAATTGCCTTCAAGAGCTTTTTATGATAGTGATGAATAATGAGTGATGAATGATGAAGAGGGAAGTGCCTTTCCTTCAGGAGCATGGGGTTCACAAGAAGGGGTCACCCCTGCGAAAGCAGGAGCCCCCAAACATGAACAGCTTGGTTCTGCCGGAGTTCCGGGACGGCCGGAAAAGACGGATGCGGGCTTCCATCGGCTTTTTGCGAATCCGCCATCCACAAAGATTGTTTGATGATCATCCCTTGCATAGAATGCCAAGCGATAAAGCCTCTTTCCGAGCGATGTTGATATGACTCAATCACGATTCGCAGCCCTTGCCATTGTCATCGTCTGCTGTCTGTTCGTGTGCAGTTCTGCGATCGAACCGGCGTGGGCTGCATCTTCCGGAAATCAAGCCTACCAACAGGCTGAAGCTTGTTATGCCAAACTGATCAACAACCCGGAAAAGCAGAAGTTTCGGCACCATTGGCAGACCTGTATCGATCGCTATAAATCCGTCTACAAGTCGGATCCCAAGGGTCCCCGAGCTTCAGGATCTCTGTACATGGCTGCCCTGCTGACCGAGGAAATGTATCGGGTCTCCCTGCTGCCTTCCGATAAGCAGGATGCCATCGCTCTTTACAAGCGAACGATCCAGCGGTTTCCCAAAACCTCTTTTGCGGAAAAGGCCAGAACCCAGATGGAGGGGCTGACTGCCTCCGCAAAGGGAGCCGCACCGGCTGCCGATTCCCCGAAGGCCGGCGAGCCCGCTCAGACAAAAGCGCCTTCCTCTGCCGATGCATCGAAGGAGGCGCCAAACCCGCCACCATCTTCCGGGGCCACTTCGAAAAAGGAGAATACGGGAGGCGGTCTTGCCCGAATCACCGACCTCAGGGTTTGGTCGAACCCTCATTATACGCGCATTGCCGTCGATCTCGATCGGGAAACCGGTTTCAGCACCCATCTGCTTCCTGTGGATACTTCCTCCGACAAACCCAAACGCCTATTCATCGAAATCGATCGAGCGAAGCTCGGGAAACACATTCAGAACTTCATTCCGGTCAACGATGATCTCTTGCTGGACGCAAGGGCAGGACAATACACGCTTGAATCCGTGCGGGTCGTCGCAGACATCAAGTCTTTCGAAACCTACAAAGTGTTTTCCCTGAACAACCCGTTTCGGATCATTATGGATATTTGGGGAAAAGAACCGCAGCCCGAACAAACCGAGCCTGTGCCGGAACCTCAACCGCAACCCGCCGCGCCGCAGACGAGCGTTGCCCAAGCCAAACCGCATACCTCCGATCCAGCTGCCCCAGCTCCCAAGAAGAAAGTGAAAGAGGATCTGAAGCCTGAAGCGAAGCCGAAACCCGAGCCCTCGAGCGTTCAGATCGCGAAGCTCAAACCCAAGGATCTGGCCCGTCAACTTGCGTTGGGGGTTCGAAGGATCGTCCTCGATCCGGGCCATGGGGGAAAAGACAAGGGGGCACCGGGTGCCTTACCGGGGGTGTATGAAAAAGACATCACCTTGGCCATTGCGCTCAAGCTGCAGAAGAAGCTCAAGGAGAGCCTCGGCTGCGAGGTGATTCTCACCCGGACCACGGACAAGTATCTGTCCCTTGAAGAACGGACAGCCATCGCCAACACGAAGAACGGGGATCTGTTCATCTCCATTCATACCAATTCAGCGCCTCACCCCGGTGCCTACGGCATCGAAACCTATTTTCTCAACCTGGCCACGGACGATGATGCCGTCATGGTGGCCGCGCGGGAAAATGCCACATCTCGAAAAACCATCAGCGATCTGCAGAGCATACTGACCGAATTGATGAAGAACGCCAAGATCACCGAATCAAGCCGCCTGGCCTCGATGGTTCAGGAGACCATCGTCGGCCATCTTTCCGAAAAATATACGAACATTCGGGGAAAGGGCGTCAAACAGGCCCCGTTCTATGTGTTGTTGGGGGCACAGATGCCTTCGGTGTTGGTGGAGACAAGCTTCATCAGCAACGAGCGAGAATGCAAACGGTTAACTTCTTCGGAATACCAGAGCCATCTGAGCGATGCCATTGCCAGGGGAATCGCCCGTTATGTCCAAAGCACCAGTCCTAAAGCCTATCTGGAACCCGCCGGGCCTTCATCTGCCAAAAAATCCAGCAAATCGTGAGCTCGTCGATCCCGTTTCGTTCGTTTGTACACTGAGAACCGTTCAACCATGAGGAGGAAAGAATGGAATGGAAACATCTGTTGTTTGAATCCGCTGAGGGCATTGCCACCGTTACCTTCAATAGGCCCAAGGCGCTCAATGCCCTCAATGCCGAGCTCTTGAAGGAATTTTCGGCGTTGCTCGATCGGATTTCCGAGGATGCCTCGATCCGGGTGCTTGTCTTGACGGGGGCAGGGGAAAAAGCCTTCGTTGCGGGAGCCGACATTACCGAACTGGCCAAATGCAACGCGCTGCAGGGAAAATGGTTCGCCTCTCAAGGGCAGGCCGCCATCAACAAGCTGCAGGCGCTCGACATTCCCGTTATTGCCGCAGTCAATGGGTATGCCTTGGGTGGCGGAAGCGAAATCGCTCTGGCGTGTGACATGATCTATGCCTCTGAAAATGCCATGTTCGGTTTGCCCGAAATCACCTTGGGGCTCATTCCGGGGTTCGGCGGTACCCAACGGCTTTCCAGGCTGGTCGGCATCAATATTGCCAAGGAAATGATCTTCACCGGAAAGATGATTTCTGCAGCCGAGGCGAAAGAAATCGGCATGGTCAACAAGGTCGTCTCCCCGGCGGAGTTGATGAACGAAGTGAAGAAGACGGCGAAGACCATCGCCCAGAAGGGAAGGGTGGCGCTTCGGGCCGCAAAGCAGGTGATCAACGCCGGTCTCGGTGTGGACCTTGCGACCGGATGCCGCATGGAAATCGACGCCTTCGCCCTATGCATGGCAAGCCCAGACGCCAAAGAAGGAACGACGGCGTTTCTCGAAAAGCGAAAGGCCGTGTTTCAAGCGGGCTTGCTGGATTGAATCCATCGAAACGCGCCATCCTGTCCCCATTTGCCGGGGGGGGAGGATGGCTCAAGCAATTGTAGAATGTTCTTTCATTCATCAAAGGAGGATCATGATTTTCGACATGGAATTTGAGACCCTTCCGAGGGAGGCCCTCGAAGCCATTCAATTGCGAAGGCTTCGGGCCACCCTCGAAAGGGTCTATGCGACGGTACCCTTTTACAAAGAGCGTTTCGACGCTGCAGGCATTCACCCCAACGACTTCCGTTCCCTCTCCGACCTTCAGCACATTCCCTTTACGACGAAGCAGGATCTACGGGACAATTATCCCTACGGCATGTTTGCCGTACCGTTGGAAAACGTCGTTCGTATCCATGCTTCTTCCGGAACGACCGGCAAGCCGACCGTCGTCGGATATACAGCCAGAGATATCCAAATGTGGGCAGGGCTGATGGCCAGGGCCCTGAGTGCCGGCGGAGCAACCCGACAGGACATCATCCACAATGCCTATGGCTATGGCCTGTTCACCGGAGGTCTCGGCGTGCATTACGGCGCGGAACGACTGGGGGCGTCGGTCATTCCCGTCTCCGGAGGCAATACCCGACGACAGATCACCATCATGAAGGATTTCAAACCGACCATCCTCACGGCGACCCCTTCCTATGCCCTGCATTTATCGGAAGTGGCCCAGGAAATGGGGGTATCGTTTGCCGATCTCTCCTTCCGGTACGGGATCTTCGGTGCCGAGCCATGGTCTGAAAACATGCGGGAGGAGATTCAGCAGAAGCTGAACCTCAAGGCCATCGACATCTATGGGTTGAGTGAAGTGCTCGGACCTGGGGTATCGGTGGAATGTTACCAGGCCCAGAGCGGACTTCATATTCAGGAAGACCATTTCATTGCGGAAATCATCGATCCGCATACCGGGAAGGTGCTGCCTTTCGGTCATACCGGGGAACTGGTGTTTACCTCCATCACCAAGGAGGCCTTTCCGGTCATTCGGTATCGTACCCGGGACATTACAACGCTCGATCCCTCTCCCTGCATTTGCGGCAGGACGTTCGTACGGATGCAGAAGGTAAGCGGCAGGACCGATGACATGCTCATCATCCGCGGGGTGAATGTATTCCCCTCGCAGATTGAAAGCGTCCTCATGCAAATCGATGGGCTCTCGCCCCATTACCAGCTCGTTGTCGACCGCGTCGAAAACCTCGATACGCTCACCGTGATGGTAGAGATCGGTGAAACCTTGTTTTCGGACGAGGTCAAGGCGCTTCAGGGGCTTGAGAAGAACATCTCCTACCGCATCAAGGAAGAGCTCGGGGTGACGGCGAAGGTGCGGCTCGTCGAGCCCAAGACCATCGCTCGAAGTCAGGGCAAAGCCGTTCGTGTCATCGACAACCGCAAGATCTGAAAAAGAGGGAGTGATCCATGGGAGTTCAGCAATTATCCGTGTTTCTGGAAAACAAGGCGGGCAGGCTCTCCGAAGTTACGGGTATTTTGTCCGAGGCGGGTATCAATATTCGCGCCCTGTCCCTGGCGGATACATCCGATTTCGGCGTGTTGCGGCTGATTGTCGATCAGGGGGAGAAGGCGCTCGATGCCCTCAAATTCAACGGGTTTTCTGTCGCCATCACGGATGTCGTCGCCGTTCAGGTGGATGACCGGCCCGGAGGATTGCACCGTATTCTTGGCCTCCTCCACGAGGCCCGGATCAACGTGGAATATATGTATGCCTTCGTTCACCAGAGCGGAAGGCATGCCGTCATGATCTTCCGATTCGATCGGCCGAAGGATGCCGTCGACTTGCTGCAGAAAAACGGTATTCGGATGATCGAAGGGGATGCCCTCTACCGGATGTAAGACGTTTCGGATCCCTCACTTCTCCGTACGCCGTCTTCTTTTGGCCACTGCCTCCCTAGCCGATGCAACCACTTGCTTTAGGATCGGAAAGTCGTGTGCAACATAGCGGTGTAGGTTTCTTTCCAAGGTGGTGACGGCATCCGGGATGAAGGCTTCGAAATGGCGCTTTCCCTTGATCTGAGAGAGAAAAGCGAAAGCGCCTAAAATCTGGAGGTTTCGGGTGATGCAGCACATCCGGAACCCCTTCTCGAATCGGTCCCTATCGATGGTGGATCGATGTTCGGCTGCCTTCAGATAGAGGGTAGGCAGCCCATCGCGTTCTGCAGGCGTCAGCGGCACATAAGGATCCACGGCCAGCGACGCCAGATCGTACTGAACCGGCCCGATTCGAGCCCCCTGAAAATCGATGAAACGAAGATCCTCCCCATCCACCATGACGTTTCTGCTCTGCATGTCCCGATGGACAAGACCTGGGACGGCATGTTCCATGGTCCGGGTCGCCAGAGAGATCCATTCCCTTTCAAGCGAATCCGCAAGCCCCTTCATGCCGAGCCATCCTTCCAGAAAGGCCGATCGAAAATATCCACACTCCTTTTCCAGAATCAGCCGCACGTCGTAGCGAGGCGTTTGCCAGCACCAATCCGGATCGAACCCTTCCACAGCCAAAAGGCCCATCTGCGCCAGGGGCTCCATGAGTCGCTCGTACCAGTTCCTGCGCTGCGATGCCGTCCCGGCGTTTTGGATGGCTTCCTGAAAATGCCGATCACCCAAATCCTTCATGACGATGACCCCCGAGAAGGCATCGGCTGCAATCGGCTGGGGAACAGGCACCCCGTATTGCATCAAGTGTTCGGCGATATGGATCCAGGATTCGGCTTCCGAGCATCGAGGTCCCGGCTCTGCGATGCCATGATCGACCAGAATGAGGTTCCGTCCGCCGGACTGAAGTCTGTACCAGCTTCTGTCGCTTCCATCTCCTTGAAGGGTATGCCAAACAAGGGAAGAAGCCGGATCCGCTGAGCCCAACCGTCGAAACGCCTCGCAGGCGATCTGCTCCCGGGCCACCTGACGATATCGATCGACCGAGCCGATGTCCCACCAGATATTCGTTTTTGGAAGAAAGAAGGCGCGAGGGGGTTCGCCCATTTCGATCATTCGCTGATATAAAGAAACGCTCTCCTGGTATCCCGGTGGGATCCAGGCCAGGACTTTCGGATCGAGGACCTGGATACCGGAAAATGTCCTTTTGGGACCTTCCCATGGCTTCGCGTGGTTTCTCGCCCGATCGAAACCGCAGACCCATCCCTTGTCGTCGACCCATACCGTATTGACCTCGGGCCAGTCCACCAACACCATCGTGGCCGGACTTCCGGATGTCCGATGGGCTTCGTAGACTGACCGTAGATCAAGGTCCGTAAAGATGTCGGCATTCACGACAAGGAAAGGGCGATCGTCCAGAAAAGAGGCGGCATTTCGAATGGCGCCTGCAGTGCCGAGGATTTCGGGTTCATGAATCGAAGATACGGGCATTCGAAAAGAGCGATGCGCCAAGAAATCCGTGATCCGGTGCGGCAGGTGGTGGGTGTTGACCAGTGCTCCATCACAACCGGCCTCTTCGAGGCGCATCAGGATGTGTTCGAGAAGCGGCCTTCCTGCAATGGGAAACAAAGGCTTGGGGGTATGCAGGGTATAGGGGCGAAGTCGCTTTCCATACCCTGCAGCGAGAACCAGTGCTTTCATGTCGTCGGGGGTTCGAGGGTTCAGGAAGACAGCAGCGACAGGTACTTCTGAATCGCTGTGGCGTACCGATCGATTTGCTCCTTGTCTTCGGAACCGGACACGCCGTTGTTCAGGAAGAAATCTTCCGCATTCTTGAAATTTACCTTGGAGAGGGATTCCTTGTTTTCGATTTCCCGACGTTTGTACATGCGCTGACCGCGGGAAAGGATTTTCTTCGATCGGCTGCCTGCTTCGACGGTATTTCGGGGATAGCGCATGAAGAAATTCAGCACGACCCAATAACTTTCAAGATAGGTTTTCAGAAATCGGGCGAACAGGCGCAGTTTGCGAAACCCGGCAGATGTGACGTGGTAGGTATCCGGAAGGGTCGGGTGGGGGGTCAGGACGGCGTCGTCGATAAAGGCCTTGATGCTCTTTCGAACGTGGTAGTCAGGGGTTTTGTCCACGTCATAGGCGAATTCGTTCTTGAAGAAGTGCTGCAGAAATCGATAGCCTTCGTGAAGATCGGAGGCCGAAAACTGGAAGGCTTCTCGTTCCAGGATCGCCATGGCCGTGAAGACGGCCGGAACGAAGAAGACGATGCAGTTGTTCTTGTAATATTCCAAAATCGCCCGCTTGTTGGTGACGACCTTGTATTCCACATCCTGAAGGGTGTTCTCGTTTTCGAAACGTTCGACAAATCCCCGGTTGATATAATAGTCGAGTACGTGTTCCACAGCCCGGGTGGAATCGATGAGAAGGGTGTCGCTCAACTGGAGCTGCTGCCCCATCAGATAGCCCAGATAGGTGTCGATATCGGTCAGGAGTTCCTGCTGAGAAAAGCGTTTTTTGGCCATGTTCAGCAGGGCTGCCGCTACCAGGGCGTGCGGTGTCACGACAGAAACCTGATCGATCGAATTGATGATCTTGAATCCGAGATGTCGGCACAGTTCGTTGTGTTGTTTCTGAGGCATATCCTGCAGGTTGAGGCCCTGATCATCCAGAAGGCGTTTCAAGGAAATGGCTTCGTTAAAACGGATGTAGATTCTGCCGTATCGTTTCTTCAGGAATTTCCTGGCCTTGATGACCTGCCAGAAATTTTCGGATTTCTTCTGTCCGCCTTCGATTTCGTGCAGGTAGCTGTTTTCCTCAAGTACCCGGTCATAGCCGATGAAAATCGGGACGAAAGTCAAATCGTTGCAGGCGCCGTTGCGAAACGCTTCGATCAAGATCGACAGAAATCCGAGTTTGGGTAGAATCAGTTTACCGCTTCTGCTCCTTCCTCCTTCGATGAAGAATTCGATGTTGAACCCTTCATGAAGCAGGGTGAAAATGTATTCCGAAAAGACCCTGGCATAGAGGACGGCGCCCCGAAAGCTTCTGCGAAGAAAAAATGCTCCTCCCCTGCGGAAAAGCGGGCCCAACGGCCAGAAGGAAAGGTTCTTGCCGGCCGCAATATGGGGGCAGGGCATGTCGTTGTGATACAGCACATAGGAGAGAATCAGATAGTCGATATGGCTTTTGTGGCATGGGATGAGGATCAGAGGCCCCTTTTGGGATAGGGTTTTCAGGCGGCTCAAGCCTTCGGTGTCGATCGAAACTCCGTCAAAGATGGAGTTGATGATCCAGTTGACGATGCGGGATGCGATGGTGATCATTGCCGGGCTATAGCGCGCCGCAATTTCATCGATATATTCGGAAGCCTGCTTTCGCACCTTCACGAGGGGCATTTTTTTGGTTTCGGCATAATGCGCCAGATACTCCCGAAGCCGGTCGCGAACCAAAATGTCCTGTTTGATTTCATCGGGGGACTTCAGGACGGGGCCAAGCGTGCTGATCATGTGTCGATTGATCTGATGGAGCAGTCTGTTGCGCAATGCAATCGAGACGTCTTCGTCCGTAGGCTCCGGCTGTTCGTAGAAGCTCAAAAATTGATTCAGGAAAAGGGGTTCGGAAACCTCCATGAAAATGGAGCCGGGCTTATAGAAAAGGCAGAGCAGGCGCCGAAGTTTCCCAGGCTGCTGTTCGGTTCCGAAGAGGATATCCCAGATGCCCGGGCGGGACTTGAAGGGTTTCTTGGAGAAAAACATCACGATCGGTACCAGAACGACGGGCCGATCGATTTCCTTCTGCAGTTGAATCAGGTCGTGCAGCGGGTCCGCCGATTTCTTGACGAAGCGCTGATAAAATCCTTTTTGATCTCCCAAGGAAACCCACCCGGCATCTCCGGAAAGCAGCCTTCGTTGGATTTCACCGGATCGATACGGGTCCGGCCAAGAAAAATGCCGAAAAAAATGAACCAGATGGACCAGGAACACGCGAATCGTTTCCAAAACAGGCTGCCAGAGCATCATGCGGTTGTCCAGACCGATCACCGGAGGACGAAAACCCAATTGTAAAAATCGTGTATAGCAAAACATCCAGGAGAATCGACTCTGGTATTTTTCGGCATACACGATCACGGCATCCTTTGGGAGTTCTTCCAGAACCTTCTGTTGATCTTTGGAAAAGCGAATGCCGCGATAAAACAGTTTCAGCAGTCCGAACGTCAGCCATCCCGGTTTTTTCGGAAGAAATCGGAAGAAATGCTGATCGGTTCCTTTCAGAAACCGCCACCACAGGGCGTTGATCCATGCAACGAGTCCGGATGGATTCATGCTTGTTTCCTTTGTATCACGCGAAGATTACGTACCATGACGTTGAAAAAGGAGATCAATTCGAATCAAGGGATGACGAATTTTTTCGAGTCCATCAAGGGGATATTCCTGGATCATGATGGAGCGCCTGAACGAAAACCTCGCGTTTTGCCCGACCTGAGCCCGAGGGCAGGAATTGTCCCGTATCGAGGTTTTCGTTCAGGCACGATTCTCGGGCAATACGGTAACAAAGGACGGCCTGCATTGCAACTCATTCAAACAGGGAGGGGATGTCACCAGTGGATTCCGGGATGGAGAGGTTTGAATTTCGCCTTGCGATTCCAAAACGACTGTGTTATGGTCAGCGAAGATAAAAAACTCATTGTCACTGCGGAATTCCTTGCAAGAAGGTTCTTGCGTGTTCAGCAGCAGTCATTCATTGAACGGTTATTTCTCAATCAAAGGAGGACTTCGAATCATGAAGACATTAATCGGTGGAGCGGTAGCTGCGGTTCTCGGGCTTATTGGCCTGGCTATTTGGTTCAAAGAGTTTCTGCAGATTCTTTCGGGTACCCTTCCGATCATGCTTCTGTTGGGAGGCGGATTGGCACTTTACCTCGGGTTTGACGAATTGAAAGATACCTGGAAAAAAGACGACAAGGCGGCTGCGCCTGCTACCGACAGTGTCGAGCAGTACAAGCAAGAAATCGATCAGCTGAAGAAAGAGATCGAAACCCTCAAGAGTTCAAAGTCCTGAAGAGATTGATGAACAATTGATGTGCATCCCGCCGAAACAGGGGGGATGGCAGAAGGTTTGATGAGGCGGAAAAGGCATGGCTTTTTCCGCCTCTTTTGTTTTGACAATTCCGCTGATCGAGGAGATCGTCATGCAGGATGCCATCATCGCAGTGGATCAGGGGACGACGAGTTGTCGGGCCGTATTGTACGATGCCACCGGCAAACCCATCGATATGGCCCAGGAGGAATTCCGGCAGGTTTACCCGAAGCCTGGATGGGTCGAGCACGATGCAGAGGAAATATGGAATACCCAGTGGCGCGTTCTAAGACTGCTTCTGGACCGGTATCGAGGCGCCTATCGGTTTGCCGCTTTGGGGATCACCAATCAACGGGAGACGACCGTACTGTGGGACAGGCGAACGGGAAAACCGGTTTCTCCGGCCATTGTTTGGCAGGATCGTCGCACGGCCGACATCTGCGAACGGCTCAAACGGGAAGGGTTCGAGTCCCATGTCCGAAGCCGTACCGGCCTGGTCATCGATGCCTATTTTTCAGCGACCAAGATTGCATGGATTCTCGAGCGGCAGCCCCAGGTGCGTGAAGATGCCGAAAAGGGCCATATTGCCTTCGGGACGATGGATTCTTGGCTCATCTGGAACCTGACGAAAGGCAGGGTGCATGCCACCGATGCATCGAATGCCTCTCGGACGATGCTCTTCGATATCGTTGCAGGAAGCTGGGATCCTGTCCTGCTGGAAGCCCTCGACATACCGGCGTCTCTTCTGCCGGAAGTGCGTTCATCTGCCGGAGATTTCGGGCATTTCGAATATGAAGGTCTCTCGATCCCGATTCGTGGGGTGGCCGGGGATCAGCAGGCCGCGTTGTTTGGGCAGGGAGGAATGGAGCCCGGAACGGCCAAGAACACTTACGGCACCGGATGCTTTTTATTGATGAGCACGGGGGAGAAGTTCTGCACCAGCCGGTCGGGTCTTTTGACGACCATTGCTTGGAAAATCGACGGCCGCATCGAGTACGCGCTGGAAGGAAGCGTTTTTGTCGCAGGAGCGGCCATCCAATGGCTGAGGGATGGACTCGGCATTATCCAAACGGCGCCGGAATCCGAAGCAATTGCGCGACAGGCTCGATCTACGGAAGGGATCATCGTCGTACCCGCATTCACGGGGCTGGGTGCTCCGTATTGGGATATGTACGCTCGGGGAGCGATTTTTGGATTGACACGAGATACCCGCCGGGCCGAAATCGTGAAGGCGACGCTCGAATCGCTGGCATATCAGACCCGGGATATTCTGGATGCCATGCAGGAGGATGCCGGCTGCAGGCTCAAACGGCTTCGGGTGGACGGTGGAGCCTCTGCGAACGATATGCTGATGCAATTTCAGGCAGACATCTTGGGAGCCGCAGTCGAAAGGCCGGGAAGGATTGAGGCGACAGCCTTCGGTGCGGCATGTCTTGCCGGAAAGGCCTGCGGGCTGTGGGATCATACGGGGCCGAAGGCGCCCACCCGGATCGATCGGGTTTTTCGTCCGGAGATGACGGAGGACGAGCGGGAACGACGCTATATGATCTGGAAAAAGGCCGTTTCACGTACCCTGGGGTGGGCGGAATGAAAGCGTCAAGGCGGAATGACGATACAGCATGAGGGCGGAAGTTTGAGGGCGATGAAAATGCCGTGGCGGTATCGGGCGAAGGGGGCATGGTTGGCGCCACCCCGGAAGATAGGCCCGTCGTGGCTGGTTCAGGTGCACCGGATCTGTTTGGCGAAGCCGAAAACGAACTCATGTGCCCGGCCTCGTAAGGCTGGACAAAGGCCCCCCCCCGCTCCGGGGAGGCCTTCGGTTTTC
>Ga0272446_1004609_pt1 | contig 16117 bp, 14 predicted proteins | sample YNPCB0061_FD_194587 | JGI IMG/M metagenome (GOLD analysis project Ga0272446, IMG submission 194587) | Hot spring microbial mat communities from Yellowstone National Park, WY, United States - YNP-CB-006-1 | ecosystem: Environmental > Aquatic > Thermal springs > Hot (42-90C) > Sediment | place... | reverse complement strand
AAATCCTACGGTTCCTGCATTACCTTCAAGAGCCGAAAAGCCATTAACGATCGAGATCGTAGGGGAGTCATCGTTGATGATGGTGCCGGTGGCTACCGTAGTGCCCCCCAACATGAAGACAGAACCTGTGAGCATGACTTCAAAGGTTTCGTCAAATTCAGGAACTGTGTCTTCAGTGACGGTGACAGTAAAGAAACCAGTAGAGCTATTCGCCGGAATGATAACTGTCGTGCCAGCAGAAAAATCGGACATATCATCAGCTGGATTTGTCATACCCCCAGTCACGCTATAGGTGACAGTAGTAGGAGCAGAAGAAGTTAAGCCATTGCCCATGGAGTCTGTCAGTCCCACAGTGTAGACGTAGAGCATAGTCCCGCTACCACTTCCCTCCACTTGAGTACCAGGCGTGCCTATCAGTCGCACTTCTGGCGCATCCAACATGAAACCCGCTAGAAAACCCACGCCGTGAGACTGATCGGCGGGAACCGGCCCATCCCGAAATTCAATGGTGAAGACATTGACAGGTGAGGAGAAGCTGACGGTAGCGTTAGCTCCTGTGCTTTCTGTCCCGATCGGCGTGGCAGCCGTAGTAGGGGAAGCCGTGTCTTCACCGGCAAAAACCCGTGTGGTACTGCCCATGGTCTGTACGGTCAGACCGCCATCGGCCACGATGCTCGGCGCCACTGGCCCCGTAACCATCACATCGTCTTGGAACTGCTGGAGCGGGTCGGATAAGGGCACCGTGTAATTGGCATCTACGTTGGTCAACACAAAGTTGGAGGCGTTGACCACAATGGGACTCATCGTGCCGGTCACAAAAAAGCTCACCATGATGTCCAGACCAGCATTGGTGTTGGCCATACCGTCCTGAGGTGGCAAGAAGCTGGCAATCAAGGGCGTAACGCCTACACCCCCCGTAAACATGCCGGTGTCGTCAATGGTTGCCGGTATGGCTCCCCCCGCTGCTGTTACTGTGATCTCAACGTCTACGCCGGAACCATCAACGTCGGCAAAAGTTTGAGTACCCGCTCCTGGTGGGCTCCAATCAAAAAAGGGCATGCCCCCAAACAATAGATTGGCGATGAAGAGGGTGTCTTGATAATCCACAACCTGGAGGGTGGAGGTCTCGATCGTGCCAGTGTGGTACTCTAAAACCCAGTCCCCACCCAGCAAGGAATGACCGGTCAAGTCATCGGAGGCGGCAACGTCTGCCCCAGTAAGGCGGGCAATTTCATCAATAAAGGCTTTGCCGGCGGACGAACCGGCGAGGTTACAGCCATAAAAAAGGATGTCAGCATCGACACCCAGGGCGTTTGCCCAAGATTGCAATAAGGGCGAGTAGGTCTTAATTGTGTTGGTATTGAGGAAAGTATTACCTAACTGGATGGAGCCATCATCTCCGTGGGAAAAGATATGAATATCGGCAATGTTGCTATATTGGGCTAAAGTTTCTGATATTCGGGCGATTCCGTTCTCCGTCTCATCTATATATATAACATTTGCCGATTGGGGCAAACCAGCTACGATCGTTCCATAATCCGCAATGCCTCGATCGATGAAGTACAGAGAGGTAGCCCCGATCGGTTGATCCTGACCTAACCCAAGCAAATTAGCACTCATAATTCCACTAGATGCAACACACTCAGATAATATACGCCAAAACATAAATTTTTCGATCGGGTATCGATTTTTTTTTGATTACTTAGATTAAACTACCTGAAACTATTCCTGCTGCCGCTGGTATTAAAGCCTTTTACTTTCGTGATCCTGATGGTCACAATTTAGAAGTTATCTTTTTTCCTCCCGATAAAGGCGACCCTCGTTGGCAGGCTCCCACTGAAGATTTATTTTTAGGAATTGATCATACTGCAATTGCTGTTAGAGACACCGATCGTGGTCTTTCATTTTATCGTGACATCTTAGGGTTAAAAGTCGCTGGCAATAGTGAAAATTTTGGCATTGAACAAGAACGACTTAACAGCGTTTTTGGCGCAAGACTCCTCGTTACCGGACTAAAAACCGATCGGGGTGCAGGGGTCGAACTCCTGCAATACTTGGCTCCCCCTGGCGGTAGAACAACTCCGAAAGACCTAAGAACAAATGATCTTACTCATTGGCAGACGACCCTAATTACAAATGATATTAAATCGATCGAACAAAGACTAATAAGAGCAAAGACCACTTTTATTTCCTCTGGTATTGTGACAAAGAAAGACCGATCGGGTTTTAGTAAAGTTCTGCTTGTGCGCGATCCCGATGGACATGGGTTAAAGATTGTAGAACGTTAAATTCAGAGTTGGTAAGTTCTCAGTTATCTTGTTTAAGTCTTTAGTTTTTCCTCGATCGTGTTATTGGAAGAGGAACAGTCAGTTGTATTTAATGACGATTACAAATTAAGTACCGTCTCTTTCTCGTTTGCATTGGTCAATAGGCAATTCTTTTTTAGGTTATTCCTTGGTTGACAAAGTCCGAAAAGCAATTAGGGCAAAAACTAGGGCGGCTAGGGCTTTCAAAAACCGATCGGGTAAAAAATTAGCAACTCCATCGCCTAACAATACTCCCAAGCCACTGGTGAGAATGAGGGCACTGGCAGAGCCTATAAAAATATACCAAGGGGAACTAGAATTACTACTCATAGTGAGGGTAACTAACTGACTTTTATCCCCTAGTTCGGATAAAAATACGGTAATAAAACACAAAAAAAATAGTTGCCAGTCCATTAACTAACCGCATCCCATAACAACCCGATCGAGAGGAATAAATAACTAACTCCTGTCAGAGTTTGTAACGTATGGGGAGTTAAGTATTTAGCCAACCAAGTACCTGCTAAAACCCCCAACAAACTGGTAAGGAGTAGAGCAGAACCAGCCCCCAAAAAAATAGTAAGGGGGTTATCAGATTCTGCGGACAACATAAAGGTAGATAACTGGGTTTTGTCGCCAATTTCTGCGACTAAAACAGTCAAAAATGCTAAACCAATGATACGCATCAAGCAAATTCTTTAATTCTCTGACGCTTGGGCACAGGTAGTCCCACCATTTCCGAGTTACTGGCACCAGGGGGCACCATAGGATAGCAGTTTTCATCCCGCTTGACTCGAAAATCTGCCACGATCGGTCCTGGATAATCCAAAATTTCGGCTACTGCCTTACTCAAGTCATCTTGGGGCGTAACCAATCGCCCTTTCACGCCAAATGCTTCCGCTAGCTTAACAAAATCGGGCATTCCCAATTCCATGTTGGAAGCGGAGTAACGTTCATTGTAGAAACGCTCCTGCCATTGGCGCACCATCCCCTGCCAACCATTGTTGATGATGGCAATTTTGGCGGCTATCCCATACTGGGCGATGGTCCCTAATTCTTGGATGTTCATCAGGACGCTGGCATCACCAGCAATACAAATCACCTGCTCTTGCCCCACTGCCACCTTTGCCCCCATCGCCGCCGGTAAGCCAAAGCCCATTGTGCCCAAACCTGCACTGGAAATCCATTGACGGGGACCATTTTTAAGAAATTGGGCTGCCCACATCTGGTGCTGCCCTACATCCGTTGTATAGAAAGCATTAGGAGCTTGTTTGGCAAATTCCACAATTACTTCTTGGGGGGATAGCTCCCCTTCATAGTGGGGCACCTGGAGGGGATAGTCTTCTTTCCATTCGGCAATTTGCTGGAGCCAGGCTTGGGTGCGGATCGTCTCTTCGTAGGAGGTATGCTCTAGCATATTCTTTAACACTTGTTTAACATCCCCCACGATCGGTACTTCGGGGGTACGATTTTTCCCTACCTCCGCTGGGTCAATGTCGATGTGAATCACCTTAGCAAAGGGGGCAAACTTATCTAGCTTACCGGTCACCCGGTCGTCAAATCTTGCTCCCACCGCAATCAGCAGGTTACAGTTTTGCACCGCAAAATTAGCATAGGCAGTGCCGTGCATACCCAACATTCCCACGGAAAGGGGATGATTTTCGTCAAAGGCCCCCTTGCCCATCAGAGTCGTGGTGACGGGAATTTGAAACCGATCGGCTAGTTGTTTAATTTCGTGGAAGGCATTTGCCAGGATTGCCCCGCCGCCGATGTAGAGCAAAGGACGATCAGCTTCGCGGATCAGTTTGACCGCATTGATCACCTGTTGGCTATGCCCCTTGACGGTAGGCTTGTAGCCCCTCAAATTAACCGTCACTTCTGGTTCATAATCAAATTCCATCTGACCAATATCCTTAGGAATATCAATCAATACGGGACCTGGTCTGCCAGTACGGGCAATATGGAAGGATTCTGCTACAATTTGAGCGATTTCGGTGGGATAGCGCACCATATAGGAATGCTTGACTACGGGGAGGGTAATACCAAAAATATCGGTTTCTTGGAAGGCATCGGTCCCGATCGCATAGGAGGGTACCTGTCCCGTAATTACGACGAGGGGAATCGAATCCATGTGGGCAGTAGCAATCCCCGTGACTAGGTTTGTTGCCCCTGGTCCAGAGGTGGCGACACATACCCCTACCTCTCCCGTTGCCCTGGCATAGCCATCAGCGGCATGAACCGCCCCCTGCTCATGGCGGACTAGGTAATGTCGGATTGCTCCTCTAACTTCAGCTTTGTAAATTTCGTCATAGACCGGCAGAATTGCCCCCCCTGGATAGCCAAAAATATCCTTCACGCCATGGCGAATTAAACTATCAACTAAAGCAAATGCCCCCGTAGTACGCAAGACAACCTCCCCAAATTGGTTCTGTGATTAACTGAAATTATCGGTAATTCTAGCATTCAAAAACCCAGACAATTTTAGGAATGAATAAAAAAGCTATTGACTATCTAAGTCGAACCGATCGGGGCATCTATCTATTTCTTTTGGTAGAATAAATCATATTTTGCGAGGAGAAAAAGTCATGGGTGAATTTGCTAATGCAGTTGTATTGTCGATGGTGCTGGTCATGGTAGCGATCGGGTTGGGCTATCTCTTACTACGCCTCCAGGGGGAATAGGTCAGCCATAAACTCCCCGATCCGGCGACAGCCTTCCTCGATCGTGAGGGGGTCTGTTGCATAGGAAAAGCGCACGGAGTCATCGGCACCAAAGGCAATGCCTGGCACTAAAGCTACCTGTTTTTCGGCTAGTAGGCGGGCACAAAATTCGAGGGAGCCTAAGCCCGTCTCGGCAATATTGGGAAAAAGGTAGAATGCGCCCTGGGGTAGGGGGCACCGCAACTTAGACAAGCCGGACAGCAGTCGATAGCAAAGCTCTCGGCGCTGAAGAAAGGACTGGCGCATCTGCTCTACGGAATCTTGGGAATCAATTAGGGCGTGGAGTGCCCCATATTGGGCAAAGGTGCAGACATTAGAAGTGCTGTGACTTTGCAGTTTGGCAGTTGCCTTAATAACTTCTCGGTCTCCGACCAAATAACCTACCCGCCAGCCCGTCATGGCATAGGCTTTGGCAAAACCGCTACTAATTAAAGTCCGATCGGGCAAGAAGTGGGCAATACTGTGGTGAACAGCGGGGGGGTAAACAATTTTGCTGTAAATTTCATCCGCCACAATCCAGACTTGGGGATGGGCTTCTAACACTCGGGCAATAGCTTCTACTTCTTGGGGACTATAGACGCTCCCGGTTGGGTTAGCAGGAGAATTAAAGACAAATAGCTTAGTCCTTGCAGTAATTTGGGCAGATAGTTGGGCGGGGGTAATTTTGTAGTCCTGTTCCCATGATGCCCTCAACAACACTGGCTTTGCTCCGGCTAGTTTTACCATTTCGGGGTAGCTGACCCAGTAGGGGCTAGGGATAATCACCTCATCCCCTGGATTAAGGAGGCAGATCATCAAATTGTAGAGGGATTGTTTGCCGCCGTTGGTTACAATTACTTGGTCTGGTGCATAGCGCAAATTCTGGTCTTGGTATAACCGATCGGTAATTGCCTGTTTGAGGGCAGCCACACCAGTCACGGCTCCATACTTAGTTTTCCCCGCCTGGAGTGCCCTAATGGCAGCCTCTTTGATGGGGAGGGGCGTATCAAAATCTGGTTCCCCAGCGCTAAAGTCCCATACCTTTGTCCCCTTTTCCTTTAATTCCCTTGCCTGATTGGAAATGGTCAGGGTCAAAGAAGGGGAAATCTGTGCTAGGCGCTGGGAAAGTTCCATAAAGTTGATAAAAATACTAGGGGAAGATTGTATCAAACTCTATCCTTAAAATTGTTACAGAAGTTGCTATCCGACTGTTTCTTGATTTAGTAGAAATAGAAAATAGCTTATTGCGCCTTTCAACGCAGTAAGTTACGGGTAGCCCGTACTCCTTTCATGAGCATTCGGCAATAATTAAAGTACAAATAGCAAACCCTGATTTAAGAGTAACTTATGGTAATGTCCATTACTGAATCGCACTGGGCAATAAGCGTGTAAGCAATCAGTCTTCCATAGAAAAATTCGACAAAGTTGAGGTAAATTAAGGAAAATTTTTTGAGGGATAGGATGATCTGGGTTTTAGGTTTACTAGCTTGGCTGGGGGGGATAGTTGCCCAAGCCCAGGAATTGCCCCATTGTATTTTTGACCAACAATCGATCGAACAAAAGGCTACCCTCCTAAAAAAAGCCACCAGCGGCGATCGGGGTGCCCAACTCCAGTACCAATCGATCGTGACTGACCACAACGATCGGTTAAAGAGTTGTCGCTCAGCATCTTGGCTCAAAACCCAAGCCCTATGGATTCGCCTCTATCCCTGCGACCTCAAAGGGGGAAATTTAGACCAAATTTTAGATAATGTCGTCAATTTTGGTTACAACCGCATCTATGTCAATACTTTTTACGATGGCAGGGTACTCTTGCCCCAACAGGACAATCCTACTGTCTTTCCTTCCGTAGTAGGAGAACAAGCCCCCCAAGCAGACTTATTGGCAGAGGTGATCAAAAAGGGCAGGGAGCGGGGGTTGAAGGTCTATGCTTGGGTTTTTACCATGAATTTTGGTCCTAGCTATAGTAAACGTCCCGATCGGCAGGGAGCGATTGCCCGCAATGGTTTTGGCGAAACGAACCTCCAGGACCCCAACGCCATCCCAGAAGAAGCGGGGGTATCCCATATTTTTGTGGACCCCTATAATCCCCGTGCCCAAACCGACTTAAAAAATCTAATTTTTGCCATTAGCCAGCGCCAACCCGATGGCATCCTGTTCGACTACATCCGCTATCCCCATCGCACCCAACGTATTACCCACGATGTCAGGGATTTGATGGTCTATAGTTATATTTCTGCCCGCACATTGTTGTCCCGTGCCCAAACTACGGCGGGTCAAAGCCTAATTTATGACTATCTCAAGGACGGCAGAGTGGCAAGGCAAGTACCGATCGGGACAAAACTATGGCAACTCCCCGATGGCAAACAAGTACTAGCCAACGGCAATGACCTCAACCAAGCCCTCTGGCAACTGGTGACCGAACACGCCCGCCATGGAGTAACCACCTTTCTCGCTAAGGCTACCCCAAACCAAGCCATCCCCAGTGGGGCAGTATTTTTCCCCAAGGCAAACCGGAATTTTTCGGAAGGGATAGACCCCCGCCTCCAACCTTGGGAACGCTTCCGCACCATGCAAGAATGGCACCCCATGCTCTACTCTGCCTGTGGTAGCGGGGATTGTATCGTTAACGAACTTAGTAGCGTAGTCCAAGCAATTCCACCTGGTATAAAATTGTGCCCCGCCATAGCTGGTTTTTGGGGAGCATCACTAGGACAACGTATTCCCCTAGAAGCTCAGTTTACTGCCCTCCGCAATGCCTACCCCAACCTAGACTGTATCAGTCACTTTGCCTATTCCTGGCTCGATCTCAAATCCGATCGGGAACGCAGGAGCTGCAAGTTAACCCCTACCGATCGACTCAGCTATGGAAAAGATGGGTTAAGATAGATTAAGTTCAATGGTACTGAGGGTTAACCTATGGTAACTGCAACAACCCCGATCGATAATTCCCTGAGCAAACCCCTCCTCAGGGAAATTTTTACTAAGGTAGAAGCCCTCAGTTGTCCCTTTGTGGTTAACTTCCACCTCCATACCCGCTATTCCGATGGGCAGATGCAACCAAGGGATGTAGTTGAACAAGCCGTAAATCTAAAGATCAAGCACTTTGCCCTGACCGACCACCACACCATTGAGGGCTACGAAGTGGCAAGACAGGAACTGATCTACCGCAAACGATCGGGGGAAACAAATTTACCCCAGCTTTGGGTAGGGGTAGAGATTAACGCCAGTCTTTTATTTACTGATGTGCATATTTTGGGCTACGACTTTGACCCCAGACACCCAAGCCTGTTGCCCTACCTGCAAGGCAAACCCACTGCGGGTATCGACTATCAAGCAGTGAGGGTAATTAACAGCATTCATCAGGCGGGGGGACTGGCGGTTTTAGCCCATCCCGCCCGCTACCGCCGTGGTGCCAAAGAATTGATCTATGCCGCTGCTAACTTGGGCATTGATGGCATTGAAACCTACTACAGCTATGAAAATTGTGACCCCTGGCAACCAAGCCGCCGGATTACGGCTGAAGTAAAACCGATCGTGGAAGACCTCGGCTTGTTTCACACCTGCGGCACGGACTCCCACGGGTTGAAAATTACCAGGCGAATTTAGCCCTTGGGATTTACTTTGAGCAATTCCACATCAAAAATCAAGGTAGCGTTGGGTGGAATAACCCCGCCCGCCCCTTGGGAACCATAGCCCAATTCGGGGGGGATGATCAGTTCCCGTTGTCCGCCCACCTTCATCGAGGCTACCCCTTCATCCCAGCCCTTGATGACTTCTCCTACACCGAGGCGGAAGGCAAAGGGAGTACCCCTGTCCCTGGAACTATCGAACTTTCTACCATTTTCTAGTTTGCCTGTGTAATGCACAAAAACAACTTGGTCTTTTTCGGCGGTGGCACCATTGCCCACTTTAATATCCCGATACTTAAGCCCAGAAGGAGTAGTGATATATTCTGGGGCTGCTACAACTTCCTCTGGGGCAGTAAAAAACTGGGCTACCACCAATACTACGACGGCGGCGAGGGTGACACCCAGACTGATCAAAATACCTCTCAAAATTTAACCTCCCAAATCCTATGTAGGGCATCTTAACTAACATGGCGGACCATGGCAAGGTCTAAAAATGGTTATTGCCCTTTAATTTAAGTTTTGAAAGGAACAATTCTTGATTATTTATAGACCTGAGTTACCATAGTTTTAAGTAACAATCTGGTTTTATGAAATTTTTATTAGTTCTATTTCTTACAATCGGGCTTAATCTATCTGCCCAAGAAATATCACCCCTGATTCCTAATTCCAGATCAAAAGTATCTGCCGACCCGATCGGGAAAGTAACAAGGGCAAAGCTGATGGAACTCGATCGGAATGGCGAATTTAATCCCCAGAGAGTAATTAGCAGAGCGGAATTAGCCACTATTTTAGTACGCACCTTTAACCTCAGCCGTCGTACTACCAACCAACCACCGATCGCTGTCCAGGATGTTTCCAGAAATCATTGGGCTTACGATAGTATCCAGGCAGTTTTACGGACAGGAATTATGAGGGGCTATGACCGTGGTTTGTTTTATCCCAACCAAAGAATCAATCGGGCAGAAGCGATCGCTAGTTTTGCCAATGCCTACGGTGTATTTCAATTTCCTGAGAGTACGGTGCAAGAAATTTTAGCTCCCTATCCTGATACTAAAACCCTACCTAGTTGGAGTAGAAGAGCCGTAGCCACCGCCCTCTATGAAGGTTTAGTAGATGTAGATGACCAGAATCGCATCCGTCCCTTGGAGCCTATGACCCGCTTGGATATGGCAAAATTACTGAGTCTCTATCTAAGTCTGAAGGAAGATAACCCCTAAGCCCCATCTTAAAGGATTGTAAACTTTAGCAGGGGGTCCGACTTTGCCCCCTATGGTTTTATAAAGTCTGAAGATTGTCTATGAGTTTTACGATTTCCCGCCGGGGGATACTGTCTGGGTTTGGTTTAGGTACTTTAGGTCTATTTGGATATTCCCGCTTTCATAAACCCCAGCCTTCTACCTACGATCGGGAGGAGATTAGCCTGCCCTTTAAGCCCCCATTACCCAAGCGGGTGGCTGTGGTGGGAGGAGGTCTAGCGGGTTTAAGTTGTGCCTATGAACTAAGCCGTCGGGGCATGGCAGTCACTTTGTTAGAAAAGTCTCCCCAACTAGGGGGCAAGATTGCCAGTTGGACTGTCCAGGTAGGGAAAGAGCAATTCCAGATGGAGCACGGCTTCCATGGCTTTTTCCCCCAATATTACAACCTCCAATCGGTGATGGCAGAGCTAGGGACAGAGGACAATTTTCGGTCATTGAATTTCTATGCCGTCATGTATAGGGATGGCTATGCCCCAGAGGTATTCCGCCCCAGTCGATCGGCTTTCCCCTGGAATATCGTTGATTTAGCTATTGCTTCCCCCAATGCTCTGAAATGGGGACTAAATTTAACCAGCCCGCACCATTGGGCGGTTTTTCGGGAAATTGCCGGCTTCCATCCCCAAAAAAGCTACGATCGTTTAGACCATCTATTGGTTTCCGATTGGGTGAGCCAGGATTTTCCTAAGGGTTTGTTCGATCTCTATTTTCTGCCCTTTGCCAAGTCTAGTCTCAATGCCCCCGATCGGTTGAGCAGTGCAGAATTGGTGCAGTTTTTCCATTTTTATTTTTTTGGTAACCCGGAGGGCTTAGCCTTTAACGGCACTAAACAGGATATGGGGCGCTGTGTCGTAGACCCTCTGGCAAATGCTATCAAACAAAAAGGAGGGACAATTTTAACGGAAGTCACGATCGATCGGTTGCGGTGGGAGGGGGGCAGAATTGCTGGCATCGATTATACTCAGGGTTCACCAAACCCCCTCCAGGTCTGGCTAGAAAAGGATGATAGCCTAGCTTCGCCGGGACTTGACTACTACCACAATCAGGCAAGTTACTATGTTCTGCCGCAGGGAGAAGGAGAGGTGCTTAGTCTGACTTGTCCCCACCAGGGTTGTAGGGTACAGGCAAATGAAGCAGGATTTTTATGTCCCTGTCATGGAGCCAAATTCGACCGATCGGGCAAGCTCCTACGGGGACCAGCGACTAGGGGGCTAGACCGCTTAGCAGTATTAGCAAACAAAACCGATCGGTTGTTGGTGGGTGCGCCCGCCCCTACCTCCCATAGCCTGACCGCTGACTACTATGTGATGGCGGCGGATGTGGTAGGCATGAAAGAAATCTTTAACCGCTCCTGTGGCGATGCTGCCCCTGCCCTGGTAAAACAGGTAAAAAACTTAGCAGTTGCCGACCCCTTTGCGGTGTGCAGGCTCTGGTTCGATCGGGATTTTGAGTGGCACCAGAGCGACTTTACTTCCCTATCCGGCTACCGTCTAACCGATAGTATCACCCTCTATCACCGCATCCAAGCCGATTACATTGACTGGGCACAAAGAACGGGGGGCAGTGTGGTAGAACTCCATGCCTACTGCTACAAAGAGGCAGAATTTCCTACCCAAGCAGATTTGGTCAAAACCTTTATGGAGGAGCTATTCACGATCGTGCCTCCTCTCCAAGAAGCCAAACTGTTGCATTACGAACTGGTCAATCAGAAAAACTTTAGCGGCTACCCGCCAGGGAGCTTTAAGGAACGTCCTAGCACAAACCCGATCGGGTCTAACCTTTTTTTTGCCGGCGATTGGGTCAAAATGCCCTTCCCCTGCGGTTTAATGGAGCGGGCGGTCAGTAGCGGGCTTTTAGCTGCTAATTCTATCTGTCAGGCAGAGGGGTTACAAAAGCGCACCCTTTACACCGTCAATCCTGAAGGAGTCCTATCAAATTTAGCTTAGAAATGAACCTCTTTCTCTTCTTCTTTGTCTTAAAGGTAGTTGCTCTTAAAGACAGATGGTGGCAAAGCTAGGAGTAGATAGGGATGATGACCTAATAGAGGAGTGTCTGGCAGGAAATACCAACGCCTTTCGCTCTCTTTATCAACGCCATCAGAGCAAAGTCCGATCGATGTTGTTTCAGATGTGTGGCAGTGAGATGTTAGATGATCTTGTCCAGGAGGTGTTTTTACGGGCATGGCGGGGGTTAAAACAATTCCGTCGGTCATCCCAATTTTCGACTTGGCTTTATCGCATCACTTGGAATGTTGCGACAGACCAAAGACGATCCTTTGCCAAAAGGAACCAAAACCAGACCAAGATCGACATGGAATATCTGCTTAATCTGCCGGAAACTGTCTCTAGTCCTCCATTACAGACCCTCCATTACCAAGAAGTGTTGTATCGGGGATTAGACCATCTTTCTACCGATCATCGCACTGTCATTGTTCTGCATGATTTGGAAGAACTCCCCCAAAAGGAAATCGCCCTCATGCTCAACATCCCGATCGGGACAGTCAAATCCCGTCTTTTCCATGCCCGCAGCGCCCTGCGCCAGTACCTAGAAGCCCAAGGAGTAGAACTATGAAAGATGAAGACACCCTAGTCCAATTTTTGCGGAGGCATCGTCTTGATCCCCCCCCGCCCCATCCAGAGTTAGAAGAACGACTGATGGCAGAACTAAAACCGGTTGGTCATTCTTTCCCTTGGTTAAAAGTGCTGATGGGACTGGGCTTAGTCATCAGTCTGCTGGGTTTTAGTCAGGGGCGTAGACTACAAACCGCCCATTCTGTCGATCCAGAGCAACTAGAGGCCTACCTAATTCAAAATTGGGAGACCACTACCGCCCGATCGGAAGAAATAACGATCGATTTATTCAACTACCAGGAGAACTAACATGAAACGTCTTATTCCTTTATTTTTATTGGTTGGCTTGACCTGCCTTCCCGCTGACCTCTTGGCACAACCTGCCCCCGGCAGAGCTTTTGAACGCCTAGAAGCCAGAAAGGACAAGTTGATCCAGGAACTGAATTTGTCCCAACAACAACAACAACAGATAGAAACGATCCGCCAACAACGACGGGGGGAGATCGAAAGTCTCAAACAACGGATGCAACAGCTACGACAAGAGATGGATCAACTGCTCAGTACCAACGCTCCAGAATCTTCTATCCGAGCCAAGTTCACTGAGATTCAAGCCGTCAAACAAAAGATGGCAGAAGTACGGTTTGAACAAATGTTGGCAACAAGAGAAGTCCTCACCCCTGAACAGAGGGTGAAGTTCCGGGAGTTGGCAAGTCAGCGCCAAAATCGCCGTCGACCAGGGGGAGGTTTAGCCCAGTAGTGGGAAGAAATGCCCTACGGGTCCTTGCCCCCTACCGATCGCTAAGCTGGAGCCGATCGCTTGGCTAACATAGTTCTTTCCCCTTTGCACCGACTCAAACAAACTATGCCCAAGGGCTAAATTGGCGGTAATAGCAGCGGAAAGAGTACAGCCCGTGCCGTGGGTGTGGATGGTATCGATCGGTTTTGCGGTCAAAACCTCCAGCCTTTCCCCATCAAAATAAACATCCGTGCCTTTGAGGGGTTTTTCCATCCCCCCTCCCTTTAACAAAACCCTTGCCCCCGTCATTTTATAGATTTCTTCTGCTGCCCTCCTCATGTCATCGATCGTGGTTATCGCCTGATTAGTCAGCAACTGGGCTTCGTAGCGATTAGGGGTAATTAGCAGTGCCAGGGGTAATAACTTGGTTTTGATCGCCCCGATCGCTTCTTCATCTAGGAGTTTTGCCCCCGTGCGGGACACCATCACTGGGTCTACTACCACCAATCGGAAACCTATACCAACCAGTTTTTTTGCCACCGTCAAAACGATCGGCGCTTGAAATAACATCCCCGTCTTAATTGCCCCGATCGGCATATCCGTAACCACCGCCTCAAACTGCGCCTCGATCAAATTTAGGGCCATCCCCTCCACCGCCGTCACACCAGTCGTATTTTGGGCAGTCACACAGGTAACTACACTCGTTCCATGCACGCAATGAAAAGCAAAAGTTTTGAGGTCAGCCTGAATCCCTGCCCCTCCCCCACTGTCAGAACCCCCTATGGTCAAAGCGATCGGTACTTCCTTCATCCCCTTTGTCTTTGTTGCTTTTCACCCTAAATCCTAGCAACAAGTACTCCCCACTGGTCGCCCTTCTCCCCTAAACCTAAAGGGAATATAAAAAATCACTGGAACTGGGATCGATAAACCTGAATTAACCTTGTCTTTACCCGTAATTAACCTTAGCAGTCTATTTTATTACTAACTGGGTCAAAAGCTGAAATACAGACTAAACCGATCGGTTTAGTTAATCTGTGTACTTAGCTACTTTGATCGCTCGATGCATACCTTAAATTCATAACCTGAGAGGAATCATTCATGTCCAACGTTTCCCGCAGACAGCTACTCACATTTTTGGGTGTGGGTGTAGGTACTGCCCTCCTATCTGACGTAGTAGGGGATCAACTTTTTAGTGCCTCTGCCCAGTCAGTCAGTGGCTTAAATTTCACCCCTGTTCGTGTGCCTAGCCCCCTACCGATCTACCGTACTACCAATAGCTTTTTAGGAACTGGTTTTAACGGTCAAGGTAGAACCATCGAGCCTTCCAACGATGGACGATTGGCTGAATACACCGCTTTAGACGATGTAGTTGTTCCCCCTGAGTTTGAATACTATCCGATCGTTTCCTGGGGCGACCGAGTATTCCCTAACCCGGATGAATACTTCGGTTTTAACTGCGACTTCAACGGTTATATCCCCATCAACGGCAATGCGGAAGGTTGGTTGTGTACAAACCATGAATATGTAAGTTACCCCTTTTCTCCCCTCTGTCCTGCTACTTCCAGCGATGTAAACAACCCCCAATTCCCCGACTCCTTCCAGCCCGTAATTGGCTTTGCTCTGCCCCGTGCTGCTAGTATCAGTGCCCTCAGCCAAGCCGATCAGTTGCTCATTCAAGGGGAATTTGCCTATAACCAAGGTGGTTCCGTAGTCCGCATCCGCCGCAATAGCAGTGGCAGATTTGAGCCTGTCCAAGACCCCGCTAACCGCCGCTATCACCTCTTATCTGGCTTGGGCATCAATGCTGAGCGTACCGACAGCTACCGCACTGTAACCAGCTGGGGTTCCCTTAGCTACCAACAAGGCGATCGGAACTTCTTGATCGGTACGGGTCCGGCTGCCAAGGATGTATTTGAAGGTGTCAATGCCGATGGTCTTGGTAACCGCATCATTGGCACCGGCTTTAACTGTTCTGGTGGTGTCACTCCTTGGGGTACTATCCTTAGCTGTGAAGAAAACTTCCAAGCTAGTACTACCTTCTTTAATGGTGTCCAAGAAGACGTTAAACCCAATGGCTCCCAGTTGGGATACCTCAACCTTACCCCTAACCCTGCCACTGGTACCGTATTTGGTCTGGTGGGTGAAAAATATGGCTGGGTAGTGGAAATCGATCCTGCCGATCCCAACTTCCGTGCCCGTAAACACACCCACTTGGGTCGTTTCCGCTGTGAAAACGTCACTGTCCGTGCCGAAGCTGGTCAAAAACTCGTTGCTTACATGGGTTGCGATCGGCGCGGTGGTCGGGTTTACAAGTATGTATCCCGCAACAACGTAACTAACCCCAAAGACAAAGCTAACAGCCGCCTGTTTGAAGATGGCACTCTCTTTACTGCTCGGTTTGAACCGGATGGCACCGGTCGTTGGATTCCCTTGACTCTGGATACGCCCACCGATCCTATCCGTCCTTCTGACCTCTCCAAGGTGCCCTTCGAGTCTGGTTTGTTCAGCGCCACCGCTACCCTCAATCTTGGTCGTACCCGCCTGCCCCGTCGCAATGGCATTGCAGGTCAAACGATCGATGGTGGTCCCTTCATTTGTGAACGTGGTGCTTCGGAAGATGCGGCATTTGTCACTGGTCCTACGGGCTATCTGGGCAAGCGCCTTCGGGACTTCTACCCCACTCTGGGTGCGCTTCTAGTAGATGCCCACTTGGCTGGTAACTTGGCTGGTGGTACTCCTACTGCTCGTCCCGAAGACCTGGAAATCAACCCCCGCAATCCCCGTGAAATCTTTATTTCCTTCACCGATGCGGCTCCTGGTAGCGATGGCTATCCTGACTCTCGCATCTTTAACGTGGCTAAGTTAACCGCTGATGTTCGTGGTCAGCAACAGTCGGGTGGTCTGTATAAGATTATTGAAGATAC
>Ga0272446_1004608_pt1 | contig 16118 bp, 16 predicted proteins | sample YNPCB0061_FD_194587 | JGI IMG/M metagenome (GOLD analysis project Ga0272446, IMG submission 194587) | Hot spring microbial mat communities from Yellowstone National Park, WY, United States - YNP-CB-006-1 | ecosystem: Environmental > Aquatic > Thermal springs > Hot (42-90C) > Sediment | place... | reverse complement strand
TGCCGATGTGCCCACCGTCTGGCACATCGTCTGGGATGCGACGTTCACCCTCATCGGGCTGATCCTCATCTCCCTCATCCTCGATGCCGCCGGGTTTTTCGAGTGGGCGGCGTTGAGGCTGGCCCGGCTGGCCGGGGGACGCGGCGGCCTGCTGTTCCTTCTGCTGTCGCTCCTCACCGCGGCGGTGGCCGCCGTGCTGGCCAATGACGGCGCGGTGCTGATTCTGACCCCCTTGGTGCTGGAAATGCTGCACGCATTGCGGCTGCCTGCCCGCGCTTTGCTTGCCTTCGTGTTCACCACCGGTTTCATCGCCGATGCGGCGAGTCTGCCCTTCAAGATTTCCAACCTCACCAACATCATCGTCGCCAATTATTTCGGGCTGAGCTTCGCCGGGTACGCCGCCGTGATGGGCGTCGTCAACCTGGCGGCCCTGGGGATGAGCCTTGTCGTGGCGTGGTGGATTTTTCGCCATGATGTGCCGGCGCGGCTTTTGACCACGGGGCTACCCGATCCGCAGGAGGCCATTCGCGACCGTTTCGTCTTCGCCACCGGCTGGGCGGTGCTGCCGGCCCTGCTTGCGGGCTATTCTTTCTCCCATGCGCTGGGCGTGCCTACCTCCCTGATCACTGGGGTGGGCGCAGCGGTGCTGATGCTGGCCGCGGGACGGGAACATTTCCTCCGCCGTCAGCCCCGGGCGGTGATCCCCCTGTTGACCATTTTGCGGGAGGCACCCTGGCAGGTGGTGGTGTTTTCCCTGGGCATGTACCTGGTGGTCTATGGCCTGCGCAATGAAGGCCTGACGGGATTCATCGCCGAGGGGCTTAAGCATCTCGCCCAGGCGGGAGTCACGGTGGCCACCCTGGCAAGTGGACTTGTCTTCGGTTTCCTCTCGGCGGTGATGAACAACCTGCCCACGGTGCTCATCGGCAGCCTTGCCATCGAGGAGGCACACCTGAGCGCGTCCCTGGCGGAGGCCATGATCTATGCCAACGTGGTGGGTTGCAACATCGGCCCCAAGTTCACCCCCATCGGCAGCCTCGCCACCTTGCTTTGGCTGCACGTGCTGGCCCAGCGCGGTGTGCGCCTGGGCTGGGGGGAATACTGCCGCTTTGGCTTTCTTTTGACCCTCCCCGTGCTGGTGGCCACCCTGCTGGCATTGGCCTTGTGGCTGCTTCTGCTTCGTGCATAGGGTATCCTTCGCATTTTTGCGCAGGGACGCGGGGCATGAACGTTTATGCTTTGGCGGCGGTGGCCGCCGGCGCGGCGCTGGGAGCCTGGCTGCGCTGGGGACTATCGGCCTGGCTCAATCCACTGCTGCCGCCAATGCCGCTGGGAACGCTGGCGGCCAATCTCACCGGTGGCTATCTCATTGGCCTGGCCATCGCCTATTTCGGCCATCATGCGGGCCTGGCACCGGAGTGGCGCCTGTTCGCCATCACCGGTTTCCTCGGGGCGCTGACCACCTTCTCCACCTTTTCGGCGGAGGTGGTCACCCTCCTTTTGCGGGAGCAGTTCGGCTGGGCGCTGGCGACGGCAGTGGCGCATCTATTGGGCTCCCTCAGCCTTACGGCCTTGGGTATCTGGACCTTCAAACTGCTTAAGGGGTGAGGCATGGCTGACGTGTTCCTCAAGATCTACACCGAAGAGAACCGCCGCCACCACGGCCGGCTGCTCTACGAATGGCTGCTGGAGGAGGCGCATGCGCTGGGGATTGCCGGCGGCTCGGCTTTCCGCGCCATCGCCGGCTATGGCCGCCATGGCGTGCTGCACGAAGAGACGTTTTTCGAGCTGGCCGGCGATGTGCCGGTGGAGGTGGGCTTCGTCACCTCGGAAGCGGATGCGGAAAGACTGCTCGCGCGCATCGCCGCCGAAGGGCTGAATCTCTTCTACGCCATCCTGCCAGCGCGCCAGGGTGTCACCGGCGATCGCCGCTGAGGGGTGGATGGACCTTGCCGGCCATCTCGTCCTCTTCGTTGCCTCCTTCGTCGCCAACTGGTTCTCGGCGCTTTCCGGAGGCGGTGCGGGGCTGATTCAGTTCCCCCTTTTGATCTTCCTCGGCCTGCCCTTCGGCGTGGCACTCGCCACCCACAAGGTGGCCAGCGTGGCGCTGGGACTGGGCGCCACGCTGCGCCATCTGCGGGAAAGTACGCTGGACAGACGCTTCTCCCTCATCATCCTGGCTGCCGGCCTGCCGGGCGTGGTGATGGGTGCCCATACCATCCTGCGCATGCCGGAACGCTGGGCCACCGTGGCCCTGGGCGTGCTCACCCTGGGCTTGGGTCTCTATTCCATGGTGAAACCCCGGCTCGGCCTCGAACATGCGCCCCGCAACCGCGAGGGGGGCCGGCTGGCGGCGGGCATGCTGGGGCTGTTCGGCATCGGCTTCCTCAATGGTTCCATCACCTCGGGCACGGGGCTTTTCCTCACCATGTGGCTCGTGCGCTGGTTCGGGCTGGACTACAAACGCGCCGTGGCCTATACGCTGGTGCTCTGCGGGGTATTCTGGAATGGCACGGGTGCCATCGTGCTGGGCATCCTCGGGCGCATTGCCTGGGATTGGATGCCGGCCCTGCTGGCGGGCTCCCTCCTGGGGGGCTATGCGGGGGCGCACTTTGCCCTGCGCAAGGGCAACACCTGGATCAAACGCGCCTTCGAGCTGGTGACGGTGTTGATCGGCGCCCGCCTGATCATGGGCTGAGCCCGTAGGCCCATTCATTGAGCAGCCGCCGCACCGCGCCGATCAGCTCGGAGGCGGTGAGTCCGATGGGGCCAATACCCTGTTCCACCAGACGGTCGGCTGCCAAGCCGTGGACGTGGACCCCGGCGAGGAGTGCCTCCCGCGGGCCCAGGCCCTGCGCCAGGAGGGCTGCCACGATGCCGGTGAGCACATCGCCGGTGCCGGCACTGGCAAGGCCCGGATTGCCGCTCGTGTTGATGAACCAGGGAGCGGTGGGGCCGGCACACACGGTGCCCACCCCCTTGAGGGCGACCCACGCGTTGAAGCGGGCGGCAAGACGGCTGGCCGCTTCCACTCGCTGGCGCTGCACCGCTTCCACTGTGGTGTCCAGCAGCCGGGCGGCTTCCGCCGGGTGGGGCGTCATCAGGGTGGGGGCGCTGCGCCGGCTCACCGCCTCCTGCAGGGCGGGCTCGGCGGCAATCAGGTTCAGGGCATCGGCGTCCAGCACCAGGGGAACCGTCCGCCCGATGGCGGCCTCAAGATGCGCCACCGCCGCGGCAGAGGTGCCAAGGCCGGGGCCGGCGGCGATGACGCTGACGGAGGCGAGATCCGGCAGCGTGGCCGGTGGCCGCAGCATGAGCTCCGGCTGCAGGCAGTCCACTGTCAAAGCGGCTTCATGGAGCAAGCCCACATAGACCCGGCCCGCTCCGGCAGCGAGGGCGCCGCGGGCGGCGAGCAGGGCGGCGCCGGTCATCCCCGGCGCGCCACCCAACACGGCGACGCTGCCGAACTGCCCCTTGTGGCTGTTGAGAGGCCGCGGCCGCACGAAGCCCCGCACCATGGCGGCATTGAGCAGCCAGCCCGGCGCTGGGGGGAAGGAGGATGGTGGGACGTTGAGGGTACGCAGGTGAAGCTTGCCACAATGATCGGGGCCATCGGCGGTGAGCAGGCCGGGTTTGAGGGCGAGGAAAGTCAGGGTGTGCCGGGCCCGTACCGTGGGGCCCAGCGCGAGTCCACTGTCCGCGTCAAGGCCGCTGGGAATGTCGAGGGCGAGGATGGGGGCCGAATGATCGTTGATGCGGCTCACCCACGTCCCATAGGGTTCGCCAAGCGCCCGGGTGAGGCCGATGCCGAACAGGCCATCGATGATCAGCCCCCAGTCGCCCCGCCGCGGGGGCTCCGTGAGACAGCCGCCGCCCGCCCTCTGCCAGGCGGCGAACGCCGCCGCCGCGTCCGGGGGCAGGCGTGCCGGATCGGCGGCGCACACCACCTCCACGCGGTGGAACCAGGCCTTGAGGTGGCGCGCCGCCACCAGGGCATCCCCGCCGTTGTTGCCCGGGCCGGCGAGCACGAGGATGGGCCGCCCATCGCCGGCAAGGTCGCGGGCAAGCTCGGCGGCGGCGAGCCCGGCGCGTTCCATGAGGCTGGGCCGGGCGGCGGGCAGGGCGGCTTCTAGGGCGCGGATGCCGGCGGTGGGATAGATGGGCAGCGGTTCGGACATTTGGGCTCCGGCGCTGTCTAATTAAATAATCAGAAAAGCCTGCCGCAATATAGCATGCGGGCTATCCGCCGAAGAAAAGGAGGTTGCCATGGCAAGCGGGAAACACACGCCCAGTGGGGCGCCCATCGTCAACTGCGACGAGACCGAAGCCTGCCAAGTCGTATCCTGCGCCATCTGTCTTTCCGAGATTCCGGCCGATGTGGCACTCACCGCGGAAGGGCCGGACTACGTGCAGTATTTCTGCGGTCTGGAATGCGTGGCGAAGTGGAAGGAGAAGGCCGGCGTGAAGAACTAAGCCAGGCGCGCGGTCTTCGCGCCGGGCGGTTTCGGTTAAACCCAGAGATTTGTGGGTTAAAATCCGGGTTTCGTCAGCCGAAACCCGAACATGTCCCAGATTCTCAAGCTACGGGGACGCAGCGCCCTTTCCCCTTTTCGTCTCGACAAACTCAAACGCTCCCTCGCCAAAGTCGTCCCCTCGATCACGGCAATCCATGCCGAGTTCTGGCATTTCGCCGCGCTATCCCGCCCCCTGACGGCGGAGGAACGGCAGCGCCTAGGCCGCCTGCTGACCTATGGGCCGGCGATGGCGAATGGGGATGCGCGCGGCGACCTGCTTTTGGTGGTGCCCCGCCTCGGCACCATTTCGCCATGGTCGTCGAAGGCCACCGACATCGCCCATCACTGCGGGCTTGAGGCGGTGGAACGGGTCGAGCGGGGCGTGGCCTGGTATTTCGGCAAACCCGGCTGGATGCCCCTCGAGGCCCACGAACGGGCGGCGCTCGCGCCCATGATCCACGACCGCATGACGGAGACGGTGCTCACCGACCTGGATGGCGTGGAGGCGCTCTTCGCCCACCATCCGCCAACGCCCCTTGCCACCGTGGACATTCTGCGGGGCGGGCGCGACGCCCTGGTGGCGGCCAACCGGGAAATGGGGCTCGCCTTGTCCGGCGAGGAGATCGATTACCTCACGCAGACCTTCACCCGGCTTGGACGCAACCCCACCGATGTTGAGCTCATGATGTTCGCGCAGGCCAATTCGGAACACTGCCGGCACAAGATTTTCAACGCCGAGTGGATCATCGACGGGGAAAGACAGGCCCACTCCCTGTTCGCCATGATCCGCGAAACCCACGCCCGGCATCCCCAGGGCACCTTGGTGGCCTATGCCGACAACGCGGCAGTGATGGAAGGGGCGGAGGTGGCCCGTTTTATCCCCGACCCGGAAAGTGGCGTTTACAGCTTCCGCAGCGAGCTCACGCACATCCTGATGAAGGTGGAGACGCACAACCACCCCACGGCGATTTCCCCCTTTCCCGGGGCGGCCACGGGTGCCGGCGGGGAAATCCGCGACGAAGGGGCCACCGGCACCGGCGCTAAACCGAAGGCGGGGCTGACCGGTTTTTCCGTCTCCCACCTCAGGATCCCCGGTTTCGAGCAGCCCTGGGAGGCCCAGCCTTACGGCCGGCCGGGGCGCATCGCCTCGCCCCTTGCCATCATGCTGGAAGGCCCCATTGGGGCGGCGGCCTTCAACAACGAATTCGGACGTCCCAATCTCGCCGGTTACTTCCGCACCTTCGAGCAGCGGGTGGCGGGGGAGATGCGGGGGTATCACAAGCCCATCATGCTCGCCGGGGGCATTGGCAACATCTCCGCCCAGCACGTGCACAAGGCGCAGGTCCCGCCCGGTGCCCTGCTCATCCAGTTGGGCGGGCCGGGGCTCCTCATCGGTCTGGGCGGGGGCGCGGCCTCCAGCATGGACACCGGGGCCAATGCCGAGAATCTGGATTTCGATTCCGTGCAGCGGGGCAACGCGGAAATGCAGCGCCGCGCGCAGGAGGTGATCGACCGCTGCTGGCAGTTGGGCCGCGACAATCCCATCCTCTCCATCCACGACGTGGGCGCGGGCGGGCTGTCCAATGCGCTTCCCGAACTGGTGCATGCCAGTGGCCGCGGCGCCCGTCTCGATCTGCGCCGTATTCCCATCGAGGAACCGGGCATGTCGCCCATGCAGATCTGGTGCAACGAGGCGCAGGAGCGCTACGTGCTCGCCATCCGTCCGGATGCGCTGGAACGTTTCCAGGCCATCTGTGAGCGGGAGCGCTGTCCCTTCGCCGTGCTGGGGGAGGCGCTGGAGTCGCCCCATCTCGTGGTGGAGGACCCCCATTTCGGCAACCGGCCGGTGGATGTGGACCTGGAGGTCATCCTCGGCAAGCCGCCGCGCATGGTGCGCGAAGCAAGCCACCTCACACGAAGCCTGCCGCCCCTCGATTTCGGCGTCATGGAGCTTGCCGAGGCGGTGGAGCGGGTTTTGCGCCTGCCGGCCGTGGCCGCCAAGACTTTCCTCATCACCATTGGTGATCGCACCGTGGGAGGCTTCACTGCCCGTGATCAGATGGTGGGCCCGTGGCAGGTACCGGTGGCCGATTGCGCGGTGACCACCCTGGGCTACGACACCTGGCTGGGGGAGGCCTTCGCCGTGGGCGAACGCACGCCCCTTGCCCTCATCGATGCGCCATCCTCAGGGCGCATGGCGGTGGGCGAGGCGATCACCAATCTCGCCGCGGCGCCCATCAAAAGCCTCGATCAGGTCAAGCTCTCCGCCAACTGGATGGCGGCGGCCGGCCATCCGGGAGAGGATGCGGCGTTGTTCGATACCGTGCGGGCGGTGGCGCTGGAACTCTGTCCCGCTTTGGGGCTTGCCATCCCGGTGGGCAAGGACTCCCTGTCCATGAAAACGGTCTGGGAGGAAAACGGGGAGCGCAAGGAGGTCACGGCACCGCTCTCCCTCATCGTCTCCGCCTTTGCGCCGGTGGAGGATGTGCGCAGAACCTTGACGCCGCAACTGCGCACCGATCAGGGCGAGACGGATCTGATTCTCATCGATCTAGGCGCCGGTCGCGGCCGCCTGGGGGGATCGGCACTGGCCCAGGTGTACGGCCAGATGGGGGATCGCTGTCCGGATGTGGTCAATCCCGCCAAGCTGAAAGCCTTCTTCGAGACCGTGCAGGCGTTGAACCGGGCCGGCAGGATTCTCGCCTACCACGACCGTTCCGACGGCGGGCTCATCGTGACCCTGTGCGAGATGGCCTTCGCCGGCCACACGGGGATCACCGTGGACCTCGACGAACTCTGTTTCGATCACATCCGCGCCGGGGTGGAGCGACGTGGTGAGACGGAACCGGAACTCGGCCCCGGCGCTTATTCGGCGCACATCTTCCCCGTGCTCTTCAACGAGGAACTGGGAGCGGTGCTGCAGGTGCGCCGCGCCGACACGCCGGTGGTGCTGGAAGCCTTCATTGCTGCCGGTCTGCGCAGCGAGCTGCACGTCATCGGCACCTTGAACGGCGACGATACCATCCGTCTCCTGCGCCAGGGCAACGAGATTTACGCCGCCCCCCGCGCCACGCTGCAGCGGGCATGGGCGCAGACGACTTTCGAAATGCAGCGGCTGCGGGACAATCCGGAGTGCGCCCAGGAGGAATACGATCGCTTGCTGGACATCCGGGATCCCGGGCTTTCCGTGCATCTCACCTTCGATCCCCGGGAGGATATTGCCGCCCCGTTCATCGCCACGGGCCGGCGGCCGCGGGTGGCCATCCTGCGGGAGCAGGGCGTGAACGGCCAGGTGGAAATGGCGGCGGCATTCCACCGCGCGGGTTTCGAGGCGGTGGATGTGCACATGAGCGACATCATCGGTGGCCGCGTTTCCCTGCGGACTTTCACCGGCTTCGTTGCCTGCGGGGGCTTTTCCTATGGCGACGTCCTGGGGGCGGGCGAAGGCTGGGCCAAGTCAATTCTCTTCAATGCCCGTGCCCGGGAGGAATTCGAGGCATTTTTCGCGCGGGGCGATTCCTTCGCCCTGGGGGTGTGCAATGGCTGCCAGATGATGAGCAATCTGCACGAAATCATTCCCGGCGCGGAAAACTGGCCCCACTTCGTGCGCAACCGCTCCGAGCAGTTCGAGGCGCGGTTCGTGCTCGTCGAGGTGACGGAAAGCCCCTCTCTTTTCCTGCGGGAGATGGCGGGCAGCCGTCTGCCGGTGGTGGTCGCCCACGGCGAAGGCTATGCGGAATTCGCCGACGAAGGACAACGGGCGCAGGCCCTGGTGGCCCTGCGTTACGTGGACCATTACGGCAGACCCACGGAAACCTATCCCCTGAACCCCAACGGCTCCCCCGGGGGGATCACCGGCCTCACCACGCCCGATGGCCGTTTCACCATCATGATGCCCCATCCGGAACGCCTGTTTCGCACCGTGCAGTACTCCTGGCATCCGGATGACTGGGGCGAGGACGGCCCCTGGCTGCGCATGTTTCGCAATGCGCGCCGCTGGGTGGGTTGAAGGGGGCCGCCCGCGCGGCACCCATCACACGCTGAGGTTTTCCTCGAACTGGGCGAGCATTTCGTCCACGAACTCGTTGCGGGTCAGGGGACTCACACCGAGTGCGGCGAGCACCGCCGGCTCGCTTTTTTCCCAGCCGGCTTCGGCGTAACCGTAGAAAAGATTGCGCAGATGCGTGGCGGCGAGCAGCACCGCCAGCAGGGGTAGCTCAGCGAGGAGATCGTCGGCCACCTCGTGGTGGTGGCGGATGGCGCGGCAGACCGACTCCGGCAGCTTCCAGTTGCGCGCCAAGAGGGCACCCACCGCGGCGTGACAGGTGCCAACGGCGGCGTCCTCCTCCCCAAGGTCCGGCCAGGCCTGGTGCAGGTTCTGGCAATAGCCGGGGAAGCGTTGCATGAGGATGGGCACACCGCAGTCGTGGAAAAGACCCGCCAGATGCGCCTCGCCCGGGGCAATGCCCAGCACCTCCGCCTGCCGCCGCGCGATGAGGCCACACAGCAGGGCGATGTCGTTGGCCCGTTCCCAGAAAGCCTCGAGGGACTTGCCCTCGCCGCCCACGGCGTCCCGCAGCGCCGCCCCCTTGATGATCACCAGAGCCGGTTGGAGCCCAAGCAGGGAGAGGGCTTGTTCCAGGCTGCTCACCTCCCGGCGCAAGCCAAAAAGGGGCGAGTGAACCACCTTGAACACACGGGCGGTGAGCCCGGCATCCTTCCCCACCAGAGCAGCGAGCTGGCGCAGGCTGCAGGCGTTGCGCTGGAGCAGGGCATCGATTTCCGCCAGCACCCGCGGCTGGGGCGGCAGGTGGATGCCTTTGGCAAGGCTGGCTTCGATTTCCGGAGCGGGGGTCGTGTTGTCATTCATGTCTTGCCCAGAAGAAATGAGCGTGCGTCGGGAAGACATTATCGGCCGTGGTGTGAAAGGCTTGAGGGCGGAAATATGACACCTGTGTGAAGGGCCGCGCCGGTGCAGGGCGCAAAAAAGCCGCGCCGGGCAACCCGGCGCGGCTCGCAAGGGGGTTACTTGGTCTCGGCTTTGGCTTCCGAGGGGTTGGCGTATTCGATCTTCGCTTTGGCGCGCAGGTCGGCTGCGAGCTGCTGGATCTGCTGCTGCTGCAGGCGCTGGATGATCTGGGGCCGGATTTCATCCAGCTTGGGCGCATCCTTCACGTCCTCCAGCTTGATGACGTGCCAGCCGAACTGGGTTTGCACCGGGGTCTTGGTGTATTCGCCCTTTTTCAGGGCCACCAGGGCATCAGCGAAGGGTTTCACGTAGGCGGCGGGCACGTTCCAGCCGAGATCGCCGCCATTGCGTGCAGAGGCATCCTTCGATTTCTGCTCGGCGAGTTTCTCGAACTTGGCACCCTTGGCGAGCTGGGCAATGATGGCCTCGGCTTCTTTCTTCTCCGCCACCAGGATGTGGCGGGCGTGGTACTGCTTGTCACCGATCTGGGCCTTGATCTTGTCGTATTCGGCCTTGATCATGTCCTCGGTGATGGGGTGCTTCTTGATGTAGTCCTGCACGTAGGCATTGAGCAGGATGTTCTGCCGTGCGAGATCCAGTTGCATCTGCACGTCGGGACGCTTGTCCACGCCTTCCCGCACTGCCGCCTGGCGAACCACCTCCCGGCTGATGAGCTCCTCCAGCACGGCTTTGCGCGCTTCCGGCGTGTCCGGCGCGCCTTGCGCGGCACGCTGCTGCATGAAGGCATCGATGAGGGATTGCTTGATGGGCGTGCCGTTGACCGTGGCGGCCGCGGCCTCGTTGCCGTTCTTGGCGGCCGGCTGCGCGTTGCAGGCGGTGAGGGTGAAGAGGGTGCCGAACAGGGCGAACAGCACACGGGTGGTGGCGGATTTCATGGAGTCTCCTCTCGGGTGGAAAAAAATTCATCGGGAGTGGCTGCGCTGATGCTCAGGGCGTGAATGCCCTTCTGCATCAGTTCGGCCAGGGTTTCGTAAACGAGACGATGGCGGGCGAGCGTGGGCAGACCCTGGAAACGTTCGGAGACGATGACGAGGCGGTAGTGCCCGCCTTCGCGTGCGCCGGCGTGACCGGCATGCAGACGGCTGTCGTCGATGATTTCCAGGTGTTGCGGCGCCAGCGCAGCGAGCCGGTGCCGCATCTGTTCGATGGTGCTCATGCGGGAAACACCCTGCGCCAGGGTTTCACCGTGACCCGCGCATAGACGCCGGCAGCGACGTAGGGATCGGCCTCGGCCCAGGCGCGCGCCGCTTCCAGGGAGGGAAATTCGGCGACGATGAGGCTGCCGGTGAAGCCCGCCGGCCCGGGATCCACGCTGTCGATGGCGGGACAGGGACCCGCCAGCAGCAGACGGCCCTCGTTCTGCAAGGCCTCGAGCCGCGCAAGATGTGCCGGACGCGCCGCCTGCCGCTTGGGCAGGCTGTCCGGCACGTCTTCCGCCCAGATTGCGTAGAACATCAGGAACCTTCCCCTTCCTCGACGTATTTGGCCAGCATCAGCCCCTGCAACAAAATGAACACCAGCATGATGCCCAGGAAGCCGAACAGCTTGAAGTTGACCCATGCCGCTTCCGAGAAACGATAGGCGACCACCAGGTTGAGGCCGCCCATGAAGGCGAAAAAGGTCGCCCAGCTCAGATTGAGGCGGTGCCAGACGGCATCCGGCAGCTTGATCTGGTTTTTCATCATGGCCGCAATCAGGTTGCGGCCGAACAGGCGTTCCGCTGCCAGCAGCACCACGGCAAAGAGCCAGTAGAGCACCGTGGGCTTCCACTTGATGAAGACGGGATCATGCAGCCACAGGGTGGCACCGCCGAAAACAACGATGAGCACCAGGCTCACCCAGAGCATGGTATCCACTTTGCGGTGGCGCAGCCACATCCAGCCGATCTGGGCGAAGGTGGCGGCGATCGCCACCGCCGTGGCGGTGTAAATCCCATAGGCCTTGTAGGCGACGAAAAAGAGAATGACCGGAAAGAGATCGAAGAAAAACTTCATGGGGAAAGCCGGCGTGGATGAACGGCGCGCCCCGGGAAAGCGTGACTTTGCGCCCGACCCGGAAACGGTTGCGGCGTGAAGTGTAGCACGGCAGAGGCGCCAGTCCCAATTTTTCCGCGTGGCAGACGGGGGGCGGCGTTTTTGTTATGATTTGCCGCATCCGGCAGCCATGTCATGCAAGCGGTCGATCTGCACGCCCATTCCAGGATTTCCGACGGTCTGCTCACCCCACGCGAGCTGGTGCGGCACGCCTGCGCCCAGGGCGTGCGCGTGCTGGCGCTGACGGATCATGACGATGTGGCGGGCATTGCCGAAGCACGGGAGGAGGCGGCCCTGTGGGGCATCCACCTGGTAAGCGGGGTGGAAATCTCCGTCACCTGGCGGGGCCGAACCGTGCACATCGTGGGGCTGCGGATCGACGAGGCCGACCCCACTCTCAATGCGGGCCTGGCGCAACTGCGCGCCTCGCGTCTGGCCCGCGCCCGACGCATCGCCGAGGAGCTCGACCGCATCGGCATCCACGGCAGTCTTGAGGCTGCCGCCGCGGTGAGCGGGCAGGTCATCAGCCGTAGCCATTTTGCGCGTTTTCTCGTGGAGCGGGGCTATGCGGCGGATGTGCGCAGCGTCTTCCGCCATTATCTGGTCAGGGGCAAGCCCGGCTATGTGGAGCACACCTGGGCTTCGCTTGAGGACGCGGTGGGCTGGATTCACGGCGCCGGGGGCCTGGCAGTGATCGCCCATCCCGGCCGCTATGACCTCACCCCCGTCGAAGTGCATGAATTGTTCACCGAATTCCGCGACCTTGGCGGGGAGGGGATCGAAGTCGTCTCCGGCAGCCAGCGCCCAGTGGAACAGGAGCGCTTCGCCCGGCTCGTGCGGGAATTCGGTTTTTTTGCCTCACGCGGCTCCGACTATCACGGACCGGGCCACAACGAGGTGGACATGGGGCGGCTGCCGGCGTTGCCCGAGGGGCTCCCCCCCATCTGGCAGGACTGGCCCGAGGTGCTGCCGGCGGCCGCCTGAGCATGGGCCGCGGCAAGGCGGCGGCTCTCCTCCCCCCATGGCGCAGTATTTCTCCGTTCACCCGCAAAACCCGCAGCCGCGCCTGATCCGGCAGGCGGCGGACATCGTGCGCCACGGTGGCGTGATCGTCTATCCCACGGATTCCTGCTATGCCCTCGGCTGTCGCCTGGGAGACAAGGATGCGGAGCGGGAGCTGCGGCGCATCCGGGACCTCGACGAGCAGCACCATCTGACGCTCATGGTGCGGGATTTGTCGGAGATCGCCGTCTATGCCCGGGTGGACAACCAGCAGTTCCGGCTGCTCAAGGCGCACACGCCCGGTGCCTATACCTTCATTCTGCAGGCGACGCGGGAGGTGCCTCGCCGGCTGCAGCACCCGAAACGGGCCACCATCGGCATCCGGGTGCCGGATCATCCGGTGGCGCTTGCCCTCCTCGAAGCTCTGGGAGAACCTTTGCTTTCCACCACCCTCATCCTGCCGGGGGAGGCGCTGCCCCTCAACGATGCGGAGGAAATCCGCGAACGTTTGGGCAACCGCGTGGCCCTCATCCTGGATGCGGGTTCCTGCGGCGTGGAGCCCACCACGGTGATCGATCTCACCGGAGAAAGCCCCGTCGTATTGCGCAAGGGCCGGGGTAGCCTGGCGTCCTTTGGTCTGGAGCACTGAATGGATTTCGACTCGATCCTGCGGGAGGTTTCGGTGCTGGCGCTGCCAGTGCTGTTCGCCATCACGCTGCACGAAGCGGCACATGGTTACGTGGCGCGGCATTTCGGCGATCCGACGGCATGGGCGGCGGGCCGCATCAGCCTCAATCCGCTGCGCCACATCGACCCGGTGGGCACCATCCTGGTGCCCCTGGTGATCTATTTCACCACCGCGCTGGCGGGGCAGGGCTTTTTGTTCGGTTGGGCAAAACCGGTGCCGGTCAATTTCAGCCGCCTGCGCCATCCCAAGCGGGACATGCTTTGGGTGGCGGCGGCAGGGCCGGGGGCCAATCTGGTGATGGCCATCCTGTGGATCATGGTGGCGAATGTGAGCGGCAATTTCCCCGCCGGTGGCGTGGGCGAATGGTTCTATGCCATGGCCGAGAAGGGCATCCTCATCAACGTCATCCTCATGGTGCTCAATCTCTTTCCCCTGCCGCCGCTCGATGGTGGCCGCATTGCCGTAAGCCTTTTGCCAAACCCCTATGCCTACCGCTTCGCCCGCATCGAGCCCTATGGCCTCATGATTCTGGTCGTGCTGTTGGTGACGGGCGTGCTGGGTGCCGTGTTATGGCCCCTGGTGGTCCTCACCACCCGGCTTCTGCTCACTCTGTTCGCCGTTTAGGATGCCTCCATGTTTGCTGAACGTGTACTTTCCGGCATGCGCCCGACGGGCAGTCTGCACCTCGGCCACTATCACGGGGTGCTGAAGAACTGGATTCGTCTGCAGCATGAATACGAGTGCCTGTTCTTCGTCGCGGACTGGCATGCGCTGACCACCCACTACGACAGCCCCCATACGATTGCGGAAAACGTCTGGAACATGGTCATCGACTGGCTGGCTGCCGGGGTCAACCCGGCCAGTGCGACGCTCTTCATCCAGTCCCGGGTGCCGGAGCATGCGGAGCTGCATCTGCTGTTGTCCATGATGACGCCCCTGGGTTGGCTGGAACGGGTGCCCACCTACAAGGACCAGCAGGAGAAACTCGCCGACCGGGACCTCTCCACCTATGGTTTCCTGGGCTATCCGCTTTTGCAGAGTGCCGACATCCTCATCTACCGCGCCACCCGGGTACCGGTGGGGGAGGATCAGGTGCCCCACATCGAATTCACGCGGGAGATCGCGCGCCGCTTCAATCACCTCTACGGGCGGGAGCCGGGCTTCGAGGAGAAGGCCCAGTTGGCGGTGAAGAAGCTGGGGGCAAAAAAGGCGCGCCTGTACGAGGAGCTGCGCACCCGCTACCAGCAGGCGGGCGACGAAGGGGCGCTGGAGGCGGGCAAGGCCCTGATCGGCGAAGCGCAGAATCTTTCCCTGGCCGATCGCGAGCGGCTCTTCGGCTACCTGGAGGGCAGCGGCAAGATGATCCTGCCCGAGCCGGAGGCGCTGCTTACCGAGGCCTCGCGCATGCCAGGGCTCGATGGCCAGAAAATGTCCAAGTCCTATCACAACACCATCGGCCTGCGCGAGGCGCCCGACAGCGTGGTGAAAAAAATCCGCACCATGCCCACCGACCCGGCCCGCGTGCGCCGTACCGATCCTGGTACACCGGAAAAATGCCCGGTCTGGCAGTTCCACCTGGTCTATTCCGACGATGCCACCCGGCAGTGGGTGCGGGAGGGGTGCACCACGGCCGGCATCGGTTGCCTGGAGTGCAAGCAGCCGGTGATCGATGCCGTGCTCGAGGAACAAAAGCCCATGCACGAGCGCGCCCGACCCTATGAGGAGGACCCCACCCTGGTGCGCAATCTGGTCGCCGACGGCTGCGAAAAAGCGCGGGAATTGGCCCAGGAAACCCTGCGCGAGGTGCGCGCCGCCATGGGCCTCGACTACGACTGAGCCCTTCCCGCCTTGGCGGGGCGGGTGCCGACTCCGGTAAAATGACGAAATGATGACCGAAGCCTCTGCCGCGCCCGCCGCGGTGCACCCGCCCGGTATTCGCGCGCGCGTCTATGGCGAGCCGCTGACGGAACTGCCGGCGGACCTCTACATCCCCCCCGATGCGCTGGAAGTGATCCTGGAGGCCTTCGAGGGGCCGCTGGATCTGCTGCTCTATCTCATCCGCCGGCACAATCTCGACATCCTGGACATTCCCATGGCGGAGCTGTGCCGCCAGTACATCGAATACGTGGAGCGCATCCGCGCCCGCCAACTGGAGCTCGCCGCGGAATATCTGGTGATGGCGGCCATGCTCACCGAGATCAAATCCCGCATGCTGTTGCCCCGGCCGCCGCGGGAGGAGGGGGCGGAGGAGCCGGAGGACCCGCGGGCGGAGCTGGTGCGGCGGCTGCTGGAATACGAGCAGATGAAATACGCGGCGCGCCGGCTTGACGAGCTGCCCCAGGTGGGCCGCGACCTGCAGCTCGTGCGGGTGTACGTGGAAAAAATCGCCGGGGAAAGGCTGCCCCAGGTGAGTGCGGCCGATCTCGCCGCCGCCTGGGAAGCCATCGTTGCCCGCGCCCGGCGCAATGTGCACCATCGCATCACCCGCGAGGAACTCTCGGTGCGGGAACACATGAGCCGGCTGTTGCGGGTGCTCTCCGTGGAGGGGTACAAGGAATTCAGCGAGCTGTTCAATCCGGCCGCCGGCGTGCCGGAACTGGTGGTGACTTTCCTCGCCATCCTGGAGCTTGCCAAACAGGGTGCAATCCGCATCACCCAGGCGGAAGTCTATGCCCCCATCTACGTCAAACTCGCCGACGACGACAGCGATGAACCAGAACCTGAATCTCGATGAGGTCAAGCGGGTGCTGGAGGTGGCCCTGCTCGCCAGCCAGGAACCCCTCTCCCTGCAGCAGCTTGCCCGGCTCTTCGACACGGAAATCGATCACGACAATCTGCGCAAGGTGCTCGACGCCTTGCGCACCGACTGGGCGGACCGGGGGGTGGAGCTG
>Ga0272446_1004607_pt1 | contig 16124 bp, 15 predicted proteins | sample YNPCB0061_FD_194587 | JGI IMG/M metagenome (GOLD analysis project Ga0272446, IMG submission 194587) | Hot spring microbial mat communities from Yellowstone National Park, WY, United States - YNP-CB-006-1 | ecosystem: Environmental > Aquatic > Thermal springs > Hot (42-90C) > Sediment | place... | reverse complement strand
GCCGAAGTGAGGATTCATGCACCAACCGCCCATGCCGTATTGCCTATAGTCTAACATCCTTGAACCCCAATTTCCGGAGGTATCCATGGCAGAAGAGAAACTGGCCTTGCCCAAGATTCAGGCCGCAGGCCTGATGAAGCAGTACATGAGCGATTATTTCTACGAACTGAACGAAGCTGCAACGACCCACAAACAGAAGATCGCCTGGTGCACGAGTGTCGGACCTGCCGAAATTCTTCGAGCCATGGGATTTCTGGTCCATTTTCCAGAGAACCACGGCGCCATGCTCGGAGCCACCCGCATGGCCACAGACATGATCCCGGAGGCGAACGCCATCGGATATTCTCCGGATATCTGCTCCTATCTCACGGCAGATGTCGGTGCCTATCTCAAAGGGGTGACGCCGCTCTCCAAAGCCTATCCCGGCATCAACTCCGTACCGAAACCCGATGTCCTCGTCTACAACACGAATCAGTGCCGGGACGTTCAGGACTGGTTCATGTGGTACGGCAGGGAATTCAAGGTGCCTGTGCTCGGCATCCACACCCATCGAGGCGTCGGATACGTTCGTGGGGAGCATACGGCGTCGATTGCAAAACAGATGGAGGCCCTCATTCCGCCTCTCGAAGACATTTCCGGCCGAAAATTCGATATGGACGAAATGAAACGGGTGCTGGCCCTTTCCCGGGAATGCTCCGAACTCTGGAAGAAAGTCCTCGATACGGCTGCAGCCGTTCCCTCGCCCATCACCTTCTTCGACGGCACCATTCACATGGGCCCGGCAGTGGTGCTGCGCGGCACCCAGCGGGCCGTCGATTACTACAAGGTGCTTCTGGCCGAACTCGAGAAGCGGATTCAGGACAAGGTTGCAGCCGTTCCGGGCGAAAAATTCCGTCTTTACTGGGAAGGCATGCCGGTATGGGGAAGGCTGCGGGACCATTCCATGCTCTTTGCCGCCCACAAGACCAACGTGCTTGCATCGACCTATTGCAATTCCTGGATTTTCTCCGATTTCGATCCTGCAGAGCCTTTCGAGAGCATGGCACGCGCCTATACGAAGCTGTTCATCGTCCGATCCGACGACGCCAAAGAACAGTACATCAAAGACATGATCCGCTTCTTCAAGGTGGACGGCATCATCTATCACGATGCCAAGACCTGCCCGAACAACTCCAACTGCCGCTACGGCATGCCCCAGAGGCTCGAAAAGGAGACAGGGGTGCCAAGCCTCATCATCAACGGCGACTTGAACGATCTGCGCCTGATTTCAGACGAACAGACCAAGACCAATGTCGAAGCCTTCATCGAACAGCTCGAGGAGAAAAAGTGACATGCTGGATGCCTTGTTCAGACCCAAGAGTGTAGCCATCATCGGGGCCTCCACCAAAGAATTGTCGATCGGAAACCGCATTATCAAGAACCTGATCGATTTCGGTTTCAAGGGGCCCATCTATCCCATCAACCCGAAAGCCGACGAAATTCGTGGCGTCAAAGCCTATCCGAGCATTTTTGACGTTCCAGGGCCGATCGACTTGGCTCACATGGTGATCGCCAGCAAGTTCGTGCCTGCAGCCGTCGAGGATTGCGGCAAAAAAGGCGTCAAGGCGATCATCATCAACTCGGCCGGATTCACGGAAGTCGGACCCGAAGGAGCCGCCCTGCAGAAAGATTTTCTGGAGCGAGCCGCCAAATACGGGATCCGGATTCTCGGACCCAATTGTCAGGGCATCATCAACACCGATCCCGAGGTTCGGGCCTACTGCAATTTCACCTTCACCAAACCCGATCCGGGCTTCATCTCCATCGTCGCTCAAAGCGGCGGCGTCGGCGAGCTGATTCACCAGGGGTTTTCCCAGATGGGTATCGGCACGCGCATCTATGCATCCAACGGCAACGCCAGCGATGTTTCCATCACCGAAATTCTCGAATACCTGGGGAAGGACTCCGGAACCCGCGTCATCGTACTTTACCTGGAAAGCCTCAAAGATCCGAAGGCCTTTCTCGAGGTCATGCAGCAGGTAGCCTCCCAGAAGATCATTCTGGCCATGAAGGCCGGAAGAACGGCCGAAGGTGCGAAGGCTTCTTCGTCCCACACCGGCGGCCTCGCCAAGACCGACATCGCCATCGAGCTCATTCTCGAGAAATTGGGCATCCTCACCTTCCGCGACGAGGGAGAGCTGTGCCAGGCTGCCGCAGCCTTCGCCTCCCAGCCCATTCCTTCGGGGAATCGGGTGGGCATCATTACGAACACCGGAGGTCCTGCCGTCATCGCAACCGATGTGCTCGTCGATGAGGGCATGAAGATCCCGACCCTTTCGGAAGCCTCTATCCAAGCGCTCAAAGGGAAACTCTATCCTGAATCCGCCTTCGAAAACCCGGTGGATGTGCTGGCGACGGCCGATGCCGGCCATTTCAGAGCGGCGATGGACGTGATGATGGCCGAAGACGGAATCGACTGTTTGTACATCAATTTCGTCACACCGTTTTTCGTGAACAACGAGGCCGTAGCCCAGCAGATTGCAGACGTGAACCGCCAGCGCAAAAAGCCGATCGTCTGCAACCTCATGACCGATCCGCAACAATGGAAGGACGTCGTCGACATCTTGAAAAAAGGCGGGGTTCCTTGCTTCACATTTCCGGGAACCGCGGCCCGGGCGCTTGCGGCGCTCAGCCGCTATGCCGCCCTCCGATCGAAAGACGTCGGAAAGCCCAAGACCATTTCCGATGTCGATTCGGGGAAAGTGGCGGGCATTCTGGGGAAGGCCGCATCGGAGGGGAAGACGCTTCTGTCTGCAGCCGAGGTATACGCCATCCTCGAAGCCTACCGCATCCCCTGCGCCGCATGGAAGATGGCCGATACGGCCGCGGATGCCGAAGCTGCCGCAAATGCCATTGGATATCCGGTGGTTTTGAAGGCCGATTCACCGTCCGTCGTTCACAAGAGCGATATGGGCGGTGTTGCCATCAACCTGAAGGACGGAAAGGCCGTTCGGGAAGCCGCAGAAACGATGGCCAAACGGATCGGGGCGTCGGACCTGCGCTTCTTCATCCAGAAATTCGAAGGGGGCGGAAGGGAAGTCATCGTGGGCGCGAAGGCCGAACCGGGGCTGGGGCATATCCTGCTCTTCGGTCTGGGAGGCATTTATGTGGAAATCCTGAAGGATGTTTCTTTCAAGATTGCCCCCATCACCGAAATCGAGGCCGGAGAAATGATCGATTCGCTCAAGGCAGCCACCCTCTTGAAGGGCGTGAGAGGTCAGGCAGGCGTCGATCGAACCGGCATTGTCGACATCCTGCTTCGGGTTTCCCAATTGGTGAGCGATTTTCCGAAGATTCGGGAAATGGATTTGAACCCCGTCATGGCTTTTGCAGACAAAGTCGTCGCAGTAGATGCACGGATGGTCTTGTAACCACGCCTTCATGGGAAGAAGGCAACGTCCATGCCGGACGCACCTTGACCCCAAAAAGGGGAGCTGGGAATCTATGCTTGTGCCGGAACCATCCAGGTGGTCCCGGCACAACGTTTTTCTCTGGGCCGGATCGGAGGAAGGGCTGAACCAAAGCATCTCAACCGAAACTTGGGGATGTGGGGACGGTCGTCCCTAACGTCACCACAAACGCAGGATTTTCCGATAGGGATACGGTCCATTCTTTCAGTGTTGAGGGTACCACTGGTTCGATAGCCCAACCGACAATCCCGAATGACACCGCCTTGTTCGAGTTGAAAATCACCAAGCCGGAGATATTGTAAGGTATCGTCCGACCAGGCTTGACTGCAACAGAATAACAACATGGCGATCAATACGCATGTTCGTGTCGATATTTTCAGATCCACCCTCTTCCTGATCCCGTTTTTCAGCAATGTGTTTTCTCCCGTGGATGGTCCCATGTTGTCCCGATTGGGTATCCACTTTGGATTACGCTCTGCACCACTCGAATCCGACAATGTGGCGATCCGTGCTGCTGAATTCCACACCGATCAGATAGATTTCCTCCGCCTTGCCGATGTATCGCTCCCAGTAGCCCATCTTCCGAATCTGCTCGATGGCCTTGCTGCCGGTCCCATCGATTTCCACCACCTTGAATTCCAGGATGAATACCCGATTCCCAAGCCGTACGGCCATGTCGATCCGGCCCTTGTTCGTCATTTGTTCTGCCGTGACATCCAGCCCCAGGGCCGTGAAATAGCAATAGAAAACCGAAGCATAATAGGCCTCGTATCGAGCAAATTCGTTCTTTCGGTACCAATCGTAGGGAATGGAGGCAAAGAAGGTGTGAAAAATTTCTCGAAGCCGAACAACATCCAGCGCTTGTAAGGCATCGTAGCAAGCCAGGACGTTTCTCTCCTTTTCGGACTTGGCTTGAACCAAATACCCGAGAACGGTGTCCGTCAGGCTGCTTTTTACCTCGACATTGGGATAGGTCAGACGATAGGTTAAGCGGTTACCCTTTCGAAACCGCTCTTCACCGGTTATTTGACCATCAAAAAGTGGGCACGGATCGGAAGCGACAGGCTTTACACGCTCGTCTATCCCAATCTCGAGGTCAAAAAAGGCCTGACCGAAAACCTGCTTCGCTATCTCACGGGTTCTTCCGCCGAACAGATCCGAAACCGCGTCCGGCTTTACCGCTGTCTGGAAGTGGAAGACCTGAACCACCTCCGGGATATCTTTCATGCCTTTTTCGCCTCGATCCCCTACGACTGGTACCGGAAAAACGAGTCCGCCCAATATGAAGGCTATTACGCCTCGATCTTTTACTGTTATTTCACGGCGCTGGGGCTCGATGTCACGGCCGAGCAAATGACGAACAAGGGGCGCATCGACATGGCCGTGCGGCTTGGGGGACGGGTGTTCATCCTGGAGTTCAAGGTCGTGGAAATGGATGGCGATGGTCAAAAAGCCCTGGATCAGATACGACGGATGCGTTACTGGGAGCGGTATCGGGGCCATGCCGATGCCATCTTTCTGATTGGTGTGGCATTCAGCAGTGTGGAACGCAACATCGTCGGCTTCGAGTGGGAACGTATCCATGACGCTTGAGCTGATCCGTCAGGCCTTCTTCGCCACCATCGTACCAAAGGGGGCTTCGCCGAAGGGTGTGGTTTCGTATCGGCACGATCGACACGACAGGGGTATGGGTTGATTCTGATATCGCTTGGTGCTAATGTTCCAGAAACTCTTTGGAATCCCCCGGCAATTGACCCAATCGGGCCAGCGCCACATTCAACAGAAGGAGAAAATCGATGTTCGGTATGACTTCCATATGGCATTGGATCGTAGTTCTCGTGATCGTCATGATCATTTTCGGCCCGGGCAAGCTGCCACAGATCGGCGAGGGGCTGGGCAAGGGCATCCGCAACTTCAAGAAATCGATGGAAGAAAGCGGAAAAGAAATGGATACCGAAAAGAGCGAAAAGCTCCCGGGTCCCGAAACCGATAAGAAAGCTTGATGCCACTGCACCAAATGGTGGGGCTGCTTGGCAGGTCGCGCCTGTACCGCCTGGCGGATGTGGCGGGCGCTCTTTCATACAAGTGCAGGTGTTGACTCGGGTCGGATGCCGAAGAAGCCGGAAAATCTATCGAAGGGCTATGCCTTCGTTGGAAGACGGCATTTTCGGCGGCTTACCAGAATCGGCCCCCGGTCATCCAGGCAGGCTGGCTAGTCCCGAACGGTGTCATGACGATTTGCCACACCTGGATGTTCCGTGCCCGGAAGGCGCCGGCGCAGGAAAGCAGGTAATAGGTCCACATCCGCTTGAATCGCTCGTCGTAACGCGATTGCAGATTCGGCCAGGCCTTTTGAAAATTGGCGTTCCAGGCCATGAGCGTTTTGTCGTAGTGAGGCCCCAGATTGTGCCAGTCCTCGATGGCAAGAAGCCCCTCTGTGGCCCGGGCGATCTGCGAGATGCTGGGCAGCATGCCGTTGGGAAAGATGTATCGGTTGATCCAGGGATCGCAACCGGTTTGGGAAACGTTGGAGCCGATGGTGTGCAGCAGAAAAATCCCGTCCGGTTTCAGGCAGCGGCGAACCACCCGCATGAATGTCCGGTAGTTCTTGCAGCCCACATGCTCGAACATTCCGACGGAGACGATTTTATCGAAGCTGCCTTTAACGACGCGGTAATCGCAATCCAGAAACGTTACCGGAAGTCCTTTGCAGAATTCCCGGGCATAGCCAAGTTGTTCTCTGGAAATGTTCACGCCGGTCACCGAGCAACCAGAGCGCTCCGCCATATACTTTGCCAATCCCCCCCAACCGCATCCAATATCCAGCACCTTGTCTGAAGGCTTCAGGTCCAGCTTCCGGCAGATCATCTCCATTTTGATTTGCTGCGCCCGATCCAGATCGTCCGTCCCCTGAAAATAGGCGCAACTGTATTGGCGGTAGCCATCCAGAAATGAAAAGAACAGATCGTTTCCGAGATCGTAATGCCGCCTGGCGATGATGCGGGAGCGCGCCCTGGACTGCAGATTGAAGACGATGGCGGGCAGCAGGCGCAGCATGTATCGGGGATTGCTTCGGACCTTTTCTTCGATGCCACTTTTGAGGATGCGGTGGAAAAATTCATCCACCCGCTCGCAATCCCACCAGCCATCCATATAGGCTTCGCCAAGGCCAAGGTTTCGATCCTGTAATATCCGATCGTAGAGCTTGCCGTTATACACCCGGATATCCCAGGGGTTGTCGCCGTCGATTTTTACACCCGCCTGGGCCAGCAGTTGTCGAATAATGTCGGCATACATGGCTTCTTTCCTTTGCTCACGCCTCCAAAATCAAAATCCGTTCTTTTTGGAAGATCATCGACACAATCGCAGAAAGGCATTCGATCCCCGCCGTTTCGGGCAAAGATGTTTCGACTCGCAGATTACAACCCGGCATCCGCAATTTCCAGTGCGGCTACAGCCCATGCCTCTGTGTGCGCCAATCGACCCATATGTCCATCCGCTGGAAAACGGAAATGCGTTCTATACCTCATTTTCGTTGATCTGCTGCCTTCACCAGCCATTCTTTCAACCTGGATTTCGGCGGCATATTGCCTACGGCCATCACCGTTCCGTCAATGATGAGCGCGGGAGATCCGATCACTCCATAGCTTGCGATTTCTTTCAGTTCCCTCACATGCTCGACGTCTGCGGTGATTTTGGTTTCCACAACCAAGGCCATGATATCCTGCTCGAGCTTTTGGCAACTGGGACAGCCGGGCCCTAGGATCTTAATCTGCAGGCAATCGCTTTTCGACTCTTCAAACGGTTCGCCGACAAATTTCTTGTATTCCCGAAGAAATGCTTTTGCGTACTTGTCCTTGATCTTGTCATAGATGTAGTTCTTTTTGGAAAGCCGTAAGAGCAGTTCGCTTTCGATTTCGGCATCCGATCGGCCTGAAAATTCCCTTGCCACATCCTTCAATACGTCATTGAGTCCGATGATGCCGGTTCGTTGGCCGCCCACCAGAATTTGTTTGACCTCATCCGTTTGCATTTTCCATCGACGCTCCTGTCCTTTTTAAAATGAGTGAGAAAATCACAACCGAGATCTTTCAAGGAATTCGTTTAGCCCTTTGAAAAAGGATAGGGCAAGCTTAGCTTCCGCTCAAATCTGTTTCTTGACTGCAGGTACCTTCTTATCCGTTGTCCATAAAACAGTGTGAGTCGGCTTCGCTTTTCATCCCACCACCTTCTTCAGATTTCAAGATAAAAATTGGGAAATACACAATTTTCATCTGGACATTACCTCGCGTCATTGGATCGTTGCTGAATGTAATTTCTGTATTCCTGCAACAACACAAATGCGTACTCCCTGTGGGCAGTTACAGAAGAGGGGATAAAGTTCTTTTTCTCTTTCAGCCTTTCGATGATTTCATCGGCAGTATCATAACTCGCCTTTCTGCCTTCAGCGTAGAGTTCAGCCATGATTTCATCCAGACCAAAAACAGACGCCTTCGTTTTATCCGGGAAATGCAGCATGTGCCGACCAACTGTCAGCGGAGGAGAAACTCATCCCTCTGTTCATGCTTTTTCTTTAGTTTGTAAAATTGGTTGGTTATCCTTCGATAACATCTCTTTGTCGTATGACATCATGATTCTCCTCTTTTATCAGCCCTGAAAACTCATACGGGGTTACCCATCATCGTTTTCATCATGACTCGCATCATGTCCATATTCATGTTCATGCCTTTTGATTTCATCATGTTCATGCAAACGGGCATCATTTCAGTCATCATTTTCTGCGGGTCGTTTTGAAAGATCTCTGCCATATCAGCCATTGCTTCTTTCATAAAAGCAAGCTTTTCGTTGTCCGTCAGGGCCTTGAATTGGTCCAGCAGCATTTTCATGTCGTTCCTCCTTTAATTTCTCCATCGTTGTGGCTGAGATGTGCCTGTTCCAGCTTTTGTCGAGATTCTATCCGTACGTCTGTTTGGATGCGCCATATACTGAATCAGCCGTTCCCGAAGGATGTGGTTTTGCCGGATACGGTCCATTTGAAGGGCAGACCGGTCAGGTACTTCCGTTGTCCTCTCCATCCAGGGGTCATGCATCTTCTGGAAAATACTTGCGCTGAAACCACAGCGACACATGAACCAGCCCGATCAATACCGGAACCTCCACCAGCGGGCCGATGACGGTGGCAAACGCAACGTCCGATGATATGCCAAAGACGGCAATGGCGACCGCGATGGCCAGCTCGAAGTTGTTGCCGGATGCGGTGAATGCCAGGGTGGCGGCTTTGCTGTAATCGGCGCCGGCCTTTTTCCCCATCCAGAAACTGACCAGGAACATCAGCGCAAAATAGCAGCTCAGGGGAATGGCCACCAACAGCACCTTCATCGGAAACTGCACGATTTTATCACCTTTGAAACTGAACATGACCACGATGGTGAACAGCAGCGCGATCAGGGTCACCGGGGAGATGCGGGGGATAAACTTTTTCTTGTACCAGTCCCGTCCCATCGTGGGCAACAGGATGGCCCGGCTCAAAATTCCGGCGGCAAAGGGGATGCCCAGATAGATCATGACGCTCCAGAAAATCTCACCGATGGTGATATCCTGAAGTGTTTTGCCCCCGGCGCCCTGGACCATCGACAGGTCAATGCCCAGCTTGGCCGGGATGATGGTTACAAACACCCACGCCAGCAGGCCGTAGAAAAGCACCTGGAACACGCTGTTCAGCGCGACAAGACCTGCGGCATACTCGCTGTTGCCTCTGGCCAGCTCATTCCAGACCAGCACCATGGCAATACAGCGGGCGATGCCGACCATGATCAGTCCGACCATCAGCTCCGGGTGATTGTGCAGAAACAGCGTCGCCAATACAAACATGAGTATGGGGCCGATGAGCCAGTTCTGCGCCAGCGACACCCCGAGTATTTTCCAGTCCCGAAAAACCTGTCCCATCTGCTCATATTTCACTTTTGCCAGCGGTGGATACATCATGAGAATCAGGCCGACGGCAATCGGAATGTTGGTTGTTCCCACATCAAACCGGCTGATGAACTGGTGAACGGCCGGGACAAAGTAACCCAACCCGACGCCCAGCGCCATGGCCAGAAATATCCATAATGTCAGAAAGCGGTCCAGAAATGAAAGTCGGACGGTGACCTTGGATATGGATTCCGTTTTTGCCCGATGCGCTTCAGCCGGAGGTTTGATCAAAGAGATTCCGGCAAGTTTGGCCAGGGTTTCTTGCGATGGATAAACGCCTTTGCTGGCAACCGAGCCATTGACGACAATCAGGGGAAAAGAGTCGTTATCTCCTATTTTCAGCGCGGTTTTCACGGCATCTGGCAGGATGATCCTTTCAATCTCAGCCCCTTTCTCCTTCAGCCAGTCCAGATGCCCCAGAAACATCTGCTGCTCAAAATTGATTCCGCATGCACCGCCCGAGCAGCAGGCGGCCTGCTCATATATTTGAATACATGTCTTTTTCATGATTGGTATTCCTTGTTTATCTGCGTCATGATTTTTTTCATGAGGGACTTCAATAACTGGTTTTGAGATATCTCTTCATGGGAGACACCGACATCGGGCTGTGACAAGACCATAAAGCTGGAGGTTTTGCAATTGGCTCCGCTCTCCCAATGGTGACTGTTTACGATTTCATCAACTGCGCCCCGCCGCGTAGTTCATTTGCCAGCCAGGGCGAAATCACGACGCGCTTCGCATTTTTTGAAACCACTTCGTGGATGTATTTCAACTCATGAAGGCCCCGGGCTGCAAGCAGCGTGTCGGTGGTTCCGGAAAGAGCAAAACTCTGGTTGATCACCCAGGCGAACGGCTCGATTCCAGCGCGCTGCAAATCCTCCTGCAGACGCAGCGCCTCATGAACCGGCGTTGCCTCCGGGAGTGTGATCAGCAGTACCTGGGTAAATTCCGGGTCACGCAGGCGGGGCAACAATTGTTGGACCGCCTCCTCGACTCCCTCGGAATTCCTGGCGACATCTCGGTGATAGGATTCCGTAGCATCCAATAACAGCAGGGTGTGGCCGGTGGGCGCGGTATCGAGTACCATGAAACGCTCGTTTCCTTGCGCAACCGCTTGAGCGAATGCCTGAAAAACAGCGATCTCTACGATACAGGGCGAACGCAGTTCTTCCTGCAGCAAGGCCAAGTCTTCTTCGGAGAGGGTTCCCTCCTTTTGTTTCAGAACGCCGGCGACATAGTTTTGGGTTTCTTTTTTCGGATCGATCCGACTGATCTGTAAATTGGGAATCGGCTCGGCAAGCATTTGCGTCAGGTGTGCGGCGGGATCGGTCGTCGAGATGTGCACCGGATGCCCGCGCCTGGCAAGCTCTACGGCGATGGCGACCGCCATGGTGGTCTTTCCGACGCCGCCCTTGCCCATGGTCATGATAAGCCCTTTGCCGCGTTCCTCTATGCTGTTGAGCAGTGCGTGCCAACGACCGCTGCCGGACATGAGGGAAAGTGCGCGATTTTGCAGTTGTTCAACATGATTCGGTGCGGCAGGGCCGGGTCTTTCCTCGATTGCCTGGCGGATGGCGGCAAGCCCGGTTAAACCGTAAGGTTTAAAACCGACCACGGTGCGCGGCAGCATGGCTATAGAAGCCGGAATGGCCGACATGGCATCCGCTGTTTGTCGGGCAAAAGATATAGCGACCGGGTCTGAAGAGGTGGATTCAAAAAAACCGTTGACGATCAGGTGCTGGTTTTTCATTCCGATGTTGCTCAGTTCTTCAGCGGCGCTGGCGGCTTCCTCAAGCGCAATCTTTTCAGGACGCGTTACCAGAATCAGAAGGGTCTTTTGAGAATCCGAGAGCGCGTTCACCGCTTTTTCATAGATCAATCGCTGCTCTTTGAGTCCGGCCATCGGCCCCAGGCAGGAACTGCCGCTGGTGTTTTCGACAACAAAATCGTTCCATGCAGCCGGCAGGCTGAGCAGTCGGAGCGTATGGCCGGTGGGTGCCGTATCCAGAACAATGTGATCGTAATCTGCTACCGTGGCGTCATGGCCGATCACCTGGGAAAATTCATTAAAGGCCGCAATTTCAACGGTGCAGGCACCGGAGAGTTGCTCTTCGATGGATTGAACGGCTTCATCCGGCAGCACGCCCCGATAGGGACCGACGATCCGTTCCCGATATTCGGCTGCGGCCTGAACCGGATCGATATTCATGGCCCACAGACCTGGAATGCCTGTAACCGGCGTTGGCCGGCCATTGAGACGGGTTTCCAGCACTTCATCCAGATTGGAGGCTGGATCTGTGCTGATCAACAGCACGTGTTTTCCTTTTTCGGCCAGCGCGCAGGCTACGACACACGACATGGACGTTTTTCCCACGCCGCCCTTGCCGGTAAAAAACATGAACCGCGGAACCCTGGAGATCAGATTGTTCATGAGCAGCACCCTCCCCCCGAGCAGCAGGGACCATCGCCTGGGGTATCTTTGAAATTACCCAGGACGACAACTGGTTTTGAGCCGTCCTGGGCATGCAACGTCTGATCAAAGCTTGTTTCGCCGTTCAGTTCCAGCGCGCTGAAAAGCTCTTTTGCCGATGGATAACGCCCGGTCCATTTCAATTCGCCGTCGATATAAATAAAGGGAAGCGATTGATTCCCGAGTTCTTGCAAATGCTGTTTGACCCGAAGGTTCTGAACAAAGGCTTGCGGCTGCTGGGAAAGATTCCACCGCTCAACCACGATGCCGCGAGAAGCAACCGCTTTCAAGAGGCTGGCAAATTCCACCAGTGCGCTGTCCACCTTCGGCCCGCAAACGCCGCTTGAGCAGCACATGGCAGGATCATACACCTCAACTTTTTTGGAAGGGCTTTCCTCTTTCGGCTGGGTTTCTGGAAGTCCATCCATGCCTTCCAGAAGGTTCTTTGTAAATGTATTCATGGCAGCCATGGCGCCTTTCTGTACCATTTTGCCGACATTTACGGCCTCCACGATATCTTTGTCATCGACTCCCAACCGTTTTGACTGTTCGATATGGAAAGTCAGGCAGGGTTGACAATGTCCTGCCACAGATGCCCCGATTGCAATGAGTTCCTTGATCCGATCGTCCATGGTTCTTCCTCCTGATTGGTTTATCCGGCGCTGCACATCCGCCGTTTTTTTTGAATCCTGCACAATTCGTCGAGATTGCAGGACAGAATGGCCTCCATTCGTTTTTGATCTTCCGCAAAGGCTTCAGAGTTCATCAGTGCTTCCTTCAGCCAATTCAGACACTGCTTCGGGAACGTTTCCGAGAGCCTGTAATAAACCCATCGGCTGTCTTTGCGGCTTTTCACAAGACCGGCATTCTGAAGAACACTCATATGGCGGGAAACGGTGGGCATGGCCAGGTTGAGCATTTCCGTGATCTGACAGACACAGAGCTCTTCATTGTCTGTCAGTGCCATGACGACACGAAGCCGACTTCGGTCTGAAAGTGCTTTGGTGATTCGAACCATCTGATCCATAGAGACCTCCTGGTCATTCTTCTGTTCAGCAGCAAGATGATCTGTCAATTTGCAAATTAGCTAATTAAAATATGCCAGTCCTGGTTGTGGATGTCAAGTACGTTGAATCACGAAGGAGGCCAAACCGAAGATGAAAGTCGATTTTATCGGTTGACACCGCGTCTTATAAACCATAAGAGCTGCTTGAAACAGAAGCGGAAAGGGAAACAGGAAGGAAGAAATCGTCGATAATCAACTCAGGAGCGATGCAGTGATTGCGGATAGGGCTCTTTCCCTTGAGGAGGAACATTTCAGAGAAACGCTCGATTTGCTGCAAAGCGTTTCAACAACTTTTCCGGTATATCTGGTAGGCGGCTGTGTACGGGACCTGCTGCTCATCCGGAAACCGGACGACTACGATGTCGTGGTTGCGGCATCCGAAGCCCTGGCCTTTGCAGGGCGTCTGGCCCAGCGCTGCCGGAGTCGGGTCGTTTCCCTCGGCAAAGGCCCTGATATCGTCTATCGCATTCCCTGCCGCAGCAGGCTGATCGACGTGATCCCGATGGTCGGCGAATCCATCCAGACCGATCTGCAACAACGGGATTTCACCGCCAATGCCATCGCAGTCGATGTCCGGACGCAAGATATGATCGATGTCTGCGGCGGACTCTCCGACATCGGCTCCCGAACGCTCCGCATGGTATCGGAAGAAGCCTTTCGAAAGGATCCGCTCCGAATGCTCCGGGCTTATCGCATCGCAGCACAGCTCGGTTTTGCCATCGATGGACCCACTCAGGCAGCCATATCCCGCCATGCCTGGGCCATCGCATCGTGCGCTGCCGAGCGCATCCGGATCGAACTTTTCAAATTGCTGCGCTGCGATCGATCCCTTTGGGCCGTTCGATCCATGGCGGACCGTGGGTTGCTGGGTGCGCTGTTCCCGGAAATCGAGGCAGGCCGGGGTTGCACCCAAAACCGCTATCACCGCTTCGATGTGCTCGATCACACGCTGATGGTGTTTGCGGCCATGGAAACAGCATGGAATGGAACCCTCGATGGGTTGAGCGAATCGCTCGCCGCCTTCGCCCAAAGCCTCCCGCCGATCGATCGTGCATGGATGAAACTGGCTGCGCTGTTGCACGACATCGCAAAACCCATCGTCCGGGAAGAAGACCTGGATGGATCGGTTCATTTTTATGCGCACGAGAGCCTCGGCGCCGATATGGCCCGGGCCGTCTGCATCCGGTTGAAATGTTCGAATCGGGAAACCGAAACCATCTCCACGCTCATCCGGCATCACCTTCGGCCGTTCCTGCTCTTCGACGCTGAACGCAAAGGCCAGTTGACCAGGCGCGGAATCGCCCGATTTCTGATGGCCTGCACCCCCTTGGTTCGCCATGTGCTCTTTCATGCGGTTTGCGATCATCTGGGCAAGGCGGACTGGAACATCGAGCCCGGAGAGCCGAAATTTCTCGCCTTCATGGACAGGCTGGACAGCGCGTGGTGCAGGTCCATGAAAACGCCTGAGGATTCTTCCGGTTTCCCCGACAACCGCCTGCTCACCGGAGAAGACCTGATCCGGGAATTTGGGCTGCGGCCTTCTGCAGCATTCCAAAAACTGCTCAATGCCGTCGAAGAAGCACGGTTGGCCGATGAAATCCATTCCAGAGCCGAGGCGATCGATCTCGTTGGCAAGATGTTGAATCAGCCTGTATGAGGCTTGCTCATGGCAGGAAGGCCACATCGGCAAGGCTGTAGGCCCAGATCAGCAGACAGGCCAGATGCAACAGCCGCTGTCCCGCCTTCGAAAACCGCCATGGTGGCAGAAAAAAGGAAACCATGACACAGCAAACCGCCACCATGGGCGAGAGCAGATACAGGTTTTCCGGATTCCATGCCGGTATGAGGCACAGCAGGACGCCATAGAGCGCCATGGCTACCGCAACGCTTTTCAGTCGCCTCGGCGCCCGGATCAGGGCATAGACCCACGATGGAAAGATCAGCAGCAGGACAAACGGGCCGAAACCCGATTCCCGCCAGGGAACACGCGCCTCCTTCATTCCCAGCCAGCGGACTGTTTTGATATACATCGTCCCCAGTGCCGTTTTCCAGAGCTCCCCGGCCGGTTGAAACCACGCATGCCGAACCGGTTCGATATAGGCGGACTGAAATCCATACTGAACGGCGTTTTGAATCGCCCCCTGAAGGCCATCCGCATTGTCACGCATCACCAGCACATCCTGCTCCAAAAAATCCCCGCCGTGATGCCGCCACAACGGCATGCTGACCCCAAGCGATACAAGACAAAGCAAGACCACCCATTTTCGCGCCGCCAGGAGGTCGATCAAATGATGCCAGCCATGACGGCGCTGAATCAAAAACAGCGAAAGTCCTGCCAGAACAGAGGGAAAAAGCCATCCGAGCGGAAAATCCGACCAGCATCCGAAAATCGCCACCCCCAGCACCAGGCCGTCATCGATGGAGGGGTGCTCAAGAAACCGGTACAGGGCGGTTAGCGCCAGAAGACTTGCCGCGGTAATCGACATCTCAAATGAGGAAGCCATCGGCGGATGAGCCCACCGCGCAAGGCTTAAGGCCACGATCATAGCCGAAAGTGCGGCGGGCGGCCAGGCATGTCGTCTGGAGAGCGCATATACGCCAAACCCGATGGCCAGATAGCCCATGACATCCACGGGGATGAGTGTTGCCTGCACCCAGGCGCTGAACAGATCTCCTGTTTCAGCCGATGGCTTCAGAAACCGTTCGCTGACCGCAAAAGGAAACCAGGCCGGAGACTCGACGGTGGAAAGCAGACATCTGAGAACAATCCCTGTGGCAACCATGCCCATGGCGATGGGGTGCTGCCTGAAAAAATCGATGGCAAAGCGAAAGGAATGCCCGATATGCCGATGATTTCGATACAGGAGGATCGCGGAGATGCCGTTTCCGAGAATATGGGTCAACCCGATCGGCCAGAGATGGTTCAGGAAATGGCTGGACTGGACCCCCAGTCGAAAGAGGAAACAGCCGGCCATCAGGGCATAGAGTGCCGATTCGGCGATGGTTCGGCCGGAAGCCCTGCAAACCAGCCATCCGACTGCAACAAACACCACGGCCTGCATCGCGGCGATCTGGGGAAACCATAGAAGCCACTTGGCGCACGGCATGGCTGATCAATCCCGATTCTTCGATGCCAATGCCTCTTTTTTCCGGAGGTCCGCAACGA
>Ga0272446_1004606_pt1 | contig 16124 bp, 17 predicted proteins | sample YNPCB0061_FD_194587 | JGI IMG/M metagenome (GOLD analysis project Ga0272446, IMG submission 194587) | Hot spring microbial mat communities from Yellowstone National Park, WY, United States - YNP-CB-006-1 | ecosystem: Environmental > Aquatic > Thermal springs > Hot (42-90C) > Sediment | place... | reverse complement strand
AGGACTACCTCAGCAGTTGGCAGCGGCTTTATCCCTGGGGGGACTATTTTGTGGTGAATGTCAGCTCTCCCAATACGGAAGGGCTACGCACCCTGCAAGCCAAAGACCAGCTCCAAGAGATTGTGGGGGTTCTTCAGGGGGCCAATCCCCAGGCCAAGCCAATCCTGGTCAAGGTTGCTCCTGATTTGGATCCCCCTGGGTTGGATGCGGTGATTGAGGTGGTGCAGGGCATGGGTCTGGCTGGGATCATCGCCACCAATACCACCTTGAGTCGGGAAGGGCTACGCACCCCCGGATTGGGGTCTGCTGCCGGCGGTATCAGCGGTCAACCCTTGCGTCACCGCGCTACCAAAGTCGTCCAGTACCTCTATCAGGTTAGCCAGGGGCAGATCCCGATTATTGGGGTGGGTGGGGTCAATTCCGCTGCTGCTGCCTGGGAAAAACTGGCGGCAGGGGCGAACTTGGTTCAGGTTTACACGGGCTTGGTTTATGAGGGGCCAGCTCTCATTACCCAGGTCATCCGGGAGCTGAGCGCCGCCCTAGCCAAAGTCGGGATCCCCCATCTCTCAGAACTGACGGGATCCCAGATTCCCTATCCAGGGTAGGGTTGGGCCAAGGTCTGCCACACCTGGGCGGCTAGGGCCTGATTGCAGGAAACCGCAGAGCGCCCAAACAGGGTCACCTGCCCCTGCCAATCGCCGTACACCCCTCCTGCTTCCTGGAGGATGACCGGCAAGGGAGCGACATCATAGGGTTCGACAATGGGATCGATCATGATCTCGGCCCGCCCTGTGGCCACTAGCAGGTGTCCGTAGGCATCCCCCCAGGTGCGCACATAGCGACAGTCCCGCCAGAGATAGCGCCAGCCCGGCAAAGGAGCATTCACCTCCACATCCCGGGGATCCGAACAGAGCATCACCGCCCGCTGCAGGGAATCCACCTGGGAAACCCTCACTGGCCGACCATTATCGAAACACCCCCGCCCTTGAGCTGCCGAAACTTGCTCCTCCAGGGCAGGGCAGTTGATTACCCCCACCACCACGGTGTCTTCCCGCTGCAACGCCAAGAGGTTGCTGTAAAGGGGTACCCCATGAATAAAAGATTTGGTGCCATCAATGGGATCAATAAACCAAGTGTAGCTACAGCCAAAGGCGGGATCCTTGCTGCCATACTCCTCGCCGTAAATGCCGTGGTCAGGGAAACGTGCCTCAATGGCTTGGCGAATCAGGGCTTCCGCTTGGCGATCCGCCTGGGTCACCGGGGATCCATCCTGTTTATCGCTTATCTCCAGAGCACGGGAAAAATAGCCCAAGGTCAGCCGACCCGCGGCATAGGTCATCTCCTGCGCAAAAGCCAAAAAATCATCGAGTTCCATGGGGATCCCTATCTAGCGTCCTGGGCAAGTCTTGATGATCTCCAGTCCTCCCTTATTGTCCTATGGTTGGAGGCGATAATCCGCCGCGGTTGGGCATCCCTGCCGCTGCCACAGGCGTACTCCTTGGGCCACCAAACCATCACTCACATCCTGTGTCTGACCATGGAGGGTGAGCATTTCAGTGCGCACCACCTGCCAGGGATCCCGATCCTGCCGCCGCGCCACAATCAAACGAAAGAAGAAAGAACGTTGATCTATGGGGGGGAGCAGGCGCTGTTCCAAGGTGGTGAGATAAACCCAAGCAAGGGTATCAGGCGTATCCGGGATCCCGTAAGCGCTTAATTCGGCAGGTGTAAAGGGGCGGGTTTCAAGTTGACTAATAAGGAGGGTATAGCCAGAAAGTCCTGCTTGGGCTTGGGCCAAATTCAAAAACAAAGGTAACTGCTCCGTGAGCGTAGCAGCCCAGGTTTCTAGGGGTACAGCACAGCGGTTTTGGCGAGCGAGAACCGGGATCCCCAATCCAGCCCAAGCAAGAATGAGGAGGACAGTCCATGTCAGCATCGGTTGTTTCTGAGGACAAGCAAGGCCCATTCTCACCAGTGAATCTGTTGCCTGCCCTTGACCCTACCACAGACTCAAGCTGGGATCCCCCAGAACCGAATCTCTCACCAACTCGATACGGCAGACACGGAGATCGGAGAACTAAGATTGATCACAATGGGAAACAACTTCCCCTAACCAACGGCGGTGCTGTTTACGCAGTTGTCGGATCCGAGCGGCCGCCGCCTTGCCCTTGCGGTTGCAAATCCCCAGGGCACGGGGACTTTCGTGGCTTTTGAGGCGCATGGGTGACTCCTGCTAAGGACTGTGGGATTGGTTCTGCAAATAGTTTTGCACAGTGGTCAGGTCTTTGTCGCCCCGCCCGGAACAATTGATCACAACCTTCTGATCGGGACGGAGGGTGGGCATGAGAGTTTCGAGATAGGCAAAGGCATGGGCGGTTTCCAGGGCGGGGATGATCCCTTCGAGACGGGAGAGCCGCTGCAGGGCAGCCACCGCTTCGGCATCGGTGATGCTGTAGTATTCTGCCCGGCCGGTGTCTTTGAGGTAGCTGTGTTCGGGCCCCACCCCTGGGTAGTCGAGACCGGCACTGATGGAGTGGACTTCCCGCACTTGCCCGTAGCTATCTTGCAAGACATAGCTCATGGCCCCGTGGAGAACGCCGACACTGCCTTGGGTCAAGGTGGCAGCATGACGGGGGGTATCAACCCCTTCTCCTCCCGCTTCAATGCCAATCAGGCGTACTTGGGGATCCCGGACAAACTCATGGAATAGCCCGAGGGCGTTGGATCCCCCCCCGACACAGGCCAGCAGCACATCCGGTAGTCCACCCCATTTTTCCTGGGCTTGGCGACGGGTTTCCTGCCCAATCACATTGTGAAATTCCCGCACCAGCCACGGATAAGGGTGAGGACCCGCCACTGTGCCGATGATGTAGTGGGTGGACTCCACATGGGTGACCCAGTCGCGGATGGCTTCAGAGAGAGCATCTTTGAGGGTAGCCGTACCAGCGGTGACCGGGCGCACTTCAGCCCCGAGTAACTGCATGCGTTGCACATTAGGGGCCTGCCGCTCCACATCCACAGCGCCCATGTAAATCACACATTCCAAACCAAAGCGGGCACACACCGTTGCCGTGGCCACCCCATGCTGACCCGCTCCTGTTTCGGCGATCACCCGCTTTTTACCCATACGCACCGCTAGAAGGGCTTGACCGAGGGCATTGTTGATTTTGTGAGCGCCGGTGTGATTCAGGTCTTCCCGTTTGAGATAAATCTGGGCGGTGCCGTAGTGCTGGGTAAGGCGTTCGGCAAAATAAAGGGGACTGGGACGACCGACAAAATCCCCCAATAAACCATGAAACTCTGCCAAAAACTGGGGATCTTGATGGTAGTGCTGAAAAGCCTGCTCCAGTTCAATCAAGGCTCCCATCAGGGTCTCTGGTACATATTGCCCGCCGAAGCGCCCAAAGCGACCATGAGCATCCGGTAGGTTTTGGGTTTCTGACCAGTTTTCTAAGTTATGCAAGGGCGAAAAGGGAGCAACAACCACAGCAATCACGATAAGGGGATGTTTGGTAATGTAACATACGCTCTGTCTCAGAAAGGGGTTAGGAACGACTGCTGAGATGTGTGATTAAGAAGGAGTCGGGAGGGGAATAGAGGCTAACCAACGGGCGATTAGGGTATTGACGGTGTCGGGATCCTCATCTTGGGGGCAATGCCCCAATCCCGGTAAGGTGACAAATTCTTGCACGCAGTCGTAGTCTGCCAAGGTGCGGCCCAGGGCAATCGGCTCCCAGGGATCCCGTTCTCCCCAGGCGATCCACACGGGGCAGGGGGTTTGTGCCAGCAAGTCTTGGGGCAGAGGCCCTTGGGAATAGCGAATAAACGCCAGAAAAACATCCACAGCCCCAGGGGTACGGGCCGGCGCCAACAGGAGATTCACCAGTTCGTCGGTAACAGCTTCTTGGCGTCCGTAGGCTTGGCGCAAAATCTTGCCTAGGGCTTGGGGTTGGGCCACCTGGGCAAAAAACAAAGATCCCAAGGGTTTCCACCCCAGCAGGGCTTGCACCAAGGGAGTCCCCCAACGCTGAATCGGGGATCCCTGGGCCAGATAGCGTTCGTGCATCAGCCGCAGGGAACAATTCAGCATTCCCACGCCGCGCACCCCCTCAGGATAGGTCACCGCCACCTGCAAAGCCGCCACACAACCAATGGAATTGCCGATCAGATACACCGGATCCCCGATCACCTCCTCGGCAAAGTCATGAATCAGGGCGGCCCAGGTGTCAAAGGTGTAGGGGAGGGGATCTGCGGGGGTCGGCTTAGCCGAGTAACCAAACCCCAGCAAATCTAGGGCATAGACCCGGTGCTGCTGGGCCAGGACGGGCAGATTTTTGCGCCAGTGATCACTGTGGGCCCCAAAACCGTGAATCAAGATCACTGGGGATCCCGAAGTGCCTCGGTGCTGATAGGCAATGGGAAATCCCCGCCACTGCCAAAACTGACGATTGACCCTTGTGGCTGTCATGAGGTGGAAACTTTAGGTCTATGAAGAATTGTGACATTCTTTGGCAGGGAGGGCCCATATCGTCGGGGTGGGTTGATTCCTAGCTCCCCTCTCCCGGGAGAGGGGTTGGGGGTATCTTAATCTTGGACTATTACCCTGGAGGGGGCTATGTCTGAATCCATCTCTCTGACCTTGAGGGAAGCCTTGCACCAAGCCATGCAGGCCCAGCAATCCGGGCAGCTTGGGCAGGCCCTGTCCCTTTACGAGCAGATACTCCTCCAGGCTCCCGACCAAATCGGGGTGAAACATCTTTTGGGCAGTGCCTATCAGCAGGCGGGTCGCTACCAGGAAGCCCAGAGGCTCTATGAACAGGTAATCGCCGCTGGGGATCCCCAACACACCACCGATGCCTGGAATAATCTCGGCACGCTCTTCCACCAGACCCAAGCCTATGACCAAGCGATCACGGCGTTTCGCCAGGCCCTCGACCGGGATCCCCAATGGGATACAGCCTGGTGCAATCTTGGTTTAGCCCTCAAGGAACTGGGGGATCTGCCAGAAGCCGAACGCTGTCTTACCCAGGCCCTGACCATCAACGCCGATAACCCCCAAGCCCACTATTTGCTGGGGCAGGTGAAGTTCCTTCAGGGTGAGTTGGAGCAGGCTACTGGTCATTACCGCCGCGTGATCAGCCTCCATCCCGACCATATCCCCGCCCACCTCGGTCTGGGCAATGCCTTGGTCGTCCAGGGATCCCTGAGTGCAGCCATCCAGCAGTATCAGCAGGCGCTAATCTATGCTCCGGGGCATGCTGGGTTGCTGCACAATCTCGCCTATGCCCTGGCGCGGGCGGGGCGCTCCTCGGAAGCCATTGCTTATTACTGGCAGGCTCTGCGGGTGCAGCCGGACTACGCCGAAGTCCACTACAACCTGGGCAATCTCTATCTGGAAACGGGGCAGTTGGATCTCGCCGAGATGCACTACCAACAAGCCCTGAGCCTCCGTCCCGATGCCGTAGATGCCTGGGTGAACTGGGGCAACTGCGCCCTAGACCGGGGAGATCTGGATCAAGCCATCGCTCGATATAACCAAGCCCTGGATCGGGATGCCAATGCCGTCATGGCCCGGGTACAGCGGGGGTTCACCTGGCTCCTCCAGGGAAATCTCGGTCAGGGATTGGCAGAATACTACGACCACGAATGGTGTCTGTGGCGGCCCCAGCCTGAGGATCCCCCTTTTCCCCAGCCCAAGTGGACTGGGGAGGATCTCAGGGGCAGAACCCTGCTCCTCCACTGCCGTGAATCCGGGGGACTGGGAGATGTGATCGCCTGGAGTCGTTTTCTGCCTCTCTTGTCAGCCGACACAGTTATCCTGGAAACCCCACCGGAATTAACCCGTCTCCTCAGTACCCTCAGCCATCGCTATCCCCACATCCAGGTCATTCCCCAGGGATCCCCGCTCCCAGACTTTGACCTGCATGGAGTCTTTAACCAGCTACCCCGGTATCTTTTCACCACTTGGGAGGCTCTCCCTCCCCCCTGTCTGCCCCTTCCACCCCCCCTGGAACTCCCCCCCACCCCTGCCCTCAGAATCGGTCTGGTGTGGGCCGGGATCCCCCGTTTTCCCAGTCCCTACCGCTGCTGCTCCCTGCCCCTCGCCCTGTGGACTGAGCTTTTCCCCCAACCCGGGATCCAACTCTACAGCCTGCACAAGGGATCCCCCGCCCAAGAGCTACAGGCCCACCCCGAACTGGAGATGGTGGACTTAGGAGCAGCCTGCACCGATTTTCTCGACACCGCCCAGGCGATTATGAGTCTGGATTTGGTGATCACCGTGGACACTACCGTGGTGCATTTGGCGGGATCCCTGGGTAAACCCACGTGGCTACTCCTGCCCTACGCTCCTGATTGGCGCTGGTTTTTAGAGCGAAGTGATAGCCCTTGGTATCCGAGCCTGCGCCTGTTTCGCCAAGCCCAACCAGGACAGTGGAAAACCGTTATTGAACACGTCCGTACCGCTCTGACTAATCTGGTTCCTTAGCTGTTTCCTTCCCCAGCCCCGCAAGCCCCGAAAAGGGATTGTGTGTGGGTCGTAGGGGAGCCACCTCAAAAAAGTAGGCCGTCACCTCCGGGCCAAAACGGATCACATCCCCGCTAGCCAGATAGTGCGTGGCAATCCTGCGTCCATTCACAACCACCCCATTGGTACTCGCTGCCCCTTTGCGATTGCCATCAATCAAACAATACGTAAAGCCTGAGCGAGAGGATCCAGTCGGAACCCGCACCAAATAGGCATGGCGCCGGGACACAAACCGATTCACAATCCGAATCGCATTACTGGGATCCCGCCCGATGGCAAAGGCTGCCCCCTTGAGAATATAGCTACAGGGGCGGCGGCCATCATGGATACAGAGGGTAAATTGCGGTTCTTCTCGCTTAATCGTTGGGGCATCGTCAAAAAGGCGGTCGAAACTGAGCGGCGCACTCAAAGGACGCGGCGGGCGGCTAATAATGGGTTCATCGTGGATTTGCATATCGTGCAACCGCAGAGCCCTACCCGAATAATTCTGCCCAGTAGTGTAGCAGGCTACTCAAGGAAATGGTTGTGATTTGAGGATGCCCTCCTTGGGGAGTGAACTTGCAAGGTCTTGTGAGATTAGCCCATCAGCTAGGCCAGCAGCTCCGTCATCGATCCCACCGCTTGCTGCCCCATCAGACGATTGAGATTAGCGCGGGCCTCCTGGTGGTTCGGACGAATATCCAAGCACCGCTGCAGGGCTGACACTGCCTCCTGGCGGTTACCCATGCGGGCCAGCACCACCCCCAAACGATAATAGGCATCCACATAACTGCCATTGGCTGCCAACGCTGCCTGATAGTGCTGCGCCGCATAGACCCAGCCCCCGCGGATCCGGGCAATTTCTCCCAGTCCAAAGTGGGCCTCTGCCACCTGGGCATCCTTGCTGATAATGTCTTCAAACTTACGCAGGGAGGTTTCCACCTCCCGGATATGGATCATCCGCTTGCCCCCCTCTGAGGCCAATTTTTTTTGTGTTAGTTGATTCAACGCCAAAGCCGCCGCGGCCATCAAACAATTGGTATTCAGTTTCAAAGCCGCTTCAAACCGTTCAGCCGCACCTTTGTAATCCTGCTTACCTTCTAACAAAAAGCCCCAGGCACACTGCACCCGCACCAACTCCGGGGCCACCCCCTGCACCCAGCGTAACTCCGCCTCCGCCGTACCCAGATCCCCCATTTGTATCAGCGCCAAGGCCAAATCTGTGCGGATGTAAGGAATAAAGGGATCCCCCGCTGCGGTCAAAGACAGAGCAATGCGATAGGAAGATAGAGCAGCCCGGGTTTGTCCACTGCGATAGAAGCTCTGCCCCATAATGTGATGGGCCACCGCCAGGGATTCATTTTGTTCCAGGGCTTGCCAGCAGGCTGCGGTCGCCTCTTCATAACGACCACTGCGATAGTCCAAAACTGCTCTGGCACAACTGGCTTCCGCCAAGGCGGGCGCTGCTCCTGCCACCGCCTCCCAGTGATTGAGGGACTGCATCCAGTGTCCCCGGTCATCATAGTGGGTCAAGGCCCAAGCCAAACCAAAATGGGCCAAGCCTGTGGCCGCTCCCCGTTGGGGCAAAATCTGAATGGCATCGCGAAAATCCCGGCTGGCATCAGCTAATTTTCCTCGTCCCAGGGCATCTCTGGCCCGCTCCTGCAAAGCCTTGGCCACCCCAAGCTGAGTTTGCGCGTCCTCCGGCCAAATATCCCGGCCCATCTGATAGTGCTGCAAGGCTTCTGTAAACTGGTTGAGTTTCAGGAGGGTATCCCCCAAAAGATGATGCAACTCCAGGTTCTGGGGATTGTGCTGGAGGGCTGTTTTCAAAATATTTTTAGCATCTTCAAGGTTACCGCCCTTGATGTGAGCACTGGCCTGCTCTTGCCAGCGTTGTAACTGCCAGCGTCGCCACAGCAGGGGCCCAGCCACCCCTCCCCCCACCATCAAGGCTACCCCCCCTACTGCCACCACCCAAGGTAGCCAGCCCTCTCCGTGCTCTTCAGGCTTTGCTTCTTGCGCCACCCCTACCGGAGCAAGAAGCACAAACAAAGCAACTGCTGTCCCTAACGGCAAACGCACCATACCAGAGTTTGTGAGATCAATCTACAGACTAGCGTGTCATCGGCTGAATGTCGTAAAATTTACAAGCATTTGCCCAGGATTTACATTTGTTCATCTGAATGCAGGAGTGGTTCTCATTACTAGACCTGCTCCTGCTCAACACAAAAATCAACACAAAAAATTTGAAAGAGTACAAAATGTCTTGGCAGCCGGCTTCAATAGTGGTTGCGGTCATGGCGGATGTCGGCGGGTAAATCTGTCAGGGGTAAATCGGCAAAGAGGAGGGGCGCCAAAGCAGCGGCTTCATCTAGGCTGATTTCTTGGTTGAGTTCATAGCTATAGAACTGATCCAGCCGTTGGCAAAAGGCTTCTGCGCTGAGGGCTTGGACGTGGGCACTGGTGATGTAGCTCTGGGAGGGGGAAGCCCGAAACGCCAAAAAAGCTTTCTCACAATAGGCAGAGCGCTCTGCAGGTGTGGCTGCCAACCAGCCCAAGCCATCGGTGCGTCCCCCTAAAGGGGCTGCTTGCACGGTGATGGGGATCCCCAAACTCAGGGTCAAGCCCAGAACCCCCAGCCATAGCGCCATCATCAGCCCACGCCACATTGGGATCCCTCTCAGTTCAGTGCAACTAAGTCAATATAACCCTGATTGAGCCTAGATTGACACCTCAAACGGGGCAGGAAAACAGACCGGTAAGATAGGAAAGTCCGAAACCCGTTGGCTGGGAGGTGCGATGAGAAAGCTACTACGTTCTTGGGGGATCCGTTTTTGGGGTCTGGCTACCTGTGCGTTTTTGGTGGCTTGGGGCGCCACAGCCCAAACCCCGGATCCCGAAGCCCAAGCTCAACTGGGGGTGGATTTCTATTGGCAAGCCTGTGCCACGTGTCATGTGGCTCTGCCCCCTGCTGTCCTACCCACCCAAACCTGGCAGCGCCTCTTGCGGGATCCCAACCACTACGGCCAGATGATCCAACCCCCCACGGGCCCGATTCTGCAACTGATCTGGACTGTGATGCGGGAGGGATCCCGCCCCCTTTCCGAGAAAGAGACCATTCCCTTTCGTCTGTCAGAGTCCCGATTTTTTCGGGCATTACATCCTCAAGTCGAATTTCGGGATCCCATTCGGGTCACCAGTTGCATTGACTGCCATCCCAAGGCCAACATCGGGGATTTTGTCAGCCTGACCCCAGAGTGGTTCTCTATTCATCCCGTTTCCAACCCGTCTCAAAAGGGCTAAGATAGGTGTTCTTGTAATCAGGAAAGGTGGCAGAGTGGTTGAATGCGGCGGTCTCGAAAACCGCTAGGGGTGCAAGCCCCTCGAGGGTTCAAATCCCTCCCTTTCCGCTGCGGCGATCCTTACTGTCCTCATGCTGTCCTCTTGACAGGGTAAAGGTTTAGCCTGTTTGTGCGGCTACCGAGTTAATTATCAGGTAATAATGAGGTGATTATGGGGGTTAATAATTCCCGTTTTCTTGATTTGAAATGTCGCTGCTTTTGTCTTATTCATATTTTAATTTTTTATTTTTTTCATGGTCACTGCTATGCATTCCTAATCCCTTTTCTGTCAGAGTAGAGAAGGTATGGGTATGCATGAAGAGTTTCATTGCTATTTGGAGTAAGGATCTCCATCTTGACGTAGAACATCATTTTTTTCTGCGAAGAGGGACAACGTTAGCTAAAATCCTAAGGTTATTAAATTGAGTGAGGAGTAGCCGCATGTGGAAAACAACGCTCAAAAGTGGGCTAGGGGTCGGGGTTGCCGTGGCGATGGCAGGCTGTAATACCTCAACCACAGCTCCCTTCCGTGCTGAAACCGGGCAAATCACAGGACAGGTGATCAATGCAGCCACGGAGACTGGACTAGCCGGGTGGCAGGTGTTTGTGGATCGCAATGGGGATGGTCGGCTTTCCCCAGGCGAATCGGTCAGCACTACCGACGCAACAGGACGCTTCCAACTGGGGAGTTTGGGCCCAACGCCGGTGAGTTTGGTGCTGCAGCCAGGATGGGATGCTGTGGGGGTAGAAAATCGCGCTATGCCGCGGATTGTGGGCGGAACCGATGTCCCTGCCGACAAATATCCTTGGCTGGTGCAGCTCCAGGTAGGGACTGGCTTGTGTGGCGGTACCCTCATTCGTCCCAACTGGGTCTTAACGGCGGCCCATTGCTTGGCGGAGTTGGGGGGAACCAATCAAGCAGTTTTTGCCCCAGATATTGATGTTTTGGTGGGATCCGTAGCGTTGAATGGAGGACGAGCGATTGGGGTGAGCCAAGCGATTATCTTCCCAGACTATGCAGTGGGATCCGGGGGAGAGTTGATTCGGGATGTGGCTTTGTTGCACCTCGCAGAAGCAGTGGATATCACCCCAATTCCCTTGGCAACCGCAACGGAAGTGGAAGCAGCCTTGGCGGCCGGGCAGTTAGCTACGGTGGCAGGGTGGGGCGCCACCCGTGAAGGGGGGGATGTGCCTGAGACTTTGCAAGAGGTCTCCCTTCCTTTGGTGACCAATGCTGCCTGTGCCAATTTGTTGCGGGAGTTTTTCACCATTACGGATGTGATGCTCTGCGCCGGCGGGCAGGAAGGGTTTGATTCCTGCCAAGGGGATAGCGGTGGACCTCTCTTTCTGACTCGCCCGGGTGGCTTTGTCCAAATCGGGGTGGTCAGCTATGGGCTAGGGTGTGCCCGACCCAATCTACCAGGGGTGTATGCTCGCGTCACCAGTCCCGAGAGTGCCCGTTTTATTGCCAATACCCCCAACCTCAATACCACGGTCAACCCGACCCTCGAGACCCCCGCGACAGTGACCTTCCGGGTGCGGCAACGGTAGGGGCTGGGGGATAATGGTGAGGCAAACCCTCTGGCTGACCATGTACACTCTGGAACTCAATCTCAAAAATAGTCCTGCCCCCATCGCCGTGATGATCAAGGAAGACGAGGTGGCCCAGCGCCAGTTTCAAACGGTGGTGGCTGCCGTGCAGGCTGGGGATCCCCAGTGGTTGTCGTTGACCTGTGACCGCACTCAGAAACACGTCTGGGTGTGTGTGAAAGAAGTGGCGGCGGTGCAACTCACCCCCAAACAAGGGGCAACAGGAGCCGCTACGGTGCGCACAGGGTTTGCCGTGCAACTGGAGAGTGCGTCCTAGTGCCCGGTATTGCCATTGCCCATCTCAGCTTTGCTTGGGGATCCACCCCTGTTTTGCAGGATTGCTCCCTGACGATTCCCCAGGGACAGTTGTGGATGTTGCTGGGGGCCAATGGCAGTGGCAAGTCCACCCTGCTGAGGTTATTGGCGGGGTTATTGCCTTGGCCAGAGTCGGCAGAGCGGCATCTGGATCCCCCAGTCGGGTTTGTCTTTCAAAATCCGGATCATCAGTTGGTCATGCCCACGGTGGGATCCGATGTGGCCTTTGGGTTGGCCCGGGAATTTTTATCCAGCCACGAGGTGCAAGCACGGGTAGAACAGGCTTTGGCCCAAGTGGGCCTAGCAGGGTTTGGGCAGCGCCCCATTTACACCCTAAGTGGGGGGCAAAAACAGCGGGTGGCGATTGCGGGGGCCCTAGCGCGGCACTGTCAGGTTTTGCTCTTGGATGAACCCACAGCCCTTTTGGATCCCGAAAGCCAGATGGAGTTGGTGGAGCAGGTGCGGCGTTTGGTGGATGAGCAGGGGCTGACGGTGCTGTGGATTACCCATCGTCTGGAAGAATTGTCCTGGGCTGACCAGGTGGTGGTGCTGGAGCAAGGACGGATTACGGTTCAGGGATCCCCCCAGGCGGTGGCGCAGCATTTGCCACCAAGCTAGCCATACCCAGAAAGGCGATCCCGGCGGGGGTGACCTGAAAGCGATAGGGATAGATTTCCACGCCCGCAGCCAGGGCTTGGTGAAAGAGACGGGCATACTCGGGATCCCGCATGGCAGCGGGGGCAAAGGTGTCACAGTCGCTGCGATGAATAAAGTACACCAGTCCAGCCCGGATCCCGGCTTGGGCCAGGTGGATGAGTTCGCGCAGATGCTTTTGACCGCGGCTGGTGACGGTATCAGGAAAGAGAGCCAGGGATCCCTGACTCCAGGTGGTGTTTTTGATCTCTAAGTATACTTGGGAGTGATCTGCCAACGTCAGGCAAAAATCCAGGCGACTCTGACCAACGGGGACTTCTCGCTGCACGGCGACCAGATTCTGCCAGTGGGGAAACCAGCCCTGCTGCAAACCAAACTCCATAATCCGATTGGGTAGCCCGGTATTGATCCCCACCCAGACCCCCTCCACCTGAATCAACTCCCAGGTGTAAGCCAACTTGCGCTTGGGATCAGGATGGTGAGACACGGCCACCGGGGATCCCGGGGTAGAGACCCCGCTCATGGGGCCGGTGTTGGGGCAGTGGGCAGTAATCTGTTCGCCGCAGTCGAGGGTGATGTCGGCAAAAAAACGCTGGTAGCGCCGTTTCAGGTGTCCGAGGTGCAGGGGGCGGGGGAAGGGAAATAAGAGAGGGGAGGCGGTCACCACAGGTCACCATCAACTAGGGCTTATCATAGAGGCGCTTTGATAAGAAGGAACTTAATGCTACCTGACCTCAGCGCCGTAGCATGGCACACCCTAGGGGAGAGCGAGGCCCTGCAAGCCATTGGCAGCGACCAACACCACGGGTTACCCCTCAGGGAGGTTCCCCTGCGCCGCAGTCATTATGGCCCCAATCAGCTCACCACCAAAGCGAAGATACCGGCCTGGCAGCGGTTTCTCCTGCAGTTTAATCAATCCCTGCTCTATATCCTGATGATCGCCGGGACCGTAAAAGCATTTTTGGGATCCTGGCGCAATGCCTTAGTGATCTGGGGGGTGGTGCTGATTAACGGCGTGATTAGCTACATCCAAGAGTCCAAAGCAGAAGAGTCCATCAATGCCCTGGCCCAGTCTGTGACCACCGCCGCCACGGTGATCCGGGGGGGACAAAAACTCAGCATTCCCTCTGCGGAACTGGTGCCTGGAGATCTGGTGGTTCTTAATTCTGGGGATCAAGTCCCGGCGGATCTGCGCTTAATAACGATCCGCAATCTCCAGGTGGATGAGTCCCCCCTGACGGGGGAATCCGTTCCTGTGCAAAAACGAGTCGGGGCCCTCGATCCCGAAACCCCCCTGGCCGACCGGGTGAATATGGCCTTTGCCGGCAGTTTTGTCACCTTTGGCCAAGCCACAGGCGTGGTGGTGGCAATTGGGGATCACACCGAAACGGGCAAGATCTCTGGACTGATTGACCAAGGGGGATCCCTGGAAACCCCCTTAACCCGCAAGTTTGCTCACTTCAGCGAAACCCTGCTGAAGATTATTCTGGGGCTGGCGGCGGTGACTTTTGCCGTTGGGGTGGTGCAGGGGCAAGGGCTGGCCACCATGTTTGAGGCGGCAGTGGCCTTGGCGGTGAGTGCCATTCCGGAAGGGTTGCCCGCCGTGGTGACGGTGACCCTAGCCATTGGGGTGAATCGCATGGCCCAGCGTAACGCCATTATTCGCAAGCTACCCGCCGTGGAAACCCTGGGGGGAGCCACCGTGATCTGCTCCGACAAAACCGGCACCCTCACCAAAAATCAAATGACTGTGCAACGGATCTACGCTGGTGCCACTCTTTTTCAAGTCACCGGCGGGGGCTACAGTCCGGTTGGGCATATCTACCGGGATGGGGAAACGGTCAACCTGGACCTGCTGCCGGCGCTGGCCGCCACGATTCAAGCTGGGGTGCTGTGCAACGACACCCGCTTAGTCACCGAGGAGGGACAGGTGGAGGTGGTGGGAGATCCCACAGAAGCCGCCCTAGTGGTGGTGGGGCAGAAAGCCGAACTGGACAGCGAAATCCTCAATCAGCGCTACCCCCGTCTGGACAGCATTCCTTTTGAGTCCCAGTTTCAGTACATGGCCACCCTCCATCGCTTATCCGACCAAGAAGGAATCATCTACCTCAAGGGATCCCTAGAAGCGGTTCTCAGCCGTTGTCAGTGGCAGTTGGATGCTTCGGGGCACCGCCAACCCCTTGACCGGGCAGGGATCACCGCCGCGGCTGATGCCCTGGCCAAAGAGGGTTTACGGGTTTTAGCTTTTGCCCAGAAATTTTGTCCTGGAGAGCAACACAACCTCGACCACCCGGATGTGGCCGCGGGCTTGGTCTTTTTGGGATTGCAGGGCATGATCGATCCCCCCCGTCCCGAAGCGATTGCTGCCGTGCAGTCCTGCCAAACCGCCGGGATCCAAATCAAGATGATCACCGGGGATCACATCCTCACGGCCAAAGCCATTGCCGAACAGATGGGGCTGGGTTCGGGATCCCCCATCCAGGCTTATAGTGGCACTGACTTGGAAAAATGGATCCCCCCGCCTTGGTGGCCGCTGTAAATGAAGCGGCCGTCTTTGCTAGAGTCGTGCCCGAACAAAAACTGCGCCTGGTGGAAGCCCTGCAAAGCCGGGGTCATGTGGTGGCCATGACAGGGGATGGAGTCAATGATGCCCCGGCCCTGAAGCAAGCAGATGTAGGCATTGCCATGGGGAAAGGAGGAACCGAAGTAGCCAAAGCCGCCGCCGACATGATCCTAACGGATGATAACTTTGCCTCAATTAAGGCTGCTGTTGAAGAAGGCCGCACCGTTTACAACAACTTGCTCAAAGCCATTGCCTTTATTTTGCCCGTCAATGGCGGCGAATCCATGACCATTTTGCTGAGTGTGCTCCTGGGACGAGAACTGCCCATCCTGGCCATTCAAGTCCTGTGGCTGAATATGCTCAATTCTGTGGCCATGACCTTGCCCCTTTCCTTTGAACCCTGCACGGGACGGGAAATGCAGCGACCCCCTCGGGATCCCAAATCGCCCTTGCTCTCGCCGAAACTGTTGCAGCGTATTCTTTTGATTTCTGTCTTTAATTGGATTTTGATCTTTGGCTTATTTGAGTACATCGAGGGTACCACCGGCAATATTGCTTTAGCCCGGACAATGGCCATTCAAGCTTTGGTGATGGGACGGGTGATTTATCTCCTTAGTTTGAGCCAGGCCCTACCCACCCTGGCCGGGGTCTTGACCCAGAGTCGCGGCAAAAGCGGCTTGCAGCTCTACGAAAGCCTCACGGATATTACCGCCATGGTTTTGGGGCTGCTGGCCACCCTCGTATCCCAGATCCTCTTCAGTCAGTGGCATGTCCTCAATGTGGTTTTTGAAACAGCTCCCCTGACTTGGTCTCAGTGGGGATTGTGTATCCTTTTGGGACTGCCCATGATCTTTGTGGCGGCCATTGCCAATCGCCTCGATCCTGAGTAAAGGCCTCATACCCTAGCGGATCCCTGATGCTCTTTGCTGTCAATCGCACCTTGATGCGCGGGCTATGCCTCAATCCCAACCTCCTCAAGGTGGGGGCGACCTTTGTCCGTGAAGCCCAGACGGCTCCCTATTACCAGCTGTGGAGCATTGGGGATCACTATCCCGCCATGATGCGGGTGCCCCCCCAAGACTTGCAGCGGGATCCCGATTGTGCCGCCAGCATTACCCTAGGGACATCTCCCCTCATCCCGAGCTATGCCCTT